>CAJDUX010000022.1_pt1 | contig 16043 bp, 13 predicted proteins | sample 7391081 | NCBI WGS metagenome assembly CAJDUX01 (sample SAMEA7055685, study PRJEB34461) | soil metagenome | biome: terrestrial ecosystem; feature: Peninsula; material: soil | place: Antarctica | collected 2016 | reverse complement strand
TTATTTTGATCAGCGCGAATACAGCGCCTTGCAAAAAGCGCTGGCCGCCTGGCCGGTATTGGCTCAACTAATGGGACTGCGCCCGCCCGAAAAGCCGTAGGATTTTAAGGCGGCACTGGTTCTAGCCATGCCTGCTGTCCGCGCTTATCGTACGTGCCTGTCGTAGCCGTGTTTGTCGTAGCGGCAGCCCTCGTGGTTGCCATCGAAGCAAGAACCTGCACCCCATTCATAAAAAATAGCAGCCGCGAAGGCTGCCTCTATAGCCATGGTTACCGCTGGGCTACGGCAACACCGATTCGCTGTCGAAGAGGCTGTCCAGGGTTTCACGCGGACGCACTACGTGAGCCTGAGTGCCATCGACCATTATTTCAGCGGCGCGCGGGCGCGTGTTGTATTGGCTAGCCATGGTAAAGGCATAAGCGCCAGCCGACATGATGGCCAGTAGGTCGCCTTGTTTGATGGCTAGTTGCCGGTCGCGCGCAAGCCAGTCGCCGCTTTCGCAGATCGGCCCAACAATGTCGTAGGCCAGGCAGGGGGCGTCGGTGCGCGGCGCGACAGGTTCCACGTCGTGCCACGCTCCGTACAGGGTGGGGCGTATCAGATCATTCATGGCCGCGTCGACGATGACAAAGTTTTTGGCTTCGCTGTGTTTCAGATATTCGACAGTGGTGAGCAACACGCCAGCATTGCCTACTAGAGAGCGGCCGGGTTCGAGCACGATCTGCAAGTGCTCCAGGCCGCGCGCTTTCAGGCGTTTGAAGACGGCGTCGAGCAACACCGTGGGTGAGAGCAGGGTTTCGTCGGTGTAGCGTATGCCTATGCCGCCACCCAGATCCAGGTGATGGATGGGTATGCTGGCTCGAGCTAGCGCTTCGATTAGCGTCAGCAATTTGTCGAGGGCATCCAAGTAGGGAGCTACTTCGGTAATTTGCGAGCCGATATGGCAATCGACGCCAATCACCTTGATGCCGGGTAGCGTGGCTGCCCGCTGATATACCGCCAGGGCGTGTTCAATGGCGATGCCGAACTTGTTTTCTTTCAGGCCCGTGGAAATGTAGGGATGGGTTTTGGCATCAACATCGGGATTGACACGCACGGACGCGGTCGCGACGGTGCCAGCTTGATGGGCCACCTGTGCAAGTCTTGTGAGCTCGGCCTCGGACTCTACGTTAAAGCATTTCACGCCGGCTTGAAGGGCGGCCTGGATTTCCCAAACCTGTTTGCCCACACCAGAAAAAACGATTTTTCCGGGGTCGGCGCCAATGGCCAAAGCTCGCGCCAGCTCTCCGCCCGACACAATGTCGAAACCAGAGCCTAGATTTTTGAACTCGTTGAGTACGGCCAAATTCGAGTTGGCTTTCATGCCGTAGCAAATCAGCACATTACGTTGGCCTACAGCCTGGCGATACGATTCCCACGCCTCATGTAAGGCCCGGCGCGAGTACACATAAAGGGGCGTACCGAACTCTTGCGCCAGATGTGATAACGGAATGTCTTCGGCATGCAGAACTCCGTTGCGGAGCTGGAACTGAGGCGCGACGGTCATCCTGCTCATTTAATTGGCGTAGCTTGGGCCGGCTCGGGCGCGCTGTTTTGATTGGCCGCGGGCGTGGTGATGACGGGAGGCTTGGTCAGGGAGGCATTGGGGGGCGGAGGCGGAGGCATATACAAGGGGCCTTTGTAGCCGCAGCCAGCCAGTGCCCAGAGTAAGGCCAGCCCAGTCGCAAAGCGCGGCAGGCAACAGGGAGAAAGGATCGGTCGGGACGCTAGCATGCAAACTCTATTTTAAAAAGGGACTTTTTGAGGTTGGGCCGCGCTTGGGCTTGGGCTGGGACTTGTACCGCCCAGCTGATTGAGCAGCTGACTTATGCCGTCGTTGGCGCCGCCGCTGGCGCCGCTATCGGCTGTGCTGTCGCCCGTGGGCAGACCCACGCGTGCCACCGCTATACCAGGCGGAAATTCCGAAAAGTAAAAATCGCCATTTATCTTGCTTAGGCCTGGGGGCATGGGGCCTGGCGGGGTTTGCGGTTGGCCGTTCAAGGCAACGCGCATGAATCCGAGCCAGATTGGGAGCGCTGCGCCGCCGCCCGTTTCGCGATCGCCCAGTGAGCGGGGCTGGTCATAGCCCATCCAGGCCACACCGACGATTTTAGGTGTGAAGCCGGCGAACCAGGCGTCGTGAGAATCGTTGGTGGTGCCGGTCTTGCCGCCGATGTCATCGCGTTTGAGCTCGCGGTGTACGCGGGCGCCAGTCCCGTAGGTAGCCACTCCGCGCAGCAGATCATCCATTACGTAGACGGTGCGTGGATCGATGGCGCGTGCCGCGGCATCGCCTGCAATGGTAGGTTTTGCCTGCATGATGACTTTGCCGCTGCTATCGGTGACGTGGTCGATAAGGTAGGGCGGGACCCGATAGCCGCCATTGGCAAATACCGAGTAAGCGCCAGCCAGTTGCAGCGGTGTCACGCTGCCCGCCCCCAGTGCGAGAGGCAACACGGCGGGCTGTCGGGCACGATCAAAACCGAAGCGGGTGATGTAGTCTTGAACATACTTCGGGCCTACCGCCTGCATGATGCGGATCGATACCATGTTCATGGACTTGTACAGGCCCTGACGCATGGTCAGCATGGGGTTGTATTCGTTGCCGTAGTTTTTGGGGCTCCAGGCTTTGGAGCCGGTTTGGGCTGCCGTCAGCGAGAACGGTTCGTTGGAAATTTGTGTCGCGGGAGTCAGGCCCCGTTCGAGCGCCGAGGCATACAGAAAGGGCTTGAAGCTCGAGCCCGGCTGCCGCCAGGCTTGTGTGACGCGATTGAACTTGCCTTGGTCGTAGTCAAAGCCGCCCACCATCGCTTGTATGGCCCCGTCTTGGGGGTTTAGCGCAACAAAGGCTGCTTGCACCGACGGCATATTGATGACTTCCCAGTAATCGCCATTCTTGTGCAGGTAGACGACCGAGCCACGCTGAATCTTGACGTCGGGCTTGGCGTTTTTAACCAGGCCGCGCGCCACGACGCGCAAGGCGCGCTTATCAGTGACGTCGATAATCTCCTGCGAGCTTCGGGCGACGGTGATTTTGCTGGGATCGGCCGAAAGCACCAGACCCATTACGACATCGCCACTGTCCGCGTACTTTTCCTGGAGGTCGTCAATGATGGGATCAAGCTTGGCAGGATCTTGCTCAACTCCTGGGGGCAGGTCTATGGTTTCTTCGGGGCCTGGGTAGGCTGAGCGGCGCGTGTAATCGAGCACCCCGTCGCGCAGCGATGTGTAGGCTGCTTCCTGGTCTTTAGAGTTGACCGTGGTGTAAATATTGAAGCCACGCGAATAGATGTCGTCTTGGTAGACATCGTAGAGCAGCTGGCGCGCGAGCTCGGCCACATAGTCGCCGTGGATGGCATAGCCGCCCGCTGGCGTGCCTGGCGCCGACTTGATCTGTATGGGTTGCGCCATAGCTTGTTTGTATTCGTCGTCGGTCAGGTAGCCCAGCGCTTTCATGCGGCCCAACACATACCCCTGTCGCACTTTGGCCCGCTTGAAATTGGCAATGGGGTTGAAGCGCGATGGCGCTTTAGGAATGCCCGCCAGCATGGCGGCCTCGGCCGGCGTAATTTCCGACAGGGGTTTGCCGAAATAAGTGCGCGACGCGGCTGCAAAACCGTAAGCGCGATGGCCCAGGTAAATCTGGTTCATGTATAGATCGAGGATCTGATCTTTGCTAAGATTGGCTTCAATCTTGAAGGTCAGCAAAAGCTCGTAGAATTTGCGGGTGTAGGTTTTTTCCGACGATAGGTAGAAGTTGCGTGCGACCTGCATGGTGATCGTACTGGCGCCCTGGGCCTTGGACATATGCGTGACATTGGCGATCATGGCGCGCAATACGCCAGACCAGTCGATACCGCCATGCTGGTAAAAGCGATCGTCTTCGGCCGATAATATGGCCGATTTCATGACGTCGGGGATTTCATTGAAGCGCAAGACATTGCGCCGCTCTTCGCCGAACTCGCCAATCAGGACTTTGTCGGCTGTATAGACGCGCAGCGGCACTCGGGGACGATAGTCCGTCATGGCATGCAGGTCAGGCAGATTGGGCCACGCCAGCGCCAGCGCCAGCGCACCGAGCAGGCCGACGCACAAGCCTATGCCGACGCAGAAGATGGCTGCCTTGAAAATGAAACGTCCGATCCAGGATGAGGAGCCGGCGCCGGAATTGGATTTGGAAGAAGGGGTAGCAGAACTCATTAGGGCCGATTTTAAGTCTAACCATGGGCAGACTATGATTTGCTCAGTGCATTAATGTAACTGAACAATGCAGTGTATCCGTCTGTCTGGGGATTGCAAGTGAGATAATACACAAATGGACAAGTCTTCATGTCGCAGCACGGCGACGAGCGAAACTCAGAACCCGACCGGAGCCGATGCTCCAGTCGGCTTATTGTCGTGTGACGAGCAGCCCATCTTTCTGGTTGGCATGATGGGTGCCGGCAAGACAACAATAGGTCGAAGTCTGGCTCGTTTGCTGGATCGTAAATTCCTTGATCTTGATCATGAACTCGAAGCGCGTTGCGGCGTCAGAGTGTCCTTGATCTTTGACATCGAAGGCGAAGAAGGGTTCCGTCGTCGCGAAACGGCACTGCTTGACGAGTGCTCGCGTCGCCCGGGGATTATCCTGGCGACGGGTGGGGGAGCGGTGTTGAATGCCGAGAATCGTCGCTATTTGCGCGAACGGGGTGTGGTGGTCTATTTGCATGCTACGGCCGATGAGCTATACCGTCGCGTGGCACGCGACCGCACACGGCCCTTATTGCAGACCCCGGATCCGCGCGCCCGCCTGCAATCTCTGCTTGTGCAGCGTGAGCCGCTTTACCAAGAGGTGGCCGCCATTACGGTCGAAACCGGTATCATGCCTATATCGCAGGTTGCCCATTCTTTGATTTCCTTATTAAAAGAACACCAGAGTCACCCATGAGTATGGTTCATGTGAATACGCCCGGAGGATCCTATCCGATTCATATCGAAGCCGGTTGCCTTGATCATCTGGCCAGGAGCATCCCCCACGACGCCACAGCCATCGCCATTGTCACCAATCGCACCGTAGCGGCTCATTACGGCGAGCGCGTCCAACGTGCTCTGGCTCAAACAGGTTTACGCTCGGTGCTCATCGAGCTGCCCGATGGCGAGGCCTATAAAGACTGGCAAACTCTGAATCTGATTTTCGATGCTTTGTTACAAAATCGTTTCGATCGACGTTCGGTGTTGCTGGCTCTGGGTGGTGGGGTGATAGGTGATATGTGCGGCTTTGCCGCGGCCACTTATATGCGCGGAGTCCGTTTTGTGCAGGCGCCCACTACCTTGCTTGCGCAGGTGGATTCCTCGGTGGGCGGCAAAACTGCCGTCAACCATCCTTTGGGCAAGAACATGGTCGGCGCGTTTTATCAGCCGATTGCCGTCGATATCGACACCGATGTCTTGAACACCTTGCCGCCGCGCGAGATTTCGGCGGGACTGGCAGAAGTGATCAAATATGGACTGATCATTGATGCAGAGTTTTTCGCCTGGTGTGAACAGAACGTGGCCGCGTTGCGCGCGCTCGAGCCCATAGCGCTAACTTATGCCATCAGGCGCTCATGCGAACTGAAGGCTTTGGTGGTGTCGCAAGACGAGCGCGAAACAGGTCTGCGAGCCATTCTTAATTTCGGCCATACCTTTGGTCATGCCATCGAAGCCGGCCTGGGTTATGGCACTTGGCTGCATGGCGAGGCGGTGGGCTGCGGCATGGTTCAGGCGGCCGAACTGTCTGCCGCCGTGCTGGGCCTGTCTTCAGACAGCGTCGACCGGGTGCGTAACCTGGTCGAGGCGATTGGGTGTCCCACTCAGGCGCCAGATATGGAAACGCCTCGCTGGATCGATCTGATGCAGGTTGATAAAAAGACTGAAGCGGGCCAACTGCGTTTTATCCTTCTGCCGCAGATTGGGCAAGCGGTATTTCGGTCGGTGCCCACTGCTGCGTTGCGGGCAGTGCTGGGCAAGACTGCTGTGTCGGGCATATAGGTTGGCCATGACGCCCCTGGCCCCTTATGCCTGTCGCCCAGAGCAGACGCGCGGCCGCGTGCATGCCGAGGCAGCACCGGCCAACCGCAATCAGTTTCAGCGCGACCGGGACCGCATCATTCATTGCAATGCCTTTCGTTTGCTGGAATATAAGACGCAGGTTTTCGTCAATCACGAAGGCGACCTGTTCCGCACGCGCCTGACGCACAGCATCGAAGTCGCCCAGATCGCCCGTACACTGGCGCGTAATCTGGGCTTGCACGAGGATCTGACCGAGGCAATCTCGCTGGCGCACGATTTGGGGCATACGCCGTTTGGCCATGCCGGCCAGGATGAGTTGAATGCCTGCTTGCGCGAGCTTGCTCCCGAGGTGGGCGGCTTCGAGCATAATTTGCAAAGTCTGCGCGTGGTCGACGAGCTTGAAGAGCGCTATGCCGCCTTCAATGGCTTGAATCTGTGTTTCGAAACGCGCGAAGGGATACTTAAACACTGTTCTCTGCGCCATGCCCGTTTGCTGGGCTCCGTGGGAGAGCGTTTTTTAAACAAGACCGAGCCTTCGCTGGAGGCGCAAATTGCCAACCTGGCCGATGAGATCGCCTACAACAATCACGATATTGACGATGGCTTGCGCTCGGGGCTGATCAGCGTGGAGCAATTGCAAAGGCTGGAGATTTTCGCGACCCATTATGCGCAAGTAGCGCGGCAATATCCGCGCCTTGAACCGCGTCGTGCGATTGCCGAAACGATACGCGCCATGATCAACACGCTGGTTACGGATTTAACCGAAACCACGCGAGCCAATATAAACGCACAACGGCCCGATAGCGCCGACGCCGTGCGCACGGCTGCGGCGCTGGCTGCATTTTCAACGCCGATGCGCCGTCAGACAGATGCACTCAAGCAGTTTTTGCTGGAGAATCTGTACCGGCATTATCAGGTCATGCGCATGACAAACAAAGCGCGCACTATTGTGCGCGATCTGTTCGAGGCGTTTTTGAAAGAACCGCGTTTACTGGCCGACGATCATCGCCGCGATAGCGAGCAAGCCCAGGCCCGCGCCATCGCCGACTACATCGCCGGCATGACCGATCGTTTCGCGATACGGGAACATCGGCAATTATTCGAGATGGAGTAGGGGATCCTTTGTGGGCGCCATCATTGCGTAAGAAAACGGCACCCACACGGGGTGCGACCACAAGGGGTCACCGGGCGACCGCACGGGCCGCCTCTATGAAACTACTATTGACTGCGTGCTCCCGCCGTTGCCCCTTGCGGCATGGAATAGCCGGCCGACCTGCCTATTAGCCATACGCTGAAGGCTGAAACGACGCCGGCAAAGATAGTGTAGGCGACAATCAGCCACGGCTGTCCACCGTTCATTTTCAGCAATGCCGTGGCGATAAGCGGCGTGATGCCCGAGGCGAAAATTCCCGAGAACTGATACACAAACGAAATTCCGGTGTAACGGACCTTGGTGTCGAACAGCTCACAAAAGAGCGCTGCTTCGGGACCATAAATTGCGGCGTAGAAAATACCAAACGGAATGATGATCGACAGCCAAATCACCATCACGTGTTCGGAGTAATTGGTCATCAGCCAGAACGCTGGAAGGGCCGAAAAGCCTGTGATCAAAGAACCCCAGAAATAGGTGCGGGTACGACCTACCCTGTCAGAAAGTGCGCCGAAGTAGGGGATGAAGAAGCACATCACTATGGCTGCGGCCATGACGCCTGTCAGGGCTTCGGTCCGATTGATGTGGAGGGTCTGGGTTAAATAGGTAATAGAGAAGACCGCAAAGATATTGAAAAACACGCCGTCGATATAGCGTGCGCCCATTCCTTTGAGAATATTCCCCGGATAGCGTTTCATCATATCCAGGAAGGGAATCTGCGATTCGGCGTTGGCTTCCTTTATCTTGGCGAATTCAGGGGTTTCCTTAATGGTCAGGCGAATATACAGGCCCACAAAGACCAGCAATGCCGACAACCCGAACGCCACACGCCATCCCCAGTTGTAGAATGCCTCGTTCGTCAATGTCGCCGACAGCAGGGCCACCACTCCGGCGGCCAGACACAAACCGATGGACAGACCGATTTGCGGCAGCGAAGCATAGAAGCCACGCTTGTTCTTGGGCGCGTATTCGTAAGTCATGAGGACTGCGCCACCCCATTCGCCGCCCAGGCCAAGGCCCTGAACCACGCGACACAGCAGCAGCAGGATGGGCGCCCAAATGCCAATTGAGTCGTAAGTGGGAATAAACGCAATCAGGAACGTGGCAATACCCATCAGCACCAGCGTGAAAATAAGCATGCTTTTGCGTCCGATCCGGTCGCCGAAGTGGCCGAAAACAACACCGCCAAACGGCCGGGCAATAAAGCCTACGGCAAACGTGGCATAGGCCAACATGGTGCCCACGAGCGGATCGTGGCTGGGAAAATACATCTTGTTGAAAACGAGGCCGGCCACGAGGCCGTATAAGAAAAAGTCGTACCACTCAATGGTGGCTCCGATAAGTGAGGCGGCGACTACCTTTCGGATAGCGCGATTGTCTGGATTGGACATGTTGTCTCCTGGTGTCTTCTACTTCTGGCAAAAATTTTGCCAGGCTGTGAAAATGTTTATGGGTAATTTCTGATTAAAGGTGTTTGCGCTTGGCGTCCTCAAGAATGAACTCGGCGGCGCGTTCGGCAATCATCACAATCGGGACGTTGGTATTGCCCGATACCAGCGTGGGCATGATCGAAGCATCGACCACACGCAGGCCATCGATGCCATGAACGCGCAAGTGGTTGTCGACGACTGCATTGGTGTCTGAGGCTAGCCCCATTTTGGCGGTTCCGGTGGGATGGAAAATAGTGGCCCCGTACTCGCGACAGAAATGCAGGATTTCATCGTCGGTACGAATATCGGCTCCTGGGCGGTGTTCAGTTTTCATCAGATGGCTCATGGGGGCGCAGGCAGCCAGACGCCGTGCGTATTTCACACCCGCTATCGCCGTGCGCCGATCCAGATCAGTGGACAGGTAATTGGGCTGCATCGAGGGCGCCTCGAACGGATCGGTCGATTTGATGTTGATTTCGCCGCGCGACTCGGGGCGCAGCTGGCAAACCGAGTAGGTGCACCCGGAAAAATCGTGCACGGCACCACCGGCGGCGTCGGCCGATAGGGTGCCAAAATGAAACTGGATATCCGGTGTTGCGTTTTCTTGTGGAAGTGCGCGGCAGAAAATGGCACCCTGATTGATGCCTATGGCCAGCGGCCCGCCTCGGAACAGCAGCCATTGCAGGCCGATCTTGCTCTTGCTCCAGATTGTGCGTAACTGGTCATTGGTAGTAATGGGCTTGGTGACTTCGTAAATCAGGCGAGTTTGCAAATGATCCTGCAGATTCTTCCCGACCCCATTTAAATCCTTGACAACTGGGATTCCAAACTGGTTCAAGAGCTTGGACGGCCCAATGCCCGATAACTGCAGCAACTGTGGAGATTGGATGGAGCCCGCCGAAAGTATCACTTCGCGATTGGCCAGCAGGGTGTGCTCTACGCCCCCTTTTCTGTAACGGATGCCGCTCGCCCGATTTCCCTGCATAAGAATGATGGTGGCCTGAGCGTCCGTTTCGATACGCAGATTAGATCGCCCGCGAGCGGGATTGAGGTAGGCCACGGCCGTCGAGCAGCGCTTTCCTTTGCGAGTCGTAAGCTGGTAGTAGCCCACGCCCTCTTGGTCGCCGCTGTTGAAGTCCTGACGTTTTTTCAGGCCTAGTGTTGCGGCGGACTGGATCAGGGCTTCGACCAGCGGGTGCTTCGTTTTGATAGAGGTGGCGTTGAGTGGGCCGGTTGTGCCGCGTGTGGGGCTCTCGCCCAGATCATTGTTTTCCAGCTTGCGAAAATAAGGCAGACAATCGTTCCAGCTCCAGCCGGTGTTGCCTTGCTGCTCCCAGCGGTCGTAGTCTTGTTTTTGGCCGCGTATATAGATCAGCCCGTTAATAGAGCTGGATCCGCCCAGTGTTCTACCGCGTGGCCAGTAGATTTTTCGCCCCAGCATGTTGGCGTCCGGATCGGTGTAGAAGCCCCAGTTCAGTTTTTTATGGAACATGGTTTTTCCGTAGCCAATGGGAATGTGTATCCAGATATTTTTATCTGGCGGCCCGGCTTCGAGCACACAGACGGAATACTTACCGTTTTCGCTAAGCCGATTGGCCAACACGCAGCCGGCAGAGCCGGCGCCCACGACGATGTAATCTACAGAATCTGACATGATTGCCTTTAGCGCTGTCGCTGACTTGCCGGAAGGTCGAAGTGGCGATGTTTAATTATTGAGATGCCTTATTTCAATAATTATTGATTTATTGCGTATAGACAAGATAGAATTGATTTGTAATCCACCAGTGGAACAACAAGTTCCATTGGCGTTTCAGTATTGAACCAATTGGCGGCGAGATGTCGTATCCGAAGGGTTAGCGCCATGTCAGATGTATCTTCCCGCTATTTGCGCGTCCCGGCCTTACTCGAGCAATTGGCGCGTACACAGCACCCCCAGACGCTGGCACAACTGGCACAGCGCCTGCATTTACCTAAAACTACGTTGATGCGGATATTGCAGTCCTTGGTTGGGGCCGGCCTGGTGGTGGATACTCCCAATGAAAAGGGCTATGTGCTGGGGCCGCGCGCTACGCTTTTGGCGCTGGCGACGCTGCGTTCACCCCATTTTTCCCGAACCTCTCGGGCCATATTGGGGCAGCTCGTGCAGGCCTTGGGTGAGACCTGCAATCTCACTACGCTCGAAGGAGACCAGATCCGTTATCTTGATCGCGTGGAAACCCATCATCTGCTGCGCCTACAACTGGAAGTGGGGACGCATGTTCCACTGCATTGCACAGCTTTCGTCAACGCAGCCTAGGTGTAGATCGCGAAGAGTTCGTTCTGGGTATGGTGGCGGTCGCCGTGCCCGTGTTGGACGCACAGCAGAAAGTCATTGCGGCGGTGGCGTGTCATGGCCCGACAGCACGGGTCTCTATGGAGTTTTTGCTGGGTTCAGTGCCTGTGTTGAAAAAGGCCGCAATCGCCATGGGGCGTGCGCTAGGCGACGACTCCACCTTTTGGTAGTCGCGTCCTATCGTTTGCGTGCAGCTTGCAATAAGGGTTTGAGATAACGCCCGGTGTAGCTTTCCGGGTGGGTGACGATATCTTCAGGAGTACCTTGGGCGACGATACTGCCGCCGCCGTCGCCTCCTTCGGGACCCATGTCTATCACCCAGTCGGCGGTTTTGACCACATCCAGATTGTGTTCGATGATCACCACTGTATTGCCTGCGTCGACCAATTGGCGCAACACGCCCAGCAGCAGCGATATGTCCTGAAAATGCAGTCCTGTGGTGGGTTCGTCAAGAATGTAAAGGGTACGGCCCGTGCTCCGCTTGGAGAGCTCGAGCGAAAGCTTTACACGCTGGGCCTCGCCGCCCGACAGGGTGGTGGCACTTTGTCCCAGGCGCACATACGATAAGCCCACATCCATAAGCGTATTCAGTTTGCGGGCGACGCTGGGCACTGCTTCGAAATAGGGCAGCGCCTGTTCGACCGTCAGATCCAGCACTTCGCTAATCGTGCGGCCGCGATAACGGATCTCTAGTGTTTCTCGGTTGTAGCGCTTGCCGTCGCAGACGTCGCACGGTACGTACATGTCGGGCAGGAAGTGCATTTCGACTTTGACGACACCGTCGCCCTGGCAAGCCTCGCAGCGTCCTCCTTTGACATTAAACGAGAAACGGCCTGGATCGTAGCCGCGCACGCGTGCTTCGGGTACGCTTGCGAAAAGTTCGCGTATGGGCGTGAACATACCTGTATAGGTCGCCGGGTTGCTGCGTGGGGTGCGTCCGATGGGGCTTTGATCGACGTTGATGATCTTGTCGAAATGCGACAGGCCTTCGAGTGCGAGATAGGGCGCCGGCTCGGCTTGAGCCCGGTGCAGCTGCTGGGCCACGGCCGTCGCAAGGGTGTCATTAACCAAGGTGGATTTGCCCGATCCGGACACGCCCGTGACGCACGTCAGGCGCCCCGCGGGTAACGCCAGATCGACCGATTTCAGATTATTGCCGGTACAGCCTTTCAGGTATAGCCAGTCCAGCTCATCGGTGACTGGGCGCCGAAGCGGCACTTCGATGTGCTTGGCGCCGCTCAGGTATTGGCCGGTCAGGGATTTGGGGTTTTGGGTCAGAGATTGGGGCGTGCCGAAAGCGACGACCTCGCCGCCATGTTCGCCTGCTCCAGGGCCCATATCAATGACGTAATCGGCCGACCGTATCATGTCTTCATCGTGCTCGACCACAATCACGCTATTGCCCAGGTCGCGCAGATGCTGCAGAGTTTCGATCAGACGGCCGTTGTCGCGCTGATGCAAGCCGATAGAAGGCTCGTCAAGCACATACATGACACCGGTCAGCCCGGAGCCGATCTGGCTGGCCAAGCGGATGCGTTGCGCTTCACCACCTGAAATTGTGTCGGCACTGCGGTCCAGCGACAGATAGTTGAGGCCCACGTTGTTCAGGAACTCCAGTCGGGCTTCGATTTCGCGCACAATACGCTCGGCGACCTCCTTTTTCGCGCCTGACAGTTCGAGCGCCTGGAACCAAGCCAGACAGGCCGACAAGGGCATGGCCTCGGTCTCGAATATGGCGAGTCCGCGACGTTCGCCTGCTCCTGCTTCTGTGCCGATCAGCACATGCCGCGCTTCGGCGCGCAGCCGTGAGCCGCCGCAGGCCGGACAGGCTTTGGTGTGGCGCATTTTCCCCAACTCTTCGCGCACCACGTTTGAATCGGTTTCGCGCCAGCGCCGTTCCAGATTGGGGATAATCCCTTCAAAAACATGTTTTTTTACGGTCGACCGTCCTTTCTCGTTCAGGTATAGAAACGGGATTTCCTCATCGCCCGAGCCGTAAAGTATTTTTTGCTGCAGATTGGCATCAAGCGCCTCAAAGGGGGTATCTACGTCGAACTGATAGTGTGCGGCTAGACTGGTCAGAAGTGTATGTGTAAAGGCGTTGCGGCGATCCCAGCCGTGCACCGCGCCACTGGCCAGACTAAGCTCGGGAAACGCGACTACGCGCTTGGGATCGAAGAAGTCCACATGACCGAGGCCGTCACAGGTAGGGCAGGCGCCCACGGGGTTATTAAAGCTGAACAGGCGCGGTTCCAGTTCGGCCAGGCTGTAGTGGCATACCGGGCAGGCGTAGTGGCTTGAGAAGGCGTGTTCGTCGCCCGTATCCATATTCAGGGCGATCACCCGGCCTTCGGCCAGGTTGACCGCCGTTTCAAAACTTTCGGCCAGCCGTTGCTGGCTTTCGGGCCGGATACGCAGACGGTCTATGACCACGTCGAAGTCATGCTTTTCGGTTTTTTTCAAGGGCGTAAGCTGATCGATTTCAACCATTTCGCCATTGACCCGCAGTCGGACGAAGCCCTGCGCCTGCAGGCTATTGCATTCGTCTTCGAAGCTGCCTTTGCGCGAACGCGCCAGCGGCGCCAAGATAGCCAGACGCGTGTCGGCCGCCCAGGTCATGACCTTGTCGACCATTTGGCTGACGCTCTGGGCCTGCAGGGGCAGGCCGTGTTCGGGGCAGTAGGGGGTGCCCACCCGTGCGTACAAGAGTCGCAGATAGTCGTGAATTTCGGTGATTGTACCGACCGTTGAGCGTGGGTTGTGCCCAGCCGACTTTTGCTCAATGGCGATGGCGGGCGAGAGGCCTTCGATCAGGTCCACGTCGGGCTTGTCCATCAGTTGCAGAAATTGCCGAGCGTAGGCCGACAGGCTTTCAACGTAGCGTCGCTGGCCTTCGGCGTAAAGTGTGTCGAAGGCCAAAGATGATTTTCCTGAGCCAGATAACCCGGTAACCACTACTAGCTTGTGCCGCGGCAAGTCGACGGAGATGTTTTTCAGGTTGTGCGTACGGGCGCCCCGGATGCGAATCGCGTCCATCTATTTACTTTCAGCTATTTCAAAGGCTAACTTGCTACTATAGCGCGCAGGCCTAATTTTTGCGCTGAGCACATGGCCGTTGTTGTGTTTGACAGTGCGTCAGCGGCTTTTCAGAAAAGAGCATTTCATGACCTACCCTAGCGCCCGCCCCGGCAAGCCTGAACGCGTCGCACTGAAGCTGACGCCGGTCGAGCGTCGCGCCAGTATCATGCTGGCCCTGTTGTTTGCCTGTCGCATGCTGGGCCTTTTTCTGCTGACACCCGTGTTCGCGGTGGCGGCGCAAACCATTCCTGGCGGCAACGACGCGGCCAAGGTAGGGCTGGCGCTGGGCGCGTATGGCCTGACGCAGGCTTTTTTGCAGATTCCGCTGGGCATGGCCTCGGACCGATATGGGCGCCGCCCAGTGATTGTATTTGGTCTGCTGCTGTTTATTGCCGGGGGTGTTATATGCGCGCTGGCAAGCGACATCAACTGGATTATTGCGGGGCGTATTGTTCAGGGCCTGGGTGCTGTGTCGGCGGCCATTACGGCGTGGGTGGCAGATGCCACTCGCCCAGAGGTCCGCACACGCGCGATGGCCATGGTAGGAGGTTCGATCGGGATTTCGTTTGCAGCCTCGCTGGTGCTGTCGCCTTTGCTGGTGGGCCAGTTCGGCTTGTCGGGCCTGTTCTGGGCGATTAGCCTGCTGGGTTTTGTGTGTTTGTTGATTGCCAGTTTCGTGGTGCCGGTCGTGCCTTTGGCCAGTTTGCCCATTGTGCTGGCCAGGCCGCGCGATGTGTTGCATCACGCAGACTTGCTGCGTCTGAATTTTGGTGTTTTCTGTCTGCATTTTGTGCTCATGTCGATTTTTATTGTGGCTCCAGGCTTGTTGGGCAAGCTGGGGGGTTACGACTCGGCGCATTTGTGGGAAGTTTATCTACCGGTTATTTTGCTTTCTTTTGTGCTGATGGTGCCGGCGGTGTTCTACGCTGAAACACATCATGCCCACAAGGTCGCGTTAGAGGCTTCGGTGGCTGGTCTTGTGGTGGTGCTGGCCCTGATGCCCTTGGCTAGCCACGCCTTTCTTGCTCTGGTGGCGACGTTTGTCGGCTTTTTTGTGGCCTTCAATATTCTGGAGGCCCTGCAACCGTCGCTGGTATCGCGTGTGGCTCCGCCTGAATTCAAGGGATTGGCTCTGGGTTTCTACAATACAGCGCAAGCGCTGGGCGTGTTCTCGGGCGCGGTCGTGGGTGGCGTATTGGTCTCTTATGGTGATGCGTCGAAGGTGTTCCTGGTTGCCGCGGCCTTGAGCTTCGCTTGGTTTCTTATCGCGCGCGGCTTCAAATCGCCTACCTGAATGTCGGCGTTTTGTAGATACGTTTTGATAGTCAAGGTTTTTGGCGACGGTTTTGTAGTGGCACCCATCGTGGGTGCCATCGTGGCTGGGCCGATTAGTCTCTGCGCACTAACACCCGGGCCTCTACCCGGTTGGCTCTAAATCGTCGATAATAGCCACAATGTAAAATTTTACGGTAGGGATCTCGCCATGGCATCAGTCAATAAAGTCATTCTCGTAGGTAACCTGGGGCGCGACCCCGAAGTTCGTTACAGCCCCGACGGCGCAGCCATTTGCAATGTTTCCATTGCCACTACTTCACAATGGAAAGACAAGGCCAGTGGCGAAAAGCGCGAAGAAACCGAGTGGCATCGTGTGGTGTTTTACAACCGCCTGGCTGAAATCGCCGGTGAATACCTGAAAAAAGGCCGCTCGGTTTATGTAGAGGGCCGTCTTAAAACCCGCAAGTGGCAAGACAAGGAGACGGGCGCCGATCGCTATAGCACCGATATCGTGGCCGACCAGATGCAAATGCTGGGCGGCCGTGAAGGTGAAGGCTCGGGGGGCAGTTACAGCAATGCCGATCCGCAGCAACAACGTGCCCCGCGTCCCGCACAAAGCGCTCGCCCCGCTGCACCACAGTCGGCTCCGGCCAATCTGGCCGATATGGATGACGATATTCCGTTCTAGACTAGAACTTTATGGAAATGT
>CAJDUX010000040.1_pt1 | contig 16097 bp, 13 predicted proteins | sample 7391081 | NCBI WGS metagenome assembly CAJDUX01 (sample SAMEA7055685, study PRJEB34461) | soil metagenome | biome: terrestrial ecosystem; feature: Peninsula; material: soil | place: Antarctica | collected 2016 | reverse complement strand
CCAGGGCGAAGACCCGTACCCAGAAGCGATACGCCGTGGTCCAGGCAGATTGCCCGGAACGATGGGCACACAGCTTGAAAAACAGCAACACCCATGCCAGGCCCAGTTCGATCACCAGGAATAGCGATAAGAAACCCAGGCTGAGGAAAAACTGGATCTGGGATAGCCAGAGGGCAGAGTTCGTCATAATGGGCGCTAGTTTAGAGCCTCTTTGGCCTATTGTGACACCCACCCACAAGCAAAGCGAACAGAACGTGGCAAAATGCTTACTTTGCAAGACACTATTTCTGCATGACCCGTATGACCTCAGCCTCCGCTTCGCCTCCCTCTAACTTCTTACGCTCCATCATCGATAACGATCTGGCCAGCGGCCGCTATGCGGACAAACGTTGGGCCGGAAAGCCCGGGCCAGCCTGCGTCCAGGAGCAAGGCTCGTACGATGCCGCACGAATTCGCACGCGCTTTCCGCCCGAGCCTAACGGCTACCTGCATATCGGCCATGCCAAAAGCATCTGCCTGAATTTTGGCCTGGCGCAAGATTACGGCGGCGCGTGCCATCTACGCTTTGACGATACGAACCCCGAAAAAGAAGAAGACGAATACGTCCGCACAATAATCGATGCGGTGTCTTGGCTGGGTTTTACCTGGGAACATCACGGCGAGTCTAACTGTTACTTCGCCAGCGACTATTTCACCTACCGAACAACCGCAGAATCACTCACTTTGCTGCGCGAAATGCGCGACGGCAAACATTCCGATGGCAGCCTGGCGCTGCGGGCCCGCATCGATATGGGCTCGCCTAATATCAATCTGCGTGACCCTGTGCTTTACCGGATCCGCCACGCCAGCCACCATCGCACCGGCCGCGACTGGTGCATTTACCCCATGTATGCCTGGGCGCATCCGGTCGAAGACGCACTCGAAGGCATCACGCACAGTATCTGCACACTCGAATTCGAGGATCAGCGGCCGTTCTACGACTGGATTCTGAACAAGCTCGCCGATCTGGGGCAACTGCGGCGACCGCTGCCACGCCAATATGAATTTGCACGCCTGAACCTCACCTACGTCATCACCAGCAAACGCAAGCTCTTGCAATTAGTGCGTGAAGGCCACGTTGAAGGCTGGGACGACCCGCGCATGCCTACTTTGGTGGGGCTACGCCGGCGCGGCTTCACGCCCCAGGCTATACGCCTTTTCTGCGAGCGCCTAGGTGTATCCAGGGCCGACTCGCGCATCGATTACAGCCTGCTCGAGCAAGCCCTGCGCGACGATCTTGATCCGCAGGCGGCCCGCAGCGTTGCCATACTCGATCCGGTCAAACTCATCATCGACAACTACCCGCAAGACCGAACCGAGTTGTGCCACGCGTCAATCAACCCGCACCGGCCCGAGGACGGGCAACGCGAATTCCCCTTTTCACGCGAATTATGGATCGAGCGCGACGACTTTCGCGAAGACCCACCCAAGAAATACTTCCGGCTTTTCCCTGGCAATACCGTACGCCTGAAATACGGTTATATCGTGACCTGTACCGGTTGTGTGAAGGACGAAGACGGCCGTGTCGTGGAGGTTCATGCCGAGTATCTGCCAGAGACCAAAAGCGGCACGCCCGGATCCGATGCAGTCAAGGTGAAGGGCACCATTACCTGGGTCAGCGTAGAACACGCCGTAGCGGCCGAAGTGCGCCTATACGACAGGCTGTTCGCCGACCCGCATCCTGATGCAGGCAATAAAGATTTTCTGGCAGCCCTTAATCCGGACTCCCGGCGAGTCGTGCACGCCTGGCTCGAACCCGGCACCCGCGCCCATCCCGGAGCGGTCTGGCAATTCGAGCGTCTAGGCTATTTTGTCGCAGACCGCATCGACTCTTCGCCTGAAAAGCCTATTATCAACAGGGCGGTCACGCTGCGCGACTCCTGGGCGTGATTCGACATTGAAAACGATTCAACTTTTTGCAAAAGACATTCTGTGAGCGACTCCTCTACCCATCACGACAATCCATTGGCTCTGGATTTCAAAAGCGCCACGCTTTACGCCTTGCGCGTGGTCCTGCATCGTTTGCCCATGCAAGATCTGGTCGACGCTCTGGAGCGGCGCATGAGCGACGCAGGCTCATTTTTTGAAAACGAACCCGTCGTCATCGACGCCTCAGCCATCGAAGAACCTATCGATTGGGCCATTTTGCTTAGCGCTTTACGCAAGCACTCGCTCTACCCTATTGGCGTTATGGCGCAAGATGTCAATGTGGCGTCGGCTAAAGACCAGGGCCTGACCTGCGTCGACCTGGCCCACCCGGCCCCGCGCCCCACCACCAGCCCGGCGCCTGACAAAGAAGTGCCCGTCGTCGCCCCTCCGTCGGCGAAGAGCTCTGGAGGCAAGGCTACTGTACCCGAGGCCAGCATACCGGCCATCGCACCAGCGGCCATGGTTATCAACCGCCCGCTACGTTCGGGGCAGCGCATCTATGCACGCAACACCGATCTGATCGTCATAGGCATCGTCAACCGCGGTGCCGAGGTCATTGCCGATTTTCACCACCCATCTTGATCCCGAGTTACTGGCCATTGCCGGGGTTTACCGGGTGATTGAAACCCAATTAGAGCCTAATCTGCATAATCAACCTGCTATTGTGCAACTTGAAGGGCAAGCTCTGCGGATCATCGCGCTGGCCGATTGATTTAGAAGTGGAATGAAACAGCCGATGCTTAATTTTTGTTGCCAAGTTAGCATAAAATAACGTCGGGTTAGGCTAATAAAGCGTTTTTTTGCTTTACGATTACGTGATTTATTAAAATAAAAGGAATTCTATCGTCATGGCGCGAATTATTGTGGTGACGTCTGGCAAAGGCGGCGTGGGGAAAACAACGACGAGTGCCAGTTTCTCATCCGGTTTGGCCATGCGTGGCCACAAAACAGCGGTTATTGATTTTGACGTCGGCCTGCGTAATCTGGACCTGATCATGGGTTGCGAGCGCCGTGTGGTCTACGACTTCGTCAATGTCATACAAGGCGAGGCCACGCTTAACCAGGCGCTGATCCGCGACAAGCAACTTGAAAACCTGTTCATACTGCCGGCATCCCAAACACGCGACAAAGACGCTTTGACGCAAGACGGCGTTGAAAAAGCGCTCAATGACCTCAAGGACATGGATTTCGAATATATCGTTTGCGACTCGCCCGCCGGCATCGAAACGGGTGCCTTGATGGCGGCCTATTTTGCTGACGATGCACTGGTGGTGACCAACCCGGAAGTGTCCTCGGTACGAGATTCCGATCGCATACTGGGCATACTTTCGGCCAAGTCGCAACGTGCGGTCAAAGGCGACGAGCCCATCAAAGAGTTTCTGCTTCTCACCCGCTACCACCCCAAGCGTGTCGCCGACGGTGAAATGCTGTCGCTGAAAGATATCGAAGATATTCTGCGCATCAAGCTTATAGGGGTCATCCCCGAATCCGAGTCGGTATTACAAGCGTCGAACCAGGGGATTCCGGCCATCCACATCCGCGACAGCGACGTGTCTGCCGCCTATCAGGATGTAGTGGCGCGTTATCTGGGCGAAGAAAAACCGCTGCGCTTCGTTGACTACGAAAAGCCAGGCCTGTTCAAACGCCTTTTCGGAGGGAAATAAGATGTCCTTTTTATCATTTCTCCTCGGACAGAAAAAAACCTCGGCCAGCGTGGCCAAAGATCGTCTGCAGCTCATACTGATCAACGAGCGTGGCGGCGGGCGCAGCGGCGCTCCCGACTTCCTGCCCCAGTTGCAACAAGAACTGGTGGCCGTCATTTCCAAATACGTGAAAATCAATCCCGAAGATATCCAGATCAATCTGGAGCATCAAGGCTCCCTTGAAATTCTCGAAGTCAAGATTGAAATGCCTCAGGTCGAAACGCAGACCTGACCGGGACCCTCTACAATCCAGCGACCGTAGGCATCGCGGTTGCTGGATGCTGGATGCTGTGAACAAAGGAAAACTTTGTATCAGCGGCTGCCGCGGCTTCCTGTTTTCTCAATGAGATTTGATGAGCGCCAGCACCGACTTGAAATGCTTGCCGTCTCCGGTCTCTAGCCATTCGAACATGGCCATTTCCGATGTCACGACCTCAATCTGATGATACACGGCACGATTGATCGCTGCCTGCAGATCGAAAAGTCGACGCGACCCGATGCAGTCGGCCACCAAGATGGGGCGCAACCCCAGCGCCAACAGGCCCATTGCAGTTTGCAAGACACACACATGTGCTTCCGTGCCAACCAACAGTATATTCGGGCGCGTCTTCGGTAGCAGTCCGGCGAGACCGGGTTCGCGCGCGGCATCGAAATGAGTTTTGCCGACAACACGTTGTATGAATGGCAACAACTGCGGTACGGTTGCACCAATTTTCTCGACGCAATGCTCGGTGGCCATAACCGGCACGCCAAGCAAACACGCCGCCTGAGCCAGCGACTGGGCGCGTGCCAGCACTTGCTGGCCATCCAGTATGGCAGGCAGCAGCCGGGTCTGCATATCGACTATCAGCAAGAGCGAATTCGACACAGCCAGACACGGCATAAGGTTTCTCCTGCTATTTCAGCGCCTTGTACCGCAAGCGTCTGGGTTTGGCGCCTTCTTCGCCCAGGCGACGCCGTTTATCGGCCTCGTATTCCTGATAGTTGCCATCAAAAAACACCACTTTCGAATCGCCTTCGAAGGCCAGTATGTGCGTCGCAATACGATCCAGGAACCAGCGATCGTGACTGATAACCATAACGCAACCGGCGAACTCAAGCAAGGCGTCTTCGAGGGCGCGCAAGGTTTCCACGTCCAGATCGTTTGACGGTTCATCGAGCAGCAAGAGGTTACCGCCTGCGATGAGCGTTTTGGCCAGATGCAACCGCCCACGTTCGCCGCCCGACAACTTGCCCACCAGCTTGTTCTGATCGCCACCTTTAAAATTGAAGTGCCCGAGGTAGGCGCGCGAACCCATTTCAAACTTGCCTACCGTCAGCAGGTCGGCGCCATCGGATATGGCATCAAACACCGTCTTGTCGTCCGGCAACGATTCACGCGATTGGCCGACATAGGCTGTTCGCACAGTTTTGCCAACAACCACAGACCCGGAGTCGGCCTGTTCATGGCCGGCAATCATCCGAAACAAGGTGGACTTGCCGGCGCCATTGGCACCGATAACACCCACGATAGCCCCCGGAGGCACCTTGAAGCTAAGCGAATCTATAAGCAGGCGATCGCCGTAGCCCTTGCTCACATTATCGAACTCGATCACTTCGTTGCCCAGGCGTTCGGCAACCGGGATGAAGATTTCCTGCGTCTCGTTACGCTTTTGATATTCGTGCGAAGACAATTCTTCAAAACGCGACAAGCGCGCTTTGGCCTTGGCCTGTCGTCCCTTGGGGCTTTGGCGCACCCACTCGAGCTCTTTCTTGATGGTTTTCTGACGCGCCGATTCGGTCGCTTCTTCTTGCTCCAGACGAGCTTCCTTTTGTTCGAGCCAGGAGCTGTAGTTTCCCTTCCAGGGAATGCCGTGGCCTCGATCCAGCTCAAGTATCCATTGAGCGGCATTATCGAGAAAATAACGATCGTGGGTAACGCCCACCACCGTGCCAGGGAATTTATGCAAAAACTGCTCCAGCCATTCGACGCTCTCTGCATCCAGGTGATTGGTTGGCTCATCGAGCAACAACATATCGGGTTTGGATAGCAACAAACGGCATAAAGCCACGCGGCGCTTCTCGCCCCCGGACAGATTGCCCACCACCGCCTCCCAGGGCGGTAACCGCAAGGCATCGGCAGCAATTTCCATCTGGTGCTCGATATCGTCGGAACCGCTGGATGCCGCTGCCGCGATAATCGCTTCTAACTCGGCCTGTTCGCTAGCCAGCTGATCGAAATCGGCGTCCGCGTCGGAATACGCCGCATAGACTTCATCGAGCCGCTTGCGCGCCGAAAAGATTTCGCCCAGCCCATCCTCTACCGATTCGCGCACCGTGTGGTCCGGGTCGAGCATGGGTTCTTGCGGAAGATAGCCGATTTTCAAGCCAGGCATAGGTACGGCTTCGCCCTCGATATCTTGATCGATGCCCGCCATGATCTTTAGCAGCGTGGATTTTCCCGAGCCATTCAAACCCAGAACACCGATTTTTGCACCAGGAAAAAAGGAAAGCGAAATGTTGCGCAGGATCTGCCGCTTGGGCGGCACAATCTTGCCGACGCGATTCATCGTGTATACGTATTGAGCCATGAGTCAAATTCAGTAAAGCCGTAAAGGCTCGATTGTAGGCGGTATCTACGAAATGGTCCGTGACGGTTGCGAAGGGCGCGAGGGCCGGTGCGGTAGGCCCTGCGCCACCAACACACCCGCCATGGCCAAGAGGCCTCCAACCACATGATAAACATGCAGCTTTTCTTTCAGAAATACAATCGCAATGATGGCGGTAAGAACCGGCATAAGATTCATGAAAAGGGTTGCCCGGCTCGGCCCCAGCAATTGCACGCCGCGTATCCACAGCAACGGCCCAAAGAGCGACGCGAAAAAAAACAGCCGCAAACAGAATCATGGACATGCTCTCAGGCGTTAGGGGCGAAGCCGGATAAAGCAGGAAAAGCGGCAATTGAAACAGCACTCCAAATACAATCTGCATGTACAGGGACAACCACAGTGACAAAGGGATGGCCCAGTAGCGCAGCAACACTCCGTACAAGGCGTAGGCGAATACCGCCACCAACATCAGGACATCGCCCACCCGAATGCCTTGCGTCAACAACCGGGAGGGCTGGCCCTGCGCAATCAGTATGAACAAACCCAGCAACGACAGCGCGGCGCCAGCCAGCATCATGCGAGTGGGGCGCTCGCCCAGAATCCATGCCGCGCAGCCTATGGTCAGCACCGGCATCATAGATAGAATAATTCCCATATTGGTTGCACTGGTGGTTTGGGCCGCTATATAACCCAGGTCTTGATTCACCACCATGGCAAGAAACCCAAGCACGGCCAGGCGCGGACAAAGCGGGCGAATTTTCCCCCAGTCGCGCGCGACCGATCGCCAGATGAAGGGAGTAAGTATGAGCCACGCCAGAAACCAGCGATAGAAAGAAATGGCGGTAGGCTCGATGACTCCGGCTGCCATCTTGGTAACAATTGTATTGACCGCCCAAATTACGACGGCTACAAAGGGGTAAAGAAAATAGCGCAATGGCAACATGAGCAGCATAGTAACGCGGGCCAAGCCCACGCTGGTGCCGGAGCTTGCTACAACGTCGACCGGGCCTCCTGAAATGTCGCGGCGATTTCGCTCGCCGCGTAGCGTAATTGAGGGAGGAAGGTCAGCAGGCTCGCCACGGACGTCCGCTCTATGGGCGACTGGATCGCTACCGCGGCGCAGGCCCGGGTTCTATCGAGCATAACCGGTACCGCGATGGCAATCATGCCCGGCATGAATTCCTGATTATTGAAGCTGACACGCTTTCTGCGGATTCCGACGAGCTCCCGACGCAAAACATCTAAATCAGTGATGGTTTGATTGGTACTGCCTCGCAAAGGCAGCTTTTGCAATAGTTTCTCGCGCTGCTGCTTGGGCAAAAAGCTCAGAAACAGTTTGCCGCAGGCCGTACAGTGATAAGGCACTCGTGAGCCGGGACTTAAATTATTACGCAAAGGCCAATTGGCCTGCACCCGATCCAGGTAAACAATATCGTCACCGCTGGAAATAGCCAGATTGCAGGTTTCGCCCACGATATCGACCAATTGCTGAAGAATAGCGCGTCGCGCAGCGGCCGGCCCGGCAGACATCAACATATTGACGGCAGCGCGGCGCAAGCGTGACGAACACTCGTACTCCCGACCCGGAGCACTGCGAGTGATGATCCAGGCATTTTCCAATTGTTTGAGCAGGCGATGAACGGTCTGCTTGGGTAATTCGATTCTTTCAACGATCTGCGTCAAAGTCAAAGGCTGGCGAGCCTCGGAAATAATCTCGATGATGCGAAACGACCGTATCGCAGCCGCGTTCGATTGTGTAGAAGACATATTGCCGCTCTCCCTGAGAGTACAGACCTAATTTAGTCCCGAAAATTAACTTTTCATAGACTAATGAATGTTAATCGCCGAAAAACGCAGATATTGGGACGCCATTTTTTCCCGTTGGCGTAGATTTATAGTCTCTCAGAGCATAAGGGCCGACGCAAATGGGTGACCCCACTCCATTTCCAAATCGATCGTGCGCCGACTCTCGGAGCCATGTTTTCCAGATAAAGGTCAATTAATGTCAACTCAAGAACCACTACGAAATACGGATGTCGATACGGTAGCCGAAGTACGAGCTCTGGTGCAGCGGGCACGCGGCGCGCAAGTTCGTTTTGTCGAAATGGGCCAGACGGCCATGGACGATGCCGCGGCCGCCGTGGGCTGGGCGATTATGGAACCTGTGCGCAATCGCCAACTGGCCGAACTATCGGTGCGAGATACCGGAGTTGGCAATGTCGAAGACAAAATCCTTAAAAATTACCGTAAAACGCTAGGTCTATTGCGAGACTTGCAAGGCGTGAAAACGACCGGCGTTATATCTGAGAATGCGCAAACCGGCATTACCGAAATTGCCCGGGCAGTTGGGGTAGTGGCTGCGATTACTCCATCGACCAATCCGGCTGCGACTCCAGCCAACAAAATCATCAACGCCCTGAAGTGCGGCAATGCCGTGATCCTGGCGCCATCGCCCAAAGGCTTGAGCACAGGCCGCCTGCTGCTGGAGTTTATTCATGCCGAATTCAAGAAATGCGGCCTTTCTCCTGATCTCGTGCAAACCCTGTCCTCGCCCATCAGCAAGGCCAAGACTGCAGAATTAATGCGCCAGGCAGACTTGGTCGTTGCCACCGGGTCGGCGTCGAACGTGCGCATGGCCTATACCTCGGGGACACCGGCCTTTGGGGTAGGTGTGGGAAATGTCGCCTCGATGGTTGACGAATCGGCCGATCTGGCCGATGCGGCCCAAAAGATTGCGCAATCCAAGACCTTCGACAACGCAACCAGCTGCTCCTCCGAAAATAGCGTGGTGGTGCTCGAAGGCGTCTATGACGCCATGCTGCGAGAACTGGAAGCCTGCGGTGGCGTGCTCTTAAATGATCAGGAAAAGCAGGCCCTGCAAAACGTGATGTGGCCTGACGGCAAGCTATCAGGCGCGGTCACGGGGAAGGATGCCGCAACAATCGCGCGCATCGCGGGCCTTGATCGGGTTGCGGCAACGCACCAGGGCCATCCCGCCTTTCTAATGGTGGAGGAGCAGGGCTTCGGCAGGGATCACCCCTTTTCAGGTGAAAAGCTGTCTCCGGTGCTGGCGGTGTACCGCGCCAAGACCTTCGATCAAGCCTGTGCGACGGTTAGACAGATATACGAGTATATGGGAGCCGGTCATTCGGTCAGCCTCCACTCGAAAAATGCCGATCAGGCCATGTCGCTGGGTCTACATCTTCCGGTCGCACGCGTCATCGTGAATCAAGCCCACTGCCTTGCAACAGGCGGCAACTTCGACAACGGCTTGCCCTTCTCTCTTTCGATGGGGTGTGGCACATGGGGTGGAAATAATTTCTCGGAAAACATGAATTACCACCACTACCTGAACATTACCCGGATCGCCCGAGTGATTGCCCCGAACGAGCCCAGTCAGGATCAGGTCCTGGGTGATTATTTCAAGAAGTACGGACTATGATGAATTCCCGCAACTTCCCTGATCTACTCGCGCAGTTGGCGCTGAAGATTCCGGAAAAGCTGTATTTCATTTCGGCCGATAGCGGGCAAGTCTTGACCTACAGGTCGCTTCACGAACGATGCGTGCAGTTAGGCGAGCAGCTTGCCGCACTGGGCTTCAAACAAGGCGACAAGGTGTCCGTCTATATGCCCAACAGCGAGCAAACCGCCGTGCTTTTGCTGGGCATCATGGCTCAGGGGCTGGTCGCCAACCCCATCAACTTGCTATGTCAGACATCACAGTTGCGCCATATTCTGCAGCATTCCGACACTCGGCTGATATTTACGACAAAGGAATTGGCCGACGCATTGCGGCCTCTTTTAGCGGAAATCGATCGCCCGATTCAATTAGTCCTGGTCGATCCGCATTCGCGCGAGCTGCCCGTTTTTGCAGCGGCACCTCTTGCGGGCGCCACCAAGGCCAGTCCGACAGCCGTTACCCCTGACCAGGACGCTTTGCTGATGTACACCTCGGGCACCACCGGCGTGCCTAAAGGTGTGCTTCTCACGCAGGAAAATTTGCTGGAAAATGCCAAGAATATTGTACGTGAACACCATCTCACCGAAGCAGACCGGGTCTTGGGATCTCTACCGCTCTACCACATCAACGGCCTGGTCGTGACAATTATTGCTCCCCTGGTACATGAAGGTTCAGTAGCGATGACCGCACGTTTTTCGGCAGCCAATTTCTGGCAAGACGCCAGCCGCTACCAATGCACATGGATCAACGTGGTTCCGACCATTATTGCGTACCTGCTCAACGACCACACCGACTGCTCGGCTATGGATTTAAGCCGCTTGCGCTTTTGCCGTTCCGCTTCATCGGCTCTTCCGCCCGAACGGCACCGGGAATTTGAAAAGCGGTTCGGAATCGGCATTATCGAAACCATGGGCTTGACCGAGACCGCAGCGCCGTCTTTCAGCAACCCATACGCCGCCCACGAAAGAAAGATAGGCAGCGTTGGAAAGCCTTCAGGCATCCTGGCCAAGGTGATTGATGGCCAAAACCGTCAGGTCAAAAACGGCGAGCACGGCGAGATCATACTGACCGGGAAAAACGTCATGCGTGGCTACTACAAAGACCCGGTCAAAACAAAAGAAGCGTTCACACCGGACGGGTGGTTGCGCACAGGCGATATTGGCTACGAGGACAACGACGGCTTTTTCTACGTGACCGGCCGTGCCAAAGAACTCATCATCAAGGGTGGGGAGAACATTGCTCCGCGTGAAATTGACGAAGCCGTCATCAAACATCCCTGCGTACTGGATGCCGCATCGGTGGGCGCGCCGCATCCCGACTACGGACAGGACATTGCGGTGTACCTGGTGCTGCGCGAAAACGCGACCTTCAACGAACAAGATATGCGCCGGCATTGCCTGAAAGAGCTGGGCCCGTACAAATCACCCAGTAAATATGTCGTCGTCAAGGAACTACCGCGCGGTCCGTCAGGCAAAGTGCAACGCCTGAAACTGCTGGATTTCTAAACCACTTTTTAACCTATCGGGCATCTCGGTCTAAAACTTTTGGAGTGCAGTAAACAACAACAACTTCCATTCATTCTTAAAAAACCAGGACATCGTCAAACCATTGACGCTTATCTGGAGGAGACACTATGCGATACCGCTTAAAAACGCACCACCTAATTCTACTGGTGATGTGCATGATGTACTTTATTACCTATATAGATCGCGTCAACATAGCGATTGCCGCGCCCTTCATTCGCACCGAAATGGGGCTAAGTAACCTAGAGCTCGGACTGGTCTTCTCCGCATTCGCCTACCCCTACACAGCCATGCAAATACTGGGGGGATGGCTCGCGGACAAATTCGGACCCAGAAAGGTCTTGGTCGTGCTGTCGCTGATCTGGGGGCTAGCAACGCTGCTGACCGGCTTTGTGGGCAGCCTTGCCACTCTGTTGATCCTGCGCTTTGCTCTGGGCTTCGGCGAAGGCGGCGCATTTCCCACCACAACCCGAGCATTTACCAGCTGGATACCGATTACGCAGCGCGGCTTTGCACAAGGGATCACGCACTCATTCGCGCGCCTGGGCGGCGCCGTCACTCCGCCGCTGGTGGTATTCATTATGTTGTTGAGCGGCTGGCGCGAATCGTTTCTCGTGATGGGAGTAGTGAGCCTAGTCTGGACGGCCGTGTACCTATGGGTATTTCGCGACACTCCGGAAGGCCATCCACGAGTCACCAGTGAAGAACTGGCCGAGATCAACAAAGACCGGGTGATCAAACAGAAAACGGGATCCCCCACACCGTGGAAACGACTCATCAAAGGCATGTGGAAAGTCACCTTTGTCGATTTCTGCTATGGCTGGTCGCTTTGGGTCTTTTTAACCTGGCTTCCTTCCTATTTGAAAGATGCCCGCGGCTTCGACATGAAACAACTGGCCCTATTTACGGCGCTGCCTTTGCTGGCGGGCGTGGTCGGAGACACGCTAGGCGGCGTCGTTTCAGACAAACTGCTCAAGGCTACCGGCAATATCCGTTTTGCACGGGTATCGGTGATCGTGGTGGGCATGGGCGGAGCGCTGGCATTCATGGTGCCCATGATTACGGCCAAGGACCCCCATACTGCCGTGGCCTTATTGTCCTTGTCGTTCTTCTTTCTGGAACTGACCAATGCCGTACTGTGGACGCTACCCATCGACATTGCGGGAGACTACGCTGGCACGGCTTCAGGCATGATGAATACCGGCTTTGGCTTGGCAGGTATGATTTCGCCGGTTGCATTCGGGTTTCTGATCCAGAACACAGGCAGCTACTATCTGCCCTTCATGCTGTCGGCCGCTCTACTGGGCGTGGGAGTTATTGTGGCCTTGTTCATTAATCCGAACCATACGGTCACGACAGTTCCACCCGTGCCCTACGAGGAACAGCACGCAATGACTTAAAATACGCGTTCCGCTTTCTGCCGACGTTGACGCTATGACAGCCAAACCCGACCCTACTCCCCGCTTCACCGCCGATGAGCTCGACCTTCTCGGGCGCACGGCCGACGCGTTAAGCGCCTATATGGGCAAGGCCGTTCTGGCCGAAGTGATTGACGCTGAAGATACCGGCTTTGAATGGGTGTTATTCGGGGCGCCGCTAGACACTAAAGACGAGGCGGAAGGCCTGACCACCGTTCAAATTGGTGGCGCTGGCACTCGGCTACTGGGTAACAAGGGCGGCCTGGATATCGACAGCGAAGAGGTCTTCGATTGCGAATACCTCTGGGCAATACAGCTATCCACGCTGGAAGGCGTGCGTTTCATCAAGGTCGACCAACAAGGCGACGAAATCGCCTGGACCGACGACCTGCGCGAGATCCTGCCCTTCCATTTAAGCGACGAACCTATCCCTGAAGACGATGACGACGAGGGCGAGCCTGACGATGACGACAACGCCGACGACCCAATGCCTGACGCGTCGCCGCGGCTGCACTGAGCCAAAATAGCAGCCACAAGGCGATGGTGGTTCAGGCGGGCAGGCGAGTTTGCGCCCCGCCCCAATCCAGGTGCTTGGCGCAGGCAGCCCTGGCTACGCCAGGGCCGGACGAAGTGAGCCAGCACGCCTGAACCACCGTCGCCGTTTCGCCTATGGCCACCAAATGCGCAGCAAACTACTATGGCACCCACAAGGGGTGCCGCTACGGCACGACGTTACAGAACAGCGCTACGAACCGCGGCGAAGTCGGTCACGAACATACAGCAGTACCCCCACAGGCCACATCGCCACCACCAGCAGGCGCGAACCCAGCCTTGTAAGCGAACGATCAACCGGCAAAGACTGCCCCGCCCGCTTCACATGCATCGCAAAGCGTGTATAACGCGCCGCCGCACTCAAAAACAGTTGCGGCTGATACCAAAACCAGGGCAAGCATTTGTCGACCGTATCGTGGGCCAATAACCAAAGCCCCAGTGCATGTTGCTGGCTGCCGCGGCCCTCGGCCGACAGCGAATCGGCGCTATCGTGATAAACCCGGAAAACCTGATTTACAAAACGCGTCAAATAGCCTGCTCGCGCCATGGCGCGCCATACCAGACTTTCTGGCACGAAACCCGGAATATCTTCGGGAAACGGGAATTGGCGCAATACATCAGTCCGCATACAACCGAATTTCTCACCCTTGACGCGATACTTGAAGGTCATGTCGAGCGTCGTTGTATCAACGACTTCAGCGGGAAACATATCGCCTACGATGCGCCCATCGGGCCGCGCACACAGACCGGTAATTGCCACAAAGCGCGAACGGTCTTCGATTGGTAGCCCCGCCCAGACCCGCGCCATGGTGTCCAGCGCGTTGATATCCAGGCTGTCATCGCTATCCAACGCAACAATCAGCTCGCCACTGGCCTGCCGAACACCGTGATTGAACGCGGCTTTCTTGTGCTGATTGGTCTGCCAGACATAACGGATTGGAAAGCCGGCTTCTTGCTGCCACGCCGACACCAACTCGCGCGTGCCATCGGTCGACCCATCGTCGACCACCAGCCATTCAAAATCCTGAAACGATTGTTCGCGCAGCGACGCATACACCCGGCCCAGTGTATTGGCCCGGTTATAGGTCGGGGTAAGTATGGTGAAAAGATGGCGCCAGGGACTGGATGACATACGTGGCACCATAGCCTTATAAGCTTTATAATTAATATACTGTATAAAAAAACAGCTTACCAATTATGGGATGCTCTGAACTTGCCAGTATCAACTCAAGCCCACAGCCACCCGCTGGCCGTCAGAACCGCAATTACGCGCGTTTGACTTTTTCCAGCATCTTGAATACACCCTTGGGGGCGTTTACAAAAAGACGCTTGAACGCCTTGCCCAGGCACCGGCGCTCCAGCGTGTTGCGACGGGTGCGTTTGACTTCTGCCATGATGATCTCCGACTTTTACATAGAGGATGCAAAGTATACGCACCCACCAATAATGCCATAGTAATTAAACGCACTAGAATGATGAATAGCACGTTCACGTTGATTGAATTAACCTGCAATTTTACCTGAATATTACTTCTTTGCTTGAAGCCCCCCAGGCTAGAGCTACTCCAGAAAGAACCGCGACCCCTCCTCATGAGTTCACAAATCCGCATTTTCGGTGCCCGCCAGAACAACCTTAAAAATCTTGATATATCGATCAATACCGGCGAACTGCTGGTGCTGACGGGCGTATCGGGCTCCGGCAAAAGCTCGCTGGCCTTCGACACCCTGTACGCCGAAGGCCAGCGGCGTTACGTCGAGACGTTTTCTCCGTATGCACGCCAGTTCCTCGACCGCATGGACAAGCCCAAGGTCGACCGTATAGAAGGAATACTGCCCGCCATCGCCATCGATCAGGTCAATCCCGTACGCAACTCGCGCAGCACGGTGGGCACGATGACCGAGCTTAACGACCACCTTAAACTGTTTTATGCACGTATGACCCGCCTGTACTGTCGGGGCTGCGCCGCCGAAGTCCAGCGCGACAACGCAGAATCGATCAGGCAACAATTGGCCCAACGCACCGATCTGCATCAGAAGCGCATGACCATCACCTTCCCGGTGGTGATCCCGTCAAACTTCACCCAAGAAGAAGTGCGTACTTATCTGGACCAGCAAGGCTATACGCGCATCCATCATGAAGACACCATCAGTCGTACGGTGCCCGCGGTCAAGGGCAAGAATCGGCGTTCTGAAAAGACCGAAAAGCTGCGTGTGCTGCATGTGACCCAGGACCGTTTCCGATACGGCAATACCGATACACCACGCCTCATGGAAGCGCTCGACGCAGCCCTCAAACAAGGCGACGGACACCTGGCTATTCATGCGTCGGACGACGATGGCGAAAACGAACAAACTCTTCGCTTTAGCAACCGCCTGCATTGCGCCCAATGCAATATCGAATATACCCCGACGCTGCCCAGCACCTTTTCATTCAACTCTCCGCTGGGCGCCTGCGACACTTGCCGGGGGTTCGGACGGATTATTGGCATCGACTACGGACTCGTCGTACCCGACGAAAACAAGACGCTACGCGATGGCGCCATGAAACCCTGGCAAACCACCAGCTACAAAGAATGTCAGACCGAAATGGAGCGCTACGCACCGGCGGCCGGGGTGCGCCTGACCGTGCCATGGAAAGCCTTGAGCGACGCCGAAAAGCACTGGGTCATCGACGGCACGCCCGACTGGAAAGGGGGCACCAGCGCGTGGAAAACCCAGTGGTACGGAGCACAGCGGTTTTTTAACTGGCTGGAATCGCGTGCCTACAAAATGCACGTGCGCGTACTGCTTTCCAAATATCGCAGTTATACGCCCTGCCCGGCTTGCGGCGGGTCGCGATTAAAACCAGATGCCACACTATGGCGCCTGGGCGACGGTACGGGCGAC
>CAJDUX010000023.1_pt1 | contig 16409 bp, 18 predicted proteins | sample 7391081 | NCBI WGS metagenome assembly CAJDUX01 (sample SAMEA7055685, study PRJEB34461) | soil metagenome | biome: terrestrial ecosystem; feature: Peninsula; material: soil | place: Antarctica | collected 2016 | reverse complement strand
TACCAAGAGATTGTTTCAGAAACTGGGATATCTGCAAAATAACTTCACTCAGCGTCGGTGAATTCGAATGCCGACAGCGCCTGTGCATGCTGTGATGGCTGGTGGCCCTTCATAGCAGGTCGCTTGCCTTATATTCGAATTTGGTTTTCAGCATCTCATATATATACAAGGTTAGCGGGCTGACCGTATCCTTTCGGGTCCACAGGTAATAGGTCACAGAGGGCAGCGGTGGCAGGCCCTCTGCTTCCCCCAATACACGCATGTCCGGGCCTAATAGCTCGACACTGCGAGCCGTTACCCCCAGGCCTGCTCGAATGGCGGCCTTGATCCCCACCAAAGTTGGTGCCAGATAGTTGATGCGCCATTCCAGCTTGGTCTGCTCTAGCGCGGTTAGAGCGATTTTGCGGAATATGCTGGGCTCATCGGCCAGAATTAAAGGCAATGGAACCCGTTTGTTGTGGACGTAATCGGCGGCGCATATCCAGGCAGTAGGCGAGGTGCGTAAGACGATTCCATTAAGATCTTTTTTGTGCCGGGTTGAAATCGTCAAGTCGATGTCGCCCGACTCTAGCGCTTCCATTAAAAAGGGGCTTCTGTCTACGCGGATTTCCAAACGCACTTTTGGCGCATAGCGTGCGATGTGGGTCAGTACTGGTGGCAGAATGGTATCGGCAACATCCAATGGCGCACCTAATCGGATGTCGCCTTCCATGGGTTGTTGACCGATGGTGCGAATGGCCTCATCGTTGATGGCGAGCAGGCGGCGACCGTACGCGGCAAGCTTGCTGCCTTGCGCCGTTAGTACTCGGCGTCGGCCTTTTTTCTCGAACAAGGCAAATCCGAGCAGTAACTCCAGTCGTTGCATCTGCTGTGTGACCGCCGACTGGGTTTTGAACAGTTCGTTGGCAGCGCTGGAGAATGTATTAGTTTTTTCTATAGTTACTAGGGTTCGCAGCAGCTCTAAGTCCAGATTTCGCATAGGTGAAATCCCTTATAAATAGGCTATATTCAGACTGTATCTCATAGACAAAGCATTAGCAATGCTTATGTATTTTTAATAATTATTAAATTGTTAATCGGGTCTCTACCGCTTATATTTTATTCAATACAGGAGATTTACATGAATCACGCCACTGAAAAAGCAACTGCTGTTTCCAACTTTATCGATACCGCCAAACGCGCCGGCGCCAGCCCGATGACGCGCCAGAAGCTGGACGTGATTTTGAAGGCGTTAATTGATTTGGCGGCGCACAAAGAGTGGTGGTCGGGCGACGATTACCCGGAGCCCGCCGATGGCGAATTGCAGTCGCGCTATATGGTTCATGAAGAGCCTGACAATACGTACGCGCTGTATTTGAATGTGATGAAGCCGGGCAAGGCGATTGTTCCGCACAACCACACCACCTGGGCCTGCATTGCCGCAGTCCGGGGCACTGAAACGAATTACGTGTATGACCGAGTTGATGATAAGTCAAAACCCGGTGTGGCCAAGCTTGTTCTGGCCAAAGAGCAGCCTGTGTCGCCAGGCGGCGGCATTGCCCTGATGGCCGACGATATTCATGCGGTTAGGATCGAAGACCAATCCGGCATTCGCCATCTTCATATGTATGGCCTTGCGCTTGAAATGTTAAAGGAACGCGTGGCCTTCGATACTGAAAACGACACATATAAGGTGATGTCGATGGCGGTCAAGACAACACGGAGCCATGCCTGAATGTCCAATCGCTTCGGCCCTACCGCACTGACTCGAATTGGCAGGCCTGAAACAGGGTGGGCCAACACCCCTATCGTTAAGGGCAGCACTTACTTATTCGAGAGTCTGGGGCATTGGCGCGAGACCCGTGCAAAGCGCGAGCACGAGCGCATGCTGTCCTACGGGGCTCGTGGCAATGAAACAACTTACGCGCTGGAAGATGCCGTGGCTGCCCTGGAGGGTGGGTACCGATCCAAGCTGTTTCCAACCGGCCTTGCCGCCATCGCCGTCACTTTCCTGGCCTATCTGAAAGCGGGCGATCATGTTTTGATTGCCGACGCGGCGTACGGCCCGGCGAAACAGTTCTGTGTCAGTCAATTGGCGAATTACGGCATTGAATTCAGCTACTTCAGTGCTGCTGCCAATGATTGGGCGGCAGGCATTCGGCCCAATACTCGCATGGTGTATGTAGAGTCTCCGGGTTCGCTGCTCTACGATATGCAAGATCTCCCGGCCATGGCGGTCGCGTGCAAGCAGCGCAACATCATTCTCTGTGCCGATAATACCTGGGGTTCATGTCTGAGCTATCAGCCGCTGAAACTGGGCGCAGACGTATCGATCGTAGCGGCCACCAAATATTTGGGCGGACATTCCGATGTGATGATGGGGGTCGTGACGACGTGCGAGGCAGCTTTTGCGTCGGTAGAAGCCGCCAGCGTCAATTTTGGACAGGTGGTGTCACGGTCTTCCATCCGGCCTTGCCCGGCGATCCGGGCCACGCTTTGTGGTTGCGAGACTGCACAGGTAGCAATGGGCTGTTGTCGGTAGAGTTTGCACCTGGCATATCGACCGCTCGCATCGAAGAGGCCATTGACAGGCTGGAGCTCTTTGGCATTGGTTCCTCGTGGGGCGGTTATGAGAGCCTGGTGTTGCCCATAGACGTGAAAAAAACGCGTTTGAGCCAGGTCGAGAATGAAACCGGCTATTTATTGCGGTTGCATATAGGCCTGGAAGATCCCGAAGAGTTGAAGGCCGATTTAAACAGGCTGCTCTCGTCACTTGAAACCCGTTAACACTTACTTTATGCGACACCATGACTGAATCATCCCTGCAGTTTATCGACGCTGTGCAACTGAAAGAATGGATACACGACAAGAGCGAACTCGCGTTGCTCGACATTCGTGAAAGTGGGCAGTATGGCGAGGGCCATCTTTTTTTTGCGGTTCCGCTGCCCTACAGCACTCTGGAACTGAATATCAATCGACTGGTGCCAAATAAAGCTACCCGCGTAGTGATCTATGCCGATGAGAGCAGCCAAGATGTGGTGTCGGCGGCATTCCGCTCGCTTTCACAGCTGGGCTATACCTGTGTCTTTGTCCTGAACGGAGGCATTTCGAGCTGGATAGGTCAGGGCTATGCCACGTTTGCCGGCGTTAATTTACCCAGCAAGACTTTTGGCGAGCTGGCCGAGCACGCCTATGGCACACCAAGCATCTCCGCCGTCAGGCTGCATGAAATGCTGCAGGACAAATCGAAGGACGTCATTGTCCTGGATGGTCGACCGGTCGAGGAATATCGGAAGATGAATATTCCAGGCTCGACTTGCTGTCCCAATGGCGAACTCGCCTTGCGAGTCCATGCGCTTGCCCCGGATCCAGAAACTACGATAGTAATCAATTGCGCTGGCCGTACCCGCAGCATTATCGGTGCCCAGACGTTAATCAATCTGAAGGTACCCAATAAGGTCTACGCGCTGGAAAATGGCACGCAAGGCTGGTTTCTGGCCGATTTTCCTCTTGAGCACAAGTCTGATCGGCTCTATCCGGAAGTGATACAAGAAGCCGACAAACCGGCGTTGCGGGAACGCGCGGCCAGACTGACCAAAGAATTTGGACTGTCAACCATCAATGCAGAAACAGCGGTAGCCTGGTTGCGTGATGAGGGCCGCAATACCTACTTGTGCGATGTGCGTACTCTGGACGAATATCTACGCGATACTCCCGCATTTGTGCAGCACGCGCCGGGCGGCCAACTGATACAGGCCACCGACCAATACATTGGGGTTCGCAAATCCCGAGTGGTCATTTGCGATTTCGATGGGATTCGTGCGCCGGTGGTGGCCAGTTGGCTGAAGCAATTGGGTTGGGACGTCTATTTATTGACCGATCCGGCGAATCTGACGGGTTTGCCGACACCTGCCCAGTTCAGACCCATTTTGCAGCATGCGGTTGTGCTGGAGCCCTCGGGGCTGGGCCGCTTTATTCGCGACCACACATCGGCGGCGATTCTGGACGTGCGTCCAAGCATGGAGTATCGCAAGGGTCATTTGCGAGGTGCCGTCTGGGCCATACGTTCGACACTATTGTCGCGGATTCCGGAAAGTCGCGCCGCAATGATACTGATGCTGGGATCGTCTATCGAAAAATTGCAGCTTCTGGCGCAAGATCTTGAGTCGCAGGGATACCACCAAATCACCCTCTGCGTCATTGGTGCCGAAGCGTTGAGGCAGGCTGGTTTGCCTATAGAGCAAACCGACACAATCCCGCCCGACGAGGACTGCATCGACTACCTGTTTTTTGTGCATGACCGCCATGATGGCAATAAGGCGGCTGCCCGGAAATACCTGGAGTGGGAAACCAATCTGGTCTCTCAACTCGACGAGCAGGAACGAAATACATTCTTAATTCACTCTCACCATTAAGCGACTGTACTGGAGATAATATGAAAGATTTCAAGAAACCGGCCGTAATACTGGGTCTGGCCGCAGCGGCGATATTTGCATCGAGTTCGGTGCTAGCCAATAAGCTGACTGACATCAAGGCCCGCGGAAGTATTATCTGCGGCACACAGAACGCCAGCTCACCTTACGGGTTTCAAGATCCCAAGACGCGGGAATATGTAGGTTACGACGTGGATGTATGCGGCGCCATCGCCAAGCAGATGGGTTTGAAACTGGTACACAAAGGCTTGTCGACCGAGGCGCGGATACCCGAGCTGAAAATGGGACGAGTAGACATGGTGGCTGGTGCGATGGCTTACTTGCCTAGCCGTGCGAAAGAAGTCGATTACAGCCTTCAATATCTTGAGGGCAATATTCGCGTGCTCGTGAAGAAAAATTCCGGCATTAAAACGTTGGCAGATCTGGCCGGGAAAAAAGTGTGCGCTTCATCAGGCTCCAGTTCGGCGGCGATTGCGTCCAAAGTGCTGACGAAGTCCGACGTGCTGACCTTCCAGAATATCTCGCAGTGTTATCTGGGCCTGCAAAGCGATAAGGTTGCGGCTATGACCGCTGGCGAGCTGGTACTGATCCGCTTTGAAATAGATTCGCAGAAGACAGCTACTCCGACCGTACTGCTTACCGAGCCGACTTTCACCGAACATATAGGTGTGGTGGTAAACAAAGACGAGCCCGATCTGAAGAATGCGATCAACGCCGCGATTAAAAAAATTGATGAATCGGGTGAACTGACGCAGATTTACGATAAATGGATGGGTAAAAATTCCATATACAAACTGACACGTACCTTCAAGGTGCAGCCAGTAGATGACGCGCACTAGGCAATGGGATTGGGGTTGCCAAGCAACCCCGTCAGACACATGAATTTTTCTTTTTCGCTGCTTGAAAATCCCGAAGCGGTGCACATGCTGGTGTCCGGTGTGCTACTTACCCTGCGCCTGTTTACGGGGGCACTGGTTTGCGGATTTGCGATCGCTTTGTTGCTATCGTGCTTGTACCTGATTCCGTTTCGAGTGTCGCGTGGCCTCATTACCTTGTACGTTGAGTATCATCGGAATGTGCCTACGGTCGTGCAAATCATGGTCTGGTATTTTGGAATGCCTGAAGTGCTGCCCGAGCCGATTCGTCTGTGGATCAATCAGGGCAATACTGAATTTTCCTTCGCCTTGATTGCTCTATCTCTGAATGTCAGTGCTTACTATTATGAAGATATCCGTTCGGGCATCAAGGCGATTGCGTCTACTCAAGTGGAAGCGGCGCGCTCGATCGGCTTGGGGGCCATGCAGACACTGACCTATGTGGTTTTGCCACAGGCAGTGCGGATCAGTATTCCACCCATTATCAACCGCTCGCTCATTTTGTTCAAAGATACGAGTCTAGCCATGGTGATCGGAGTCACTGAGCTCACCTATCAGGTCAAGAAAATTGAGAACACTACTTTCCAGACATTTCAGATCTTTCTTATCTCGACCCTGATCTATCTAGCTATCTCGCTTTTGATTGCGACGTTGGGAGCCCAGATGTCCAGGAAGTACCCTGCCAATTTCAAAGGCTAGCCATGATTCATTTCTTAAGCACCTATGGCTTGATGTTCTTGGTGGGTTCCTGGCCCCATGGCCCGGTGGGAGGCTTTGCAGGAACGTTGCTACTGGCGAGCTTAGGTTTGCTGGGCGCTTTTCCAATAGCCTTGTGTGTCGGCGTAGCCCGCACCAGCGATCTCAGGCTTGTAAAAATATGTTCCATGGTGTGGGTATATACGTTCCGGTCTATCCCGCTCATCATGATTATTTTCTGGGCGTATTTTCTGCTGCCGGTGTTGATTGGCACGGAAGTGCCCGCATTTTCCACGGCTCTGTGTGCCATCATCGTGTATGAATCGGCCTTTCTGGCCGAGATCATTCGCGCTGGCCTCCAAGCATTGCCGCCAGGGCAGATCGAAGCGTCGCGAGCATTGGGCCTGGGGTATTTCAAAACCTTGTTCAATATCCAGTTGCCGCAGGCGCTAGCCAATATGATTCCGTCGCTGCTGAATCAGTTTGTGTCGACCATAAAAGCTACTTCTATCGCCTATATCATCGGCGTACAGGAAGCTACCTTTTCAGCGCAGCAGATTAATAGCATCGAGCTGACGGGCACTTTGCGTACCTACCTGATACTGGCCTTGTTTTATTTTCTTCTGTGCGCCCTGCTTTCAAAATCGGCCAAGGTGCTGGAAACATATCTGAACAACAGACGGCTGGGCATCGCCTGATTTCCGTTCCGGGAGACTCAATTGATCCAATTCGAAAACGTCAACAAATGGTATAAAAAGTATCACGCGCTTAATAATATTTGCGGCGAGATAAAGACCGGTGAGGTGCTGGTGGTGTGTGGGCCGTCTGGCTCGGGCAAGTCGACCATGATCCGCACCATCAACAAGCTGGAAGAAATTCAAAAGGGCACTATCCGGGTCGAAGGCATAGATATCACCGACAAGACGCTGAACATCAACCATTTGCGGGCGAAAATTGGTTTTGTGTTCCAGCAATTCAACCTGTTTCCGCATTTATCTGTTAAAGACAATATCGCGCTCTCACCGATCAAGGTGGGTGGGCACACCAAGGCCCAAGCTTATGAGTTGGCCGAAGAGTTACTTGCAAAGGTGGGTTTGAGCGCCAAAATCAATGAAATGCCGGCCAACTTGTCTGGGGGGCAACAGCAGCGTGTGGCTATCGCAAGAGCCTTGGCGCAAAAGCCCACCGTTATATTATTTGACGAACCCACCAGTGCACTCGACCCGGAGATGGTGGGTGAAGTCCTGGCGGTGATGAAAGCTCTGGCGGCCGATGGCATGACCATGGTGTGCGTCACCCATGAAATGAATTTCGCCAGGGAAGTCGCCGACCGCATCTGGTTCATGGACGAGGGCCAGATTCTTGAAGATTCCAGACCGGCCGATTTTTTCTCCGCGCCGCGCCACGAACGGGCCCGCAAATTCTTGTCCGATATTATTCATTGAGCTGAAAGAAACGAAAGTTCAATGGGTCGGGGTGAGATGGCTCTCACCCTCTCTGTTCTATCTCCTCAATAAATCCGCCAGAGCCCGGTCGAATATCTGTTTGGTCCTGACCCAGACCAATTCTCGCCAGTCGCGATCGGTGGGGAAAAAGAATTCCAGCAAAGCCTCTTTGGCTTTCTCGAATTCTGCACCTTGCAGGTTGCCGCATAGGTGCAGGAAATGATCGTTTAAAAGCGCGTCATGGCCGACCTTTTCGCCATCATAGGTGCCGCACTCTATCACCAACTGACAGAAGCGCTTTCCGGCCATCATATCTACCATGGCTTGCGAGGTATAGCCGGTGGCCGCAGCGGAAATTCCGGTGTCGGTGGTGTGACTTGCACCAGTTAAAACCGTATATAGCCACGCGCCATAGATTCGTTGTGCGTCGCTTATGCCCGGATATTCGCGCTCAGCGATAGCCATGAGCATGGGGTGGCCGTATGCGCCCGCCCCCGTATGCAAGTCCAGGCAGATGGCGTCGGTGCAGCCGGCGACAAATTCGCCCATGATTGCGCGTAAGGTCGTGTTGGACCACGAAGGTTTGAAGCCGCCGAAATACAGGCCGTCTTGATGTGTGTATTGGCCCGCCCCCAAGTGGTTCATTAATGCCCTGTGACCCATTTCTCGGGTTTTGTCCGTCCATTGTTCATTGGATCTTTGGCGCGCAGGACCTTTTGCGGCTTCCTTTACAAACATGTCGTGAAGGGTTTCGTAGTAGAGATTTTGCGGCAGGGGTTGGGTGAAATCCAGGTAGTTCCGGTTCAGGTCGATATTGTCTTCATTTACCCGACGCTTCCAGGAAGTGCCCCATGGGTTGATCAGATGGATCATGAGCACACCGACTTTGCCTTCTTGCCCCAATGCGGCCAGGCGCTCCATGTACAGGGTTTGGCACATGGAGCCATAATAGCCTTCAACGCCATGAGTGCCGGAAATGATCACCAGCCATTTCTTGGTCTCCGGCTTGGCCCATATTGCCACATCCGTATATAACTCCTCTCCGTCCAATCCTTTCAGGGGATGCTTAAAATGCCGTACTTGCGCGTGGTTTTTTTCTGCGCTCTCCAGAAAGCTGTCTCTCAGTTTGGTGTAAGTAGGCTTGACATTCATCAGATACAAACTCATCGAACTATTCCTGGTTGGGGTTATAAAAAGAGGTTATAAAAGACGCCTTGCGAGGCTTTTTCTTCCTGGGTTTTGATAGTACTAGGGATTGTCCTACTTGTATATACATGGCTTTAAATTACTATTCTTTTACTCAACTGCAACTTTCCGGAACCAACATGAACAAGACACTATTTGCTGCGTTATTTGCAGCCTGCACGTTCGCTGCACAGGCTCAGGCAGTAGACAAGATTCGATTTGGCGTAGACCCCACCTTTGCTCCATTCGAGTCTGTTGATGCTAAGGGAAATCTGGTGGGTTTCGATATCGAAGCCGGCGACGCGATATGTCAGCATCTGAATGCCAAGTGCGAATGGGTCAAGATGAATTTTGATGGCGTTATTCCCGCTCTCAATGCCAAAAAGATTGACGCTATTTTGTCCGGATTGACCATCACCGAAAAACGCAAGCAGCAGGTCCTGTTCAGCACGGCGCTGTATAGCAGTGTGTCCCGCATGATGGTGCCCAAGAACGCTACACTGGATACGACCGTTGACTCGCTCAAGGGCAAAACGATCGGCATCGTACAGGGAACCACCCAGGCCGCCTACGCGAACAAGCACTGGAAGGGCAAGGGAGTCAATCTGGTGTCATACCAAAATGACGATCTGGCGAAGCAGGATCTCGCGCTGGGTCGGATCGACGGCACCTTGCAGAATGCGGCGTCTGCCCAGTTCTTTTTCGAAAGCCCTAGTGGCAAAGGGTTCCATCTTACTGGGACGCCGGTTGAAGACCCCCAGGTCTTTGGCTATGGCGCGAGCGCCGGCTTCAGGCTTGACGATGCGGCCCTAAGGGACACCGTCAATGGCGCGATTGCCAGCATGAAAGCCGACGGCACCTATAAAAAGATTATCGACAAATACGCCAAATATGGCTTGGTGGAGCCTAAAGAGTGACTGGGTCTCAGTGCCATAGTTTCAAGCGGATAGCAAGGTAGAGCAGATGTTGTACGGGTATGGGTCGTTGATCCTGACTGGTACGCTCATGACCCTGGCGCTTACTGTGTTATCGGTTCTGTTTGCGACCATGATGGGAATTGCCGGAGCCTTGTGCAAGACGTCCGGCAATATTGGGTTGCGGTATATGGCTACCGCCTACACGACCGTAATTCGCAGCATTCCCGATCTGGTGATCATGCTGCTGGTTTTCTATAACTTGCAGATTCTCCTGAATTGGGTGTGTGGCCTGTTGGGCGTGGGCCTGATTGAAATCAACGCGTTCACGGCCGGCGTGGTCACATTGGCGTTTATTTATGGTGCCTACATGACGGAAACGTTTCGTGGGGCGCTCGAGTCTGTGCCGCGTGGTCAGGTAGAGGCGGCCCAGTCTACAGGAATGGGTGATGGCCTGGTTTTCAGGAAAATCACCTTGCCGCAAATGATCCGCTTTGCCTTGCCCGGGTTTAGCAATAATATTCAGGTCATCATCAAATCGACCGCGTTGGTGTCGATAATCGGACTGGTCGACGTGATCAGCATCAGCCAGCAAGCAGGAAGGTCAACCCAGCACCTGTTTTTCTTCAACATTTTGGCGGCGCTCATTTACCTTGCCTTTACTTGTGTAACCTTGCTGGTGCTGTCGCGTATTGGCCAGCGCTTTGGCGTTGGCATTAAAGAGGCGCAGCTTTGATAGCAATATTGAAGGAATACTGGCCTCAATATCTGGGGCTCGAAAATGGCTGGGACATTTCCGGTTTAGCCATGACGTCCTGGATACTGGTTCTGACTTTGGTGATTGCTTTCCTGGCTTCAATACCGCTTGCGATACTTCGGGCGTCGTCGAACAAGCGTCTGAGCCGGCCAGTGCAGCTATATACCTTCGTTATTCGCGGTACACCGTTATACGTGCAACTTTTAATTGTTTATACAGGCTTCTTCAGCCTGGAATTCGTGCGCCATACCTTGGTGCTATCCGAATTTTTCCGCAGCGGCTTTAACTGCGTTATCGTGGCCTTCAGCTTCAATTGTTGCGCATACCTGACCGAGGTCCTGGCGGGCTCCATCCGTTCGATTCCGGCAGGTGAAATTGAAGCGGCACGAGCCTTCGGATTTTCCAGAGTGAAGATCTATACCAAACTCATCTTGCCGTCTGCCGTAAAACGTGCATTACCGTATTACAGCAATGAGGTGATTATTCTTTTGCATGCCACGTCAATCGCCTTTACCGCTACCGTTCCAGAGTTGCTGAAAGTGGCGCGCGATGTCAATAGCGCCACCTACGCATCGTTCTCGGCCTTTAGTATTGCGGCGATTTTCTACGCAGCCTTAGCGATCGTGTTGGTCGCTACATTTCGTATGCTCGAGCACCGTTGCCTAGTCTTTTTAAAACCACTTCCAACCCATTAGAGTCGACAGTTTCATGGAACAATTAAGGGTTGAAAACATTTGTAAAAGCTACGGCAACCTCGAGGTGCTCAGAGGCGTGTCGTTGGCCGCCAATCGTGGCGACGTCATCAGCATTGTTGGCTCAAGCGGATCGGGGAAAAGTACTTTTCTGCGCTGCATAAATTTCCTCGAGACCCCTAATTCGGGCAAAGTTTTCATTCTTAATGAAGAGCTGAAAACGGTATGCGATAAACGCAATCAGCTTGCCGTGGCTGACAAGGTTCAGCTGCAGCGCTTGCGCACCAAGGTTTCCATGGTTTTTCAGCACTTTAATTTGTGGTCTCACATGACCGCTATGGAAAATATTACGGCTGCGCCGATCAATGTGCAGGGTCTGGACAAAAAGACCGCTATTGGAAAAGCCGAGCTTTATTTGCGCAAAGTTGGCCTGTCGCTGGATGTGGCCAACAAGTATCCAGTGCATTTGTCGGGTGGCCAGCAGCAGCGCGTGGCGATCGCGCGGGCGCTCGCGCTGGAGCCCGAAGTCATGCTGTTCGATGAACCCACCTCCGCACTGGATCCCGAGCTCGTGGGCGAAGTCCTGAAGGTTATGCAGGCCTTGGCCGAAGAGGGCCGAACCATGATTGTCGTTACTCACGAAATGGGCTTCGCGCGCAATGTGTCGAACCATGTCATGTTTATTCATCAAGGCGTGGTCGAAGAGGAGGGGCATCCGGCACAGGTGCTGAGCTCGCCCAAAAGCACCCGCCTTGCCCAGTTTTTATCGGGTAATTTGAAGTAGATGAGAACGTTGTTGCAGGGGCAGCCCTTGTGGCTGCCACAGACAATTTCTTGACATTGGCGCTTGAATAGCATAATTTCATTTCCCGTAACCGATTTCCCATAATGGGCGCGGTGTGCAGGCCTCACACCAAAGTCGCAGGAGACAAATATGCTGTCGATGCAAGCCGAAATGGGTACCCAATCGTCGCCGTCGTACCGCGTTCGCCTCGATGCGCGCTCGGGGAAGCTGACGACCTCCACGGCGAACCTTGCACCGGGGCATGTACAGGCCAACCTAGCGATTTTGCCGCAGGCGCTGGCTGCTGACTTCCTGTTGTTTTGTCAGCGCAACCCCAAGCCTTGTCCCTTGCTGGCCATGTCCGATCCGGGCGACCCGTCTCTGGCTGCGCTGGGCCATGATATCGACATACGTTCAGACATCCCCCGTTATCGAATCTGGCGCAAGGGCATTCTGATCGACGAGCCCACTGATGTGAAGTCCGTTTGGCGCGACGACCTTGTGTCTTTTCTAATTGGCTGCTCGTTTTCATTCGAGGAGGCCATGCTGGACAACGGTTTGCCGGTGCGCCACATCGAACAGGGTTGCAACGTGCCGATGTATCGTACTGCCGTGGCTACAGCAGCGGCGGGGGTGTTTTCGGGGCCCCTGGTAGTGTCGATGCGCCCGATGAAGGCGGCCCAGGCCATACGCGCCATTCAGGTCACCTCGCGTTTCCCGTCGGTGCACGGGGCGCCAGTTCATTTCGGCGATCCGGCGCTTATAGGCATTGCCGATATTTCTCGTCCCGATTACGGCGATCCGGTCGAGATTCGTGCTGATGAGGTGCCGGTATTCTGGGCTTGTGGTGTAACGCCTCAATCTGTTGTTGCAGCCGTCAAGCCGGAATTTTGCATTACGCATGCGCCGGGACATATGCTGGTGACCGATCTGTCAAATAGCCAGTTGGCTTCGTTTTAGATATATATAACTGACGCGTCGATTCCCCGTGGGCGCCTGCAGGCCCGAGTCGTTACGTGTGGTTTTCGTATTTGGATTTTCGAGGAGAACAAAATGAAGTTGAAGCTAATTGCCGGTATCGCTACCTGCATTGCCCTGGCGTTTGGGCAGCCCGTTGTGGCGCAAACAAAGACCATACGCATCGGCGCCATTTATCCCTTAAGCGGCGCCCTGGCGTCGACCGGAGCGGAGATCAAGGCCGCCATAGAACTGGCGGTAGATATTGTGAATAACCCTCACCCAGAGCTGGCGGGTATCCCGTTGGCTAAGGGCGCTGGCCTGCCTAATCTGGGCGGAGCCAAGATCGAGGTGGTGTTTGCCGATTCTCAGGGCAAGCCGGAAGTGGGCCTGGCCGATGCGCAGCGCCTGCTGGGTCAGGAAAAAGTGGTGGCCCTCACCGGCGCATATCAGTCGGCAGTGACCAAAACGGCCAGCCGAGTTACCGAACAAATGGGCATACCGTTTCTGAACGGTGAATCCAGCAGTCCCGACCTGACCGAACGCGGCTACAAGTGGTTTTTTCGCACCACTCCAAACGACGACACTTTTGTCGACAACATGATGCAGTTCCTGGATGGCGTGAAAAAGGTGCCTACCAAAACAATTGCCGTGGTGTATGAAAATACCGACTTTGGCGTGATGTTCATGGCATCGGTCTCGGCCGAAGTGCAAAAGCTGGCAGCGGCCAAACCCGATGTCGCTATTTTTGCCAGCTACACATCCGACGCCATGTTGTTTGTGCGTACGATGCGCGAAATGAAATACGCGCCGCCGGTTTTCCTGGCTAATGATGCGGGGTTTATCGACTCGCGTTTTGTCAAGGAAGTGGGCCCGCAGGTTCAAGGAGTGCTGACTCGCGACGTCTGGGGCAATGATCTGACCGAGGCCAAGCCCATCATCAAGACCATTAACGATATGTACAAGGCCAAGACCGGCAAGGACATGAACGGCAACAATGCACGCTCGATGCAAGGCGTGCTAGTGCTGGCCGATGCCATCAATCGCGCGGGCTCCACTAATCCCGAGGCGATTCGCAAGGCTCTGATCGCCACCAATATGGACGACGCGCAACTGATCATGCCTTGGGCCGGCGTCAAGTTTGATGCGAAAGGTCAGAACGATAAAGGTTCCGGGCTTATCCTTGAGCTCAAGGGTAGCGCGTACCACACTGTCTGGCCAGAAAAATACAAGCTGGACAGCTCTATGCCTACATTGCCCTTTAGCTGGAAATAAACAAGTTGGCGCAGGGTGGGTCGTTACGCCCACCCGCTGGAGCACTGCATGTTTGAAGCCCTTTCGGCAGGCCTTTTCAATGGCTTGATCTATGCCGCCGTGGCGGTTGGCTTGGCGTTGATATGGGGGATCACCGATGTCCTGAACTTCGCCCATGGCGAATTCCTGATGTTGGGCATGTATGCGGCCTACTGGATGTTTACACTGGGCCACGTCGATCCAACCTTGTCTGCGCCTCTTGTCGCTTGCTTGCTGGGGTTCGTCGGTTTTATGACCTATTCGCTGGTGATTCGCCGTTTGCAGAAAGGGCCACCGATGGCCATTATTCTGGCCACCTTCGGGCTTGCTGTGGTGCTGCAGCAATTGGCCTTCATATTCTTCACCCCTGACTATCGCAGCCTGCCTGATACGTTCATCTCGGGCAGCATCACCTTGGGTGGCGTTTCCATCGGACGCCCGCAGGTTGTTACGGGAATCGTTGCGCTGGTGGTGATTGTGGCCTTGTTTTTTCTGGTCTATCGCACGCGCTGGGGTCATGCGTTACAGGCGGTGGCCGAAGATCGTCAGGTCGCGGCACTGGTGGGCATCTCGCCTGATCGTGTCAACGCACAGGTCTGGGTGCTGGGTAGTGCCGTGGTCGGCTTGGCTGGTGCGTTACTCACCACCTTTTTCTATGTGTTCCCGTCGGTGGGCACCGTGTTTGGTCTGATGGCGTTCGTCGCGGTCTGTATGGGAGGTTTCGGTTCGCTGCCGGGGGCTTTTATCGCGGGGATACTGATTGGGCTGATCGAAGCGATGACCGGCTATTTCGTCGAGCCGGCGCTAAAGACTGTCAGCGTCTATATTGTGTTTGTGCTTGTGCTCTGGTATCGGCCGCACGGTTTGTTCGGGCGGTGGTGACATGAGCCAATTGCGAGTGTCGCGCGTGCCGCTGGTGGCCGCAGTTATTGTTGCAGTGCTTATGGCACTGGTTCCGCTTGCGGTCACCGATACGTTCACGATTCAAGTGCTGCTGCTAGTGATCATGTTTGGCGCGCTGGGCGCCGCGTGGAACCTGGTGGGCGGCTTTCTGGGCCGCGTGTCTTTTGGGCATTGTGTATTCATTGGCATCGGCGGCTATACCACGTTGCTGTTGCTGCATCACCTCAAGCTGACGCCTCTGATCGGGATTCCCGTTGGGGGCCTGATAGCAGGCGTCATTGCTTATGTAGTGGGGCGCCCCACCTTGCGGCTATCTGGCCATTATTTTGCTATGGCCACCATAGGATTGCTGCAGATCGGCCTGATTCTTGTCACCAATTGGTCGTGGGCCGGTGGCGCGGTCGGCATGGAAGCGCCGATTGCCGATGCGCCCTGGATGCTGCTGTTTCGCACCAAGGTGCCGTATTACTGGATTGCCATTGTGCTGGGCCTGGTGACATTTCTCAGCACCTATTTCTTGGTGCATTCGAAAATTGGCTTCTACTGGCGCGCTATCAATGGCGACGAAGGGGCGGCGCGCAGCCTCGGGGTACCCGCCGAGCGCTATAAAATGCTGGCTTTCGTCTGGTCTGGGGTCATTACGGGCGTATGGGGCGGATTTTTTGCCATGTATGTGGGCTTCATCGATCCCGATTCCATGTTCAACCTGACACTCTCGGTGCAAATCGTACTGGTGGCGACTCTGGGCGGCATCGGGTCGCTGTTCGGCCCATGGCTGGGCGCCGCGCTGCTGATTCCGTTGTCTGAAGGCACACGTGTGTTGTGGGGCAGTTCGGGTCTGGGTCTGGGTTTGCTAATTTTCGGTTTGACCATTTTGCTCGTAACCATGTTTTTGCCGGGCGGCTTGGTAACGCTAGGGAGGCGGCGTGGCGCTACTGGACGTTAAAGATCTGACCAAGCGTTTTGGCGGACTGGTGGCCAACAAGGACATCAGTCTGACGGTGGAGGCGGGCGAGATTCTGGCTATCATAGGCCCCAATGGCGCTGGGAAAAGCACGCTTTTCAATGGCCTGGTTGGGCATCATGTGCCCAGTTCGGGTTCGATCATGTTCAACGGCAAATCCACCGTTGGAATGGAGCCCGAGCAGATCGCGGCGATGGGCCTGGTGCATACCTACCAGATACCACGCAGCTTCGGGCAGATGACTGTGCTGGAGAACACCATGGTGGGTGCCTTGTTGCGCCACCCTAAACTGAACGATGCCCGCGATGCGTCCGAACGCGTGTTGGAGTTGGTCGGCCTGCCTGACCGCATGGACGTGCGGGCATCGGAATTGAATGTGGCGGGCCAGAAACGAGTGGAACTGGCCCGGGCGCTGGCAACAGAGCCGCGGATGCTGCTGCTCGACGAGGTGGCTGGTGGTCTTAATCCCAACGAGGTGATTGCACTGACCGAAATTCTGCGGAGCATCCATGCCGCGGGGGTCACGCTGATC
>CAJDUX010000031.1_pt1 | contig 16560 bp, 19 predicted proteins | sample 7391081 | NCBI WGS metagenome assembly CAJDUX01 (sample SAMEA7055685, study PRJEB34461) | soil metagenome | biome: terrestrial ecosystem; feature: Peninsula; material: soil | place: Antarctica | collected 2016 | reverse complement strand
GCTCACGGCAATAAGTACCGGGCTGAGAAACCGAAACGTATCCCCGCGCTTCTCCGGACGAGATAGTCCGATGATGACGAGCGGTAGCGCGATCGGCACTACCCATAACAGAAATATGTATATGTCCATGACTCGAGCCTAGACGCTTGCGATAGCCACCGCGTCCGTAGGTTTACGGATTAGGCATCTCCAACGGGTATGTATGAAACCCTCGGCGAGTCGCCGGGGTAGAGGGACTCGATGAGAATTCGATCGACGACGATTTTGGCGGTCCGCCGCAACGGTGCGCTCGCGATTGCGGGCGACGGCCAGGTGACCCTCGACAAGATCGTGATGAAGCATGGCGCTCGCAAGGTTCGGCGCATCGCCGGCGGCAAGGTGCTCGCCGGGTTTGCCGGCTCAGCCGCCGACGGCATCACCTTGCTCGAAAAATTCGAAGGCAAGTACAACGAGTTCAAAGACCTGACTCGCGCCGCCGTTGAGTTGGCGAAAGATTGGCGTCAGGATCGCGCCTTGCGCCGCCTCGAAGCCATGCTGATCGTGGCCGACCGCGAGCATACGCTGGTGCTCACCGGCACCGGCGACGTGCTCGAACCCGAACACGGCTTAGCCGCCATCGGCTCGGGTGGCGCCTATGCGCAGGCTGCCGCCTTGGCCCTGCTGCACAATACCGAAATAGCGCCAGCCGACATTGTTAAAAAATCTCTCGAAATCGCCGGCGATCTGTGCATCTATACAAACCAGAACCACATCGTCGAAACTCTTTAACACCGAGCACCCGTCAATATGTCAGCCAGCACCATGACCCCCGGAGAAATCGTCTCCGAACTCGACAAAAACATTGTTGGACAAAATCGCGCCAAGCGTTCCGTGGCAGTGGCGCTTCGCAATCGGTGGCGGCGCCAGCAAGTGCCCGAGCCTTTGCGCCACGAAATCCTGCCCAAGAACATTCTCATGATCGGGCCTACCGGGGTGGGCAAAACTGAAATCGCGCGCCGTCTGGCCAAGTTGGCCAATGCCCCGTTCATCAAGATAGAGGCCACCAAGTTCACCGAAGTGGGCTACGTGGGCCGCGACGTCGACACGATCATCCGCGACCTGATTGAAATCTCGATCAAGCAAACCCGCGACGTCGAGATGCGCAGGGTGCGCACCCAGGCCGAAGACGCCGCTGAGGACCGCATTCTTGACGTGCTGATTGCTCCCGCACGCAACGCCCAGGGCGAACCACAGCGCGAAGAAAATTCAGCCCGCCAGGTTTTCCGAAAACGGTTGCGTGAAAACAAGATCGACGACATGGAAATCGAGATTGAGGTCGCCCAGGCTGCGCCGCAAATGGAAATCATGGCTCCTCCAGGCATGGAGGAAATGACCGAGCAGCTTAAGGGCATGTTTGCAGGCATCGGCCGCGATAAAAAGAAACAACGCAAAATGACGGTTAAAGAAGCCTTCAGACTTCTGACCGAAGAAGAAGCGTCGCGCCGCGTCAACGAAGAAGATTTGCGCACCAACGCCGTTACTAACGCTGAGCAAAACGGTATCGTATTTCTGGACGAAATAGACAAGATTGCGTCGCGCCAAGAGCACGCCGGCGCCGACGTATCGCGCCAGGGTGTACAACGCGACCTGCTACCCTTGGTAGAGGGCACAAGCGTCAACACCAAGTACGGCGTCGTACGTACCGATCACATTTTGTTCATCGCCTCGGGTGCCTTTCACCTGTCGCGCCCGTCTGACCTGATCCCCGAACTTCAGGGGCGCTTCCCGATTCGTGTAGAGCTCGACTCATTATCAGCGGAAGATTTCGTGCGTATTTTGTGCGATACCGACTCTTCGCTTACCAAACAATACACCGCGCTAATGGCCACCGAAGATGTCACCCTGTCGTTTACCGACGACGGAGTGAAAAGACTGGCCGAACTGGCTTTCGAAGTCAACGAGCGCACCGAAAATATCGGTGCACGGCGCCTATATACGGTAATGGAAAAACTGCTCGAAGACCTATCGTTCGACGCTTCGGCCAGTGGCGGAAAAACTGTCACCATCGACACAGCCTATGTCAACGAGCAGCTCGAAGAAACCGCCAGCAGCCAAGACCTGGCAAGGTATGTGCTGTAGCCTTTCCCTCCACCGCAGTCACTTCTTGATCTGCGTCACAATATATTTGCCGGCTTCGCGTTTGGCGGTAAACGTTACTTTGTCGCCGGGCCTGATGTCTTTGAGCAACGCCGGGTCAATCTGATAAACCAGCGTCATAGCTGGCAACTGAAGGTCGGCGATAGCGCCCTGCTTGATTGTTACCTTGCCTGCCGTCGCGTCAACGCGCCGCACCTCACCCGACGCGCTGGCCTGCTGGGCCTGCGCCGTCACGGCGTAGACCGACGTTAACACCAGGCCAGCCATCACCGCTGCCTGCCACGTTAGTCGATTTGATAAAAACATGCCTTAAACTCCTAATTTCATTTCTAAATCAATTGTGAACTAGAAGGCGAAGCGCAGACAGTACCTGTCGTACGGCCAGCGAAGCCGACAAAGTACACGATTGATTTAGAAATGGAATAACACGAAACCTCGATACTCTGACGGCATTATCCGCGAACCAAGCATAACGCCAAATGAAGGAACCGGCTTGAAACACGTAAGCGACCATTACCCGACACAGACAGCACATCCAAACGGGCCCGTAAACGGGCCAACCACGCCAGACCTTTACCGGCTGCGGCCGGCGCGCGAGTCGGATATCCCGGTTATACACACGCTGATGCGCGAAATGGCGGTTTTCGAGAAACTGACTGAAATATTCAAAGCGACTCAGGACAGCTTGCATGCGAGCTTTTTTGGCCCTCAACCGGCGGCGCATTGTCTGGTGATACACCACAAAACCGAGCCAGACCGGCCCATCGCCTACATTATGTGGTTTTACAATTACTCCAGCTTTCTTGACAAGCGCGGTCTTTACCTTGAAGATATTTACGTCCAGCCCGAACACCGTGGGCACGGCCTTGGCAGTATGGCGTTGCGGCATCTGGCGCAAATCGCGGTCAAACAGGATTGCGGCCGTTTCGAATGGACCGTGCTGGACTGGAACCAGAATGCTATCGACTTCTACAAGCGTCATGGTGCCCAGATACTGCCGCAATGGCGTATCGTTCGAGTCACGGGCGATGCATTGCAGCGTCTGGCAAAGGGATCCTGAATCATGTCCATCAGACTGTCCGTCATCACAACACGTACCGGCGACGCCGGCACTACCGGTCTGGGCGATGGTAGCCGTATCGACAAAAACTCGCCGCGTATTGCTACCTTGGGCGACATTGATGAGCTGAACAGCGCCATCGGTCTGCTGCGTACCGAGCCTTTACCTCAAGCCATTGATACCCTGCTGGCCCACGTACAAAATGATCTTTTCGACATGGGTGCCGAGATTTGTATTCCCGGCCATACCGCTCTATCGACCGAACACGTGTTGCGTCTGGATCAGGCCCTGGCCCATTACAACTCCGAACTTGGACCACTAAAAGAATTTATCCTGCCCGGAGGCGTCCGAGCGGCCGCGCTGGCGCATATGGCGCGCACCATATGCCGTCGCGCAGAACGAACCCTGCTCACGCTTGATCAGGCCGAAGCGGTCAACCCGCCCGTCAAACAGTATCTGAACCGGCTGTCCGATTTATGTTTCGTATTGGCGCGGGTGATTAACAAAGCGCAAGGTGCAGCCGATGTTTTGTGGGGTCGGGATGGCTGATGGCAGCCAATAAAGACTGCCTCCTATAAATACGCACCCGTCTGATGCAATTGCATTTCGCTGCGCTCAATCTGGCCCACGGCGTATTTGCCACTTTTAAGCACCAGCTGTTCGATCAAGACCTCAATCAGGGCCTGGGCAGAGGTCAGAGACGGGAAAAACGAAGGAGTATCTGTAGAGAAAAGCAAAATTGCATCAGCCTGCAAAGCAATGGGCGCGAGCACACTATCGCAGATCGCCAACACCTTGCAGCCCGCCTTATGTGCGGCCTGTGTCACCTGCAAGGACTCGTGCGAGTACGGCGCAAAACTCATCACGACCAGGATATCGTCAGCAACGAGCGCACGACATTCCATTTCCAGCGTGCCCACATCGCCGCGCAACATGCCCACCGTTGAACGAAACAGTCTGTATAAGTAGTGAAAACTGAATGCCGGCGCAAAACAGGCGCGAAAACCAGCCACATGAACATAGCGGGCACTGGCCAGCAAATCGACGGCCGCCTGCATACGCCCAGCGTTCAACTCTTCGAGCGATGCCAGATTACAGGCTTGCACCGCCAGCGCTTTGCCTATCATGGCCTGCGGGCTTTTGGAGCGAACCACCTTTTTAGCCTGCAAGGTATACAACTTGGGCGTCTGACGGAAAGACTGGACGAACACCTCCTTTAATGACTCCCATCCATCAAACCCCAGATGCTGGGCCAGGCGCACCAGCGTTGCCGGTTGTACCTGAGCCTGCCTGGCGATCTTGCGCATGGACGAAATCGGCACTTCGGCCGGGAAATCGGTCAGATACTTCGCGCCCACCTGGAACTGCTGGGTCATATACGGAAACTCGTGCCGCACTAACGCGACTAGGGCATCAAGATGCTGCGGCGGACTATTTTTTTGATTCATTATGGTATGAGCTAAAAAAGCAACAGTTTGCAGAGTACCGCCATAAAACCAAGGCGAGCCTCCGGGACGGCAATCTTCTAATAATGCCCTGTTACACAGAAATTGGTTTGATTTATTTGTTTCTTTGTATATCATATAAGAAACGTTTGTTGAATTATCATCTCATTTTCCAGCCAGGCACCGTCATGACCCATGTTTTCCACCGCAACCCCAAAAAGCATCTTGATATCGCCGTGCGCGGACAAGGCATAGAGGTATTCGACCAGAACAACAAAAGCTATATCGACGCATCGGGCGGCGCTGCGGTATCGTGCTTGGGCCACGGTCATCCGGCCATTATCGAAGCTATCAAAAAGCAGCTCGACCAAATTGCTTATGTCCATTCCTCGTTTTTCACCACGCAAGTAACCGAAGATCTGGCGGATTTTCTGCAACAGCGCGCGCCCGGGCAGCTAAACCACATTTATTTCCTATCGGGCGGCTCCGAGGCGGTTGAAGCCGCACTCAAACTCGCACGCCAATATTTCGTGGAGATCGGGCAGGCATCGCGCAAATATTTTATTGCGCGACGCCAAAGCTACCATGGCAATACGCTGGGGGCCCTTGCTATTGGCGGCAATGCCACACGACGCAAGCCATTCTTGCCCTTGCTGGTTCCCGCCCACCATGTGTCGCCGTGCTACGCTTACCGCGACCAACTGGCGCACGAAAGCGAGGAACAATACGCCACGCGCCTGGCCGACGAACTTGAGCAAAAAATTCTTGAGCTCGGCGCCGAAAACGTCGCCGCGTTTGTGGCCGAAACGGTGGTGGGCGCCACGGCCGGTGCAGTACCTCCGGTCAAAACCTATTTGCAGCGTATCCGGCAAGTGTGTGACCGTCATGGTGTTCTGTTGATTCTGGACGAAATCATGTCCGGCATGGGTCGCACCGGTCACCTCTTTGCTTGCGCCGAGGATCAGGTTGTACCCGATATTATTACCATTGCAAAAGGTTTGGGCGCTGGCTACCAACCAATCGGCGCAATGATCGCCAGCGACCAGATTTACGACGCCATCATCGGCGGCAGCGGTTTTTTCCAACACGGACACACCTATATGGGTCATGCAACCGCCTGTGCCGCTGCATTAGCGGTGCAACGCGTCATCGAGAAAGATTCTTTGCTGAAAAACGTCTTGGCGCGTGGCGAGCAACTGCGTACGGAGCTGCGCAGTGCACTGGGCAGCCACCCCCATATTGGCGACATTCGCGGCCGGGGCCTATTCACGGGGATCGAGTTTGTGCACAATCAACATCAGCGAAATCGTCAACCGCTTTGTACAGACCGTGCAAGACATCGTGCCCGCCAAATAAGGCCAGGGCCGACAGTTCCGGGAAGGGCCGCATTCATATTTTCAGCAATAACAGGAGACAGACAATGAAACAAAAGTCACTATCGATCAAGACCGCCGTATTCGGGGCCGCGTTGGGCCTGCTCTCGTTTACGATGGCCTCACAGGCTGCCGTAGACGTCAGCAAAAGCCCTACGCTGACCAAGATCAAAACCAACAATGTGTTGGTCATCGGCCATAGAACGTCGTCAATTCCATTTTCTTACTACGACGAAAACCAGAAACCCATAGGCTTTGCGCAGGACATCTGCAATCAGATCATTGCCAAAATTAAAACGGACGTTCAGAAACCCGATCTACCCGTCCGATTAATGCCGCTCACTCCTCAAAATAGGCTTACTTTGGTTCAAAACGGTACGGTCGACTTAGCCTGCGGGGTGGCCACCAACCTGAAAGCCCGCCAAGAACAGGTCACCTTTGCCGATACTTATTTCGTCGCCGGCACTCGCCTGCTGGTCAACAAGAAAAGCGGCATCAAAGACTTCAAGGACATTCACGGCAAATCAGTCGTGACGCTGGCAGGTACGACGTCAGAGAAGATCCTGCGCAAAATGAATGATGAGCAAAACGCTAACATCACCATACAAAGCGCCAAGGAATATGCCGAAGCGTTTCTGATATTGCAATCCGGTCGTGTTTCCGCTTTCATGATGGACGACGTGTTACTGTCGGGCGCACGCACGCTGGCGCGCAACCCCAATGACTGGGAAATTGTTGGCACATCGCAATCGGTGGAGCCCTACGGCTTTTTCATCAAAAAGGGCGATCCCGTCTTTAAACAGGTGGTCGATGGTGTCATTACCGATATGATGAAAAGTGGCGAAATGGCCAAGCTCTACGACAAATGGTTCATGAACCCGGTACCACCCAAAGGCAGCAATTTCCACATGCCCATGAGCGACCTGGTTAAAAAGGCGTACGCGGAACCTAACGATCTGGCTATCAATTAAAAGTATGGTGGCCCACCAAACGGCGCCAGGTTTTGGCGCCGCTTGGTGCATATTGCGAGCACACTATGTCATACAAATGGGACTGGAGCGTCTTTCTACAGCACGCCTCCAAAAACCAGACCTATCTGGACTGGATGCTGTCGGGCTTTGAAGTCACGCTGATGCTCGGACTGTCGGCATGGTTAATTGCACTGGCCGTGGGCACGTCGCTGGGCGTCATGCGTACCCTCCCGTATCGCGCGTGCCGCGCCATCGGCACCGCCTACGTTGAACTGTTTCGCAATGTGCCGCTGCTGGTACAGTTTTTTATCTGGTATTTCGCGGTGCCTGAACTGATGCCTTATGGTGAGCAATTCAAACAACTGCCACCCTTTATCCAGCAGTTTCTGGCGGCCACAATCTGTCTGGGCTTTTTCACCGCGGCACGGGTGTGCGAGCAAGTGCGCTCAGGCATCAACGCATTGCCCCGCGGCCAGAGAAACGCAGGCCTCGCCAATGGGCTAACGCTGCTCCAGACGTACCGATACGTGCTGTTGCCCGTGTCGTTTCGTATCGTGCTGCCGCCCATTACGTCCGAATTTCTGAACATATTCAAAAACTCGGCGATCGCCTCGACTATAGGGCTCATGGAACTCGCGGCTCAGGGGCGCCAACTGGTCGACTACACGGCGCACTCTTACGAATCTTTTATCGCTGTCACGTTGCTCTATGCCTTGATAAGCCTGTGCGTCATGGTGATCATGTGGAGGATAGAGCAGCTTTGCTATATTCCCGGTCTGTCGTTCAGGAAATAGCCATGGTTTACGGATTCGATTTCAGCTGGCTAAGCCAAAGCGCGTTCAACCTATTGGGTCGTGGCATGGGCGTATCGCTGCAAATTACCTTTACTGCGATGGTGGCAGGCATCATCTGGGGCACGCTGATCGCACTGATGCGCTTGTCGTCCTACAAAACGTTGAATGTGCTCGCGGCCGCTTATGTCACGGTGTTTCGCCTGGTGCCGCTGGTCATGGTGCTGCTGTGGTTCTTCCTGATCGTGCCAGACTTTCTGCAGTCGCTATTTGGACTGTCGAGCGCCACCGATATGCGCCTGGTGTCTGCTCTGGTCGCATTCGCGTTATATGAAGCGGCCTACTATTCGGAAATTATCCGTGCCGGAATTCAAAGCATTTCCAGCAGCCAGCAACACGCCGCTTTCGCCTTGGGCATGACCTATTCTCAATCCATGCGTCTGATCATTTTGCCGCAAGCCTTTCGCAATATGTTGCCACTTTTCCTGACTCAGGGCATCATCTTGTTCCAGGACACGTCACTCGTCTACGTGATTGCTCTGGCCGATTTTTTCGGACAAGCCTACGGTATAGGCGAACGCAACGGCGCCGTGGTTGAAGCCCTGTTCTTTGTCGGCGCGGTGTATTTTATTATCTGCTATTCGGTATCTTTAGTCGTCAAACGCTACCAACATAACACCTGATCATCGATCCCCACTCTGAAAGGACAACCATGGCACGCCTCCCGTACGCCGATCTTAACCACCCCGACGTCAGGCCGCTCGTCGAGCAAATCGTGGCTGAGCGCGGAAGCGTCTTGCATCTGTATCAAATGCTGCTACACAGCCCCGAAGTGGCGCGTGGCTGGCTCAGCCACCTGACAGGGATCCGGCAACGCAGCACGTTGCCGGGCAAACTGCGTGAAATGGTCATCATGCGTATTGCCATCCTGAACAACGCACCGTACGAAGCTGACCAGCATGCCCCCATTGCTCTTAAAGAAGGCATGACGCAAGAACAGCTTGATGCGCTCGATCAATGGGAAACATCTACGGTTTTCACCGAACAGGAACGTGCCGTGCTGGCCTACACCGACGCCATGACGCGCCACGTACACGTACCCAAAGAGGTCTTCACCACGGTCAGGTCGCATTTCGACGCCAAACGACTGGTCGAGCTTACTGCCGCCATCGCCACCTACAACATGGTGGCACGCTTCCTCGAGGCGCTGGAAATCCATTCCGACGATGTGCGCTAAGCATCAGCGCACGGCGGGCAATGCCTTGAATATCAAGGTTCGAAATGGCGGCCACAAGGGCTGTCGCTACATAAGCCGCTAATGCTTAAAAGACCAAACCCGCCGCGTGTGCCTGATCGTCTGCATGATACGAAGAACGCACCATGGCGCCCACCGCAGCATGGCTGAAACCCATGGCAAGGGCTTCACGCCTGAGCATGTCGAAAGTGTCAGGGGGCGCGTAGCGCAGCACCGGCAAATGATGCTCGGACGGCTGCAAATACTGGCCGATGGTCAGCATATCGACATTGTGCGAGCGCAAATCATGCATGACTTGCAGGATTTCTTCGTCGGTTTCGCCCAAACCCAGCATCAACCCTGATTTGGTCGGGGTGTTGGGATGCACTTTCTTGAACTCTGACAACAAGGTGAGTGAATGCTGGTAATCGGCCCCGGGCCGAGCCTGCTTGTACAGGCGCGGCACGGTTTCAAGGTTGTGGTTCATCACGTCAGGAGGACCACCGTTGAGCACTTCGAGCGCACGCTCGAGGCGGCCACGAAAATCAGGGACCAACACTTCAATGCGCGTGCCGGGCGATAGTTCGCGCACTTTGCGTATGCATGCCACGAAATGACCCGCCCCGCCATCGCGCAGATCGTCGCGGTCGACGGAGGTAATCACCACATATGAAAGCCGCAGGGCCGCAACAGTGCGAGCCAGGTTTTCAGGCTCATTTTCGTCGAGCGCGTCCGGGCGACCATGACCCACGTCGCAGAAAGGACAGCGGCGGGTGCATTTATCGCCCATGATCATGAAGGTGGCCGTACCTTTGCCGAAACATTCACCAATATTGGGACACGCGGCTTCTTCACAAACCGTATGCAGATGATGCTCACGTAAAATACGCTTGATATCGTAAAAACGCGATCCTGGAGCCGGTGCCTTGGCGCGAATCCAGGCGGGCTTCTTCAGACGCTCGGCTGGCACAACCTTGATAGGGATGCGCGATGTTTTAGCCAGGGATTTCTGCTTTTGGGTAGCATCGTAAGCGGGCGGCTGCACCGCAGCTTCGTGGCCAAGAGACTGCTCGACGGGTGTGGTCATACGGCTTCCTGCGGCAAGGCACGAGCCTTGCATTTATAGAGATCCTATTTTAACCCGCGCTCTGCCCACGCGCCTAATCTCCCTTTAACAAAGGTCAGTATTGGGCAGTGCTGGCAGCCTCTTAAACCAAATGACTTGACGTTTTAGAGCTGGAAAAAGTGTCACCGCCAGCGTCGTGGCGCTTGCCGTCGTAATACGCCTCGAAGGCCTGGCTCAGTCGCAGCGCGAGCAGATTTCCGGCTTGCTCAAACGGTACCGATATACCGCAAGCCCGCAAATCGAGGGTGCGCAGACCTTTGTAACCGCATGGGTTAATGCCCAGAAAGGGCGACAAATCCATTGCCACATTCAAGGCAATGCCATGGTAGGCGCAACCGTTGCGGATCTTGATGCCCAGCGCGGCAATCTTGGCCAGATCGCCGTCAGCCATAGGCACGTACACGCCCGGTGCACCCGCCTTGCAACAGGCCTCGGTAAGCCCCAGTTCCGCCAACACTCCAATTACCCCAGCCTCGAGCAACGCTACATACTCTTTGGCGTAAATGCCCAAGCGTCGCAAATCTATCAGGCAATATGCCAGGACCTGACCGGGGCCGTGATACGTTACTTGCCCGCCGCGATTCGACTGCACCACTGGAATCGCGCCGCTGTGCAGAATGTGTTCCATGCGGCCTGCTTGCCCAAGGGTATACACCGGCTGGTGCTCCACCAGCCAGATTTCGTCGAGGGTGTCTGCGTTGCGCGACTCTGTGAATGCCTGCATGGCCTGCCAGACATCAAGATACCCGGCCGGACGCGCCCACCACTTGACATGGATCATTACAAGACTATCGCCACCATCTCGTGTGCATGCAAGGCGCGGTACAAATTGTCAAGCTGCTCACGCGAAGTGGCGCGTACGATAAACGTTAGCCCTATGTAGTTGGCGCTGCTGCTGGGGCGCATTTCTACAGAAGAGGGGTCGAATCCAGGATCGAACTGCAAAACCAGGTCGGCCATGGTTTGCGCGAAATCGGGATGCGACCTGCCCATGACCTTGATCGGGAAATCGCTTGGATACTCGATCAGGGACTGCTCTGGAGGAATGGTAGACATGGCCGGTGCCATTAAAGAGCGGCGATGGCCTTGTCGTAGCCCGCGCGCAATTTGGCGTAGACCGCACCTGGCTTACCACTACCGACAGGTTTGCCGTTGTAGTTGACAATAGGCAAAACCTCTTTGGTGGCTGACGACAGCATGAGCTCATCGGCCTGTGCAACCTCGGCCTCCGATATTGGGCGCGATTCGAACGGCACACCGGCCTCGCCAGCCAGCTCTTCAAGAAGTCGGTAGCGTACCCCTTCAAGAATCAGATTATTGAGCGGCGGCGCGAGAAGCACACCATTTTTGACCACCCATATATTGCATGACGATCCCTCGGACAGGAACCCGTCGCGAAACTGTACGACATCGTCCACGCCAGCCTCTACCGCGTGCTGTTTGGCCAGCACATTGCCTAACAGCGACACGGACTTGATCTCGCAATGCAGCCAGCGCAGATCGGGCATGCTCACCACCGAAAGTCCCTGTTCCCGATGGGGAGCATCTGGCCTGGTAAACGGCGACACCATGCAGAACACCGTAGGCACAAGCGTATTCTTGGGAAACGCGTGGTCGCGTTTGGCCACACCGCGCGTCACCTGCAAATACACCATGCAATCGGCGGCGGGAGAGCGTTTGAGCATATCGAGCACCAGCTTTTCCCAGTCGTCGCGAGAGCGACCGGCCTTGATGCCAATGGCCGCCAGGCTGCGCTCCAGGCGCGCCAAATGCGAGGCCATGCGAAAAGGCTTGCGATTGTAGGCAGGCACCACTTCATAAATGCCATCGCCAAAAATAAACCCACGGTCCAACACCGAAACCTTGGCATCGCCCAAACGGACGTAGTCACCGTTCAAATAAACAATACTGTCGCAATCAACATCAGGAATCATCTCTTATGCCTTGTCATCCGCTTGGAAATTAGTGAAACATCAGACGAATTTTATCGTAAACGCGCCCGAAGAACCCTGCTTGGGGAACATCGTTCAAGACCAGCAGAGAATCGTGGCGCAACACTTTGCCGTCGAGCGACAAAGAGACAGTACCCACCTTGGCGCCTCTTTTAAGCGGAGCAATCAGAGGCTGCGTATACTGAGCCACCGGCTTGACCTCGGCGCCTTTGCCACGCGGCACGGTAATCCAGATAGGTTGCATTTCCCCCAGCCCTACGGTGTCGGCCTGGCCCTCCCACACCTTGGCCTGGACCGCCGGATGCTGGGTATCGAATAGCTTGATAGTGTCGAAATTCTGGAAACCCCAATTCAGCAACTTGAGAGTACTTTCGGTGCGTGCCGAATTGCTCGCGGTCCCGACAACCACCGCCACCACCCGGCGATCGTTGCGTATTGCGCTGGCCACCAGGCAATAACCCGCCGACTGCGTGTGGCCGGTTTTCAGACCATCGACAGTCGGGTCGATCCATAACAAGCGATTGCGATTGAGCTGCTTGATTTTGTTATAGGTGAATTCTTTCTCTTTGTAGTAACGCATGTACTGCGGATGCTTGTGCAGCAAACTGTTGGCCAAAATACCCAAGTCGCGCACCGTCGTGAGATGGGTGGGATCGGGCAGGCCGGTTGAATTGGCGAAGTGCGTGTCTTTCATGCCGATTCTGGCCGCTTCCTGGTTCATCAACGCTACAAACGCCGACTCGCTTCCCGCCACGGCCTCGGCCAGCGCAACCGTCGCATCATTGCCCGACTGCACAACCAGCCCCTGCAGCAAGTCGTCAACCGATACTTGCGTATTGAGTTTGACGAACATGCGCGAGCCTTCCGTTTTCCAGGCTTTTGTAGAGATATTGACGGTTTGATCCAGCGTAAGGCGTTTATTGTCGAGCGCATCGAACACAATGTCGGCCGACATGAGTTTGGTCAACGACGCCGGCTCAATTTTTTCGTCGGGATTCGATGCGGCAATGATTTGGCCACTGGTGGCATCCAGAACCAGCCACGCTTTGGCCGCCAGCGTAGGGGCCGGGACTGAGGACAAATCACCCGCCATGGCCAGGGTCCCAGTCGGGGCCGCCACCGGCGCCAAAGCGGTCGCGGCTGACGCAGGCGCGTTCGCCGCGGCTGCGGGCGCCGCCACTGCGCCAGCAGGAGGAGTTACGGCAGCAGGAGGCGTTACGGCAGCAGGGGATTTCTGCGCCAGGGCTGTCAGAGACGCAAGGCTCAGCACTAACCCGGCCACGATGCATCGCGAACGTTGTCCGCGGAGAAAGCGAGCTGAACAAAAACGAACGGAATAGGTCATCGACTTTCCAAAAGGACGGTCCAAGCCTGAAGGCCTGAAAAGCAAAGGTTCTATTATAGGCAGAGGCCAACCTGCACAAAACGATTCATCTGGAAATTCAGCGCCCTAACCTGAAAATAGTTGATACCGAATTTTCCAACAAATTACAACGCCGCAAGGCGTTGCTGTAGCAATAGCTTTAGCGTAATCAGGTGCCCGTGAAAAAAATGCGACGCGTCTGGCACCACGACAATCGGCAAGCCATGTGCACGAGCAAAGTTCATAGCCTCGGACAATGGCACCACCTCGTCCTGCTCGCCGTGGATCAGCAACGTATCATCGGGAACGACAATATCGCGAAATTTGAAGCGATCTACCGCTGTACCTGCCAGTATGAGCGCATTAGGCGTTTTCTGCCGCCCTTCGACCAGGCCTGCGTAGAGTTGCGCCGCTACCGATGTCCCGAACGAAAACCCCGCCAGCACCCATTGACCACTGGCCAGTTCGGGGTTGGCTGCCGAAAACTGCGTCACTAGTTCGTGCATGTCGGCCGTCTCGCCCACCGCCCGATCGAACTCTCCTGCCGACGCGCCGACGCCACGAAAATTGGGCCGTACCGCCACCAGACCTTGCTGCACACATGCACGCGCAATCGTTGTCACAATCTTATTATCGCGCGCCCCGCCGTACAAGGGATGGGGATGCAAGACGAGAGCCCAGCCGCGCAATGGACCGTCAGGCCAGTCTATGGTGCAATCAATCGCCCCAGCCAGGCCTTGAAATACGGCATTTTTAGCAAATACAGGCATAAAGCGTAAAGGTGGAAAAAATATTCACGTTATAACAACATCGGGTAGACTCTGTCTATCCAGAGGCGCTGCCGCTGGCCCAGTTACTATTACAACACCCTATTAGCCACGATGCCAGTGTCATCCACCCCCATTTTGCTGCAGCCCGACCAAATGGTCGCTAGCCTGCAGCAGGCCTTGCCCAACTTCAGGCACATCGAGTGGGTCGAACGCACGGCCTCTACCAACGGCGACCTGCTCGCGCGAGCGCGAAGCGACGGGCAGTCTATGGCACGGCCCTGGTTGCTCGGCGCGCATATGCAGGAAAGCGGGCGCGGGCGCGCCGGTCGAACCTGGCAAAACCGCTCAGGCGCCAACCTGATGTTCTCTTGTGCCTTCGATATTTTTTTGTCGCCCAAGCAACTGCCAACGCTTTCGCCTCTGGCTGGCGTGGCGGCCTGCGAAGCCTTGCGTGAACTGATCGGCCCCGCGCACCGCGACCGCCTCATCATGAAATGGCCCAATGACGTGTATTGGCAATTTTCCAAGCTGGCTGGCATTTTGGTCGAAATTACTCGCGGCGGCACAGCGCGTCAAGCGGCAGACCATCATGTGGTCATTGTAGGGATAGGCATCAACCTGGAAGACGCACGAGCGTTAAGCCAATCGTTAAATAGACAAATCGCCGACTGGTCTGAAATCGCCGCGCAAGACATACTGGCCGCAACGGCCTCTACCGCCAGCATGGTCGCCGCCGTTGCACGCTCGTGGTCGACCAGCTTCAACCAGGCCGTGCGCGATGGTTTTGATTCCCTGCCCGAGCGTTATGCCTGTACTGACGCCTTGGCCGGCCAACACATCAATGTGCTCGAAGGCGGGCGCATCGTGCACGCTGGCATCGCCTGCGGCATCAATACGCTTGGGCAGCTTCGCGTGCGCAACGCAGAAGGGGAAACGGCCGTTTCCATCGGCGAAGTTTCAGTACGACCACAGCCATGATTCTTTTGATCGACGCGGGCAATACCCGGATCAAATTCGGCTGGGTCGAGTGTCAAAGCGGCAGACGCGAAACAGCCGCTTTGACGCTCGACCATGCCCGCCTCGATCAGCTGCCTCTATGGCTGGCGCAACTATCTGCGCCACCCACAACCGCTCTGGGCGTCAACGTGGCCGGCGCAGCGATCCGAGCGGCAATCGAATCCTGCCCGGCACTGAGCTCCTGCCACATCACTTGGGTAAGCAGCCGCAGGGAAGCGCTGGGAGTACGTAATCTTTACCACTATCCCGATCAGCTTGGAGCCGACCGCTGGGTATCCATGTTAGCCTTGGCGCGGCACGCACGTGGTGTACTTGCCAATCGGCCATCAGACTACGCACTGATGCTTGCCAGCTTCGGCACGGCAACGACCATCGATACACTTAGCCCTCACCTGAGCTTCGAGGGCGGCCTGATCCTCCCGGGGCCGGAGCTTATGCGCACCTCACTTGCCCAGGCTACCGCCAACCTGCCCCAAGCCCAGGGGACAACGACACCCTACCCTGTCGATACGCACAAAGCCATCGTTACCGGCATCGCCGCCGCCCAGGCTGGCGCCGTCTTGCGACAATGGCTGATCGGGCTAGAGCACTACGGCCACGCCCCGCGCATTTACTGCGCTGGAGGTGGCTGGCCCATGGTCCAGCAAGAAACTCTAGCGTTGCTCGCGGCCGCCCAGACTCGTCTGGGCCTGCCGATCACACCTATAGAATGGATGACTGCTCCCGTACTTGACGGCCTCGCCCGCCTGGCTTGCGAACCATAGCCAGACTTCGAATTACAATACGAGAAACTCGAGCACAGCCAAAAATACCGGTACCGCTCAAACCCTTCTCCTGCTTTTGTCGGCCATGCGCTTTCTATTTTTACTTATCCTGATCGCCAACATCGTTGTCCTGGCCTACGGCCAGGGCTTTCTAGGCAGCCCACCAAGCGAGGAAGGGCGCGATGCCCACATGCTACTGACACAGAAAAGCCCAGAATCTGTCAAATTCGGGCCCGCTTCCGTCGGCGCCCTGCCAGCCGCCGCGACCTCGACTGCACCACACAGTCAACCATAGAGGCGCCATCGTCAAGACATTGCAGCATGGCGGCTGGCTTACTGCGGCCATCGCCAAAACGCCGACGCACTTTATCCCCTAAAATGACAAACCTACAAAAGCACTGAAAGCCATTACTCGTCATGAAACCAATTCGCAAAGCCGTATTTCCCGTTGGCGGCCTGGGCACCCGTTTCCTACCCGCCACCAAAGCCATGCCCAAGGAAATGTTACCCGTCGTCGACAAGCCGCTAATTCAATATGCGGTCGAAGAAGCCATCGCG
>CAJDUX010000005.1_pt1 | contig 16695 bp, 16 predicted proteins | sample 7391081 | NCBI WGS metagenome assembly CAJDUX01 (sample SAMEA7055685, study PRJEB34461) | soil metagenome | biome: terrestrial ecosystem; feature: Peninsula; material: soil | place: Antarctica | collected 2016 | reverse complement strand
ACCTTGCCAAAGACCGTCTTTATTGATGGCCGCCACAAGATCTGCCGCTACACATACATGTCCGTGCATAACTGTATCGGCACCTCTTTGCGGGTGCCATGGCCCCGCCAAACCTGCCATCGTTACACCCGCAGTAACCGACGCACATGCCGCAGACCGAATACATTGACCGCCAGCCCCAGCATAACCACCGCGCCGCCCACCCACTGGATCAAATCCAGATGCTCGCCCAGCAATAAAGAAGACGACACCAGACCTATAACCGGAATCAGCAGGCTCAAAGGCGCCACCTTGCTTACGGGATGTTTGCCCAGCAAACGCCCCCACAATACATAGCCGACAAGGGTTGCGACCAGTGCAAGATAAGCAACAGCGCCGACCCCCACCACACTGATATTCAGCAGGCTATGCTGTATACGTTGCGGCCCTTCGAATACCCACGAGAGAATCAGAAACGGAATGGGCGGCAGCAGCGCCGTCCACACGACTAGCCCCAGCATATCAACGCGGCCAATCCGCTTGACCACGATATTTCCACATGCCCACGACAAGGCCGCGCACAGAGACAGGATGAACCCCAGCACCGGCACACTGCCCGGCTCGGCGCCCATTTGAATCATTACCAACCCCAACACCGCCACCGCAATGCCCAGAATGTTATGCCGGAATATGCGTTCGTTCAGCACAAGCGCCGCAATCAACACCGTAAAGAAGGCCTGTGCCTGCAACACCAGCGACGCCAGACCCGCCGGCATCCCTAAGTAAATGCCCGTAAACAGTAAAACGAACTGCCCGAAATTTATGGTCAACGCATACAGAAACAGGGTACGAAACGGCACTGTGGGGCGCTTGATGAAGAACACTGCGGGGAAGGCCACAAACGCAAAACGCAGTGCTCCCAGCAGCAAGGGCGGTATCTCGTGAAGCCCAACCTTGATCACCACAAAATTAATGCCCCAAACCGTAATCACGGTCAATGCGGCCAGCCAATCGGCAACAGGCATCTTGAACCTCACTTATTTTTCAAACGCCATTGTGCCCCAGGCCGAATATCTCCGCCCGGCGGATTAACGTTCAAAACAGTAAAATTGATTGGTATGATCACTGACACGCACAAGCGGCGCCATCCGGCAACCAGACCCCAGAACACGCAACCCCAGCCTCTCTTTTCCCAAACCTTTATTCACAAGCACCCTTGCCATGACCGTCACCGTTTTGAGCTTGCACAGTTACCCCGTCAAATCCTGTGCGGGCCTGACCCACGACGAGGCGTTCATTACTCAGGCGGGCCTAAGTTTTGACCGCAATTGGGTCATTGTCGACCAGTACGGTATCTTCATGACGCAGCGCACCTGCGCCAGGATGGCACTGGTTCAGCCCGCGCTCGATGCCCACAACTTAAGCCTCGATGCGCCTGGCATGCCTACAATAAAGATCCCCTTACAGGCCCCGGATGCCCCACCGGCAAAAGTGCACGTCCGTATCTGGAGCGCCGACACACTGGGCTACGACGAAGGCGATACGGCCGCGCAATGGTTAAGCCAATTCCTTAGTCTTTCCTGCCGCCTGCTGCGCGTACACCCGTCTGCTACGCGCATCGCCAGCGAGGAATATGTTGACGCTTGGCGCAGCAAGCATCAAGAGCAAACACCCGGTTTTGCTGCCCGCCACCAATTTGCCTTTGCCGATGGTTTTCCGTTTTTAGTTACCAACCAAGGCTCACTCGACGAGCTTAACGGACAACTGCAAGACAGAGGTCAGGCGAGCGTAGGCATGAACCGTTTTCGTCCCAGCATCGTGGTGCAAGGCCTGGATGCTTACGAAGAAGACTATTTAAGCGGCATGCGCATCGGCTCGCTTAATTTCGCTTTCGTCAAGCGTTGCGCCCGCTGTCCCATTCCCAATATCGATCCGGCCACGGCCATTTCGGCCGACGAACCTGGGCGGACCCTGGCCGCCCACCGCAGCTTCACCAATGGTGTGCTTTTTGGGGTCAATGCCGTCGTAGACGGCATAGGAACACGACTGAAAACAGGCGATTTGGTCGAACCCCAATTCGACGTCTAAACCAACTGACTGCGGCCGAAGTACTTTTCCAGACGGCTCTGAACGCGCTCAAGGCCCAGACACAATACCCAATAAATTGCCGCTGCGGCCAGATACAGCGGCAATGGCTGAAACGTGGTGGCAATAACGTCTTTGGTCGCCAGCAGCAATTCGGTCACCGTAATCACCGACACCAACGAGGTGTCCTTGATCAGGCTGATAAGTGTGTTGCTCATCGACGGAATTGCGAGACGCATGGCCTGAGGCATAACCACATAGTACAGATTCTGCCAGTAAGTCAGGCCCAGGCTGTAGCCAGCCGACCATTGTCCACGCCCAATACCCAGAATCGCTCCACGCAGGCTCTCTGAAATATAGGCGCCGGCGTTCAGACTTAATGCCAGGATGCCGGCGGTCAATGGGTCAAACGAAATGCCGATGCTGGGCAGACCGTAATAAACAATAAATACCTGCACCAGCAACGGGGTACCGCGCATGACGCTGACATAAAAAGTTGCCGGCCACTGGCTTAAACGGCTGGGTATGACGCGCGCTACGGCAATCAAGAAGCCGATCAATAGCCCGCCCACCATAGCGGCAAAGGCAAAGATCAGCGTATAGCCAGTTCCTTTTAAAAGGATCGGCGCCGCCACTTCCATCAACTCGAAAAAATTCATTTCAAGGATTATGCCTAACTAGCCTTGCGCACCTTGCTCACGTCAATGCCAAACCATTTCTTGGAAATCTTGGCAAATTCGCCATCCTTGAATGAGTCTTGCAAGGCTTTGTTGATAGCCGCTTCAAATTTAGGATTACCTTTTTTAAAGGGAATGCCATTGAATTTTGGATCGCCCACAATGGCGCCGCCCTTAATAGGAATATTGGCCGTTTTGACCAGATAGGCAGTCATCAATTGATCGTTAAGCGCTACATCGACACGCTTGCCAACCAAGTCTGACAAATATTCTGGGGCGCCGGGATAGCTTTTTACGATCACGCCAGGCTGTGCCTTGGCCAGAGCCTCGTAATTGCTGCCTTGCGACACGCCTATCTTCTTGCCCTTCAGGTCGGCAAAGCTTTTGTACTGGCTTTTGTCATCTTTACGCAGAATCAGCTGAGGGCTGGACGCCACGTAAGGCACTGAGAAGTCAAAGGCTTTCTGACGTTCAGGTGTAATCCCCACCTGGTTGATAATCACGTCGAACTTGCCGGACTCGAGGCCAGCAAGAATTCCGCTCCATTCGGTTTTAACGAATTGCACTTTTACGCCCAGCTTATGCGCGATCAGTTTGGCCACATCGACATCAAAGCCATCTAACTGCTGGGTTTTGGTGTCCACAAAGTTAAACGGCGGGTAGGTTCCCTCCATACCCACTATCAGGGTGCCGCGCGCCTTGACCGTATCGAGCAAGCCCGCGGCATGCGCAGACGCCATGGCCAGCGCCGCAAACGCCATCGTCCCGGCGGCCAGCACATTGCGCACGTATTTTGTCAATTTCATTTCTTATCCTGGAAGGAAAAACTGAATGCCAGGCATCCGGCGCGCCCGCGCTGGAACTGTCCGTGGCACATAGGCCTATGCTAACAATATCGAAGCCTCTTGAGAACGATTCGATCATTACTTGAATATAGCGTCAAGATATATAAAATACCTTATAAGTGCCTGAACGTTATGTTTTAGTGATCGACGGCCGTTGGGCCAGGCACTAGCACAGCGTCAGTTGGACGGCGAGACTGGATGCCGCGACGTTGGACTTGTGCGACAGGCTGCCCACCCGTACACCCAGTAGGCGGATCCGGTGATCCAGAGTGATGCGCTTGAGACAGACGCCGGCAGCATGATGGATCGCCTGCGCGTCCGCCGTGGCCTGCGCCAGCGTCATATCTCGCGTCACAGTGCGAAAATCGTCGAAACGCAGCTTGATCCCTATTGTGCGCCCCTCATAGCCCTTGCGCAGTAAATCGGCAGCCAGACGGGTGCACAAGTCGAGGAAAACTTCAGACAAGGCCGCGCGATCACGAACGACGTGCAGGTCGCGCCCAAAGGTGGTTTCGCGGCTTAACGATTTGGGCTCGGAATAAGTCACCACCGGCCGCTTATCAATGCCCTGAGCCACCTCGACCAGCCAGCATGCATAGCCCAGACCGAAGTGCTTCTGCAACAAGGCGGGCGCCGCCCGCGCCAATTCACCCACAGTGTTGATCCCTAACCCGACAAGGCGCGCGCCAGCCTTAGGACCTATACCGTTGATCTTGCGCACTGACAAAGGCCAGATGCGCGGCTCAAGATCATCCATGCTTAAAATCGTCAGGCCATCAGGCTTTTCCAGGTCAGAGCCAATTTTCGACAAGAGCTTGTTGGGCGAAATGCCAATAGAGCAGCACAGGCCCGTGGCCTCTTTGACGGCCGCCTTGATGCGCTGCCCCAGCTCTCGCGTCGGATCGGGGTGAGACGTCAGGTCGATATAGATCTCGTCGATGCCACGATCCTCTATAGAGGGCGCCACCTGTGCCACAGCCTCTTTGAATAGGCGCGAGTAATGACGATACGAGGGAAAATCTACCGGCAACATAACGGCATCGGGTGCCAGGCGCGCCGCCTTCATCATGCCCATGGCTGAAAACACGCCCAACGCACGCGCCTCATAGGTCGAGGTCGTGATCACGCCACGACCCACGTAGTCACGCAAGCGGGCAAACGCTAGTGTGCCATCAGCAAGAACCTGGGGCTCCGCCTGGCTGCCGGCACCGATCACCACCGGCAGACCCTTTAACTCCGGGTAGCGCAACAACGCAACGGAAGCATAAAACGCATCCATATCCAGATGGGCGATGCGGCGTGATGCTGGCGACAACGAGGTGGGTTCCATATATCAGAACGTTGGATAGGCCAAAACGTACTCCATCATTAAGACGTCGGCCTGAACTTCGCCGATTGCCGCAACGCCGCCAGCACCGCTGCCAATGCCGGGCTCTCCTCTTCATCCGCCCAGGCCATGCCAATCGGACCGACATCATATTTTAGTTCCAAAGGCAGAATGGAAAAAACATTGAGCTTGGCGTATAGGCGGGCGGCGCTTCTGGACACAACATTGAGGCAATTTGTCTTGCTCAGAATCACCAGATTTACAGTCGGAGAGGCCGACTCGATCCATGGCGTGCGCAATTCGAGATTGTGATCCAGGAAGGTGGCATCGATCGCGTGGCGTAACGCGGTACGTCGCGGTGGCAAAACCCAAGGGTAGATCAGGGTGTCGCGCCAAGCCAGACGTTTCTTTCTCAACAACGGGTGTTGGCACCCGGCCACCACACGGTGCGGGTCCTTATACAGCGCCTCCACGCGCACATTGCCCGTAAAGGCCTGCTCATCCAACCTCCCAACGATGAGGTCGAGCTCCTGCCTTTCAAAACGAGACCACAATCCGGCCGCGATATCTTCGACCACTTCAATCTGGATCAACTCGGACTGCTGCTGCAAGCCAATGATGGCATTGGGCAGCAGCTCTGTTCCAGTGACCAGCATCGTCCCAACACGCACTACGCTTCGCCCTCCGAGGGCAACGGTTTCAAGCTCATTTTGCAAATGGTATGAATTGTTCAGCACACGACGCATATATCTAAGAACTGCCGGCAGATAGGGAGTCGGCTTGATTTGTCTACCTCGAAAAAACAAAGTAACCCCCAGCGCATCCTCGGTCTCGGCCAACTGTTGCGATACAGCGGGCTGGCTGCTTCCCAGTGCAACCGCTGCTGCGGTCAGACTGCCATGTTCGGCGACCGCCAGCAATACCTCGAAGTGCCGCAATTTCAGCCGGCGCAGCTTTAAAGCCATTTGACGCGGATCAGAACTCATATCACTTCCTTATGGTTCTATAGCTTTTTACCTGTATATCTTTATATAGAACAAGTTCATTATTGTCTCACCAACCCTTATAAGGACGAGGCAATGAATCAGCTCAGGAAATTATCGTGCGGCATCGCGCTGGCCATGGCCGCCATAACATCTGCTGCCAACGCCGGAAACTATCCCGACAGAGCCATCAAACTCGTTGTTCCGTTTGCGCCGGGCGGCGGAACTGATATTACCGCGCGCACACTGGCTCAGAAACTGACGGCCGAGTTCAAGCAAGCCGTTATTGTGGAGAACCGTAGCGGTGCAAGCGGAAATATTGGTGCAGCCGTCGTAGCGCATGCGCCGGCCGACGGCTATACACTCATGTTGACGGCGGCCCCTTTTGCCATTGGCCCCGCACTGTTCAAAAACTTGAGCTTTAATCCCGTCAAGGACTTCACTGCTATTACGCAAATCGCCACTGTGCCGCTAGTCATTGTCACACGTGCCAACTCGCCAATTAACTCCATGGCAGACCTCATCGCCGCCGCCAACCAGAAAGGAGCCAATGTCACCTATGCCACCTTCGGCGTCGGATCCCCGTCCAATCTGAACGGTGAAAAGATCCAGCAACTAGCCCATATCAAAATGACGCAGATCCCGTACAAAGGCTCAAGCGCAGCGCTGCCCGCAGTGCTGTCCGGGCAGGTCACGGTCGGCATACTGGACGTCGTCTCCATGACACCCCTGATTAAAAGCGGCCGATTGAAGGCGCTGGCTATCACCGGCTCGGTCCGGTCGCCGGAACTACCCAATCTGCCCACCCTGAGCGAGGCTGGCGTGCCCTTTAAAGCCGTTGGTTGGTTCGGTTTGTTCGGTCCTGCAGGGATGCCACCAGCAGTCGTCAAGACCCTCAATACCGCCGTCAATAGAATTTTTGCCTCCCCCGACATGCGCCGGATGATCATCACGAACGGCTCCATCCCCATATCGCCCCCCACCACTGCTCACCAATGGCAAACCATTTTCAACAGTGACGTCCAAGTATGGGGAAAAATAGTGCACGACGCAGGCATCACCATCAACGACTAAAGGCCCAGCCTTGAATACAACCTCTGCAGTCGCAACGAACCTGTCAAAACCTTATCAAGTGCAAATTCGCAAAGACATTGTGTACGGCACCGGCGCGGTCGGCGCGCGCAATGGCCAAGAAGCGATCCTGCGGGAATTGAAGCTCGACTTGTATCAGCCCGCGCTCGATGCTCCCGCCCACAATCGGCCCGCGCTCGTGATGGCCTTCGGGGGCGCCTTCCATCGTGGTTCCAAAGAAGACGATACCTACGGAAAAGAGCCGCAGCGAAATAATTCCGTCGCCTGGTATTGTTACGAATTCGCGCGGCGCGGCTATGTAGCCTGCTCCATTGATTACCGCCTGGTTCCCGAAGACCCGCAGCCCGGCAACACACCGGTGACATTCAATCCGGAGAGATTCCCGCGTTCCAGAGTAGATGTCGTGCGGCAAATCATGGGGTTGCCCGAAGCAAGCGACGACATGTTGTGGCGAGGCGTCGAGGCGGCCAGCGACGATATGGCCTTGGCGCTGAGGTATATAAAGGCGCAGTCTGCCCAATGGGGAATCGATCCGCAAAGAATGGCTATTGGCGGGTTCTCAGCCGGCGCCAGAACCGCCTTGAACGTAGCCCTTGGCGAACGAGAACCTGTTGCCGCCGTCATCGCCTTGTCCGGATACATGGATGCACAGGACATTGAACGACATACCGCATCAGGCCAAAGTTTTCCATCACTGCTGCTGATCAGTGCAGACAACGACCTTGACTATGTCGTCAACCACACGCCAGACATGGTAGCCCGCTTCAGGGCACATGGCGTACATTGCGAACACGTACAGGTGAGCAAAGCCACGCATTTCTATCCGGCAAATTCACCCGCCGTGCATGATTCGCGCGGACTAACAACTGTCGAATGCGCTATGACGGCATTTCTGGAGCGCGCCATGCCCGCGTAAAAGGCAACGCCCGGGAATGCGCGCGGCGCTCCCGGCCGGCCTATACTGGAGTCACGCAACTCTGCTGACACGAGCTGCTCAATTCAGCCAAAGAGGAACTGGCCAAGCATGCCCGATACCCCATGCCTAAAACCCCATCTTCTAATGCTTGCCGCCTATCATGGGTGGGCGAATAACCTGCTGCTGGAACGGCTTTCGCAGCTTACAGAGACCGACTATCATGCGCCGGCTGGGCTGTTTTTCAACTCCATTCACGGCACCCTTAACCATCTTCTGCTGGCTGATCGAGCCTGGCTTGGCAGGTTCATAGGCAAGCCCGAGAAATTCACCAGCCTGGCGCAAGAAATCGAAGCCGACCGGGAAGCACTGGCCGAACAATTGGCCGTTCGGCACCCGCTTTGGCAAATGCTGATTGAATCCTCATCTTCCGAAACCATGATGGGCTCTTTACACTACGCCACTGCGGCGGGAGAGGCGACCGTCACGCCGTGGCTGGGAACCATAACCCACGTATTCAACCACGCCACCCATCATCGCGGGCAAATCAGCGCGGCGCTGACCGGCTTTCATTATGCCTGCCCGGAGCTCGACATGATCTATTTCCTGAGACAACGCGAGACGGCCCCATCAACTCTCTAGAAAACCCCAGCCGGCTTCTTTAGCGAGCCGATTGGGGTTTTCCAGACAGGCCGATCAGTTCTTCTTCATACCTACGGTCTTGGCGATTTCGCCCCACTTTTGGGTCTGGTCGGCAATAAAGGTTTTGAACTCGGCGGGCGCCATGCCGCCCGGGTCGGCCCCCAAAGTATTGAAGACCTTAACCAGCTTAGGATCTTTCAAGGCCTCCACGGTGTCCTTGTAGATCAAGTCACGAATCGCAACTGGGGTGCCGGCCGGCAGTAATATTCCATACCAGGTCTGAAAAGAATAACCGGGCACGCCTGTGGCGGCGATTGTCGGCAAATCGGGAAAAAATTTGGATTGTTTAGCCGTGCTGACAGCTAGGCCCTTGACCGTACCGGCCTTGATTTGCGCCCCTGCCGATCCGCTGGTTTCGATTGCCATTTGTATCTGGCCCGAAATCAGGTCTGTCATCATGGGAGCGCCTCCCTTATAGGGGACGTGAACTATATCGGTCTTAGTCATGGACTTGAACATCTCTCCGGCCATGTCCTCAGTGCTGCCTATACCTGCCGACCCGAAATTAATCTGCCCTGGATGCTTCTTGGCATAATCGATGAGCTCCCGGGTCGAATTCACCGGCAGCTTTTTGTTAACAATAAGAATATTAGGCACCGATGCAACGACGGTGATCGGTTCGAAGTCTTTTTCGAAGTTATAGGATAAATGCTGATAAATGGCAGGCGCGATCGTGTGAGCAATCGTGGCAAGAAAGATGGTGTAGCCATCGGGATGCGCCCGGGCCGCATAAGCCGCCCCCAATGTCCCGCCCGCTCCGGCGCGGTTGTCCACAATCACGGTCTGGCCCAGTTCTGCGCCCAGCAACTGGGCCAGGGGCCGGCCCACCATATCGGTCGTACCGCCCGGCGTAAAGGGAACCACCAGCGTGATCGCCTTTTCAGGCCATTTTGCGTAGGCTGTGGCACAAAATGCGCAGGCTGCAAGAGCTACCGCCCCGGCCTTTATCGCAGATACTTTCTTCATTGTCTCCGTTCCTTCCATGTCGAAATTAGTTGAAGTAACACCCGCTTTAGAAGCCTCGCAGCCAGCATCAGAGACGACAATCACGCCATCCGACCCAAGCCTGCAAAGTTCAGCCTTTTTTACGCGGCTTTGCCTGCCGCTTTAATCCGAGCCCAGCCGAAGGCGGCCAGGTAATCTTTTTTCAATCGAGTTTTTCAACAAGGCAGCGCAACGAAACACCCCATGCGCAAACTTGCCGTAAGGCATAGTCAGAAAAAACGCCATGACGGCCCCCAAGTGCACCGCCAGCAACAAGGCCATGGCCGACGTATCGCGCCAGGACAGCAACAGCAGACCGGTCAGGCTTACCCAAAACAGCAGCACAATAAAGCCCCGATCCAAGGGTTTCTGGGCCGCATCGCCGTGCAAAGGATGTCGACGTAAATTCAACCACAACAATCCGGCAGGCCCGACTAGCAAACCGACCCCACCGACTGTACCGAGCACCACGGGTGCACTCAGATACGGGTAGGGGGCTGGCCAGCCAAGAAAAAAATGATACACCGTGGCGACGCTCGTTGCGGCAAAGCACAGCAAAAAACCGTAAAACGTCAAATGATGAAATCGCCGCCGCGCCAAGGAATAGTGGTCGTCTTCATCGTTGCAGCCCTCGCCATGGCCACCACCCAGGTATTTAAGCCCCAGGGCATCGCCCGCGGCCTCGACGAGCGCCGCCACGTTGCCGGCTTGCAAAACCTCGGCCGGTGACACGTCGCACCAGAATCGCCGCACGCCTAACCCCAGCGACACGATCGCGAAAAGAAAGACTAGGCCAAACATCGTCGCCAGCAGATTATGCGGGAAAATAGCGTAGAAATTCCCCGCCATCGGCGCATGAAACAACGACCCGGTCATGGCCATCGCCAACATCAGGAATAGCGCAAGACCGATGGCCATCGCGACAACCAGGGTGACGCCGGCACGCTTGTATAACGCCCCCAGCGGGCGCGGCCAGGCGTACTCTGTGTAGGTGTCAAGTCGAACTCGGGCCATGGCTTGCGGCACGTTGACAGCAAACTCGTGGGGCGGCGCGTACTGACAGGAGTGCAGGCAAGCACCACAGTTATGGCACAGGTTCGCCAGATAATTCACATCGGCCTTAGTAAAATCCAGGCGCCGTGTCATGGCGGGAAAAACTGCGCAAAAACCCTCGCAATAGCGACAGGCATTGCAAATCTGCATGACGCGAGAAACCTCTTCTTCGTTCCGCGTCAGATCTATGGGTTGCCAAGTCTGGGCTTGGCTCGCGAGGTTCTGTAAGGTTTGCATGGTCGATCCGATTAAACAAGCACCGCAAAAGATTGTGCGGCCTGGGCGGCCTGCGTGCCGGCAATCCGGCCAAAAGCCGTTCCGATCGACATGCCCACACCCGCTGTATAGCCTTTGCCCAACACATTGCCGGCCATGACCTCGCCCGCCGCGAACAAATTGGCGCTTGGCTTACCGGCAAAATGCACTCGGGCCCTATCATCGACCTTGACGCCCAGGTAGGTAAAGGTGATGCCCGGTTTCAACGCATAAGCGTAAAACGGCGGGGTGTCGATAGGGAGGGCCCAATGGGTTTTGACGGGCGTGAGGCCTTCGGTGTGGCAGTCGTCGAGCACTTCATGATCGAAAGTCCCGACGCGGCACGCCGCGTTATAGGACTTGATCGTCTCCAGAAACTCTTGCTGCGGCAAATCCAGTTGCCCGACCAGATCGGGCAAGGTGCTGGCGACAATGCCAGGAAATACGGGCGGCATGAAGCGACCAACCGCCTTGGAATCAATAATCGAATACGCAATTTGCTTGGGCTGTTGCGCCACCAGCCGCCCCCAGATCGCATATCGCTTAGGCCAAAAATCTTCGCCCTCATCATAAAAACGTCGGGCCTGGTTATTAACGACAACGCCCAGCGAAACGCAATCGATACGGGTACAAATGCCGCCGTCATATAAAGGTGCGCGGGCATCGATGGCCACGCAATGAGACTGCGTGGGGTCGCCAATGGAATCGGCTCCCGCGTCGAGCAGCCCTTTAAGCAAAACACCCCTATTAAAGCGTGTGCCACGTATCAGGAAGTTGTCGGCCACCCATTCGCCATTGACCTGGCCCCAGGCCTCACGTAGCCATTCGCGATTTGATTCAAATCCTCCGCTGGCCACTACACAAGCCTTAGCTTCGATCCGTTCTTGCCCAACTCGCGCCGCCACGAAACGATCGCCATCAAGCTCAAGCGACTCCACCGTCGCGTTATAGCGTATCTGCACGCCCAAGGTTTCTGCGCTGCGATAATACGCATTAAGCAACGCCTTGCCCCCGCCCATGAAGAAGGCATTGGTATGCGCCAGATGCAGCGTACCCGACAAAGAGTGCTGGAAGCGCACTCCATGCTTATGCATCCAACCTCGACAGGTCGACGAGGCCCGTATGACCAGCCGCGCTAGTTCTTCGTTGGTCTGCCCGCCCGTTACCTTCCTCAGATCTTGCCAGAATTCTTCTTCCGGGTAGGTATCGATCAGCACGTCCTGCGGGGCGTCATGCATGCAACGCAGATTTCGCGTGTGCTGGGAATTGCCACCACGCCACTCGCGCGGCGCCGATTCGAGTAGCAGCACACTGGCTCCGGCCTCGCGCGCCATCAATGCCGCGCAAAGGGCCGCATTGCCACCGCCTATCACCAAAACGTCAAACATAATTCCGCTCTCGAGCGCTAATCCGCGACTTTATACGACAGGCAGGTGGACCGCCAGATAGCCAATACTGATGGGGTATTCACGATTCATGAAGGGTCGCCCCCATCCAGCGCCCCGCAGTCACCAGAGCTTTAACCGTATCGCGCAGCACCACACGAGCTGCCAGGGCCGCTGGAGACAATTCATCTTCGCTCAGACTCGCCAGGATATTGGAGCGCCCCACCTGCGGGTCGGAAATTTCCACGAGACGCATGGCATCGCCGCTTAACCGCGCGATGGCCGCTCCCGGCTGGATGGTAGCCCCATAGCCGGCGCGCACGGCATCCATCAGCAGGGTCAGGGAGTCGATTTCCATCACAACGTTGGGAATGATCTTGTGTCCGGCAAATGCCGCATTCAGCGCCGCGCGCAAACCGTGCGAACCCGTAGGCAAAATCAAGGGTAGATTCCCTACCCGATCAAGGCGAACCCGTTTGGTCTTCGGCGCATTGGGCAAGGCAGGCGACGAAATCACGAACAAGCGCTCATCCAAGAGGGGAATCACGCTCCAGCGCTGCGCCATTTCGGTATGAAACACGACGGCAAGGTCCAGTTGACGAGAATTCAACATACCGGACAAATGTCCCGACAACATCTCGACCGTATGCAGACGCACAGCGGGATAACGCTCGCGCATGGCCTGCATGAACGGCATACCCAATATCGAAGCCGTGGTAGGAGCCAGCCCGACACTGACATACCCCGCCAGGCGCGCCTGCTGCGCGGCCTGACTGGCGTGCCCGATATGCCTCAAGGCCAGTTGCGCCTCGCGGAAAAAAGCCAGCCCCGCATCGGTAGGAACCACACCACTGGGCGTGCGCTGCAACAAACGTGTCGCCAGCTCACCCTCCAGACGACTGATCTGCTGGCTTAACGCGGACGTAACAACACCCAGCTCGAGCGCCGCCCGGCCCAGGCTGCCGGCCTCTACCGCACACACAAAATATCGTAGCTGACGCAATTCCATGTTGACCCTATGAGGCGGGAACTGTGTAGCCACGCCCACATTGCAAGTTCATTCTTTCCGGTGGACCTAGCCGCTTTTTGCCAAGCACCCTTCGGTCAGGGAAATCTTGCTTGATGAATTTTTTTGGCGATGGTCACCTTGTCGACTTTGATCGGCATAACCCGAACCTCACGTTTTCTTATCGCATAGATCAACTTGCACTTCTTCTACCCAAGCCGCATGCATTGGCGTGCCTCCACAGTGAGCGGTTGATTCATCTACTGCAGTCACTCGTGTCCCAACGTTCGTTGGGTAATTTTACGTAATATCACGATTTATCTGGATAATTGGCGATTTTACCTTGCCATGATTTGAATCAATTTTTGGACTTACGTCATCATAGACAGATCTTTTCTGTCGGAGATGACCAGGCATTCTGGGCAACTTGTGTACTCTCAGATGATAGCGTACATGCCTCACCGGGCATTCAGTCGCATGGTCCATGCCAGGCGCGCTCAACACAAGGTCAAAGATTTCAGTTGCATCGATCAGTTTCTGGTTCTGGCATTTGCTCAATTGACTGCGACCGCGCTTGCACTTTACGCCGACGAACACGCAAAAAAACTTGCTAAGCGCTCAAAAGCAGGGGTAGGATGACAGAAACGGCGAGACTGCGTGTTCGCAGCTAACAAAGCATGTCCTGACTTAGTCATATGAATTGAGCCCAAGGAGCCACCATGAGTGAACCCTCTCTGCACCCAGCCATCGACCACGGCATCAGGCCGGGCAATCCGTCATTTGCCGGCGGCAAACTGCAATGCCTGTGCCCCACCGACAAAGTGGAAGTCCAGATCACTTCCCAAGTCGCACACAACCACATGTGCGGCTGCACCAAGTGCTGGAAACCCAAGGGCGCCTTGTTTGCGCAAGTGGCCGTAGTGTCTCGCGACAAGGTCAAGGTCACTGCACATCCTGAAAAACTGGCGGCGGCCGATGCAAACGCTGTGATCAAACGCTATGCCTGCAAAGAGTGCGGCGCGCACATGTATGGGCGCATCGACAACGAGAAGCATCCCTTTTACGGTCTGGACTTCGTACACACCGAGCTCTCGCCCGATAGCGGCTGGGCGGCTCCCGAATTTGCGGCCTTTGTGTCCTCAGCGATCGAAGGCGGCGCCAACCCGGCCGATATGGCTGCGATACGGCGCAGCCTGAAAGAAAAAGGGCTCGAACCCTACGATTCCCTATCGCCTGCGCTCATGGACGCAGTCGCCACTCACGCCGCCAAAGCATCGGGCGTGCTGCACTAGCCGCCACGCTTGTTATTCGTAGATATCGTCTTGCCGATCGACGGTTTGGCAGCCACAAGGGCTGCCACTACAAATAGATACCCGTGAATCACGTAGTGGCAGCCCTTGTGGCTGCCAAAACCGCACCGGCCGTCGCTTCACGGCCTGCGGGCTGCCGTAGGGCAGCTTGCCTTGGGCGCAATAATGCCCCAGTCAATCACAATTAACGGGCTTTTTGCCGTAGACCAGCGCTGTTGCACCACGCCTTTGAAAGTGGCCTGGTCATACAACTTCTGTATGCGCGGGCTCGGCTCATTGCCATCGGTGGTTTTGCTGTAAGCCACCAGCATGCCGCAGCTCATGACATCTGTCGATTTCAGCCACGGCGACTCTTGCAGGCTGCCGTCAATAAATACATTGGCGGCTGGCTTGACGTGCACGGCTATATTGCCGCCCAGCCAGGTGTCGGATGCAACGAGCGTTAAGGGCACGCCCGGCACATGCTCGCGCCATATATTCTGCATTTTCTGCGATATCGTCGCGCCCGGAAAAGTCGAATCCGTTTTACGGCCTGTGTAGTAACCCAAAGGCCCTCGGCCCAAAGCGTAGCCGCAAGCCATCAACACCTGAATGGCGACGACGATAATCGCGGTACGACGCAACTGCAACGCTTCATCGCCAGAGAGCCACCAAAACGCGTAAAAACCAAACAGAACAAAAAACGTACTGGCCCAAGAGGCACCCAGCGCAGTCCCAAGTGCTGCGGACACCAGCACCGTCAGAACAAAGGGGCTAAAGCCCACGACAAGCAGAAACGACCGATCCCAGGCACTTAGCAAGGTCGAATACCGTGTCCGTATCGTGACTGCCCCAGCCTCTTCTTCCCCAGCTTTGCGGCGGCGGCGATCCCAATAAATTAGGGCCAGCCATGCAACGAACATGGGCGCCAGACGGCCCAACTGCGTCGTGCTAAAGCCCCATATATCTTTCAACGAACTGAAGTCGGCCTGCAACGGATCGATCGATTGATCCGCGTAATACAAAGGTTCGAACGAATGCTGGAACAGCCAATAAACATGGGGTGAAATAACGATCGAAAACGTCAGGAGCGCCCACAGCACTCCCTTCAAGGCGCCAGCCTGACGGTAATGCCGCTGCCTGACAAAAAACACGAAGAACGCGGCAAACTGGATCAGGGCACTGTACTTGGTGATAAACGCCATGCCGCAGGCCGCCCCCAGCCATAGCCAGTCCAGCGTTTTCTGATAGCGCAGCGCCCGGTAAAACAGCCAGGTCGAGGCTACGACAGACCACAATTGCACTGAATTATGGTTATAGACCGTAGCCCGCACGGAAAAGTAAGCGGTGACAGACACCAACAACATGGCAATGAAGGCGCGCCTGGGTGTAGTGAACTCGCACCCCAACAGCCACACAAACCACAAGGCGATGGCCGAGAATAGCTGTCCCGCGAAAAAAGTGAGCCAGATCGGCTTCCCGAACAAAGACGTCAGGCCATACATGAACCAGGCCGGCACCGGCGGATGCTTGTAATAGCCCCACTCGAAACTGGATGCCCAGACCAGCTCTTCCATATTGTCCAAATCGGGCGACTTGTGGCTGATGCCGCACAAAATCGACCATAACGCGACCATGCCCACTAAAAACAGCAGGACATAAAGCGCCAAGGGCCAAGACTGCTTTTTGTGCGCTACGTCACCAAACATGAAATTCGATCAACCATAAAATTAAGATGCGTGCTCACACTTGGCACTCAGCCACCCGTTGATCGGGGTCGATACGGAGCTCGGAGAGCACCTCGACAGACTCATCATCAAGCGTTCCTGGCCCGCGTTCGGCACGATCAGTCAGCACCGCATCTCGCTGTCGCATCAAGCCGCATAGCTGCGGCCGGTAAAGCCTGACAATCGAACCAATCACTTCGTCGATCAAGACATGGCCAGTAGACAGTCGAAGACCCTCGATCATCTTCAGGGTGGAGGCCGCGCTCATCATAGCATCGCCCGTGACCCAGCTATTAACGGTAAACAGGCTTTGCGGCACGCCCTTGGGGCTCAGGCCAATACAAAACAGATGTCGGGTGCTGGCGTGATTGTCTGCCAGGCCAAGCCTATGAG
>CAJDUX010000082.1_pt1 | contig 16740 bp, 14 predicted proteins | sample 7391081 | NCBI WGS metagenome assembly CAJDUX01 (sample SAMEA7055685, study PRJEB34461) | soil metagenome | biome: terrestrial ecosystem; feature: Peninsula; material: soil | place: Antarctica | collected 2016 | reverse complement strand
AAAACAAAGGAGATGGTGAAAATTATTATGCCACTGGCCGTTCCCGGATTGATCTCGGCAGGCATATTCGCCTTTACGCTTTCCTGGAACGAGTTTATTTATGCACTGACGTTTATTTCGTCTACCGAAGTTAAGACTGTGGCGGTAGGGATGGTGACAGAGTTGATTGAAGGCGATGTCTACCATTGGGGCGAGTTAATGGCCGGCGCCTTGCTGGGGTCTTTGCCAGTGGCGATTGTGTATTCGTTCTTTGTCGAGTATTACGTGTCGGGGATGACGGGGGCGGTGAAAGAATAAGGGCTGCGTGGGTGGGTGTCCCATTTTATGGCGGCACTCTTTGTGGGTGCCATGGTTGTAAACAGACAAGACCGTATCTAATATTTATAGAGCGATCTGCACAACGCCGATGGTACCTATTAGGGGTATCAATACGTCGGTGCGATCTATTTTTCTGCCTTCAATTCTTCGATATACCCTTGCACTATCGCGTCGAAATTGGCGTCGTGTGTAAATCCCATGGCATCGGCTCGGGTGGTGAGAAAATCTCCGGGCCATGAATTGACGATGCGTTCGATAGTCGGATCGATTTGCCAGCGTACGCGCTGCGCGCAGGCGGCGCCGCCTGCGCGTTCCAGCGCCTGCACCATCTCGCCTACGTTGGTGGACAGGCCAGGCAGATTCAGGGCGCGGCTTGCGCCCAGCCACTGGCTGTCGACATCGTGGCCGTGTATTAGGTTGGCGATAGCTTTGGCGGGAGACACCAGCCAAAGCGCTGTGCCGGGCGCAACGGGGCAGACTGCTTCGATACCGTTCAAGGGCTCGCGGATGATGCCGCTGGCAAAGCTGGAGGCGGCCTTGTTGGGCGCGCCGGGGCGCACGCAAACGGTGGGCATGCGTAGGGCGCGGCCGTCGATGAAGTGCTTGCGGCTGTAGTCGCTGATGAGCAGTTCACCCATGACTTTCTGCGTGCCGTAGGAGCTTTGGGGCGTAGTTGGCGTGGTATCGAGCACCTGTGCGGGCAGAGCGCCACCGAAGGCCGCGACAGAGCTGGTGAAGACGATGCGCGGGCGGTTGCCGTTTTGGCGTGCGCGTTCGAGGATGAGGTGGGTGGCCTCTAGATTGATGCGCATGCCCAGCTCGAAATTAGCCTCGGCCTCGCCACTGACAATGGCGGCCAGATGAAAGATGGATTGGGTGTCTGGGGTGATTTCGGCCTGCAGCGTATCCGGGTTGGAAATGTCACCAGCCACTACGCGTATGCGTGGATCGTCGAAGCCTTTGGCGGCGACCACATCAAGCAAGGTAATACGTGAAATGCGTTGCTGGGCTCCGCCTGCATCGGCCAGTGTGTTGCGCTTGAGCAGGGCTTTGGCCTCTTTATTTTCTGGATTGCGTGGTTCAGACGCCCATATAGCCTTGCAACGTTTCGCGCTGAGTGCGCAGCTCGCCAGAGGTGCCCGACCAAACGACCTGGCCTTTTTCTACGATGTAGTGGCGGTCGGCCAGGGGCAGGAGAGAGTTTAAGTTTTTGTCGATGCAGATAATCGATAAGCCCATTTCTTTCAGCTGGCCTAGGCAGTGCCAGATTTCGGCGCGTATTAATGGTGCCAGGCCTTCGGTTGCTTCGTCTAGGATCAGCATGCGCGGATTGGTCATGAGCGCGCGCCCAATCGCCAGCATTTGCTGTTCGCCGCCCGACAGGTTCGAGCCCAGATTTCCGGAGCGCTCTTGCAGCCGTGGAAAGAGGGCATAGATTTTGTCGAGTGACCAGGGGTCTGTTGATTTCTGCCGGTTATGGGCGGTGGCGACCAGGTTTTCGGTGACACTGAGATTGGGGAAAATCTGGCGGCCTTCTGGAACCAGGCCGATGCCGGCACGCGCCACTTTGTAAGAGGGCGCTCCGCCAATTTCCTGATCAGCGAAACGAATGGAGCCTTGCGTGGGCGCCATCAGGCCGACTATGGATTTGATGGTGGTGGATTTGCCCATGCCGTTGCGTCCGAGCAGCGTCACAAACTGCCCCTCGATGACTTGAAAGCTCATGCCAAACAGTACCTGGCTGGCACCGTAAAACGACTCGATACGGTCTACATCTAGTAATACAGAACTCATACGTCGGCCTCGTCGCCCAGGTAAGCGGCTCGAACTTCGGGGTTGGCGCGAATATCTGTAATCGAGCCGCAGGCAATGCTGCGGCCATATACCAATACGGTGATTCGGTCGGCCAGCTTGAAGACCGCGTCCATATCGTGCTCTACCAGAACAATACCGTATTGACCCTTTAGGTCGAGAAGTAGCGTGGTCATTTTCGCGGATTCGGCCTGGCTCATACCGGCCATGGGTTCGTCGAGCAGCAGCAGCTTGGGTTGACCGGCCAGCACCATGGCCAGCTCCAACTGGCGCTGTTCGCCGTGCGCCAGATCGGCCGCGCGTACATGCAGATGTTGATCAAGGCCCACGCGTTCTAGCGCCTCTTGCGCGGGAGCCACCAGCGCGGGCTGGGACAGTGCGGGTGTCCAGAACCGAAAGCTGTGTCCCAGATGGGCCTGTATGGTGAGCATGACATTTTGTAGCGCCGTAAACTCGGAGAAGACCGAGGTGATCTGGTAGGACCTGGCCAGTCCCAGCAGGGCGCGCTGCTCGGCACGCAGGCGTGTAATGTCCTGGTTCTGGAAATGGATCTGGCCGCTATCGGGTTTGATTTCGCCGGCAAGCTGCGCGATCAGGGTGCTTTTCCCGGCGCCATTGGGGCCGATAATGGCGTGCAGCTCGCCGGGCTGCACATCGAAATCGAAATGGTCGGTGGCGACCAGGCCGCCGTAGCGTTTAACAAGTTGACGAATGGACAAGAGGCTCATGGCGCCCTCCGACCGGCGCCCGAAGTGCGGGAAAGGCGGCCTTGCAGCTGCTGCAGCAAGCCAACCAGGCCCTGGCGGCTGATGATCACGATGATGACCAGGAGCGGCCCGAAGATAATCATCCAGTGTTCGGTGAGCGACTTCAGCCACTCTTCGGTCAGGATCATGCCCAGCGCTCCGAACAACGGGCCGACGATCGTGCCCATGCCGCCAACCACCACCATGGCGATCAGGTCGCCCGAGGTCATCCACGACATGTAGGAGGGTGAGGCGAATTGCGTCAGGTTGGCGTAGAGCAGGCCGGCCAAGCCGCACAGTGCGGCTGAGATCACGTACAGAGCTAGGCGGTAGCGAAAGGTGGGGTATCCTAGCGCCTTCATGCGTCGTTCATTCAACTTGGCGGCGCAGACCACCATGCCAAAGCGCGAATGCACCAGGCGGTGGCTGGCATACAGGCCAACACACAGGAGCGCGAAGGTGGCGAAGTACAGCAAACGCGGTTGCGTCAGGAGCTGAGTACCAAAACGCGTGCCCGCAGCCAAGGTCAGGCCATCGTCGCCGCCATAGCGGCTTAAGCTGACGACCAGAAAGAAAAACATCTGGGCGAACGCCAGGGTAATCATAATGAACGCAATGCCGGTCGTGCGTAGCGCAATGCTGCCGGTAACAAGGCCCACGGCGCCGCAGACCAGCAGCGTTGCCAGAATTTGCAGCCAGCCGTTGTCTACGCCATGAAAGCTCATGATGCCTGCCGTATATACGCCCAGACCCAGAAACAAGGCGTGCCCGAAGCTGATCAAGCCGCCATAGCCCAGAATAAGGTTAAGCGATACAGCGGCTACGGCGAAGATCAGGATGCGGGTGGCCAAGGTGACGATAAAGGCGTCGTTGCTGATGGCCGCATAGAACGGTACCAGAGCTAGGAGCGCCAGTAGTACGATGGCCAGCGTGGTGCTGGCGGACCATTGGTGGCGAGATGGAGAAGAAGACATCATCAGGTATTTTTTACAGGGAACAAGCCCTGGGGCTTGATGGCCAGCACAACAGCCATAAGCAGGTAAATGGCCATGGACGCCAGGGCAGGACCCGCGACGTCGGCGGTGCTGCGCTCGAGAAAGCTGCGCAGCAAGCCCGGCAAGAGGGTGCGCCCCAGCGTGTCGACCACGCCCACGATTAGCGCCGCGTAGAAAGCCCCGCGAATCGAGCCGATGCCGCCTATGACAATCACCACCATGGTGAGAATAAGAATGGGCTCGCCCATGCCTGATTGCACCGACAAGATGGGGCCGGCCAGCAGGCCCGCTACGCCGGCCAGCACAGCGCCCAATGCGAAAAGCAGAGAGTTAAGCAAGACAATGTTGACGCCCAGCACGCCCACCATGGTTCGGTTGGTGGCTCCCGCACGGATCAACATGCCGATGCGGGTTTTATGTATCAGCAGGTAGCAGCCCAGGGCCACCAGCAGGCCGGCGGTGATGATCACGAATCGGTATATGGGGTAGGCAATGCCCAGTAAATTGATGGTGCCAGTTAACGATTCGGGTACCTCCATATAATAGGGTGAGGGCCCCCAGATCATGCGGGTCAGTTCGTTGAAAAACAGAATCAGACCGAAGGTGGCTAACACTTGGTCGAGGTGGTCGCGCTGGTACAGTTTTTTCAGGGCGACCCACTCTACGACTAACCCCAGCACCAGCATGGCGGGTATAAGCAGGATGGTCGCGAGTAAAAATGAACCGGTGTAGTTGTAAATGGACGCGGCGAAAAACGCGCCCATCATGTACAAAGAGCCGTGGGCCAGATTGACGAAATTCATGATGCCAAAAACCAAGGTCAGGCCGGCCGCCATGAGAAACAGCAAGACGCCAAGCTGCAGACCGTTTAACGCCTGGATAATGACTAGGGCAAAGCTCAACAAGGGCTCCTGAGTTTAGTTCGCACAATGGCAGCCACAAGGGCTGCCACTACCTGAGCGACGGGTATCCGTTTTTACTAGTGACGGGTCCGTTTTAAAAATGTGCCGTCTTGGTTGTAAATGTAGCGGCACCCCTAGTGGGTGCCATTTTTTGCAGGCATCGCTTAAGCGATAGCGCCATCCATTAAGGGTGGCTCTTACCAAAGCCCCTCGTTATTTCAAAGGGCACAATGCCGCAAAGTTGGCGCGTTTCTGAATATGAATGGGGCTGATCGCCTTAAGTTCGGCGCCATCCTTACCTTCGACGACGTCGACCCTGTAAAACGGACCATCGGCAATCTGGTTGGAGGCAAACTTGAAAGCGCCGCGCACGGATTTAAAATCGGCCGCTTTCAGGGCGCTGCGGAAGGCCGACGCGTTGGACACATCGCCCTTAACTTTGGCGATAGCCGAATCGAGCAAATTGGCTGCGTCGTACGATTGCGCCGCGTACATGGAGGGCTGGCGTTTATAGGCCTTTACGAAGGCTTCGACAAATTGCTTGTTTTCCGGGTTATCGAGATTGGGGGCGTAAGGCGCGCTGGTAATAGCACCTACAGCCAGCGATTTAAGCGCCGGTAAAGTGCTGCCGTCGATAGTCGATACCGAAACCAGCGGCAACTTGCCCAGAAGACCTGCCTGGCGGTATTGCTTGACGAAGTTCACACCCATGCCGCCGGGATAGAAGACGTAGACTGCGTCGGGCTTAGCCGCTTGCAACTGGGCAATTTCGGCCGAATAATCGGGCTGATTGACCTGGGTGTAGACCTCGTTGACAATCTTGCCAGTGTAGTCGCGCTTAAAACCCGACACGGCGTCGCGTCCAGCCTGATAGTTGGCGGCCATGACGTACACGTTTTTGTAGCCCAGGTCGGACGTAAGCTGGCCGCCCGCTTCGTGCAACTGGTCGTTGTCCCACGAGGTGGAAAAGAAAAATGGCGAGCACGATTTGCCCGCAATCGGGGCTGGCCCGGCGTTCGAGCCAATCAGGAAGACCTTGGCGTCGGTGATGGGCTTGTGGATGGCCATCATGACATTAGAGAATGTGACGCCGGTAATAATGGGGACGTGGTCGCTTTTGATGAGTTTGGTAGCCGCTTGTACGCCTAGGTCGGGTTTAAGCTGGTCATCTTCGCGGATGACGGTGACCGGAACGCCGCCCAGCTTGCCGTCCTTTTGCTGAATTGCCAGCATGAAGGCATCGTATTGGTCTTGGCCGAGGGCTCCGGCGGGCCCCGACAGCGTGCCGATGAAGCCGATTTTCAGGGGTTCTTGAGCTTGGCTGGGTGCGCCGGCGACGCACAGCAGCGCCGTCGCAAGCGTGGCAAGTAGAAAGCCGCGCCGTTTGGCAGGCAGGGGTGCTAGGCTCATGGTATCTCCTGATCGTCGTTATGAATGAACACATAAATTACATGAAGCTTAAAACATTTGATATCGGGATAAACCCAAATTCAGATTTCAGCAGCTGCAGCCATTTCTAAATGGGCTGTAAGAAGACAAACGCCCCATGCATTATTGTGCATGAGGCGTTTGAAAGCATATAGCGGCAACGACAGCTTGCGCGCTGAGTTCGGTGGTCGTTATCGATGTACGACGGCGCGCTCGCGATCGAGCTTGTGCATAATGTAACGCTGTTGTGCGATGGATACGGCGTTATTAACGCAGTAGTACAGGGCAAGACCCGCGGGGAAGAAGAACATCATGCCGCCGAAGACCAAAGGCATGATCATCATCAGCTTGGCCTGCATGGGGTCGGGTGGGGCCGGGTTGAGCTTGATCTGCAGGAACATGGTGGCGGTCATGAGGGCCGGCAGTATGAACCAGGGGTCGCGCACCGAGAGGTCGTGGATCCATAGGATCCAGGGCGCACCGCGCATTTCAACGCTGCCCAGTAGCACCCAATACAGGGAAATGAAGACCGGAACCTGTATCACCATAGGGAAACATCCGCCGAGAGGGTTGATTTTCTCGGTTTTGTACATTTCCATCATGGCCGCGTTCATCTTGGCCTTGTCGTCGCCGAACTGCTCCTTCAATAGTTTCAGACGTGGGGCGACCAATTTCATTTTGGCCATTGACCGATAACTGGCGGCCGAAAGCGGGTAGAACGCCGCCTTGATCAGCAGTGTCAGCGCCACGATGGTCCAGCCCCAGTTGCCCAGTAAAGCGTGCAACCACGTCATGAACTTGAACATGGGCTTGGCAATAATGGTGAGCCAACCATAGTCGACCACCAGATCCAGGCCGGGCGCCAGGGCGCTCATCGCTTTCTGGTCCTGCGGGCCAGCCCACAGATGGGAGTCGACTAATTTGTGCGCACCAGGCTGGATCACCCCCACGGATTCGATCGAGCGCACGGCGTACAGATCGTTTGACAGACGCAACATTTCGTTTTGGCGCACAGTGCCTTCGGGCGGAACCCATGCTGTCGCAAAGTAGTGCTGCACCATGCCAACCCAACCGTTGTTAGCCTGCTTGATGTAGCTGGCTTTGCCTTTTTCGATATCCGAGAAGGTGGCTTTCTGGAACTTGTCTTCGCTGGAATAGATCGCCGGGCCGGTAAAGGTGTGATAGAAGCCGGAGGTACTCGGAGGGTCGTTGCCGTCGCGCGTCAACTGCAGGTAGAGTGACGGATCGATGGGTGCGTTGCTTAGGTTATAGATGTCGTTTTGCACATCAATGTCGTAGCGGCCCTTATACACGGTATACGTCTTCACGACCTTGACGCCGTCGCTTTCGGCTTCGAACACCACTTTCAGCTGGTCGCCCACCAGCGTGGGCTGGGCAGAAACAATATGGAATGGGGTCAGGTGGGTAGGATAGGTCTGGCCTTGCGGTGCACCTACCACGCCGGTCTGGGCCAAGTAGGTCGCAGTCGGGCCGGAATTGTCGAGCAAAGTCATGAATTGGTCAGGGTGCTCTTGCGATGTGTACTTAAGCAATTCCGCCTTGACCAGCTGTGCGCCCAAGGTGTCGAAAGTGAGTTCGTAGACGTCAGTCTTGACGGTGACTTTTTGCGAGGTGGGAGCCGCTGGCTGCTCGGCGCCGGGCACTTTGGTGGGTGTCTTAGGTTGGGCCGCAGACGTGGCGCTGGGAACGCTGGTGTTGGCGCCCGCCGCAGGCGTTGCATTTGCTTTGGGCGTTTGCGCGGTTTGCGTCGTGGCCGGGCTGCCGCCGAATAGCGACGGCTTGCCGTTATGAACTTGCCAGTTATTCCACAGCAGCAAGAGCGAGAAAGAAAAAATCATCCAGAGGACGGTGCGTCGGATATCCATAGCGCCTGTATTAAGTTAAAGCTGGGCAAAAAGCCCATCAGTTTAACGTAGCTCTCCTGAATTGCAGATGAGCGCGAATAGTTGAAAAAACCGCCTTGCGGTCAACGGTACGGCGCCGCCAAACCTAAGGGCAAATGTGCTTTGATCCTGGCACCGGGTCGTAGCCTCCGGCGCACCATGGTTGACAGCGGACAATGCGTTTTGCAGCCAGCCATAAGCCGCGGACGGGGCCATGGATTTCGATGGCTTCGATGGCGTAGACCGAACAGCTTGGCGTAAAACGGCAACTTCTACCCAGCCATGGGCTAAGAAAATAACGATAAAACCGAATGGGGGCAATCAACAATGCTTTTATCATTGCGTGGCTCGGTTCAAGAGGGTGTCGACTTCGAGGCGTCAAGAGGGTGTCGACTTCGAGGCGCACCGTTTTTTTCAGCGCGGTGAGCGAGACGGCTTCGACCTTGGAATAAAGCCGGAACACCAGATCGTGTCCTGGAAGATCGTGGCGGCGATGTCGGAAGGCTTCACGTATGACTCGCTTAATGGCATTGCGTGTGACCGCCCGTGCCGCGAAGCGCTTGGCAATGATGAGGCCCAGGCGAGCACCGGCGGCATCGGGCAAAACCTGGCGTGGTGTTGTTACAACAAACAACGCCCCTCTAGCGATACGCTTGCCCTTGAGGGCGTTGGCGTATTCCGAGGGGCGGTGCAAGCGCGACGCTTGCGGTAGCGTGGCTCGCATAGGCGTTTGGGTTAATAGACGCTAGAGCCGGCAGGTAACTTACTGAATACTTGCCAGCCTAAAGTGACATTGCCCTATACGGCCAGGCGCTTGCGGCCTTTGGCGCGGCGTGCATTGATGACAGCACGGCCACCGCGGGTTTTCATGCGAATACGAAAGCCGTGGGTGCGCTTGCGGCGGGTCACAGAAGGTTGGTAGGTGCGTTTCATGGGTAATCCAAGTAAAAGAGCTGCCAGAACTGGTGGTTAAAAACGCCACTAAGCGCTATTAAGTAAAGGTGCCTTTAGGCACTTGAACCCAGCCTTAACCCAAAGTCTGGTATTGAAAATTCGCGGAAAGTCTATCATTTCATCAAATTCTTCATGATTAGTCAAACCATTAGTATAAATACGCGGTTCCGCTACGGTTCAAGCTTGTGGATAACTATCCCCCCAACAGGGTAGAATCGAGGTTTACAGAAGCGGCAGATATGAAAGATTTTTGGCAAACCTGTGTCCATCGTCTGGAACAGGATCTTCCCCCGCAGCAGATTAGTGCCTGGATTCGCCCATTGGTTCCCCTTGCCTTCGATGAAGCGCAGGGGGTGCTGCGAGTTTCTGCGCCCAATCGCTTCAAGCTCGAGTGGGTGCGCAAAAATTTCTCTCATCAAATCGAAACGCTGGCGTCCGAATGGTATAAGCGGCCGGTGCAGGTGGCCTTTGAACTAGCTTCGGCCAGCGCGGCTTATCGCGCTGCGCCAGCAGGCGCTGCTTTGACCGAGGTGCCTGTAGCCGTTGCCGCGCCGGTCGCCGCCGTGGCCACGCCCGTTGTTGCGGCCGTGACCGAGGCGGCGCACGATCGCTCACGCCTGAATACCGATTTAACGTTCGACAACTTTGTCACAGGCAAGGCCAATCAACTGGCGCGTGCCGCCGCCTTGCAGGTCGCGGAGAACCCTGGGGTGTCGTATAACCCTTTATTTCTATATGGGGGCGTGGGTTTGGGCAAAACCCATCTAATTCACGCCATTGGCAATGCCCTGCTGCTTAGTAACGCCGGCGCGCGAGTGCGCTATGTGCATGCCGATCAATACGTCTCTGATGTGGTCAAGGCGTATCAGCGCAAGGCCTTCGATGAGTTCAAGCGCTATTATCATTCGCTCGATCTGTTGCTGATCGACGACATTCAGTTTTTTGCCGGTAAAAGCCGCACCCAGGAAGAGTTTTTCTACGCGTTCGAGGCGATGGTGGCCCAGCGCAAGCAAATCATTATTACTTCCGACACCTACCCTAAAGAATTGCCCAATATCGACAGCCGCCTGATTTCGCGCTTCGATTCTGGGTTAACGGTAGCCATCGAACCGCCTGAACTGGAAATGCGGGTGGCCATTTTGCTGCGCAAAGCCGAGTCCGAAGGCGTTGCCATGCCCGAAGAGGTGGCCTTTTTTATTGCCAAGCACCTGCGCAGCAACGTGCGCGAACTAGAGGGAGCTCTACGCAAGGTATCGGCCTATGCGCGGTTCCATGGTCGCGAGGTCCTGACCGTGGAAACGTGCAAAGACGCGCTTAAAGATTTGCTGTCGGTATCCAACGGCCAGATCACGGTTGAAAACATACAGAAAACCGTGGCTGATTTTTATAAAATGAAAGTGGCCGACATGTATTCGAAACGCCGGCCTGCCAATATAGCCTTGCCGCGCCAGATAGCCATGTATCTGGCCAAAGAATTAACCCAGAAAAGCCTGCCCGAAATTGGGGATCTGTTTGGCGGGCGCGACCACACCACGGTGCTCCACGCGGTGCGCAAAATTTCCGATGCGCGCTCCAAGCAGACTGAACTTAACCACGCTCTACATGTATTAGAACAAACCTTAAAAGGATAACCATGCAACTCGTACAAACGACTCGCGATGCATTGTTGAAACCGTTGTCAACAGTGGCGGGAATTGTCGAACGTAGAAACACGATGCCTATTCTGGCCAATATCTTGTTGCGCAAAGAGGGCAACAAGGTGGCGTTTATCGCGACCGACCTCGAGGTTCAGATCACCACCCATGCCGAATTTGGTGTTGGCTCCGACAACGAGGCGATCACTGTGGCCGCGCGCAAGCTGCTGGACATCCTGCGTGCGCTGCCCGAGTCTGGCGATATCAAGCTGGGGCTGGCCAATGGCAAATTGTCGATACAGTCGGGGAAAAGTCGTTTTGCCCTGCAGACCCTGGGTGCAGCCGAGTTCCCCACGCTGTCACAGCCCGAAAAATGGGATGTCTCGTTTTCACTTCCGCAAAAGACGCTTAAGCACCTGTTCAATATGGTGCATTTCGCCATGGCGCAGCAAGATATCCGCTATTACCTTAACGGCCTGCTGTTCGTGTTCGAACCGGGCTGCGTGCGCGCCGTGGCTACCGACGGCCATCGCCTGGCCCATAGCAGCACGGCGGTCGAGGGTATCGAGGTTAAGCAAGACGTGATCGTGCCACGCAAGACTGTGCTCGAAATGCAGCGTTTGCTAAGCGAGTCTGACGATCTGGTCACCATTGACGTGGCCCCGGGCCAGATCCGTTTTCGCTTTGGCGACATCGAGCTTGTTTCCAAGCTGGTCGAGGGCAAGTTCCCCGATTTCACTCGCGTTATTCCCAACAACTACACGCGGCATTTTTCGGTCAGCCGGGAGATACTGCAGGGCAGTTTGCAGCGTGCCGCTATCCTTACCACCGACAAACTGAAAGGGGTGCGGGTACAGTTGGCCGACAATCAGTTGAAGATTTCATCTTCCAATGCCGAGCAAGAAGAGGCGCAGGAAGAAATTGATGTCGATTACACACACGAGCCGCTAGACGTGGGCTTTAACGTCAGTTACCTGCTCGACGTGCTGGCCAATGTCAAGACCGAAGCGATCCAATGGTCGGTGCAGCCCGATGTGAATGCGTCGGCGCTTATTACTTTGCCCGACGACGATCAGTTCAAGTATGTCGTGATGCCCATGCGCATCTAAGTGGTTTTCAGGTCGTACCAACCGGTCATGGCGCCCAAGGCCAGGCCGGTGTGTAGCCGCAAGGCTTTTATAAGGTCTTTTCAAAAACGTTATGTCAGAACAAACCGCGATTTCCCCTAGTGCTGCCTATAGTGCCGATTCCATCAAAATGCTTAAAGGGCTTGAAGCCGTGCGTAAGCGTCCAGGTATGTACATTGGCGACACGTCCGACGGCACAGGGCTGCACCACATGGTTTTCGAGGTGGTCGATAACGCCATAGACGAAGCGCTGGCCGGTTATTGTGATGACATCGTGGTGACTATCCATTCAGATAATAGTATTTCGGTCTCCGACAATGGCCGTGGGATTCCCACGGGCATACACAAAGACGACGAGTTCCACCGCAGTGCGGCCGAAATTGTCATGACCGAACTGCATGCCGGGGGAAAGTTCGATCACAACGCCTACAAAGTGTCGGGCGGCTTGCATGGCGTGGGTGTGTCTTGCGTAAATGCGCTGTCTGAATGGCTACGCCTGACTATCTGGCGTAACGGTGAGACCCACGAAATGGAATTCCATCGTGGCGATCGCGTGGCCGCCTTGGCGATGACCGGGCCTTCCGATAAAAAGGGCACGCTGGTCCGGTTTCTGGCCGACGACACTATCTTTGAAAACATCGAATACCACTACGAAATCCTGGCCAAGCGCTTGCGCGAGCTTTCGTTTTTAAATAATGGCGTAAAGATCCGTCTCGTTGACGAACGCCAGGGTAAAGAAGAAAACTTTGCGTTTCTGGGTGGGGTCAAAGGCTTTGTCGAATATATCAACCGCAGTAAAACGGTGCTACACAGTAATGTGTTTGCGGTTAGTGCCGAATCGAGTGTGGGCGGCTCGACTGTTGGCGTAGACGTTGCCATGCAATGGAACGACAGCTACACCGAAACCGTGTTGTGCTTTACCAATAACATTCCGCAGCGCGACGGTGGCACTCACATGACGGGCCTGCGCGCGGCCATGACCCGAGTTCTAAACAAATACATTGCCGATAACGATCTGGCGAAAAAAGCCAAAGTTGAGACCTCTGGCGACGACATGCGCGAGGGCCTGGCCTGCGTATTGTCGGTAAAGGTGCCCGAGCCCAAGTTCAGCAGTCAGACCAAAGACAAACTAGTGTCCAGCGAGGTGCGTCCGGCCGTCGAAGACGCCGTGGGCCGTACGCTGGAAACATGGCTGCTTGAAAACCCCACTGACGCACGCGCCTTGTGCAACAAGATTATCGAAGCGGCGCGTGCCCGCGACGCTGCACGTCGCGCACGCGAAATGACGCGCCGGAAAAGCGTGCTGGAAGGCGCCGGCCTGCCCGGCAAGCTGGCCGATTGCCAAGAGAAAGACCCTGCGTTGTGCGAGCTGTACATCGTCGAGGGCGATTCCGCCGGCGGCTCTGCCAAGCAGGGCCGTGATCGCAAGTTCCAGGCCATTTTGCCTCTCCGCGGCAAAGTACTGAACGTTGAAAAGGCGCGTTTTGACAGGCTTATCGCCAGCGAGCAAATCGCGACGCTTATTACCGCCTTGGGTACCAGCATCGGGCCAGACTTCAATATAGACAAGCTGCGCTACCACCGCATTATTATCATGACCGACGCCGACGTCGACGGTGCCCACATACGCACCCTGCTCCTGACCTTGCTGTATCGCCAGATGCCCGAACTGGTACAGCGGGGTTATGTGTACATTGCCCAGCCACCGCTATACAAGGTCAAGGTAGGCCGCGAAGAACGCTATCTGAAAGACGATCAGGAAGAGGCGCAATTCATGTTGCAGCTGGCCCTGAAAGACGCCTCGCTTTTGCGTGAAGAGGGCGCCGCCCCCATTAGCGGCGATGCGCTGGGCGAGCTGGCACGCCAGTATATTTTGGCTGACTCGGTTATCAACCGATTGTCGCGCACCGTAGATATCGAATCGCTGTCGGCCATGGCCGAAGGGGTGCAGATCAATCTGGACACGGCCGAAACCGCCGCCGCTTCGGCCCAACACCTGCAGGAGGCGTTGTACAACCCAGCGCTGCCTCATGTGGTAACGGTCAGTTCCGAATTTGATGAAGAAGCCGGAATACGGCGCGTTGTGGTCAAGCGCATGCATCACGGCAACGTGCGAGTCAGTACTTTCGAGCCGGGCTTTGTGCGTAGCGCCGACTACGCCGTCTTGTCCAAAGCGGCCAAAACTTTTCATGGCTTTCTGGGCAAAGGGGCACTGGTGGTGCGCGGGGAAGGAGACAAGCGCAAGGAAAAGTCAGTGACTGATTTCCGCGAAGTTATGCAATGGTTACGCGGTGAAGCGGATCGCAGCGTAACCAAGCAGCGCTACAAGGGCCTGGGCGAAATGAACCCGTCGCAACTGTGGGAAACTACCATGGATCCTACTGCGCGTCGCTTGTTGCGCGTGCAGATCGAAGACGCCATTGTGGCCGACGAAGTGTTTACGACGCTGATGGGCGACGATGTAGAACCGAGGCGGGCGTTTATTGAAAAGAATGCGTTGCGGGCGGGGAATATTGATATTTAGGTGTTTTCTAGGTGAAGGCATAACCTGAGAATCCGAGGCCCATAAGTTGAGAAACTTATGGGCCTCGTTCTGTCGATATCCGAGGTTAATTGCCGCTCGTCTTTCCGGGCATGAATGAAATCTAATGAGCTTACACCGGCGACGGTAGCGTTGGATATCACGGGTCGCTCCTAGTTTGCGGGCGTCCTTGGCAAAGCAACCCAAAACAAGAAATGCGGATTTAGGTCCTATTTACCTAAAACGTTTTAGACGGATGCAGCTACTAACGACATGGTGACTAAGGTATACGCAAGCCACAAAGACGGGAGATATTGGGCGCAGCCTACGGGGTGGTTTCTTTTGTTCCGCAACAGAAAAGCGGCCTCTTTTCTGACAGTCATCGCTCTTTGCATAGAATTAATTAGGTCGCACCCAGCCCTAAAAGAGCGAGAATTCTGGATTCAAGAGGCAAAAGTCAAATCGGGCATCAATCGATCTACGTGCGGCTGCTTGTGCTGTCGGGCCTGCGCAAGGTCGTATTCAGTTTGTAGCGCAGTCCAAAACCGCGCTGTACTGATCCCTGCCATTTCCAAGCGAATAGCCAAATCCGCGCTTATACCAGCTTTGCCATTGATTACGCGAGAAAGCGCAGTCCTGGACATGCCCAGCTTCTGGGCCGCTTCGCTAACCGACAACGCTAACGGTTCAATGACTTGATCTCGTAACGTGTTTCCGGGATGGGGGTGGTTCAATGTGCTCATATCCTTCTCTCAGTGATAGTCCTGATAATCGACTATATCTACATCGTATCCTTCAAAAACAAAAGTGACGCGCCAATTTCCATTAACCGCAATCGACCAATGCCCTTTGAGATTGCCCTGTAATGGGTGCAACCCGAAGCCAGGAAGATTCAACTCCACAACTACAGACGCCACATCCAAAGCTCGCAAAATTTGCCCTAGCCTTTTTGCGTGACTCGGTTGAATCCCTTGCATTGGTCCGGTTTTGAAGAATTGCTCAAGCCCTTTATGGCTGAATCTTTTAATCATGACGCAGTGTAGCGCGACACGGCACACGGCGCAATGTTCAGACGCAGCACTTAGGAATGACATACGCGGAAAGGCGCTAAGCCCAGTAAATACCGGCTGTGCGGCACCGCTTAATCGCGACAACGCCTGAGTACCTACAGTCGCGCTGTGACCGGAAGAAGGTTGAGATGCTATTTGCTCACCTCAAACGCATCTTGAAGCTGGATCGTTTACGACTTCGGGGACTCTCTGGGGCGCAAGATGAATTCTTGCTGGCAGCGACTGCTCAGAATTTACGACGAATGGCGAACCCTCGCAGCACCGGAAACGGTGCCAGTATCCTAAAGATAGGTTAGGCGAAATCTGGGTTCTTCCAGAGCAACTCAAATTACTCAAGAGTTCCCAAATCGATTTTAATCCGACACAACGCTCGAAATAAAACGGAGTTTTTCAACAGAATTGAGCAATACGTGACAGTCGGCGACATTTTGGATAACTGGTTCAGAAGCTCCTGTATGACACATGACGGAAGATGGCGAATGACATAAAGCATCATTAACGCATCTTGCTGATCGTCAATGATGTATAATCTCGAAAAATATTTGCATTGCAATTCAGTAGATGATCTCAACGCCACCAAAACTTCCATCCGAACGCAGCTTTGGCTTTATGTTCGTCATTGTTTTTGCTGGGGTGGGACTTTATGGACTTTTTAAGGGCTGGGGTTCAGAGGCTGTCTCAGCTTTCATTGGGGCTTGCCTCATTTTAGCGGTGGTCTCGGTTTTAGTTCCTAGTGTACTTGCTCCATTTGGGCATCATCTTTTATGGTCTTCTAACCCCAGTAGCACTAATTTGTCGAATGTTTAGACGCGACGAGTTGAAACTCAAGCCGCGTTCAGTCCAGTCCTACTGGATTGAACGCGATCCACCCGGTCCCGCGTGTGATTCTTTCAAAAACCAATTCTGAGGTCTTATGAGCTCCTTTCTCAAAGAGCTTTGGACATTCCTTCGTGTACGTAAAAAGCTCTGGCTGCTGCCCATCATCATCGTTATGGTTGCTCTAGGTGCCTTGTTGATTGCCGCTCAGGGTTCAGTCGTTGCTCCCTTTATCTACACACTTTTTTAACCGATGAAGATTCTTGGCATATCTGCCTACTACCATGACTCGGCAGCATGTCTGGTAGTAGATGGTGAGATAGTTGCTGCTGCCCAAGAGGAACGATTCACACGCAAGAAGCATGATTCTGGGTTTCCCGTGTGTGCCATCCAGTATTGCCTGAGTGAAGCCAAGGTATCCTCGACAGAAATTGACTATGTCGTCTTCTATGACAAGCCTTTCCTGAAATTTGAGCGCCTGCTTGAGACTTATCTAGCTTTCGCGCCTAAAGG
>CAJDUX010000092.1_pt1 | contig 16798 bp, 17 predicted proteins | sample 7391081 | NCBI WGS metagenome assembly CAJDUX01 (sample SAMEA7055685, study PRJEB34461) | soil metagenome | biome: terrestrial ecosystem; feature: Peninsula; material: soil | place: Antarctica | collected 2016 | reverse complement strand
CAAGCGCTCTCGCATCCGCAGACGCTGGCGCGAAATATGGTGGTTGATCTGGTGCACCCGCAGGCGGGGCCGACCAAGGCGCTGGGGTGTCCGATTCATTTTTCCAAGACGCCCACCCAGATTACCCGCCCAGCTCCAATGCTGGGGCAGCATTCGCGCGAGCTGCTGCGCGAGTATGGGTATGACGATACTCAAATAGATGGCTTTGTCGCCAATGGCGTCATCCAGGATGCACCTGCCGGTACCGCGACAGCGTGGCAGCCCTAGCGTGCGTCACGCGTTGGCTTTGCCGCTGAGCCGATATACAACAGTATCGAGTTGGGTCAGGCCCTGTTCGGCGAATTTGGGTTCCTTGGCCAGGATGTCGCGCCGGTCGATGATCTTGACGTCGGAATGCTTGCTAAACAGGGCCATTACTTCGGTGTCGTGAACCGAAAATGGCGGCCCATCCATTTGTTCCTGGCGGTAGTCCAGGGTAAGCAGCAAGCCGCGATATTGGTTGGAGAGCGATGCGTAAACATGTTGTGCGTAATGCTTACGCATGTCGGCGGGCAGGGCGATAAGAGCGGCGCGATCATAAACACCTGTGCATCCGGCGAGCGTGTTTGCGTCCAGCGCAAAAATGTCGCCACAAACAATTTCGATATTTCCAGCGATATGATGCCGGCCGAGGGCTGAATCATGGATCTTCGGGTGCAAATTATTCTCTGTAAAAAACTGATCCACGGCCAGGGGAGATAGCTCGACTCCCAGCACGTGATGGCCTTGGTCCGCCAACCAGATCAAGTCCAGCGATTTGCCGCAAAGCGGCGCCAATACGCGGCTGCCCGATGGCAGCGACAGGGACGGCCAGTATTTCTGCAGCAGCGGCGTCACCCTGTTTTGATGGAAGCGGGTGTGTCCTTCGCGCCAGCGTTCCAACCAGAAATCGGCGTCCATAATTCCGTCCTTGATTCACTTTTACATGCGCTTTTATTAGTGCGGCGCCGTGTTCGACACAGATTGCCGTTTGCTGAATTCGGCGTACCAGGTCGCCAGCGCGCGATGCTCGGCGCGCCAATCGTAGTCGGCAAACCTGAAATCCAGGTATCCCAAAGCGCACGCCAAAGTTAGCGTGCCAATGTCGACAGCCTTGCCCCGGCCGCCAATTGTTTTTTCGAATTGCGAGACGCCGCTTTTGATTTTGTCCATTTGCCCCTGTGTCCAGGCGCTCCAGCGAAGCTCTTCCGGGCGTGCCGCATTTTCGTAGCGTATTAGCAGAGCGGCATCCAGAATGCCATCAGCCAACGACTGCTCGGTTAAGGCCTGCCATTTGAGATCCACTTCTTTGGGAAAAAGATTTCCATTACCCAAATCATTCAGATATTCGCAAACAACTCGGCTGTCGAACAAGACCTGACCCTTGTCGGTCAAAAGCGTGGGCACCTTGCCCAGTGGATTAGCGGACACAACGGTCTGATCGCGCGTAACCGGATTGGCGGCGCTTGGCAACTTCTCTATTTGAGAAACCAAGCCCAGCTCGTGAGCAACAATCATGCATTTGCGCACATACGGTGAGGCGGGCGAAAAATATATTTTCATAATTATCCTTGAGTATTGATAGACAAAACAGATCTACTGTAACGCCAACGGCCAAGACCCATGGCTAGTCTCCAAGGGCAGGCGTCAATACAGAGACCTTGCCGTACAATTCAGACTCGTACATTTCGGCTCAAAACGCATGCCCTCCGCCATCCTGGTCACCGGCGGTACCGGCTTCATCGGCAGTCACATCACGGTGGCTTTGCAAGAAGTGGGGTACCGCGTCGTCATCCTCGACAACCTCTGCAATAGTCAGCGCGATGTCTTGAATCGTATCGCACAGATCACCGGCATCAAGCCTGAGTTTGTCGAAGGCGATGTGCGCGACGCCCAGACACTGGACAAACTATTTGAAATGCATATCGTTTCTGCGGTAATGCATTTTGCCGGGTTCAAAGCAGTGGGCGAGTCGACCGCGCAGCCGCTGCGTTACTATGACAATAACGTGAGCGGCAGCGTGCATCTGCTTCAGGCCATGGATCGGGCCGGCATTAAAACCTTTGTGTTTTCATCGTCCGCCACCGTATATGGCGATCCGCAAAAACTGCCGCTCACCGAAGATCATCCACGCTCGGCCACCAATCCCTACGGCCACAGCAAACTAATGGTCGAAGACATTTTGGAAGACCTGTACCACGCTAAGTCTGGCTGGTGCATTGCACGGCTGCGCTACTTCAACCCAGTGGGCGCCCACCCGAGCGGCCTGATCGGCGAATCTCCCCAGGGCGTGCCGAATAACCTGATGCCCTACATCGCCCAAGTCGCCGCGGGTCGGCGTCCGCTCCTGAAGGTATTTGGCAACGACTATGACACGCCCGACGGCACGGGCGTGCGCGACTATATCCATGTCATGGACCTGGCCCAAGGCCACCTCGCCGCACTGAAATATTGCGAACAAGCCGGGCAAGAATTGCTAACAGTCAATCTCGGAACGGGCAGAGGCTATTCAGTAATGGATATGATCCAGGCCTTTGAACAAGCAAGCCACAAGCCCATTGCCTACGACATCGTTGGGCGTCGCCCAGGTGATATCGGAGCTTGCTGGGCCGATACGCACCTGGCCGCCGAAAAACTTGGATGGCGTGCGGATAAAGGCATAGACGAAATGTGCAGAGACGCCTGGCACTGGGAAAACAGCCTGACATGACCAGCCACCGCAGTGCGGAATTTACATGGTGTCAGGCTGGGATATGCCAACCCTGTACAAACGCCGCAACCGGCTGACGCTTGCCACCCGCTTTCTGTAGCTCCAGCACGCGCAACACGCCGTCAACCGTCGCCACATCCAGCCCATCAGAGCCAACGCTCTCTAATTCACCTGGGGCCTTGCGAGCGGGCGTATCTAGAACTGTCGCTGACCAGACCTTAACCGGATCGTTTAAGCCTGGCAGGTGCAAGCTTGCCCCCGGGACAGGGTTAAAGGCCCGAATGCGCCGCTCAAGTACGGCGGCCGGTTGCGAGAAATCCAGGGGGGCCTCGGATTTGTCCAGCTTCGCGGCATAGGTCACACCGTCCGCAGGCTGAGGGGTCGCGACGAGGCCACTGCCGGCGATTTCTTCCAGAACCTTAACGATCAACTCGGCTCCGAGTATGGCCAACTCATCATGCACCTGCGCAGCGTTTTGGGTGGCACCGATCTCCAGCGAGCGAACCCGCAACACTGCACCCGTATCCAGGCCGGCATCCATTTGCATGATCGTAACGCCGGTTCGCCGGTCACCTGCTTCGATCGCTCTTTGTATAGGCGCGGCGCCGCGCCAGCGTGGCAAAAGGCTGGCATGTATATTCAGGCAGCCAAATCGCGGACAGGACAACACCCACTGAGGCAATATCAACCCATAGGCCGCCACAACAATAGCCTCGGGAGCCAGGGCCGACACACCGGAATCCTTGCCGCCGTCGCAGCCTGCTTAACCGCACTTGACGTCAATTTCAAGCCGCGCCCCGAAGGGCGATCAGGCTGAGTCAGCACCAGACCGACCTCGTGACCGGCCGCCACAATAGCATCGAGGGCCAGACGTGCAAATTGCGGAGTTCCGGCAAAGGCGATGCGCATAATTGAACCTTGTGATTGAATCCGCATAATACCAAGCTCGACGCAATGCTGGCCCAGGATGGGCGGTCGGCCGTGTTACATGCGCTGAGCGTCCTGACGCTCTTGCTTGCGTATTCTCGCCTTGATGCGATTTTGTTTAAGCCTAGACAGATACTCGACAAATACCTTGCCCATCAAATGATCCAGCTCATGCTGAACACATACCGCCAGCAGGCCTTCGGCTTCAAACTCGATATGCTGGCCATGCTCGTTCAAGCCACGCACACGTACGCGGGCCGCGCGCTCGACCTCGTCGTACACTCCGGGCACCGATAAGCAGCCCTCTTCATATACTTGGCTGTCTTCGCTCTTCCAGGTGATCTCGGGGTTAATCAAGACACGTAAATCGTTATCGTCTTCGGACACATCAATCACCACGACACGTTCATGTACGTCCACCTGCGTGGCTGCCAGCCCCACTCCGGGAGCCTCATACATAGTCTGAGCCATGTCACGCACCAGCTCGCGTATACGATCGTCCACAACGTCTACCGGCTTGGCAATTTTGTGCAAGCGAGGATCGGGGTAACGAAGAATAGGAAGTAACGCCATAAAACTCATCCGATAAAGCATCCAAGCCCTAATGATAAAACAAGATGGGCCCAAGCTGCACCGGGACGCCTTGGCGGTGGCTTTTCTGTCATGTCGGCGACACGCGCGCCACTGGCTGTGTCACACTGACGCCATGTCACTTACATTATCCTCTGAAGAACTTACTGCGTGGCTACGCCTGTCGCTCGAACGGGGGCTTGGCCCGGTTCAAGCCCGACGCCTTCTGCAAGAGGCCGGTCTGCCACAGAACATTTACGCCATGTCCTCCCACGCTCGGGCCAAGCTGCTGCCGCTCGAGCTGGCCCACCAGCTTGCCGCCGAACCGACGCCCGACACGCAAGACACCATCACGCGAACACTGAAATGGCTGGCAGCGCCTGCCCACCATATCGTAACGCTGGCCGATCCGGCTTACCCAAAAGCCCTGCTCGATACCCACGACCCGCCCTTACTGCTGTATGTCAACGGGCGGGTCGCTTTGCTCGATCACCCCATCATTGCCATGGTCGGAGCACGCAATGCCAGTCAGGGCGGCATTGACAACGCCTTGGCATTTGCACATTATCTGGCCGAACACGGCTGGTGCATCGCCAGTGGCCTGGCCTTGGGCATAGACGCCGCGGCTCACAAAGGCGCCCTGCGCGCCGGTCTCAAAGGAGCCAGCACGATAGCCGTACTGGGCACGGGCATCGATGTGGTGTACCCAGCGAATCATCGCGACCTGGCGCACCAAATCGCTGAGCAGGGCGCATTGGTGTCGGAATTCCCGCTGGGCACGCGCGCCATGCCTTACCAGTTCCCCAGACGTAACCGCGTCGTAGCAGGCCTGGCGCGTGGCGTCCTGGTGGTCGAGGCGGCCATACAAAGCGGCTCCCTCATCACCGCTAAATTCGCAGCCGAAATGGGGCGTGAAGTCTTCGCCATCCCGGGCTCAATCCACTCGCCTTTGTCGCGTGGCTGTCATGCCCTTATACGACAAGGCGCCAAACTGGTCGAGTCCGGCGCCGATATACACGACGAACTCGGTCCGGCGCACCCTAGCGTCGCCATGCCTGCCGCCCCCAGCGCCAGAACAGTTTCCCCACCACCGCAGGCGGTCGATGGCAACAGCCTGCAGGTGCTCAACGCACTAGGCTACGACCCGGTAGATGTCGACACACTGCAGCGACGCACCCAGCTCGGCCCAGCCGCCCTGAACACTTGTCTGCTCGAACTCGAGTTAAACGAATCCATCACCCGAGCCGACGACGGTCGTTTTCAACGACGTTAAACGGTTTATGATTGAACTTGTTCCGCTTCCAAACCCGCCGCGTGCTTTGTCATGTCGGCGTGCCGAACGCGTCTATTTCAGGAATACCTCATGTCTTTGCCGGATCGAGTCAAAATAGTTGAAGTCTCACCCCGTGATGGATTACAGAACGAAAAAGAAATTATCGCTGCAGCCGTCAAAATCGAATTGATCGACCGACTGACCGCGGCCGGGTTCCCGAACATCGAATCCGCCTCTTTCGTATCTCCAAAATGGGTACCGCAAATGGCTGATGGTGCCGAGGTCATGCTGGGCATACAGCGCTTGCCCGACACCATTTATTCAGTGCTCACGCCCAATATGCGCGGCTTTAACGACGCACTGGCAGTTCGCGCCGACGAAGTGGTTATTTTCGGCGCGGCCAGTGAAGCCTTTTCGCAAAAGAACATCAACTGTTCCATTGCTGAGTCCATCGCCCGATTCGAACCAGTGGCCCAGGCGGCCAAGACCGCCGGGCTGCGCCTGCGCGGCAGCATCAGCTGTGCTCTAGGCTGCCCCTATCAGGGCGAAACGCCGATCCAATCCGTCATTGACGTCGCACAACGCTTCATCGCTTTGGGTTGCGACGAAATCGATGTAGCCGACACTATCGGCGTGGGCACCCCAAAGCGGGTCAGACAAGTCATGGATGCCGTCACCCGAATCATCGACCCTGCGCGCGTTTCAGGGCATTTTCACGACACCTACGGCCAATCGTTGGCCAATATCCTGGCCTCGCTCGAGGCTGGCATCAGCATATTTCACACTTCGGTCGCTGGGCTGGGTGGCTGTCCCTACGCGAAAGGCGCCACCGGCAATGTGGCCACCGAAGACGTGTTATTCATGATGGACGGGCTCGATATCGAAACCGGCATTGACTTGAACGAAGTGGTCGACATCGGCATATGGATATCGGCCCATTTAGGGCGCAACACGGCCAGCCGGGCTGGTCGTGCGCTAGCAGCTCGCAAGGCGGCTGCCTGAGTGGGTCACGCCAAGGCGCAAGCGCCCGCGCAGAACTTACCCGTTCTGCCCACCGTGTCTGGCCCGAGCGCCGAAGAGCGCTCCGCCCTGTTTGAAGATATCGGGCCGCTGCCATTGCACGGCCAGGCCTGGTCCACTTGGATCAAAATCATGGCCTGGGTGGTGCTGCTTGTCATCGCCGCACAAATCACTCGCGTAGCCACCAGCCCGCATACACACAGCGTAAACCCCCTCATCGCGGGCAGCATTCTCGCGTGCTTTATGGCCTTGCTGGTGTTGGCACGCTTCATGCTCATTTCCGAAACCCGAATTACGTGCAACGGCATCGAGCAATCTTGGATTACCCGGCGGCAAGTGGTCTGGGACGATATTCAATTTGCCAGGTTCGTTCCACTCATTGCCTCCAAGCGTCTGGTTTGCTTCACCCGCCAGGGCAGGTCAGTCGTATTCCAGGGAGGCACACGGGAACTGCAAGTCGCCTTCGCCCGCATCGCCCAAGCCTACCAGCGCCGACGCTAGGCTGGGAAGATCATTAATCAACGGGCGCGAGAGGCCTAGTTGGACTGGAAGAGGCTTAACGGAACTGATCTACGCCGCACAGCAAGGCGACGGCGGTTCAGGCGGGCCGGCGAACTTGCGCCCCGCCCCAATCTAGGTGCTTGACACAGGCAGCCCTGGCGCCGCCAGGGCCGGACGAGGTGAGTGGGCCCACCTGAACCGCCGTCGCCGTTTCGCAGAACAACCGAATGCGCAACAAACCAACATGGCACCCACAAGGGGTGCCGCTACAGACGTTCGAAAATACCCGCGGCTCCCATGCCCGTGCCCACACACATGGTCAGCATGCCGTAATCGAACTTGCGACGGCGTATGCCATGAATCACCGTGGCGGCGCGGATGGCGCCGGTCGCACCTAAGGGGTGTCCTAAAGCGATAGCGCCGCCCATCGGATTGACAATATCAGGATTGAGCCCCAAGTCGCGAATCACCGCCAGCGATTGGGCGGCGAAGGCCTCATTGAGCTCAATCCAGCCCATCTGATCAAGCTTCAGGCCAGCGTGCCTAAGCGCCCGAGGGATCGCCTCCTTAGGCCCTATACCCATGATTTCCGGCGGGACGCCACGTACGGCAAACGTGACAAAACGCGCCAGAGGTGTGAGCCCATGTATTTTAAGAGCCCTCTCAGAGACCACCAGCAAGGCCCCCGCCCCATCGGAGATTTGCGAACTGTTGCCGGCTGTCACGCTGCCTCTGGCCGCAAACACAGGGCGTAATTTAGCCAAGGCTTCAAGACTCGTGTCAGGCCTGGGACCTTCGTCAAGACTCACCATTTTGTGGATTTCCGCCACCTTGCCGCTGCGCAAATCCGGCACCCGATTGACAATATCCAGCGGCAGCATTTCATCGGTGAATTCACCCGCCTGCTGGGCCAGGTTTTCATCGTGCGCAAAAATGTTAGGGCTAAACGATGTGCTCACACCCATAGTTGGCACCTGGCTCATGGACTCAACCCCGGCAGCCAGCAATACGTCGGCCTCACCCACACGAATGCGATCGGCCGCCATGGCAATGGCTGTTAGGCCCGACGCGCAAAAACGATTGACAGTGACGCCCGGCACCGAACTGGGCAAACCGGCCAGCAAGGCGCCGATACGAGCTACATTCAGGCCCTGCGGGCCTTCGGGAATAGCACAACCCACGATGGCGTCTTCAATGGCCGCCGGATCGAGTCCCGGCGCTTGCGCCAGCACGCCTTGAATCACACGCGCCAGCAAATCGTCGGGGCGCTGATGCGACAACATGCCGCGCGGTGCCCGGCCGATTGGCGTACGGGTTGCGGCAACGATATAAGCTTGCTGTATTGTACTCACGTCCAACTCCTTAATTCCGAACAGGCTTGCCCGTTTTCAATATACCGGCGATCCGCTCCTGAGTTTTGGGATTGCCAAGCAAGCCCAGGAACGCCTCGCGTTCAAGTGCCAGCATCCACGCTTCATCAACCATCGATCCCGGGTCAACGTCACCGCCGCACATCACATGTGCCACTTTCTCGGCCACCACAAAATCGTATTCGGAAATAAACCCGCCTACTTTCATGTTAAGCAGTTGGGCCTTTAACGTGGCAGCGCCATCGCGTCCGGCCACTGGAAAGGTTTGCGCCAGGGGGGGATGCCAGCCCGACTCGGCCAGGGCCCAAGCCTGGCGCACCGCCACATACAATAATTCGTAGCGATTCATGACAACCGTGTCGGAAGGCAGCAAATAGCCTATGCGGCGCGCATCGAGCGCCGACTTGGACACCTGCGCGCTGGCCACTGCCAGGGCGAATTTCTTAAGGTAGGCCAGCAAAGGCGCATCGGGCGCTCCGTCGGCCTGCAGCTGCGCAGCGCGGCGCGCGCAATACGTCATGCCGCCGGCGCCGGGAACCACGCCTATACCCACCTCTACCAACCCAATGTAGGTTTCGAAATACGCGACCCGCCGGGCACAATGCAGGGAGATCTCACATCCGCCGCCCAGCGCCATGCCCGCCAGTGCCGCCACCACCGGCACCTGAGAGTAGCGCAGACGCAAAACCATTTCCTGCATCTCTCGCTCTATGGGCTCAATCGCAGCGGCGCCTCCCGCCGCAAAAGCAGGCATCATGGCTTTCAGATCTGCTCCCGCCGAGAACGGTTCACTCAACTGCCCAATAACCAGCGCCTTGAACGACGCTTCGGCCAAACCGACTGCATGAACAATGCCGCGCACCACGTCGGGACTAAGCGTGTGCATTTTAGTTTTAAATGACAAGATCAACACGTCTTGCGGATGCGGAGCGGGCAAAGTCCAGCACTTGATAGCTTCGTTCTCGAACACTACGGTTTCATGCAAAGTGCTAGGCTCGCCCACCTGGCGTGGTGCGCCGATCTGCCGTTGATACACAGGCAATGCACTACGCGGCTCGAACTTCTGAGTGCGCGGATTCCAGGAGCCAGCAGAGGTTTGCACACCCTGTGCGTCCCATACTGGCCCCTTGCTTACCCAAGCCGGCAAAGGCGTGCTGGACAAGGCTTTCCCTGCCTTGATGTCGTCGGCTACCCAGCCCGCGACTTGCTGCCAGCCGGCCGCCTGCCAGATTTCAAAGGGCCCCAACGCATGGCCAAACCCCCAGGCCATGGCCTGGTCCACCTGTCGCGCCGTATCGGCGATTTCAGCCAGATGCACCGCACTGTAATGGAAACTGTCGCGCAACACGGCCCACACAAACTGAGCCTGTGGATGCACAGATTCGCGCAACGCCTTTAACCGCTTCGCGGCATCGCGCTCAGCCAATATGGCGGCAACACCTTCATCGATTCTGGCATCAGCCGCAATATATTCTTGAGTCGCTGGATCGAGCCGCAAAATGGTTCGGCCTTGCTTACGATAGAAGCCAGCGCCCGCTTTTTGTCCCAAAGCACCTTTTTCGATCAGGGCCGCTACCACCTGCGGTACATTGAAATGCGCATGAAACGGATCATCCGCCAACTGATCGTGCATGGTACGCACCACATGCGCCAGCGTGTCTAGGCCAACGACGTCGGCCGTACGAAACGTGCCCGACTTAGCACGCCCCAATCGTGTACCGGTAAGGATGTCCACCAGATCATAAGGCAAGCCAAACCGTTCAGCCTGCGCAAACACCGACAGAATGCCGAACACGCCTATGCGATTACCCACGAAATTGGGAGTATCTTTGGCACGTACCACGCCCTTACCCAACCGCGACACCAAGAAGGTCTCCAACTGATCCAGCAACACGGGTTCGGTATCGGCAGTAGGAATCAGTTCGACCAAGCTCATATAACGTGGAGGATTGAAAAAATGCACACCGCAAAAGCGATGACGAAGCGACTCGGGCAAGGCTTGCGACAAGGAAGTAATCGACAGGCCCGAGGTATTGCTGGCAACAATAGCGCCCGGCTTGATGGCCGGCGCCAGCCGATGATAGAGTTCGCGTTTCCAGTCCAGGCGCTCGGCAATGGCCTCGATGACGAGGTCGCACTGGGTCAGAAGGCCCAGGTCGTCCGCATAATTGGCGGCAGTGATCCGGTCGGCCAGTTCGGGCGAACCCAGCGGGGCCGGACTGAGCTTCTTCAACTGCGCGATGGCCTTCTTGGCAATCGCGCTTTTGTCACCATCTTTGGCCGGCAAGTCGAACAGCACCACCGGCACGCCGGCATTGACGCAATGGGCAGCAATTTGCGCCCCCATGACACCCGCGCCGCAAACGGCCACCTTGCGTATGTAAAAACTCGATCCAGGCGCAACAGCCTGAGCGGCCGATTGATGTGCAGACATGGCTACCCCCACTAAACATTGGAGTCGCAAGACTAAAGCGCTCGCGACATGATTCCTCTCCCCAAGTGTATTACGGGCAGCGCCAGGAAAGTAATTAGCCGAACATTGAGGTAAAACCTCACGCGCAAGCCAAGTTCTCGGCGTTCTTGCGTTGCACGGATTCAGGAATGGGTATAACTGTTTGCCGGGTCGCGAGGCCTTGTTCGAACATGATCAACTGACCGGCTTCCAGACGCGTCCAGATTTCGTTATCGGTAAGAGGCTTGGTGGCTATCACCGCCACACAATCACCTTGACGGTTGGTTTGCGAAAAATCAACTGTCATGTCGGTATCGACCAAATGCGCTTTGTTAAACGGCCATTTGCGAACAATGTAATGCAGATTGGTCGAGCAGTGCGCAAACAGCACGCGACCATTAGAGAGCAGAAAATTGAACACCCCGTGGCGGGTAAGTTCGCGAGTCAGCGATTCAATGGCGTCGAACAGTTGAGAATTTGATGGCGCTTCATAGCCGAAACGGCGTCGCAAACCTTGCAAAACCTGACAGAACGCGGCTTCGCTATCGGTCTCACCCACCGGTCGGTACTGACCGTCAAGTGTTGGGGCATAGTTCTTCAGATCGCCATTGTGGGCGAAAATCCAATGCCGCCCCCATAGCTCACGCATAAAAGGGTGGCAGTTCTCCAGATCGATGGTACCTTGGGTTGCCTTGCGTATATGCGCAATGACATTTTTGGATTTTATCGGGTAGTGTTTTATCAGCTCGGCCACGGGCGACCGGCATGACGGCGCATTATCGATAAACAGCCGACAGGATTTATTCTCGAAGAAGGCGACGCCAAAACCATCGGCATGATGATCAGTTTGCCCCCCACGCGCCGCAAAACCTGTAAAAGAAAAAGTGATATCGGTGGGAGTGGCGCAACTCATACCCAACAGCTGACACATAGTGTTTAGTCTTTAACGCAAAACAACGCGTCATTAAGGGCGTAAGCACTAAGCACTACGCGATGCGCTGATTAGCTACAATTTTAGTACGGGAACGTCAGAACCTTATAAAACGCTGATCAATCAAATAGTTATTAGCGATTCCGATGTATTTTCGCAACGTCATTGACTAGGTCACGCCGCTAACGCTCATGTAGCGGCGGCAGTTTTAACTGCCATCCATCTAAACCATTGAAAACCATTTCGTCAGATCAAACTTGTTGCGCGTGGACCAAATGGCCAGCAGATCAAATCCGGGTAAGTCATCGCCGTCAGAAATAGGGCAAAAGGTAACGCCCGGAAAATCTATCGTTTGAATCCAGCTTGGCAATAAGCCAATTCCACAGCCACCTGCCACACAGGCCAGTACCGTCATGGTGCGATTGGCATGTTGATTAATTTTGACCTCATGGCCGGCTTGGCGTAGGGCTTGCGTTATCCCGGCGTAAAGATGCGGCAATTGATCTTTCGGATACAAAACCAAACCCTGCTCAGCGATTTGCAGCAACGAAATTTTCTTTTTCAGCCTCAACGCCAATTCGCTGGGCACGGCCGCGATCAATTTGTCTCTGCGCAATACGCGTTCATTCATGAGGCCACCGACGGCGACGGGCGAGTGCATAAGACCCACGTCAAGTGTTCCTTCCCCGAGAGCCGACACTTGCTCTTCGTTGCTCAGTTCCTTTAAGACCAATTGCAGGCCGGGAGCAAAGTGACGGATAGTCGCTATCACTTTGGGCAGAACCTCGAACAAGGCAGAGGAAACTAGACCGATACGCAAAGTGCCAGACTGTCCGGTTTGCGCCTGTTTAGCCTTGTAGGCGGCTTCATCCAATAAATACAAACCGTTGCGGATATCTTGCGCCATGACCAGAGCGGCCGCGGTGGGTTTGGCGCCTCGCCGGGATCGCTCGAAAAGCACGGTACCCAGGCTCTTCTCCATTCTTGAAATTGACTGGCTCAGCGCCGGCTGCGCAATATCCAGTTTGTGAGCCGCCCGACCGATGGCGCCTTCATCCAGGATAGCGAGAAAACCACGCAATTGGCTAATTTCCATATCGTATCAATATGAATAAATATTGATTAGATAATAGATGAATATAGGTAGCATGCCTAGAATTATTACTATCCCCAGCCACCAGACTTTCCCCCATGAGCGCTTCACCCGTCCCAAGAGATGTACCGCGAGGCGCGATAGATACTCACGCCCATGTCTTTGATCGCGACCTGCCCATGATCGCGCAGCGCCGCTACACCCCGGACTGTCCGGCACCGCTGGAGCGCTATATGTCTTTACTGCACGACCACGGATTGGCTGGTGGAGTTTTGGTGCAACCCAGTTTCCTGGGACGCGACAATCGCTATTTGCTGCAGTGCTTAGGCCAGGCCAAGGGGCTGTGCAAAGGAGTGGTCTCGCTCGACCCCGCAACACCCTCTACCACTCTGCAAGAGATGGCTTGCGCGGGGGTCGTCGGTGCACGCCTGAATTTATTCGGTCAGGATTTGCCCACATTCCAAAGCGAGGTCTGGCACCGGTTCCTGACGGAAATCAGACAACTGGACTGGCATATCGAAGTGCATTGTCCAATTTCTCAACTTCCAGACGTACTGCCATTCTTGCTGGCTGGCGAATGCAAAATAGTCATCGATCATTTTGGCCGCCCGGACTATCAATCGCGCGTTGATCTGTCGACGCTTGACTATCTGTGCAGTGTGGCGCGAACCCAGCGCGTATGGGTGAAATTATCAGCAGCCTATCGTATCTGGTCCGAGAAAACCATTGTTCAATCCGGCCAGGTCGCCCAACATCTGCTACACGTTTTTTCGGCGCAACGTTTAGTGTGGGGCAGCGATTGGCCCCATACCGAACATGAAGCAAGCGCCGGGTTTGATCGTGCCGTGCAACACCTATTTGACTGGATTCCACAAGAAGAAGATCGGTTTGTCATTCTGACAGATACCCCTCGGCTGTTATTCAAATTTTAAGGAGACTGTTCATGCTTTTATTTTCCATCTCACTGAAGAAGGCCACTCGCTATTTTCTGGGTGCCTGCGCCGCTAGCATGGCGACTTTGGCGTTTGCGGCATACCCCGACAAGCCTATTACGCTAATCGTGACCTATCCACCCGGTGGCACCGTAGATGTCGTGGGCCGACTGATCGCACCCGAACTCGGTAAAAAGCTCGGGCAGACGGTAGTGATAGAAAACAAAGGCGGCGCAGGCGGCATGATAGGCGAAGGATTCGTATCACGTAGCGCTGCGGACGGCTACACATTAATGCTCGATGCCTCCAATTTCGCACAAAATCCGGCGTTGCGATCCAAAATGAACTTTGACGTGCAAAAGGATTTCGCACCTGTCTCCCTGTTGCTCAAGGTGCCCAATGTGTTGGTCGTTACTCCAAAAAGCCCGATTAAATCCATCGCCGACCTGATCAGGCTGGGTAAAGACACCGAACATCCCACCTACTTTGCATCGGCCGGCCCTGGCTCGGCCCAACATCTCGCCGGCGAGTTATTCAATTTGATGGCGGGCACACATCTGGTACACGTGCCCTATAAGGGAGGTGGCCCAGCCATGATGGACGTTATGGCTGGGCAAGTGCCACTGATGTTTGCAAGCCTGGGTTCGTCGTGGGCGCATATCAAAAGCGCCAAATTGCGAGCCATAGCCATCGGAGGCACCACGCGATCCAGCTTGATGCCCACGATTCCAACCATTGCCGAATCCGGCTTGCCCGGCTTCTCATCTTATGAGTGGAATGCCATTTTCGCACCGGCGGGAACACCCAAACCCATCCTGGACAAGGTCTCAGCCGCGATTACCGAGGTAATGAAGGAACCTAAAGTGCGGGAGCAACTCGTAGGCCTGGGCGCAGATGTTGTTGCGTCAAATCCTGAACAATTGCGGACCTTTGTCGCTGAAGAAATCGCCAAATGGAAAAAAGTTGCCAAGGAGGCGCATTTACAGTTGGATTGAAGGCATCCTTAACGTTCAATACTCCGACGATTTGCCCGTCAGCGCTACGCCCAAGCGCAACATAAAATACGAAACGGCGTCGACCCAGCGTCCGACGGCGGAGCGCTCTAGCAGACCCGCAGAAGTGACCCGCCGCGCTTCATTGTGCATAACCGTGTCCAAGGAGCCCACCAGGTTGTCGGCGAAACCGGCGTCATCGACAAAGACATTGGCCTCGCGGGCAAGCAGCAGGCTAAAGGGGTCGAGGTTAGACGAACCGACCGTGGAAAGAGCGTCAATAACAGCTACCTTGGCATGCAAATAGCTGGGCTGATATTCGTAGACCTCAATACCATCGTCGAGCAGCTTGCCGTACATGAACCGGCCGGCGCGATACTGCATGGGATATTCACTACGCCCCTGCAACAACAGGCAAACCCGAACACCCCGAGCGGCAGCCTCTTCCAGCGATTGACGTAAGCGCCGCCCTGGGAAATTCTTCTACACGCCCGAGTACGGACTGCTCGAGCAGATCACCGGCGCGTTCGGCATGCGCAGCCACAACTGGCTTTGCGCAGAACTGATATCGGCCACCAGCGGGCCTTGCACGCGCACCGCGAAGTCAAAACGCGGCCGCGGTGGCACGCCATCATTGGGCACATCTTCAAAGTCGTCCAGAATATTAATGCCGCCCACAAAGGCAATGCGGCCGTCCGTCACTGCCACCTTGCGGTGCAGGCGCCGTAAACGTCTGAGACTAGGAGAGAGCCGCGCCCAACCCTGCGGTTCGGGGCGATATACCCGGTGCTGCGCGCCCATCGCGGCAAATCGTTCGGCGAGCGCCGACGCATATAATGCGCTGCCAAAACCGTCAATCACGACACGTACTTTGACGCCGCGTGCGCAGGCCTGCTGCAGGTGATCAAGCAATCGCAGCCCCGTACGGTCCAGATTAAAGATATAAGTTTCCAGATGAACCGACGTTTGCGCCGCGTCGATCGCATGGAACAAAGCCGGGAAAAACTGCTCGCCGTTTTGCAGCAGATCAAGCTGGTTGCCTTCGCGCCAACGCAAGCGTAAAAACAAAGGGGCATGATCGGACAGCTGCTTCCAGGGCGCCCCGTGCAGCACACGGGCGTGACGTACAGCAAAACCACGCTGATAAATGCGGTCGAGGCGAAACCAGGGAAATACGGCAGGGAAAGTGCGTGGCGGCAACGTCAGACGCGCCGCCCCGTTCATGCCAAGCTCGTGGACCGACTGAGGCAGAACCAGCGGCTTAGGAAGACGGCGCAAGGTTTTCCCCAAACGCCTGACGGAATTACGCAGTTTTGCGTGGCCGGTAAGCGGCCCTTCAGGCGCTACCGCAAACACTTCGAACAACCCCAATTGCTGCACAAATAACGGCGCGAGGCGATTGTTCCAGTCGTTGAAATCGCCCGCAATCAAGATGGGCTCATCGGCCGGCACCAAGCGCTTGATCCGTTCAACCAATGCGGCGACCTGGCGTGAACGGCTGCCGGCAAACAAGCCCAAATGCACCACCAGGCAATGGACTACCGTGTCGCCGACTTGAACCTTGACATGCAAAAGCCCGCGTTGCTCGAGTTTGTGGTCGGAGATATCTTGGTTTTCGTGGCTGAGAATGGGGAAGCGCGACAGCAACGCATTGCCGTGATCGGTATTCTGATGGATAGCATTACAGCCGTAGGCGGCATCCATGCGTAGCGCCGCCGCAAGCGACTCATGCTGCGCATCCAGACTGATGTGACGTTGGTTGCGCCCCTGAACCTCTTGCAGGAACAGCAAATCGGCGCGCAAGCCATACAAACCCAGTCGCAAATCGGGCAGACACTCGCGACTGCCCGTCGCAGACCGGCCTTTATGAATGTTGTAACTGACGATACGAAGTACGGACACGGGCAGCCTCTATCATGTTTCGCGCAGTGGCGCCTTTAATCGTACACCTCTACAGTCTTAAAGCGATCCGGTAAAACACCCAGGTTCTAAGAATCACTCGGCACTGC
>CAJDUX010000118.1_pt1 | contig 17083 bp, 16 predicted proteins | sample 7391081 | NCBI WGS metagenome assembly CAJDUX01 (sample SAMEA7055685, study PRJEB34461) | soil metagenome | biome: terrestrial ecosystem; feature: Peninsula; material: soil | place: Antarctica | collected 2016 | reverse complement strand
TACGACCCGCATGGCACTACAGCCTTGCTTGGCGCCAATCTGGCCTATGAAATGCTATGCGTCTTTCCGGGCGTACTGCGCCGGTAATGAAATGGCAGCCACTAAGGCTGCCATTTCATGAGTGACGAGTACGTTTTGTAGCGGCACCCTTTGTGGGTGCCACCCCTCTTCAACGCTTAATTGATAGTTTTCAAGACAGCGCCGATCGTTTCGAAGATCTGCGAGATTTGACCCTCTTCGATGATGAGCGGAGGCGATACCGCCAGAGTGTCGCCGGTGTAGCGCACCATCAGGCCTTTATCGAAGCACTTCGTGAATGCTTCGGCGGCGCGCGCGCCAGGTGCGCCGGGACGCGGTGCAAGTTCGATACCGGCCACCAGGCCCAGATTGCGCACGTCGATCACGTGATCTGCGCTTTCCAGCTTATGGGCCGCGGTATCGAAGGCAGGCGACAGGCTGGCGGCACGCGCGAAGAGTTTATCGCGCTTGTAGATGCCCAGTGTTGCCAGCACGGCTGCAGTAGCCAGTGGATGGCCCGAATACGTGTAGCCGTGGAAGAATTCGATTCCCTTGGCCGATGCATTGACGATCGTATCGTGGATGTCGCGTTTGACGGCGACTGCGCCGGCTGGAACGCTGGCGTTGCTCACGCCCTTGGCAAGAGTGATCAGGTCGGGTGTCACACCGAACAGTTCGCTGGCCGTGGCGGCACCCAGGCGCCCGAACCCGGTGATGACTTCGTCGAAAATGAGCAATATGCCGTACTTCTCGGTAATGGCGCGCAAGCGTTCGAGATAACCCTTAGGAGGGATCAGCACCCCTGTCGAGCCTGCCATGGGTTCGACGATAACCGCGGCAATCGTCGAGGCATCGTGCAGGGCGACGATACGTTCGAGTTCGTCGGCCAGGTGCGCACCCCATTCCGGCTGCCCATGTGAATTAGCATTTTTGGATAGATCGTGTGTGTGGGGCAAGTGATCTACGCCGGGTATCAGGGCTCCGGAAAATGCCTTGCGATTGGAGGCGATTCCGCCTACCGAGATACCGCCAAAGCCTACGCCGTGATAGCCGCGTTCACGGCCGATTAGCCGGGTACGCTGACCCTCTCCGCGGGAGCGATGATAGGCCAACGCTATTTTCAGCGCCGTGTCGACGGACTCGGAACCATCTGGAAGCTGGGCGCGTAGTCGAGCTCGGCAGCCTGACGCGAGATGGCTTCCACGATTTCGCTGCGGCCGTGGCCGGCGTTCACGCACCATAAGCCCGACGTGGCGTCCAGAATCTGGCGGCCATCGTGCGAGGTGTAATACATGCCTTTGGCGGCGACCAGCAAACGCGGAGCCTCTTTGAACTGGCGATTGGCAGTAAAGGGCATCCACAGGTTTGACATGTCCGGGATAGTGACGGGGCGAGTGGGGCTGTTCATAGAGGCTCTCGAAGACGGTTGAAGAAATCGCGCGATAAGATAGCGCATGAGTCATTCTCGCCGCGTTCCGAGGCGAATGACATATACAGTTTTGTAAAAAATGTCTAGCTGTACTGGTAGAATCTCAGAAACTGTATAGTTAGTGGAATCAGCCATGAGGTTTTTTGAACCGGTACGCGATCTAAGCAAGGGCCCGACCCTGGTCGAGCAGGTTGTATCGGCGTTACAGGCGGCGATTCAGACGCAGTTGCTGCGTCCGGGAATGACGGTGCCTTCGGTGCGGCATTTCGCCCACGAACATGGCCTAAGCACATTCACGGTGGCCGCCGCCTATAACCGTCTGGTGGCGCAAGACTGGCTCTCGGCGCGTCCTGGCTCCGGCCATCGTGTGGCATTGCGTGCGCGTATGGCGCCGCCAGCAGCCTCGTCGGCCAGTTGGCAACCGCCCAAGATAGGCGCTTCGTGGCTGTTGACGGATGTCTTTGCCGACCACTCCATCCCCATCAAATCGGGCTGTGGCTGGTTGCCCGCCGAATGGCTGAACGAAGCAGGACTGCAGCAGTCCTTGCGTCAACTGGCGCGTGTGCCTGCCCTGCAAATTGCCGGCTACGGTCAGCCTTATGGCTACGCGCCGCTGCGCGAGCATATCGTGCAGTCGCTCGCCGAGCGAGGTGCTAGCGTGGGGACCGATCAAGTCTTGCTGACCCATGGCGCCACGCAAGGACTGGACATTGTGGCGCGGACCTTGTTCAGGGCAGGCGATACGGTGGCCGTTGAGGTTCCGGGCTACGGCATTTTGCTGCCCGCTTTGCGGCTGGCCGGGCTTAAGGTTTACGGTGTCCCGCGTGATTCCGACGGTATCTGCATTCCCGAGCTCGAGCGGCTGGCGGGTACGCACAATCTGAAGGCACTTTTTATCAACACCGTCCTGCAAAATCCGACCGGGTCGAGTTTGAGCATGAGCAATGCTTTCAGGGTCTTGCAGGTCGCCGAGCAGCACGATTTCTGGGTGGTGGAAGACGATGTCTCGCGCGCCTTGCTGCCCGGAGTAGGCCCCATGCTTCTGGCCTTAGGGGGAACCCGGCGTGTCGTATACGTGTCGGGGTTCTCCAAAAGTATTGCACCGTCGGTGCGGGTGGGCCACATTGTGTCTAGCGCCGCCCTGACGGCAGATTTCGCCAAAACTAAAATGGCCATTGCGCTGACCTCCGCCGAAATGATGGAGCGCACGGTTTATCAGGTGTTGCGTCTTGGGCGGCACCAGGCCCATTTGCAGCGCGTCCAGGACCGACTGCGCGATGCGCACGATGAACTGTGCGATTTGCTGGACAAGCATGGCTTTGACGTGTTTGCCAGACCTCGGGCGGGCTTGTTTCTGTGGGCGCGACCCACGGGGAAATGGCGCGGTAAAGGGGCGGCCAGTCTGGCGGAACTGGCCCTGAAAGATGGCATATGGCTGGCCCCCAGCCTGTATTTCGATCCGCAGCAGTCCGACTCGGACTGGATCCGATTTAATGTGGCGTATTCCCTCGACCCTTTGTTATGGAAATTCATGCGGCGTGTGGGCGCGGCGCAATAAAGTGAAACGTCAAGCGCTTCAGGGCGTCAGACGGCGCTGGTACGTTACAAAATCAAAGCTGTAGCCGTTTTCTGTGGCCTGGGGCAGGCGTTCGGTTTCCTGCCATAGTTGCCCTGTGGGTACGGGAAAGAAGGCGTCGCCCTGAATGTGCGCGTGAACCTCAGTTGCCACAATTTCATGAGCATATTCAAGCGCCTGGGCGTAGATTTGCGCGCCGCCAATAATGCAGACGCTGGACTCGTCCTGGCAGACGGCCAGTGCCTGCGCAAGGGAGCCGAAGACGGTGGCCCCAGCGGCTGCGTAGTCCGCCCGGCGGCTAATGACGAGATTGCGCCGGCCCGGCAAGGGGCGCCCCAGGGACTCCCAAGTGTGGCGACCCATAATAATGGGGTGGCCTAGCGTAGTGCGCTTGAAGTGGGCCAGATCGCTGGGCAGCCTCCAGGGCAAGGCATTATCGCGGCCAATGACCCGATTATCCGAATAGGCCACAACGATTTTGACAACGGGGGGAGGCATGCAGTTTGACATTTAGACTGCAACCGGCGCTTTGATGTGGGGGTGGGATTCATAGCCCACGATCTCGAAGTCTTCGTAGCAATAGTCGAAAATGGAGGCCGGTTTGCGCTTGATCATAAGCCGGGGGTAGGGGAAGGGCGTACGCGACAATTGTTCTTTGACTTGTTCGAAATGGTTGCTGTACAGATGGCAATCGCCGCCTACCCAGATGAAGTCACCCACTTCCAGATCGCATTGTTGTGCCACCATGTGGGTAAGCAACGCATAGCTGGCAATGTTAAAAGGCACTCCCAGAAAGATGTCGGCGCTACGCTGGTAAAGCTGGCACGACAGCTTCCCGCCAGCTACATAAAACTGGAAGAACGCGTGACAGGGCGGCAAGGCCATATGGGCGATTTCGCCCACGTTCCAGGCCGACACAATCAACCTGCGCGAGTCGGGGTTCTGACGTATTTGGTCGATAACTTGCGTGATCTGGTCGATGTGGCGGCCATCCGGCGTGGGCCACGAGCGCCATTGCACGCCGTAGATGGGGCCCAGGTTGCCCTCAATGTCGGCCCATTCGTTCCAGATGCTGACACCGCGCTCTTGCAGCCAGTGCACGTTTGAACTGCCCTGCAAAAACCATAGCAACTCGATAAAGATGCTTCGAGTGTGCAGTTTTTTAGTCGTGATCAGGGGGAACCCCTGGGCCAGATCAAAACGCATTTGATGGCCAAAAACCGAACGTGTTCCGGTACCGGTTCGGTCGGTCTTGGCCTGGCCATGTTCATACACATGGCGCATGAAATCTTCGTACTGGTGCATGATTGGTTTGCGACAGTTTAGCCAGCCTGTTTAAGCGTTGACGACGGTGGTTGAACAGGTGATATCGGCCGTCTTGGCAAGCATGGCCGAGGCGGAGCAGTATTTCTCGTGCGACAACTGCACGGCGCGCTCGACCGCCGCCTGCGGCAGATTGGTGCCCGTAACGATGAAAGCGAAGTGTATCTTAGTAAACACTTTGGGGTCGGTGTCGGCCCGTTCGCCACTAAGTTTGACCTGACAGCCGCTGACCGCGTGCCGTCCGCGCTTGAGAATAAGCACTACATCGTAGGCGGTGCAGCCGCCCGTGGCCGCGAGCAGCATTTCCATGGGGCGCGGTGCCAAGTTGTGGCCACCACCGTCGGGCGCGCCATCCATGGCGGTGATATGGCCGCTGCCTGTCGTGGCCATAAAAAGCATGCCCTGCGGGCCGCCCCAATCGATCGTACATTCCATTTGAATTACCTCGTTACTTTGTGCCCGGTGGTTATCAGGGCCAATTGCCCAGAAAGGCGCAATGGGCCGACAATATCCAGATTGTACGAAGGGATTTTGCAGCGCGCTACTTTATAATTGCTTTATACTTCGCTTGTCATTTTAGTCACATGCTTTCCCGACTGCTACCTCCATTGGATCTCCATGGATACTCTCACAGTATTGCTGCTTACTTTTATCTTGTCGGTTACTGGTTTATTTATTTTTATCTGGTCGCTGCGCAAACACCTTTTTGACGATAATCCGGCCGCCGCTCGCGTCATTTTCTCCGAAGGGGAAATCGGCAAGGTCGAAGAGCCCGCCCTCACTGCCGGCAAACTCGCCGAGCTGCAAGATTCGATGGGCGCGCATCAGGCGCCCGAAGATCCCGCCAAGGCGGCTATTTTGCGCGCCGAAATTGCCGACCGGGTACACGCCGACCGTTCTACTGCGCCGGTGGTCTTTGTCTTCCTGTCGTGTGCAATTGTCTGGTTGGTGTTTGCTTCGGCGATGGGTCTGATCAGTTCCATCAAGTTGCACAATCCCGATTTTTTGGTCAGTGAGGCGTGGCTAACGTTCGGACGTACGCGTACCCTGCATCTGAACATGGTGGCATATGGCTGGTGCCCCATGGCCGCCTTTGGCATTGCCATCTGGATGTTGCCACGTTTGCTGAAAACCGAACTGGTGGGTGCGCGTTTTGCCTTGCTGGGCGCCATGCTCTGGAATGCGGGCCTGATAGCCGGCCTGGGCAGTATCGCGGCCGGTTTCAACAGCGGCTTGATGTGGCTTGAAATCCCTTGGCAGATCAGTATTTTGCTGGTGATTGGTGGCGCGCTGATAGGGCTGCCGCTGGTCTACACCCTGCAAAATCGACGCGTCGAACATCTTTACGTATCCATTTGGTATATCGGCGCGGCCTTGTTCTGGTTTCCGGTTCTATACCTCGTGGCGAAGGTGCCCTCGCTGCATTTTGGAGTGGAGCAGGCCATCATGAACTGGTGGTTCGGCCACAATGTGTTGGGCTTGTATTACACCCCAATTGCTCTGGCCACGGTGTATTACTTCCTGCCCAAGATCATAGGTCGTCCGATCCAGTCGTACAACTTGTCCTTGCTCGGGTTCTGGGCGCTGGCCTTTTTCTATGGCCAGGTGGGTGGTCACCATTTGGTGGGCGGTCCGGTGCCGGGCTGGCTGATCACGCTTTCTATCGTCCAGAGCATCATGATGATCGTGCCGGTAATCGCCTTTTCGGTAAACCAGCATCTGACAATGCGTGGCCATTTCAAGACGCTGTTTTACTCGCCAACCCTGCGTTTTATTGTGCTGGGCGGCATGATGTACACCTTAAGCTCTTTGCAGGGCTCTTTCGAGGCCTTGCGCAGCATCAATACCGTTACTCACTTTACCCATTTCACGGTGGCTCACGCACATCTGGGCTTGTACGGCTTTTTCTCCATTGTGATGTTTGGCGCAATCTATTTCGTGATGCCGCGCGTTATGTCCTGGGAGTGGCCTTATCCCAAGCTGATCGCCTTGCATTTCTGGCTGATTGCGATTGGTTTCGCTATTTACTTCATTTTCCTGTCGATTGGTGGCTGGTTGCAGGGTTTGGCAATGCTCGATGCGTCCAGGCCCTTCATGGATTCGGTGCGCCTCACCATACCGTATCTGGAAGCGCGTACCGTGGGCGGTAGCATCATGACACTTGGCCATCTGGTTTTTGCCTTCCATTTCGCGGCGATGGCCCTGCGCAATGGCCCCTCACGTGTCGGGCCGGCCTTGTTTCATAAACCGGCTCGCGTGGCCGTTGCGCTCGAAGGAGTCTGATCATGGAAAGCGAAGTCAAACTGCTTAGCGGCGCCATGATTACCTTGGCCTTGTCGACGGCGACTCTGGTGGTCGTGCCCTACATGCAGTTGTCTCATGTTGAGCCCTCACCGGGCCTGAAGCCCTACACCTCGCAACAGTTGCGTGGGCGTGAAGTCTATATTGCCAATAGCTGCGTGGTGTGCCATTCGCAGCAGCCGCGCAGCCAGGCGCAAACTCCTGCCGATTTCAAACGTGGATGGGGCCGGGCGCCGGTGGCGGGCGATTATTACTACGATTCGCCCCATCTGCTGGGCGACATGCGTACTGGTCCGGATCTATTCAATATCGGCGCACGCCAACCCAGCGCCGACTGGAATCTGGGCCATCTGTATCAGCCGCGCGCCTATACACCAGGCAGCATCATGCCTTCGTACCCGTTTCTGTTCGAGGTCAAGGATAAGGCCGATCCGGGCGATCGGGTCGTGAATCTGCCGCCAGGCTTCGCACCGCTGGGGCAGATCGTGGTCGCCAGACCCGAGGCGGTGGATCTGGTTCAGTATCTTTTGGGGCTTGATCACACCTACCCGGTCAAGAATGAGTTGAATTCCGGAAAATAAAACCGATCGTGGCATCGCGGGAGATGCCGGGCCGTGGGAGAAGCGCAATGTCGGATCCAGAGCAGGAACTGAACGCACAAAAGAGAGAGATGCCCGAGCCCAAAGAAGGCTCGCGGCCCATACCCTGGGTGGTGCTTATTGTCGTCGCAGCGGTGTTTGCGTCGGCCGTCGCCTACTTGGGGATGAGCAAACAAGTCAACGACCCGTCCATCGGCGATCATCGCACCGCGGCCGATTTCGTCGTGGCCAAGGGTTCATCTACGGGTCCGGCGGATGGCGCGCAAATTTATGCAGCAAATTGTGTGGCCTGCCATCAGGCTTCCGGTGCAGGCCTGCCCGGGGTCTTTCCACCTCTGGCCGGTTCTGAATGGGTGCTGGGCAAACCGTCGGTCGCCGTGCAGATCGTTTTGCATGGCGTAGATGGCAGCTTGACCGTCAAAGGCAATGTTTACAAGGGCGAGATGCCTACCTTCAAGGATAAGCTCAGCGATAAGGAAATTGCGGCAGTGCTAAGCCACATCCGATCCAGCTTTGGCAATAAAGCAGACCAGATCGACGAGGCTCTGGTCAAGGCGCAGCGCGCTGCAACGAAAAGCCATGAGAAACCTTGGAACGGCGATGCGGAATTGGCTAGTCTCAAGTAAAGGGCGCCGCGAGAACGCGACATGAAGCTTTTGTTCGCACTCTTGCTGGTTTGCTCGTTGGGTGTGGGGGCTTTATATGCGCAGACTGACGGATTTACTTCACTCCTTGCGTGTCGATGGCCGCGTAACCATTGTCAATTTTATTTATACCCGCTGCCTGACGTTGTGTCTGGTTATGGGCTCAGAGTTCCAGCAAATGCAAGCGGCGATCTTTCAGCATGGCATGGAGCATCGAATACGACTGTTAAGCATCAGCTTCGACCCCGCCGATACCTCTGAAGAACTGGCGCGCTACGCTCGCAGCCAGCATGCCGATCCACGTGTATGGCAGTTTGCGGCGGCCGTGGGCGGTGCTGAGCGCCGTGCCCTGCTGGCCGCATTTGGCATAGTCGTCGTTCCAGCTCCTTTAGGGCAGTTTGTGCACAATGCGGCCTATCACATTGTGGGGGCCGATGGCCGCCTCGCACGCATTATCGATTTCAACACGCCCCAATTGGTGCTCCCGCAGGCGCAGGCCGAGGTCGGCACGCTAGCCACTGCAGCGGCAGCCACTGCACCGCGCCCATGAGAGCCCCTGCCTTTCTTGCCGGGTCAAGTCCGGCTGCGCATTATGGTCTGGCAAGCGCTATTTTGTTGTCGCTGGCGGTTATTTTCGTGCAACCGCTTACCAGCTCGATGGTGCTGCATATGTTGGTGCACATCCCTGTCATATTGTTTGCCGGGATGTGCGCGGCACAGGCGCTGGCTAAATCCCGGCGCCTCGCCTGCTGGCCCGAGTTTTTTCGAAGGGCCTTGCAGCAGTATCGGCAATTCGATGAGTTCGGTGTGCCTGGACTGTTGTTGGCTAGTTTGGCGGCTGCTTACTGGATGCTTCCCAAAGCCCTGGATCAAGTGCAGGTGTCCTTAGTGGCTAGCGTCTTTAAGTTTTTGCTGCTATTCCTGTTGGGAATGGTGCTGCTGGATTCGCTAAAACGAGCCAATGTGGTCATAAAGTTGTTTTTTTTGGGCGGCTTTTGCTGGATGTCGGCGGCTGTGGGTCTTTTGTATCAGAGCGATTCGGTGCGCCTGTGCAATTTCTATTTGCCTGACGATCAGGTCATTGCAGGGCGCTGCTTAGTGGCGCTGTCAATAGTGTTACCCTTGCTTTGGCTGGCTGTCTCGATGAAGGTCGTTCGGCGGTTTCTAAGCCACTAGCAGTGTGAGCCGTGTCTTTTTAAAGAGCAACTATGGTCAAGCCGTTTACGATGTCGGGCTCCGCCCACTTTCTGCGGCGCGAGAATCGCGTTGACAATGCTTTGTCCGAGATCGGACGTGCCCTGCAGGTACTCGGTGGAGCGGTCGTCGCGGCCCGGCCTAATCCGGCGGGCAAGCCCATTGTTGCACCGCCTCAGATGTCTCCAACAGAGCAAAAGCACGCGGCTGGGCTCATGCGGGTTAACCATGTAGGAGAGATTTGTGCACAGGCTTTGTATCGTGGACAGGCGATTTTTTGCGGCGATGCACAAATCAGACAATTATTCGGGCAGGCCGCCGGCGAAGAGCTGGACCATTTGGCCTGGTGTCAGGATCGGCTACGAGAGTTGAATAGCCGCCCAAGTTATCTGAATCCGCTCTGGTATGCCGGCTCTTTTACTCTTGGGGTGGTGGCCAGTTGTGCGCCTCGTTCAAAAAATCTCGGTTTTATGGCAGAAACGGAATCTCAGGTGGAGCAGCACCTGAATCGGCATTTGAAAGAGCTTCCCAGCCAGGATGAGCGTTCGCGGCGGATAGTCGAGCAGATGCGTCACGACGAGATTGGCCATCGCACCAAGGCTGAAGAACAGGGGGGCCGCTCATTGCCTGGGCCTGTTCGTCTGGTCATGCGCGCGATGGCGAAAGTGATGACTTTCACCGCATATCGGGTCTAGGGTAAATACTTATTTGTAATGAAACATTAACGGAAGACTAGACAGCGTTTTACTAGGCGACTCGGTGTAAAAAAGCAACGGATGCGTTTACTTGCACATTTTTTAGTGATTGATCTTGCATCGCACAAAAAATCTCTATACAATTTAGTTATCGGATGTCGAAACGTGATTGCAGAGGGAAAACCCCAACCACGTGGTCTCAAGCCTAGTGCTTTAGTAGCCTGACATGCCACGGTTGTCTCCTCCACCCTCCTCCTTTGGTGGATTTAGCCCGAGATCTTACGATCTCGGGCTTTTTTTTGGTTTTTTTTGCGACGTATAGCTGCTTGGGGTATTTGGCGCGGTACTTGGGGTAGTTATACGCGGTATGATCTTTTTTGTTGCATTTATTACTGCGCTTGTCTGCGGCTTTATATCAATTCATCGGATAATGCCTGTATTCAGTCATACATGGGAGTTTTGTGGCCGCGAATCAAACTTGGGACTCGGTAACCTGGCTTTATATTTGTATTGTGGCGTTTACCATCGGTGGGCTGATTGTGGCCTCCGAGCGTTGGCACGGTTCCTTTACCGGTGATTCCGATCTTCACAAACCGCAGGCTTCACATTCGCGTTCAACGCCGCGGGTAGGAGGGTTGGCGGTGTTGGCTGGCAGTCTGGCTGGCCTGCTCGTGCTTGGCCCGCGCAATATGACGCTTACTTGGCTGTGGCCGGTTTTATTTATTGCTGCGTTGCCTGTATTCGTGGCGGGTCTGCTCGAAGACATCACTAAAGACATCGGATCGGGCAAGCGTTTGCTGGCTGCTTTTGCTTCGGCGGCCATCGCCTGGTGGCTGTTGGGAGGGGTGACAAGGGTAGGGCTACCCGCAGTGGATTGGGTGCTAGGTTTTTGGCCGATATCGCTGATATTCACTGTAGTGGCGGTCGGCGGCTGTACGCATGCCTTGAATATCGTCGACGGCATGAATGGGCTGGCAGGCATGGTGGCCACTTTGATGGCATTGTCGCTGGGTTTGGTTGCCTTGCAGGTGCACGATATTCCTATTTTTCTGATTGCGGCGGCGTTGGCGTCGGCGACTTTGGGCTTCCTGGTCTGGAATTTCCCTTTCGGGCGTGTCTTTCTGGGCGATGGCGGCGCCTATTTCTTGGGCTTTATGCTGGCTGAGCTGGCGGTGCAATTGGTGGTGCGTAACCCCAGTGTGTCACCCTTCTACGCGCTGGCAGTTTTGTTTTATCCAGTGTTCGAAACGCTGTTTTCAATCTGGCGCAGGCGCTTTAAGCGCGGCACTCCAATTGACCAGCCTGATGCTCTGCATCTGCATCAGCTGGTGTTTCGGCGCCTTGTGCGTGTCACGTTCAGCCGCGATAGCCGCCATGCCGTACCGGCGCTTTGCAACGCCATGACTTCGCCGTATTTATGGGTGTTAACGCTCATCGGCCTGGTGCCTGCGACGATCTGGTGGGATAACGCCTGGGCGTTATGTGCAAGCCTGGTAGTTTTTTCAGCGGTTTATATTTGGTTGTATAAAAGGCTGGTGTCGTGGCGCCGTCCGGCGTGGCTTCTATTGCCATCAATAGGCCGCAATTCCAAGCCGAAATGAGGCAGGGCTGCGGTTAGGGTGATGCCCACGCGACAAGCAGGAAAACGCGGGTTATTTTAAAATTTTTCTTTTCAGCTATCAATGCGGGAGATTCAGTTGCATATTCAAGACGTGAAACTTGCGGTGGTGGGGCTGGGTTATGTGGGCTTGCCTTTAGCCGTGGAATTTGGCAAGAAGCGCTCTGTCCTTGGTTTTGACGTCAACGCACGCCGAATCACCGAGCTTAAAAACGGACATGACCATACTCTCGAGGTGGATGGTCCGGAACTTGCCAGCGCGAGCCATCTATTTCAGCGGCGACTCGGCCCAACTGTCCCAGGCCAACGTCTTTATCGTGACTGTGCCCACGCCTATCGATGAGTACAAGCAGCCCGACCTGACGCCTTTGGTGCGCGCCAGCGAAACCATAGGCAAAGTGCTCAAGCGCGGCGATGTGGTGATCTACGAGTCCACCGTTTATCCTGGGGCCACCGAAGAGGTATGCGTGCCTGTGCTGGAGCGTGTCTCGGGCTTGCACTTTAATGTAGATTTTTTTGCCGGCTATAGTCCCGAGCGTATTAACCCTGGCGATAAGGCACACCGCGTATCGACCATCAAAAAAGTGACTTCTGGGTCTACGCCCGAAATAGCTGAACTGGTCGACACCCTGTACAAGCAGATTATTGTCGCCGGTACGCACAAAGCACCCTCCATACGTGTGGCCGAAGCCGCCAAGGTTATCGAAAACACGCAGCGTGACGTCAACATTGCTCTGGTCAACGAATTGGCCCTTATCTTCAACAAGATGGGAATCGACACGCTTGCCGTGCTTGAAGCGGCTGGCACTAAATGGAATTTTCTGCCGTTTCGTCCGGGCCTGGTGGGTGGCCACTGCATCAGTGTCGACCCCTACTATCTGACTCACAAGGCTCAATCCATTGGCTATCACCCAGAGATTATTCTGGCGGGTCGACGGCTTAACGATTCCATGGGCGGCTATGTCGTGTCGCAACTGGTCAAGGCTATGACCAAGCGGCGCATACAGGTGCAAGGCTCGCGCGTGTTGGTGATGGGCTTGACGTTTAAAGAAAATTGCCCCGACCTGCGTAATACGCGAGTGGTCGATATTGTGCGCGAGCTGGGAGAATACAACATCGCTGTTGATGTGTATGATCCATGGGTGGATGCCGCCGAGGCCAAGCACGAGTACGGACTAGAGCTTGTCGCCGCACCCAAGGCGAGCGCCTACGACGGAATTATTATTGCTGTGGCACATCGGCAATTTGCCGAAATGGGTGCGCAGGCCATACATGGATTAGGCAAGGCAGAGCACGTGGTGTACGACTTGAAGTACATATTGGCGGCCGACGAATCCGATTTGCGTTTGTAATTTGTAGCGAAGGATATATGACTACCCGTTATCAAGAAGTTATGGCCAGCTTGCGCAGTGAACCCAAAACCTGGCTGGTAACCGGCTGCGCCGGATTCATCGGATCGAATATCCTCGAGACGTTGCTGACCTTGAACCAGAACGTGGTGGGTTTAGACAACTTCGCTACGGGTCACCAGTACAACCTCGACGAAGTTCAGAAAATAGTTACGACCGAGCAGTGGGCGCGCTTTACATTTCGTCAAGGCGACATTCGCGATCCGGCGGCGTGCCGGACTGCGCTCGAGGGTGTCGATTACGTCTTGCATCAGGCGGCGCTGGGCTCCGTTCCCCGGTCCTTGGCCGACCCGGTCACGACCAACGAGGTCAATATCGGCGGCTTTCTGAATATGCTTGTGGCGGCCCGCGACGCCGGCGTGAAGTCTTTTGTCTATGCGGCTTCAAGCTCTACCTATGGCGACCACGAGGCCTTGCCCAAGGTTGAAGATCAGATCGGCAGGCCTTTGTCGCCGTATGCCGTCACCAAATTTGTGAACGAGTTGTATGCGGATGTGTTTGCCCGCTCTTACGGTTTTGGAAGTATTGGCCTGCGTTACTTCAATGTGTTTGGCAAACGCCAGGATCCTAATGGCGCTTATGCCGCGGTGATTCCCAAATGGGTGGCCGCCATGATACATGGCGAGCAGGTGGTGGTGAACGGCGACGGTGAAACCAGCCGTGATTTCTGTTTCGTGGAAAACGCCGTACAGGCCAATATACTGGCCGCCTTGGCCCAGCCTGAAGGGGTGAACCAGGTTTACAACGTTGCCTATAACGCACGCACCAGTCTGAATGAGTTGTTCGAATATCTGGCTCGTGCTTTGGGCAATACAGGCGTTGTGTACGACAAGCAGCCGGTTTATGCCGATTTCCGCGCGGGCGACGTACGCCACTCGCAAGCCGATATCAGCAAGGCAAAGCGCTTGCTGGGGTATGAGCCCATGCACAATATTGTGCAAGGTCTGGAAGTAGCCATGCCTTGGTACACGCAATTCCTGCGTTGACTTGAAAACATTCGCCCAGCGGCTATCTGGCCTGCATCCCGACCATCGACGCATTGCGCAAGGGGCTGCACGGGTGGCCTTCTTCCTGCTGTTGGGAAAGGCGGCGGGCGCGTTCAAAGAGATGGCAGTCGCTTATCGCTATGGCGTAAGCAGTGTAGTCGATGCCTATCAGTTCACGCTGACCATGGCCAGTTGGCTCCCTATCACTCTAGTGGGCGCGCTGTCAGTGGTGTTGATCCCGGTGCTGGTGCGCACGCGTTACGAAGATACCGACACTCGCGCCCGGTTCTTGAGTGAATTACAGGCTTGGGCGATTGTGCTTGGGCTGATGCTGGCGGTATTGATCTATTTCGGCTGGCCCTATGTGCTGCAGGTGGCTGGCCGCGGTTTGTCGGGCAATGTACAGCAGATGACTTCGCAGCTTACGCTGGCGTTTGCCCCGGCGGCGTTGCTGACATTGATGACGGGAATTAGCGCGGCGCGCCTGCGGGCGCATGAGCGGCACATTAATACTTTGCTCGACAGCGTTCCGGCAGTGGCCATTCTGATCTGGGTGCTGGCTTCGTCGGTCGATGATGTGGGTCCCTTATTGTGGGGAACGCTTGTGGGCTACCTGATCCAGTCGGTATGGTTGCTATGGCTTGCTTCCCGCGCCGATGGCTTGTGGGCGCGCCCCATGTTCAGCTTGCAGTCGGGTCACTGGCCCGCCTTGGTCAAGGCGGCCGGAGTGATGGTGCTCGGTCAGATTGCCATGAGCTTTGTCGGGCCCATTGACCAATACACCGCTGCCAATTTGGGCGCCAATGCAAATGCTACGCTGGGGTATGCCGCAAGGCTGCTGTCGCTCGTGCTTGGAATAGGCGCGGCGTCCGTAGGACGTGCTGCGTTGCCGGTGCTGGCCGACATCCAGGGGCGAGGCGATGCGGTGCATGCCCGCAAGACGGCACTGAAATGGTCGGTGCTGATGTTGGTGACGGGCGCAGCAATAACATTGATAGGCTGGTTTCTGGCGCCATGGGGCGTGGCCTTGCTATTTCAGCGCGGCGCCTTTACGGCCGAGAATACGCAGACTGTCGCGCACGTTCTGCGCTGGGGCTTGTTGCAATTGCCTTTTTATTTTGGTGTGCTGATCCTTGTCCAGCTGCTGGCAAGCCAGAATCGTTACCGGATCATGGCGGCCATCGCGATCGCCAACTTTGCACTGAAGGCGGTGATGAATTCGGTGCTGGCGCCGGCTATGGGCGTGGCGGGCATCATGCTGGCGACCAGCGTGATGTATGCCTTGTCCTACACTTGTTATGTGGCCGTGGCGCTGCGCTCCGCGCCAGATGTCCATCGCGTCTCCTCCTGATCATGTTTACACAGGTACTGTTTTGAAACACCCCGCTTCCACCCCTCATTTGATGATTGTGATTTATTCGCTCAGCGGCGGAGGTGCCGAACGGGTTGCCGCCGATTTAAGCGCCTACTGGGTTGAGCGCGGCTATAAGGTCACGGTAGTGACGCAAACGGATGCAAGCGGTGATGTCTATGCCTTGCATCGATCGGTGCAACGCGTCGCTCTGGGTACTGCGGCTTCGAGTAATGGGCGCATTGGCGGCGTGTTGGCCAATTTGCGTCGCCTCTGGAGTCTGCGGCGACTGATCCGGCGTCTGCGCCCAACGATCGTGCTGGGCATGATGACGACCGCCTCGGTGTTGTCTGTCATTGCTGCACGTGGCACGGCTTGCCGGGTGATTGCTACAGAGCATACTCATCCGCCGTCTCAGGATCTCAGCACGATGTGGCTGCGCTTGCGGCGCTGGGCCTATCCGCGGGCTGCCAAGGTCGTAGCGCTGACCGCGGGCACCGCGCAGTGGTTGCAACAAAATGTGCCAGGTTCGGCCGTTGCCGTCATTCCTAACGCTGTGCGCTGGCCACTAGAGGTCGGCGAACCGTTGCTGCCTCCGCCAGAAAAAAACGGGCGTTTCCGCTTGCTTGCCGCGGGACGCCTGCATCCTCACAAAGGCTTCGACCTGCTGATACGCGCCTTTCAGATGCTGGCCGCTTACGTGCCGGATTGGGATTTGGTTATATTGGGCGAAGGCGATAGCCGCAACGACTTACAAGAACAAATTGACGCCTGTGGCTTGGGTGAACGCATCTCCATGCCTGGCCGGGCGGGTAATGTCGGGCAGTGGTACACGCAATCCGATTTGTATGTGCTCAGTTCCCGGGTTGAGGGTTTATCCAATACACTGATTGAATCCATGGCTAGTGGCATGGCCGCGGTGGCGTTCGATTGTGAAACGGGTCCTCGTGAAATTGTGCGCAATGGTATCGATGGCGTGTTGGTCAAACCTTGCGAAGATGTCGAGGCGCTGGCCGCACATCTGTACGAGCTGATGACGCATCGTGGTCAGCGCGAAGCTCTGGCCAGGCGAGCGGTGGATGTACGCGATCGGTTCTCTATGGTTCGCGTGATGGCTTTGTGGCGACATGTTTTTGAAAACGACTGACCAAGCTTGGCCAGGCTTGAGGAAGAGCGAGTAGATCATGTGCGGAATAGTTGGGATTTGGGGCGCATTGCCCAATAAGCAGGCCATTGTCGAACGCAGCTGTCGCAGCCTCCGGCTGCGTGGGCCCGATAGCAAGGGTTTCTGGCAGGATGCGCAGGCCGGCGTGGCCTTGGGTCATGTGCGCCTGGCCATTCTTGATCTGTCTGTCGAAGGGCATCAGCCCATGTTGTCGGCCTGCGGTCGTTACTCACTGGTATTCAACGGCGAAATCTACAACCATCTCGAATTGCGCGTCAAGCTCGAGGCTGAAGGCCGCGCGCCTGCTTGGCGCGGTCATTCCGACACCGAAACTCTCTTGGCCGGCTTCGTCGCCTGGGGCGTGGAACAAACCCTGCTCAACGCCGTCGGTATGTTTGCCATGGGGCTTTGGGACCGACAGAAGAAAACTCTCTCGCTGATGCGTGATCGATTGGGCGAGAAGCCGTTGTATATGGGCTTTGCAGCAGGCAACTTCGTCTTTGCGTCGCAATTGAAGGCGCTTGTCAGCATTCCCGGATTTTCCAGGGAAATTGACCGGCGCGCCTTGTCGCTCTTGGTTCGTCACAACTATATTCCAGCGCCCTGGAGCATTTACCGCAATATGCGCAAGTTGCTGCCGGGTACCTGGCTGGAGCTGACCCAGGAGCAGTTGCGGCACCGTGAAATACCGCCCGCGCGGGTCTATTGGTCGGCCCAAACCGTGGGGCGTCAGGCTCGCGAACAAGCCTTGAACTTCGCCTCCGACGATCAAGCC
>CAJDUX010000013.1_pt1 | contig 17289 bp, 13 predicted proteins | sample 7391081 | NCBI WGS metagenome assembly CAJDUX01 (sample SAMEA7055685, study PRJEB34461) | soil metagenome | biome: terrestrial ecosystem; feature: Peninsula; material: soil | place: Antarctica | collected 2016 | reverse complement strand
TTGTTCGTACGCGAACGTGATGGTGTTGCGAGAAACGCCCAGCTCACGCGCCAACTCACGCGATGAAGGCAGCTGTACGCCAGCCTCAAGCAAGTGAGCAAGAATTGCCTCTCGAATAATTCGATAGATCTGTAAGTTAAGCGGATTTTTGCGTGACGAATTTTCGGCGTCAGCATCCCGCTCAATTTTTTGTAGCAGAAAATCAGAGAGTAAGGTCAAGCGCAAGGGGTTCGATCCTAGAAATTAAACAGTACGACTGTTATGGCTTCATGCACATAGCAGGAGATTGCATTGATTGTCCATGCGAGTTCGGACGGCCGTGGGCTTGGATTTTACGGAATTCGACCGGGTCGCCGCAGGACAGTTTAAGCATCGAGAGGCCATGCATATCGACAGGGGTTGTTCCCGAAATCACACTGTCATCAATCCGTACCCATGCGCGCAGTGGTGCACAGCGACGGCTATCGAGTTCGATTAAATCGTCGTGTGCTACTTTGGCCATCTGCGCATCTGCAGGATTCAGTCGACAGACCCGCCTATGGCTGACAGCGCCATCTTCATAACAAGACGCGCCACTCACAGTTTGTAATTTCACGATCGAGCGGCGCAACTGTTCTCGTCGGATCATGGTTGCTGACTCATCAACACGGCCATCAGAGGTAAAGACAACGCCATATACCTCGTCTACGGACTGTTGTGACACAAGCCCTTCCTGCCGGTCGATTCGGACTCGTTCGGGATCACGTCCAAGAGGGTCACCGTATCCACCGCCTCCTGCCGAGCGCATAATAACGCTAGCGCCCTGTTCAATCACGCTTCCTGCAACTTTGCCTGGGCTGTCGAATTCCTCGATTGCTCCGTTGCGTTCTATCCAGGCTCCGACGGGCAAGCCCGACCGTCCGCCCAATACCCCGAATGCCGGTACGATTGCTCCGTCGGATAACAACGAATAGGTTGCCTGCGGAGCCAGAATCGTAATTTTCCGATTCATCGACAAACCACCGCGCGTTGTGCCGGCTCCGCCCGAATCGATCGCAAGGCGAGAATTCTCTACCAGTAGTGGCATTCGGCTTTCGATAACTTCGGTGGATTGAACGGTGACGAGATCACCCCAATCGATAGGTGCCATTGCGCTGGGCCCATCGTCTTCGGCAAATGCGCCATTGCCACCCGAGGACCACTCATAATGTACCCATTCTTTGCCGGCTTTTTGGTCAAAGCCGCCCAATAAATTGTGGAATGACGTACGGCATAGGTCGCCGGCGACTTTGTCAGGAGCCACCTGTGCTAGCGCTCCCACCATGGTAGCAATGACGCGCTTGCGTATTTCACCATGTGAGCCGGCAGGAGCTGGCCGTTGAACGTTCACGATAGTTCCTTCAGGAGTGATGACTTTTATGGGTCTGAATGACCCTTGATTTAAGGGAGCTTGTGGATCGAAAATGGATTTCATGGCAATGAAAACCCCCGCGCTGGAAACTGCCGCCGTCGAGTTGACAGGGAATGGCACTTGAGCCGAGGCACCGGATACAGGCGCGCATGCAGGCTTCCGCGCGATCAATATCCATGCGGCTGGCCTCTAGTAGCGTGTCAACGCCGTATTTATCGCAAATTTCGTTGATCCGCCTTTCTGCCACACGGCATGCGGCCAAGCTGGCGTTGAAGTCTCCTAATCGTTCTTCTGGTACACGCATATTGGCGAGCATGAGTTCGAGTACGGCTTCATTGGTCTTTCCAGCTTCCACAATTTTCATTGGGGGAATACGTATGCCTTCCTGATATATATCGGTGGCTTTTCCGGACATGCTGCCAGGAACCATGCCGCCTACGTCGGACCAGTGCGCACGCACGGCGGGGAAAAAGATTAATTTGCCTTCCCTGAAAACAGGGTAGACGATGGTGACGTCGTTAAGATGGGTGCCGCCGCTATAGGGATCATTGAGGATGATAATGTCGCCGGGAACAATGGATGGTCCAAGTTTTTTCATGGTCGCACGTACTGACCACGGCATCGGTACGATATGTGAGCCAATGTCTTCAGATTGGGCGATCACTTGGCTGGCAGGATCGAACAGGCCGCAAGAGAAGTCCTTCGCGTCGTAAATGGCGACGGAATTGGCGGTGCGACATACGGTTGCGCGCATCTCGCGGACAGTGGAAATTAGAGCCTGGGTAAGCACTTCAAGAGTAATGGGATCAATATTCATTTGTTTCCTTGGCGCTGACGCAGAACGAGACAGCCGATCGAGTCAATTTCTACAGACCATCCTACTGGAACGACCGTAGTGGATCCACTTTCCTCTACTAGAAGCGGGCCTTCGATGACGTTTTGCAGAGGAAGTAATTCGCGGTTGTAAATGGGGGTTTGGATGGCCGCAGCACCAAAATACACTTGGCGGTAGCCTGACAAGGCCGCGGCCAGAGAGCGCCCTTCTGGATTGATTTTCGGAAGCTTCGGCTTTTTCGATAGGCTCAAGGCGACAACTCTATAGCTTACGATTTCTATCGACGATTGCGATTTTGCACCATAGCGCGAAACGTACATGCCCTCGAATGCCTGTTCAATTTGTTCAATGCTTGTAACGTCGAAACCGACGGGCACGGGTAATTCGAATGATTGACCTGAATAGCGCATGTCCAGCGTCGCCGAAAAGATGCGATCTTCCTTGCCAAAACCAGCGATGTCAAATTCTTCGTGGCCTTGTTGAGTCAGCGTTTCGAGCAGGTTTCGGATTGCCTCGACGTCCGTATTTCGTGTTGACGAAATTCGCGTTTTTACGTAATCACGCCGAGCATCTGAAACAAGAAGACCCAGTGCTGAAAAGTTACCAGGCAAAGGTGGGACCAATACGGTGTCCATTCCTAATTCGACCGCCACTTCTACAGCCTGCAATGGACCCGCTCCGCCGCAGGGCAATAGCGCAAATTGTCGTGGGTCCCGGCCGCTCATGATGGACACTTCTTTGATAGCGCTTGCCAGCGATATCGTCGCAATGCGTATAATCCCTTCGGCCATTTGCTCTACACCGAGGCCCACTTTTTGCGCCAACCTGCCTACGGCCTCTCGAGCCGCCTGAGCGTCTAGATATATTTCGTTTCCCAATGGCTGATCCGTGCTTAGCCGCCCTAGTACGACATTGGCATCGGTGATGGTGGGTAAGATGCCTCCTCGCCCATAACAGGCGGGCCCGGGGTTGCTGCCTGCGGAACGCGGCCCGACAGTCAAAAAGCCGGTATCTGTATTGCTGGCAATGCTGCCACCACCTAGGGCGATAGTATGTATATCGATCTGGCGAACTTTAACCGGTAGTGCCCCCACATGCCCATCGGTAGTCATTGCGAACTCCGAGTCGTGTATCAGACAGACATCAGACGACGTGCCCCCAATATCGCAGGTGATTAGGTTCGGATGATGGGTGATTTTTCCAAGATGCACGGCGGCAATAACTCCGGCGGCAGGACCCGAAAGCATAGTCAGTACGGGAAGCGCATGAACCCGGCTGGCTGGTAGCGACCCCCCGTTAGAAGTCATGATCTCCAGCTTTGTCTGCAGGCCATCATCATGCAATTGTGTTTGCAGCCTTTGTAGATAACGCCGCATTGCGGGCGCTATATAGGCATTTAGTACGGCCGTTGAGAACCGTTCGTACTCTCTGTACTCTGGCAAGACTTCAGCCGATGTGACGATCACGCAATTGGGGAGCTTTCGTTGCAGAATCTGAGCACACCGCAGTTCGTGATCGGGGTTGATATACGAATGTAGAAAGCATACCGCTACGGCATCTACATTTTCGGCGGCCAAACGGTCGGCGACTGCCGCGACCTGCATCTCGTCAAGGCTTCGAATAACTGTTCCGTCAGCGCGTAGCCTTTCATTTATCTCGAAGCATAAGGATCGCGGTATGAGTGGTTTGGACGGTGGGGCTTTGATGTTATACAGAGCCATCCGATTTCCTCTGCCCACCACCAATACATCTTTATGACCTGCTGTTGTAACGACGGCGACCCGCGCACCCGTCAATTCGAGAACCGTATTTGTTGCCACGGTAGTGCCATGAACTATGCGCTCAAGGCGATTAGTCTTAATCCCCATGCGCGCCATGCCAGCCAGAACAGCTTCAGCCTGGTTATCCAGGCTCGATGGAATTTTTTCGATAGCAAGCGTTTGACTCACTGTGTCGTAAAGAACAAGATCGGTAAAAGTTCCGCCAACGTCTACACCTAACCGTAACATGCATTTCTCCATTTCAACTAGGATGGCCTCACGCTAGCTGGCTTCTCGTTGTGTGCTTAGCCCCAGCTCGCGTAGTATTTCATTGGTATGCTGGCCTAGTGCGGGGGCCGCTAGCTCTTCGCGAGTACCGTCAGGCGCGACCGGGCTGGCAATGTAATTGAACTTCACGCCGTCAGAGCGTTTGACCGTTGAAATGACATGGTGTTCCTTAATGTAGTCGCTGGAAAGTATCTGCGGGATAGTGTTCACTGGGCCGCAGGGAATGTCATGCTTGAGCAGTAAATCAAGGGCTTGGTCTGCCGTTCTCGATCGGAATGCCGGAAGCAATAGCTGCTCAAGTTCGTCGTAGTGCTCAATGCGTGCAGTGTTGTCGGCGAATCTTGGGTCATGAATTAAAGCCTCCAGATCGAGCGCTCTGCACATGGCTTGCCAGTTGCGCTCTCCGTCGGCCGCCACCACGATGGTTCCGTCTTGGGTTGGGTAGGCTTGGAATGGAGTCACTTTAGGGTGTCGGCTACCTTCTCGACGGGCGACTTCTCCCGCATTCAAGTAGCGTCCGACTGCATTTTCGAGCAATGCCAGTTGACAGTGCAGCATGGCGATATCGATTCGGGTTGATAGCCCGGTCTGTTCTCGCTTGAGTAACGCAGCCACAACGGCCAAAGCTGCGAAAATGCCCGATGACACGTCGGCGATAGATACGCCCACTGCCGTGGGGTCACCGTCGCGCTGGCCCGTTATGCTCATCATGCCGCTCATGCCTTGTATAACGACGTCAAACGCAGGACGATGCGCCAAAGAGCCCTCTTGTCCAAAACCGGTGATGGAGGCCAGAATAAGCCTGGGGTTGAGCACTTTTAGTTTTTCTGCGCTGAAACCCAATCGGGCAAGGACACCAGCGCGAAAATTTTCTACTAATACATCGGCTGTCTTTATTAACTCTGTAAATTGTTGCTTGCCTTCTTCACTCTTGAGATCAATAACAATGCTTCTCTTATTCCGATTGACGCTGCCGAAATAAGTGCTTTCACCTTCGGTAAAGGGGCCGGTGTCCCGAGTAGGATCCCCATCTGGCCGTTCAACCTTAATAACGTCGGCACCCAAGCTGGCCAGCAGCCAGCAGCAATAGGGCCCAGACAGGTGCATCGTTAAATCTATAACTCGAATATCTTTCAGCATACTTCTTCCTAGTGACCGCTAAATATAGGGGGGCGTTTAGCGTGGATCGCGGCGAGCCCCTCGACCAGGTCCGAACTGGAATAGATGGTTTCGTACGCTCTTGAAATCGTCTCGTCAACGTCGGATTGCCTGCGAATGGCGTTAAGAACGGATTTGGCAGCGCTGATGGCCAGCGGCGCACCGGCTGCGATTTGTTGCGCGACCTCGTCTACGACAGTGTCCAGATCCTCTCTCGGAACGACAATGTCAATAAGCCCCAATGATTTGGCCTCTGGGGCAAGTATGCGGCGTCCGGTAAATATCAGCGCCTTGGCGCTTGACGACGTCATATGATCCAAAATCAGTTCGTGTTCATAAGGACTCAACATGAGTCCAATCAGCGCGACCGGGAATCCCACTTTGATTTCTGCTGCGGCAATACGAAAGTCGCTGGCCAGTGCAAGAAGGCAGCCTCCCCCAATGGCATGGCCCGCTATGCGAGCCATGACCGGCAATTTGCTGTTTGCTATGGCCAGATAAAGGCGTGTGATTTTTTCGTCGTAAGCGCGCGCATTGGAGGGCGAGGCAAAAGCTGTCGGCAGTTCGTCGAGATCGGCCCCCGAGGCAAAAGCTTTTGTTCCTGTCCCGCTAAGAATCACCACGCGAATCGAACTATCGTGCTCGGCAGTGGCCAAGGCGCTCAATAATTCTTCTATGGTTTGCAGGCCTAGGGCGTTTCGCTTATTAGGCCGGTCGATATAAATACGCGCAATGCCGCCCGATTTTTCAAACGTGACATGATGGCCATTACCGTCTTTGGCTATTTCGGTCATTGGTTAATCTCACAATCCGTATTGGGGTCTATGGCTCTGCGTAAGCTTCTTGACTGCACCGAACACAGTCGGATGAAGAATGCCGCTCCATTGGCATTCATGATAATGGCATGATTGGGCCGGAATATAGGGCCACTTACGTTTATTTGACAGGGCCACTTTTCGCGTCGATGACATGCTCTCAACCCCCACCATACAACTCGAGTTTCCAACTATTTTGCGGAATGAGACTATCGACTTCAGAATATAGTGGTTGCAAAAACAGCTACTTCTAGGTATTCTGATCTATCGAAAAAGCGGGCGTTGAGTGTGTTCATTCCAGTCTGTCGGTGCTGTTTGCATCGTTGGATCACACCTTTATAGAAAATCCGAGCGTATTGAAGATGAAGGAGATATTCATGTGTGAAGCAGATCTTTTTTCAGCGTGGAAAACGAAGAAGTTATTGGCGGCGGCGCTGGCAATCACCTCGTGTGGTGCCCTGTTGGGCGCTCCAAAAGCCGTGGCGCAGAGCTGGCCAGACCATTCTATTACGTTAGTTATCCCCTTCGCGCCGGGAGGAAGCACGGATATTATTGGACGGATTGTTGGCAGAAAATTGTCTCAAATCTTGAAGGTAAACGTAATATCTGAGAATAAGGGCGGAGCTGGGGGCGAGATCGCAGCCAATTATGTTGCCCATGCGGCGAAGGATGGCTACACGATAGAGATAGATCACATTGGCTTCTCGTTCAACCAATCGTTGTACAAAAATAAAGGGCCGGTTCCAGAAAAAAACATTGTTCCAGTCGCTTTCGTGGGTTCCACCCCGAATGTGCTGGCCGTGACGAATAGCCTGCCTGTAAAAACCTTGCCGCAATTCATTGCGTACGCAAAAGCTCATCCGGGAGCTATCAATTATGGCTCAGGCGGAGTGGGCAGTGCGGGGCATTTGTCGATGGAACTTTTGCAGTCGGTAGCCGGTATAAAAATGACGCATGTTCCGTATAAGGGTTCTGGGCCTGCGCTGGTGGATTTGATTAGCGGGCGAATCCAGGCCATGCTGCTGACCATTCCTGCCGTCATGGGTAACATCAAGAATGGACAGGTACGAGCAATCGCCACGAGCGGTACAACGCGGCCCGAGGCGTTAAGCGATCTTCCCACGTTTGCCGAAGCGGGGGTAAAAGATTTCATCTATGAACCGTGGTATGGCATCTTCGCGCCGCGCGGCACGCCAGAATTGGTTCTTACGAAGCTGCACGCAGCTGTGAACGAGGTCGTTGCCGACCCCGAAGTCAAACGGCTGTTGCTGGACCAAGGCTTGTCAACTAAGGCAAAGTCGCGCGAGGCCTTTGTTACGGAGGTGGAGGGGGATACCAAGAAATGGGGGGTAATAATCGATCGGCTAGGGCTTAACAAAGAGTAAGCCGCCATTTGCTGATGACGCTTTTCAGGTGCAACCGTTCAATCATGACGATGCCTATCTTGCTGATTGATGATGTCGCTCAGGTCATCATTGATATTCGAGTTGTATTACAATAAATTATAGGAGTTTTAATCGCAACCACTCTTGGAGATATCAATTGACTGGAATCGCCAAAGCCACATTAAGGCAGCTCAGATTGCCTCTGTATAAGCCCTATAGGCTGTCTTATCGGACCTTCACCGAGTTCGAACCCTTCTTCCTTGAGTTGACCGATGATCTTGGCCGTTCTGTCTTTTCAGACGCACACGTGTCACCTGGCTCGAGCTCCGAGACCCGTGCGGGAGCGTGGGCCTATTGCCTGGCCAAACTTAACGAAATAACTAGCGGCACCGTTCATGAGGTCAAAGCTCAGTTAATGAGTAGCCTGAGCGAAAGCAAGGTCGCCACGACACTGCTGGTGACCGCACTGGAAGCTTTAGAGGGTACCGACTGGTTAAAAATTGAGAAGCGCTCTGAACAGGAATTGATTGTTCCTATTAGTGGGACAGAGCAGGGCGAAATTGAATCAGAGCTCGAGACGCTATTTCAAAGTGGATTCTCCACGTTCAAGGTGAAGGTTGGCAAGGACCTGTACTCTGATATAAAACGCACCAATACAATTCTAAAAGTACTTGACGGTCGTGGAACGATTCGTTTGGATGCGAATCGCGCATATAGTGCAGACGACGCCATTAAGTTTGTAAATAGCATTACTCGTAGTGGCGTCGATCTGTTTGAGCAGCCCTGTGAAGCCGATGCCTGGGACGATAACGCCGAGGTCGCTCACAATAGCCCCATACCGCTCATGCTGGACGAGCCCATTTGTACATTGCGCGATATTGAACGAGCCTCTGCCATCGATAACGTGAAGTACTGCAAGGTGAAATTGAAGCGCTTTGGCAGCTTGGACGCGCTGGCAGAAGGCATAGAGTTGATTCATCGCAACGGTATGCTCGCCGTGCTGGGCGACGGTTTGGGCAGCGAAATTAATAACTGGATGGAAGCGTCGGTAGCCGCCCGTTTGATCAAGACTAAAGGTGAGTTCAACGGATTCTTGAAGCATATCGACAAATTGTTCGTAAATCCCTTGCCGTTCGCTCATGGTCGTATCACCTTGGAAAAAGGCTATGTGCCAGTTTTAGATGTGGACACCATTGAACGCGTCACCATAGTAAAGAAAATAATTGAATATTGAGGATGAGTCATGAAGCATCAAGCATTGCTGGACACCTTGGATCAAAAAAGAGCGGCGGCGGCGGCAATGGGGGGTGAGAGGAAACTGCAGAAAAGAAAAGAGGCTGGCGACTTGAACGCGCAAGAGCGCATCGATGTGCTGGTTGACGAAGACAGCTTTATCGAGCTGGGCCTTTTGGGAACCTCGATATTTGATCAGGACCAGGAGGCCACCCCGAGGGACGGCAAAATTGTTGGTTTTGGCAAGATCAATAACCGTGATGTCGGCGTTGTAGCCAATGACTTTACGACGAAGGGCGCCTCGACCAGTGCGACAAATTCAAAAAAAATGGGGTATATCCGGAAAACATGTAATGAACGCGGGATACCCTTTGTACATCTAGGAGAATCCACTGGGGCGAGGTTGCCTGATGCCATGGGATCGAAGGGGATGGGGCAAATGTTGGGTAATGATACGTCCCAGTTCAGACGCATACGCGAAGTGCCTTGGGTTGCGGCGGCCTTGAACACTTCTTTTGGGTCATCAGCTTGGCAATGCTGTTGTGCGGACTTCTCTGTGATGAAGAAGGGCTCGATCATGGCGGTGTCCAGTCCGCGGCTCGTATCAATGGCTATTGGTGAGAAAGTGGACTTGGAAGAATTGGGGGGCTGGCGCCTGCATGCCGAGCAAACCGGCTTGATCGACTATTTTGTTGATTCCGATCAAGAGGCCATGATGGTTATTCGGCGCTTTCTTAGCTACATGCCGTCACATGCGAACGAGCTGGCCCCGCGTGCTGAAGTGCCAGAGGGTTCCGATGCTGACCAGGAAAGAATTCTTGACATCATTCCCGAGAGCAGAACTCAGGTCTATAACATGAAGAAGATTCTGGAAATTATCTTTGATAATGGCAGCCTGCTGGAGTTGAAGTCCCGTTTCGGAAAGTCGATTGTCGCCAGCCTGGCCCGACTTGATGGCCATGTCGTTGGCATTATCGCCAATAACCCATTGACGGGTGGAGGCGCGCTATCGGCAGAAGCATGCCGCAAAGCCATTGACTTCACCGTTTTGTGCGATAGCTTTAATGTTCCTATCATTCGCTTTGTGGATACTCCGGGGTTCGTAGTGGGTGCTGACGCGGAGCGCAAAGGGGCACCGGGTCAGATCATGAATTTCATGAACGCCACATGCCTCACCACCGTGCCACAAATGACCGTCTTATGTCGCAAGGCCTATGGACGGGCTTATGTGGCAATGGGTGGTGGCGCGCATAACGACACCATGGTTGCCTGGCCCAACGCGGAAGTCAGCTTCATGGACCCGGTCTTCGCGACAACCATTGTTCACAATAAAACAGCAAAAGATGAAGGGTTTGAGGATGTTTTGGCTCAGATACGAAAAGATTTGGAAATTTGGGATATGGCACGTATTTTTTCAGCCCATGATGTGATCAAGCCGCAGGAAACCCGCAAGTTTCTGATTCGTATGCTTGAGATACATCGACGCCGCAAATCGGGCGGCATTAGCGAACGGTTGATGCGTTCCTGGCCCACTAGCTACTGAGACAATGCCGTAATCGCTTATGCAATTGAATTGAATAGGGCTCGAACCGTGGAAAGTACATTTCTGAACGAAAAAGAAGGGAAGGCGCTTTTAAGTAAGTTTGGCGTGGATGTTCCCAAATCATTTATTGCCGGCACTGTTGAGTGCGTTTCGCAGAAAATCAGTTCGTTAAGGGCACCCTTTGTTGTCAAAGTCGTCTCTGAAGATATTCTGCATAAATCGGATGCGGGCGGGGTGGCGATTAATTTGCACACGGCCTCTGAGGTGGTTGAGGCGATCAGGCGCATGCAGACGATTCCCGCTATTGCGGCGGCGCGCGTTGATGGGTGGCTGGTGGAAGAAATGATTTCGTCCGGTATGGAGGTCGCGATCGGAGGTTTTTATGATCGTCAATTCGGGCCGATACTGATGTTGGGTTTGGGTGGTATCTATATCGAATTATTGAAGGACGTTACTTTTCGACTCTGCCCCATTACTGAGCAAGACGCGTGGGATATGATTAACAGCCTTAACACACACCAGTTGCTTGATGGTTTTCGTGGTGGCGCGGTCTACAACAAGCAGTTGTTAGTTCAGGGTTTGCTTAACATCGGTGGTAAAGATGGCCTGTTCATGGCACATCAGGATATGATTTCGGAACTTGACATTAATCCACTCATTCTGACCGAGTCGCGCCTGGTCGCGGTGGATGCGCGAATTATCCGAAAAGACCCAAACCAGACAAAAGAACCACCTATCGGTGATGCGGTTGGCGTCGATGTCGACGTAATCAAGAAGTTCGCGCCGCTGTTTTTTCCGAAGAACGTGGCGGTATTGGGCGCTTCGACGAAAGATGTCATCATCGCCAACACGTTTATCCGTCGTTTGAAAGAGTTTGGCTTCCGGGGGAACATCTACCCTATTCACCCCAAAGCGAACGAAATTGAAGGCTTAAAGGCCTATGCAAGTCTGTCTCAGGCGCCCGGCGACATTGATTACGCCTATGTGGCCATTAGCGCGGAGCGCATATCGCCATCGATCGATCTCTCTCCTGGAAAATGTAAATTCATTCAAATTATCAGTGCTGGCTTCGCCGAAACCGAACAAGGCCGCCAGCAACAAGAACAATTGCTACACGTTGCGCGCCGCTCGAAAATTCGACTATTGGGCCCGAATTGCCTTGGAACCTATTCTCCTGCAGGAAAACTTACGTTTCCAAAAGACGCACCGGCAGACGTTGGAACCATAGGGGTGGTGTCTCAGTCCGGCGGGTTATCAACAGATATCATTAAACGTGGACAATGGCGTGGCTTACGCTTCAGCGGACTGGTTACTATTGGCAATAGCATTGACGTCAAGCCAGTGGAATTGCTGGAGTATTTCCTGTCCGACCCAGCTACCAAAGCGATAGGGCTATATATTGAAGATATTAAAGACGGTCGCGCAGTGTTCGACCTGCTAAGAAATTTTCATGATCTTAAGCCGATTGTCATTTTGCGAGGTGGCGCAACGAGGCAGGGGCGTATGGCTGCTCAATCGCATACGGGCGCACTGGCGTCGGGCGATGAAGCGTGGGTTGCTTTATCAGAACAGACGGTTGTGGAACTTGTGGATACGGTCGATGAGTTTATCAACGCGTTGCTGGCCCTACAGTTTCTGCAACTGCGTACCGTCACACCTACCCACAAGGTGGTACTGTTCGGTAACGGAGGCGGGTCCAGCGTCTTAGGGGCCGACTGTTTTGCACGCTCGGGCTTGGATGTGTCGCCTTTCGCGCCTGAGACAATTGCCAAGCTCGAAGATATTGGTTTTCCACCCGGAACCAGTATTATCAATCCGATCGATACTCCAGTGCGTACGCTACAAGAAAAAGAAGGTTTCATCGCCAAGGAGATCCTTGACATCGTTTACGACGAAGCGAAACCGGAAGCCGTGGCGATGCACTTGAACTTGGCAGCCTTTGCCGGGCGCGGCACGAATAATCCGCTACAGACCCTGATCGACATCATTACTCAGACCAAACAGAAGCGCGGCGCTGACACGCACTTTGTTCTGGCGCTTCGCAGCGATCGCTCAGAAGAGCTTGATGCTTTGCGGCGCGAATATATCGAATTGGCCCGATTGGCTGGCATTCCTGTTTACGATGAAATTGTCGATATGGCCAAAGCGTTGCGAATTGTCAGTAACCTGGAGCGAAAGATGATTTTGCACAAAAATCAGATTTTGGCCAATGCTCAAGAAGCCGGTCTACTTTCTATGCGCGCGTAATCTTAGCCGGCCTTTTCGCAGCCATCTCTTTGTTCGAATCACGGCCCGCCATATAGTCAGCATACGTAGTCGTCTAAAATCAACGATCAAGAAATAAATGGATCTATAGTCGAGGGAAAAGTGATTCTAAATAACGCTGGGTCTGGGCTTATGATTAATGACTTGCAAGCCCTAGGTTTTACGGTATACGAAGCCAAAATCTATCTTGAGACCTTACAGGCAGCCGGCGTGCCTAAGACCGCCTACGAAATTGCCAAGATGTCGGGGGTACCGCGAACCAATACCTACAGCGCATTAGACGTTCTAACTCGTAAAGGTGCGGTATTGCCAGTTACTGAAAACCCCACTAGTTATGTCGCTGCGAGCGCTAAGGTGGTCTTTGAGAAGGTAGCGGCTCAAACCAACCATATATGTGAACGACTAGTAGCGCGTCTTGAAAGCCTCGAACCTAAGGTCGAAAACCAGTATGTATGGATTCTTCGTGGCGAGGAGAATATCGACATCGAGATTCAGAAGCTGCTTAAGTCTCCCAAGGAATCAATCTGGATTAAAGCGTCGGACATTGTATTGCGTAAGCATGCATCGGCGTTGAAAAAGGCAGCGCAAAAAAGGGGGATGAAAGTCGTCATCATTTTGTTCGGCACCGATAAGGCAGAATTTGAATATAACGACAATTGTAAAGTTTATATCCACGAGAGCGACGGCACTCGCATGGGCAAGGCAGACAATCTTTTTACGATCGTCGTTGATCACAACGAAATGATTACCGTTAATGCCGATGGTGAGTTTATCGGAGCGCGAACCCAGAGTCCGCCTGTGGTGACAATGGCGCTTTCGTTAATTCGTCATGATTATTACATGGCGGAAATTTTTCAGAAATTTGGTGTTGAGATCACTGAAGAGTTTGGTCAGTATTTAATGAAGTTAAGGTTAAACGCCTACACGGCCGATCAAGTGGACTCATTTTATGAGAACACAGGGCTCAAACCACGGGCGGGCTCGTTAACAAAGCATGGTCGTAGTCGAAGTGGCGGTAAATAGATTCGTGATTAACGGCGACGTGCTTCGCGTGGGCCATGCGCACAACGTGCCCGTCTGATCTGCCCAACAGGCCACGCGGGTGCGGCTCTCGTAAATATTTCCCAATCACATATTCTTTCAGTGGTGTGTCTTTCGCTAGGTGGTTGTTATTGCAACGACTAACGATTTCATCTATGATCTGTACAAAGTAAGACCGTGAAGTAGCTATTCAAATGAACTGGAGCAGGCATGGCAACTGTAGACATCAAAACGGAAATCACAGGCAATGTGTGGAAAATATTGGTCAAGGTTGGAGACACGGTTTCCGAAGATGAACCGCTGATGATTTTGGAATCCATGAAAATGGAAATCCCCGTCGTGGCGGTTGAAGACGGGATTGTGAAAGAAATTTTGGTGAAGGAAGAGGACACCGTACGCGAGGGAGCGGTTGTTGCTCGCATTACAGCGTAATTGGATGCGAACATGAAACCTATTAAGAAGCTGTTGATTGCTAATCGGGGCGAAATTGCGTGTCGCGTCATCCGTGCGTGTAATAAGTTGGGTATATCCACTGTGGCCGTTTATTCGGATGCAGACGCTGAAGCGCTCCATGTGAAACAGGCCGATGAAAGCGTTCATATCGGCCCATCCAGACAGTTATCTGGACATAGGGAAAATTCTTGCAGCGGCTAAGCAGGTTGGCGCGGACGCTATTCATCCTGGGTATGGGTTTCTGTCTGAAAACGCTGATTTCGCGGCCTCGGTTATAGAAAGCGGCATCGTCTGGATAGGACCTGATCCAGCCTCAATTAGAGAAATGGGCGACAAGCAAAAGGCACGCGACATTGCGGTCGCAGCCCATGTGCCAGTCGTCCCCGGAAGTATCCGATTCACCCCCGATAATATGGATAAGCTCCATACCGAGGCCGATAGGGTTGGTTTCCCGCTACTGGTGAAAGCTGCAGCAGGTGGCGGAGGAATCGGGATGAAGCAAGTCTTGAAGGCAGAAGATCTTCAGGCGGCGGTCATCGCGACCCAGTCCTTAGCGAAAAGTGCGTTTGGCAACGCAGATGTTTTTTTGGAAAGATACATACCCAACGCTCGCCACGTCGAAATTCAAATATTCGGCTTTAAAGATGGTGCCGTCCATTTCTATGAACGTGACTGCTCGACCCAGCGTCGTTTTCAGAAAATTATTGAAGAGGCGCCAGCACCGAACTTAAGTCAGGAAGTACGCCGCGGCATGCTGACGGCTGCAGTCAGCTTGGCTAACAGCGTCCATTACCAAGGTGCAGGCACGGTCGAATTTATTTTGGATGTGGATACAGACGCGTATTACTTTCTGGAAATGAATACTCGAATCCAGGTGGAGCATCCTGTCACCGAGATGACTACCGGTTCGGACCTTGTGTCGATGCAGATTCAGCTTGCACAAGGCGATCTGGCATCGATCAATCAAACGTCGATTCACCAAGTGGGTCATGCTATAGAGTGTCGCTTGTATGCAGAAAACCCAGCAAAGTACTTTATGCCATCGCCGGGTGTGCTGCAGCAGTTCGATTTTACTTATGCCGATCCGGCGTCCATTCGCATCGAAACTGGCTATGAGATGCAAAATGAGATTACGCCTTTCTATGACCCCATGATTGCTAAGATAATTGCATATGGGAAGGACCGTGAAGACGCTATTAAAAGACTGCTGGCAGTTTTGGAAAATGCCAAGGTGGAAGGGATCAAAAGCAATCTATCGTTTCTAGGTGCTTGTTTAAAGAATCCGTTATTCCAGCAGGGAAAGGTCACCACCAGCTTTGTGGCTGAAAATATCAAGAATCTGACTTGATGTTAAACGCCAGGTGAAGGCCGCTTGAACAACGATGGGTTAGAAACGGCTGGAAATTCCCCCAAATGATGGTATATCGTCTGGTGGGACGATTCTTGTTGGGCGATATTTCGCCATTAGTCATCGTTTCGCTGCCCGTGAATGATTTGTCAAAGCCATCAACACTACATCGCCAGTGTCATCTGAAATACTTACTTGTACAACTGCAGTAAAGTTGCCCTGATGGATAGTTTTGGCTTTCGCATGCAGCATCGGCCCTGTTCCTGGGCGCATGTACCATGAGGAAAGGCCAACAAGACGCCATTCTTCCCCCAAGGCGGCACTGGCGGTAAGCGCCGCCAATGCCACAGTAATTCCCCCTTGCGTGTGGCCAACTCGATTTCCGACATGCAGGCCGTTGACAAGATCACACGACGCACCTTGTTCTTGCTTCTGCGGCAATAACCCCCAGAAACGCTCGATAAATGAGCCGGGTCCAGGTTGTAATGCCTCGCAGGCTCGCCGATAAACTGCCCGCTCCTGATCGGTCAATGCGTCGACTGAAAGAATTGTCGCTGAGGCATTCTCCGCGCCATGCCGCCGAAAAGACATAGGCTGAAGTTTTTCACTCTCTCCTAGAACCATAAAGCTTCCGCTGACAGTGCACAATAGCGTTCCACTGGAAAATACCTCTGCACGCGACAGGGCCTGTCGCCCAGACGAATCTCGATAAAAGCCATCAAACCTGCCTTCTGCCTCCAAGATCCCAATGCGAGGCGCTCCGGTAAATTGCAGCGTCATTGAAACAGTGGCCATGCGAACTGCAAAATCCACATGCTGGCGGATGGCCACAGCCATGACAACATCCGCAAGCAACCCCACCACACCCATATTCGTTTGGCCATCTGAATCAATGCAGTGCGGACCAGGTTCGACGGTGATCCGAACGGCACCGGCTTCGAGTTCATCGACAGACATATCAAGAAAGTTGCCGGGAAAATGCCAACCAGGTTGCCGATTTAAGGCCAATCCCTTTAGCACTCGCCGAATTTCCTGTGGCATTGATTTCTTCATTTATGAGGCCGGCTCGTCTGAGCGCAGCCAACCAGTCAGGCTCCAGCGTGTTTGTTGGCATGGGAGTACTGCGTGCGGAATCAGGCCACTATGAAAAACTACTAACCTTGCACCCTGGGGTGAGACTCGTCGCATTTCCACATTGGGATGGTCGGGGTCATACAGACAAAGGTCGCCGCCATGCATTGGATTCCACTGCAGGTTCAAATACAACACGATCGATATTTTCCGGTGGTCACTATCGCGATGTTGGTCAATGTGCTTCTTATAGCCCGTCCCCTTGCCATAACGTGCAAAGTGGAATTCTTGGCTGCGCAGGCCAAGCTGATAGCGCTCGTTCAGCTCCTCGCGAAACTGTGCCATCCATTTGAAAAAAGGGTGGTTGGCTTCGTGCGAATTGGGGTGAATCCAGCAGATAGTGTCACCTCGGATGTCGGGCCGTGGCGCATCGTTTGCACTGCGGCCAATCCCCTCCAGGTAGAAGTGCCCTGCCTCCCACCATTGCCAGCCCTGCATAAGTAACGTTATGTGCCATGACAACGGGATGACGGAGTCGGAAATAGCCCAACCCCGCTTTTCCAGCGACTGGAATATATCATCATGGTCGTTCATAAAGCCCACTGCCCCCTTTGCTAAAACTGAAATGCGAGCAAAAAGTTTACCCCGAGCCAGTGAACTCTGTTTGTAAGCGCGCGGCCTGCACTCGTTCAATACATGGTCTA
>CAJDUX010000004.1_pt1 | contig 17424 bp, 17 predicted proteins | sample 7391081 | NCBI WGS metagenome assembly CAJDUX01 (sample SAMEA7055685, study PRJEB34461) | soil metagenome | biome: terrestrial ecosystem; feature: Peninsula; material: soil | place: Antarctica | collected 2016 | reverse complement strand
AATATTATTGACGCCAATAACAAAGAACCGGTCGGTGTCGACGGCCTTGCCTGGCCCGACCATATTGTCCCACCAACCCACATCCTTGGGGTTGCCAGATGCCATGCCGGCCACATGATGCGAAGCATTCAGTGCGTGGCAGATAAGAACCGCATTGCTGCGAGCCGGGTTCAGAACACCATACGTTTCAACGGCCAGCTCGTACGACGGTAAAACCTGTCCGCTACTTAGCGGCAAGGGGTCGTTAAATGCAACAAGCTGGGGAGTCACAAACCCGACGGAGCCGACGGGCACGCAGATTTCAGTGTTGAGCGCGGGCAACTTGGACAATATGGAGGACGTGGGCGAAGCAGATGGTTGGGCCATATGGACTCTTTAGCTGGATTTATGAGGCGCCCGCAAGCAGATCACGCAAATCGGCGCCGAATTGATCCTGAAGTTTATCACCATCGAAAAACGCAGTCATGGTTTTGTCGTCTCAAATTTTACCAAAATGAATAAAATTGATACATTATCTTAATTATTGTAATTAAATTGACGGACCGATGATAACGAGTGTATCTATGAAACCTCTTACAGCAAAAGAACTGGCGTGCCTGCGCTGGGCAGCCATCGGCAAGACTAGTTGGGAAATAGGAATAATATTGAGCACGGCTGAACGCACGGTCAACTTCCATATACAAAACGCCTGCCATAAGCTGCAGGTGCGCGGACGCCAAGCGGCCATTACTGCGGCGTTGCAGGCGGGCTGGCTTAACGCCGCTACCGGGGCGCCCCCAATGAGCGAAAAAACTCATCGGCTTCTCGTTGCGGGTAAGCTTGGGCCGGCGCCGTTACCAGACCCTCGATCAGGCCACTCGGCAACACCCAAACCCTAGCCTCAAGCCGCGCAGCCCCTTTTCTCGACTTGCCATCGATGGTGAAGTGACTGCCAGGCTTGGGCAAAACCTGGGGCACGGTCACACCCAGATTTTGGTAAAGCGAACGAACCACTGCCTGCGTCAGTTCACTCTTAGCCCGAACGTCAGTCACCCACTCATCGGGCCACGGCGCATAGCCCACCGCGAACACACCCTCATTGACCTGGGCTGCAGTCAGTGAAAACAGAATCGTACGACCTGCAAAATCCAGCTTGCGCTGTCCGGTCTCAGGCTTGTCAGGAAAAATCGCAGTCACCGATCCGTCGGCAACCGGGAGTACTCGCCAGTTGTACTCGGGCGAACATCCCGTCAAGGCCATAAAAACCGTTGCGATCGCTACTGTACGCCTGAACACTCGGGCCCCCATCTGTCGTTTCACGTGAGAGACATCCAGTTTACCGCCGTAGCAAGCCACTACGCCGCAAAGGGCTAAATCCACCACCAGCAGAAGTCGAATCCCAGCACTAATTGCCAAACACCCGTAAAATCGCAAGCTCAACGACTAAAAAATTCTGCGATGACTCCCAAGCACGCCCGTTACACAACCTTAAGCCAGAACTCCGAATTGCTCAAAGGCCTGTTGCGAGGTATCGAAAAAGAAGGTTTACGCGTTGACAACCAAGGGATTCTTGCCCGAACCCCCCACCCTACCGTGCTGGGTTCAGCTCTGACTAATCCCCGCATCACGACGGACTACTCCGAATCGTTGCTGGAATTGATCACCGGCACTCACAGCACCGTCGCCGCCCTGCTCCAAGAGCTCGAGGATACGCATCGTTTTGTTGCGCAGCAACTGGGCGAGGAACTGATCTGGAACCAATCCATGCCGGCGCATCTTCCCGCAGAAGCCGACATTCCCATCGCCTGGTACGGCACATCCAATACGGGCATGCTCAAACACGTATATCGACGTGGCTTGGCTGAACGCTATGGCAAGACCATGCAATGCATCGCAGGCGTGCATTACAACTTCTCACTACCAGACGAAATCTGGGAGCATTTCGACATCCGCGGATCTTCCGTTGAAGATCGTCGATCTAAAGGCTATCTGGCCGCAATCCGTAACTTCACGCGCTATTCATGGCTGCTCATGTATTTGTTTGGCGCCTCGCCTGCCGTCTCCAGCGCATTCATGCATGGTGCCAGGCAATCCTTGCAAAACCTGGATGCCGACACACTGTATCTGCCGCACGCCACCAGCTTGCGCATGAGCGACTTCGGCTATCAAAACAAGGCGCAATCGGAACTGCAGCTTTGTTATAACGACATAGAAACCTTTTTAACCCGCATGTACAGGGCCGTCACCAAACCCTGGCCTGCCTACGAAGCCATAGGTACGCATCGCAACGGCGAATGGATCCAACTCAACACCTATGTGCTACAGATCGAAAATGAGTATTACTCCTCGATCCGACCCAAGCGAACCACCGGACGAGGCGAGCGGCCCGTCACTGCCTTGGCCGAACGCGGCGTGCAATACATAGAAGTACGGTGTCTGGACATCGACCCTGAATCACCTATCGGCATTTCCCCGCAGACCAGCTATTTCATGGACGCCTTTCTGCTCTTTTGTGTCACGGAGGAAAGCCCTTTTTTCCCGGAAGACGGTACATGCCGCCACAGCCACAACAATTTCAACAAGGTCGTCAAGGAAGGCCGTAAGCCGGGCCTGCAACTGGTCAAATCCGACGACGCGGCCAGCTCGCATCAAACCGTCGGTCTATCGGAATGGGGTGCGGAACTGATCGAGCGCATCGTCCCCTACGCAGAAGTGCTCGATGCCACGCATGGCGGCCATAATTATGTACAGGCGCTAGAGGTGCAACGGCTTAAACTAAGTGACAGCGAGCAGACCCCGTCAGCCAAGCTGCTGCGGGCGCTACGTGCCGACAGCATCAGCCTGCACGACTACACCTTGCAACAAAGTCAGCGGCACCGCGACGCACTGCGCGCCAAGCCATTGGGCGCCGCGCTGCAGCACGAACTGATTCAGTTGGCCGCGCAGTCGATACAGGAACAGACGCACCTGGAACAGAACGACATTGAAGATTTCGATACCTATGTGGCCCGTTATCACGCGGCCCTTAAATACCCTTGAGACACCTTGAGTCTGGCGTTGGCCCTCTTTATACGTCCGAAACGTGCGAGCCACGATGGGCATTTCGGCGTTCATTCTCGTTTTCGGAATAAAACAAGCGCTTTCTCTCGTACATGCTCTTATCCGCTCTTTGCATAGCCAGCTCGAGCCGTTCCCCATCCTTAGCCGTGGCGTACCCCATGGAGATCGAAAGCGTCGTTGCTGAATAGTATTGGTTATTCAGTGCCACCAGGGCAACAACCTCTTCCATGATGTCGGTCGCGCCCTCTTCGTCAGTCAAAGGAAGCAAGATCGCAAATTCATCGCCCCCAATGCGCGCAGCGCAGCCGGGCTTGGTGACGGCCGCGTCCAGAACTTCCCCAAATCGACGCAATAAGTCATCGCCCGACGCATGCCCAAGCGCGTCGTTAACCATCTTCAGCCCGTTCAGATCGATAATAATGATGCTCGCAGGATAAAGCTTTTTCCGCTCAATCCGATTAAGCTCATCGACATAGAAACTCCGATTGTGCTGCTTGGTCAAGGAATCGTGCTTGCCCAGAAACTCAAGATATGCCTCCGCTTTTTTTCGCGCGGTAATATCGGTAAGCGCCACCAGCACCAGGCCCCAATCCTCTTCATGGCCAGGAAGCACCGAAAACTGCAGGTATAGATACAGTTGATCTCCGGTAAGAGTGTAATTGACTACCTCACGCTGTTGAAGTAACTTGCCCTCCCATAGGTCAACTAGCTGCTCACGAAAATGCGGATACATATCTTCGTGAAATATTTTGTCTAGATTATTCAAAAGTGTTGTCTGATCCGGGGCCATAAACAACCCAAGAGTGGTCTGATTTACATTGATCACCCTGATCTCTTCAACGCAACGAGTCACAAATTCCGGATGAACATCGGTGAACGTGCGGAAATCCGAAATGCCTGCACGACGAATCTCGTCGAACAGGTGTCGAATCGCACTGAAATCTTCGACCCACAGCGACACGGGTGAATGCCGGAACAGGCCTTGTGCATAGGCTTCGCTGGCCGCCAGCTGGCTTTGAACGGACAATCGTTCAGTAACATCTTCCACCGCCACCAGCACCCGGCTCCAATCGTCGGGCTCATCACCCAACACGCTACCTCGTATCTGTACGTCTAGGCGGCGCCCCGAAATGGTGTAGTTCACACTATGGCCAGTAAAATGACGCTGGCCATTCCATAACTGCACCAACTCACCAATCAAACCGGCCAGCATCTCGCCCCTGAATATCCGGTCAAGATTCTGTTTGAGATGCTCCAAGTCATTCGCTTCGAATAGATTAAGCGTGCGACGGTTCACATTGCGCACTTGCATTTGCTGGGTACACTGTTCCACCAAACGGGGATTGGCCAGCAAATGACCGCCCAGATTGCTTATCCCCTCGGCCCGCCATTGGGCAAACAGTTTCTGAATGCCGCTGTAGTCCTCCAGCCAAAGCGAAGCTGGCGCCATATCGAACATATCTCCGTCGCCATCTATCTGGTCCACTCGCTGCAGGATCTTTGATAAGCGACTATCCGTTTCTCTCATAGAAAAAGACCTTAGCTCTTAAATACGATGAAATTGGTTCCGTCTATGGAGCCACAACTAAAATTTCGTAACCACGCAGTATGGCGGTACAGTGCGGTATGGCGGCGCAGATTACGCAAGCGGATTATATCCGGCTAATTTTAGCGCCATGGGTGATCAGGCCGCCATGGGCACGCTCTTCTACGATAAAAGCCATAACGGAGAACATATTCATGACGTCTGCGACCACACCTCAGCCATCACCCGAGATCAACGCTCCCCATTGGGTGCCTCATGCGCGTCTCAAGGCCTGGGTGACGCAAATTGCCACGCTGACACAGCCCGACCACATCGAGTGGTGCGACGGTTCGCAAGAAGAATATGATCGCTTATGCGAACTGATGGTGCAGGCCGGTACGTTCCAACGCTTGAACCCGGCCAAACGGCCCAACTCCTACCTGGCCTGGTCCGACCCCGATGACGTCGCACGCGTAGAAAGCCGCACCTTTATTTGTTGTGAAAAAGAAGACGATGCCGGCCCCACCAACAACTGGACAGAGCCTCAGGCCATGCGCAAAACCTTAAATGGCTTGTTCGAGGGCTGTATGCGCGGGCGAACACTGTACGTCATCCCCTTTTCCATGGGCCCACTGGGTTCGCCCATCGCGCATATCGGCGTAGAGCTGTCAGATTCGCCCTATGTGGTTGTTAATATGCGTTTAATGACGCGAATGGGCCGCAGGGTCTACGACGTGCTGGGCGCAGATGGCGAGTTTGTGCCCTGCATACATTCAGTAGGCAAGCCCCTGGCGGCCGGCCAAGCCGATGTAGTGTGGCCCTGTAACGACACCAAGTACATCGTGCACTTCCCTGAAAGCCGCGAAATTTGGTCGTTCGGCTCGGGCTATGGTGGCAATGCCTTACTAGGCAAGAAATGTTTCGCCCTTCGCATTGCGTCCACGATGGGCCGGGACCAAGGCTGGATGGCCGAACACATGCTGATTCTGGGCGTTACATCGCCCACAGGGAAAAAAATGCACGTGGCAGCGGCCTTTCCGTCAGCCTGCGGAAAAACCAACTTCGCGATGCTGATTCCGCCCGCGTCGCTGCCAGGCTGGACAATCACAACTGTTGGCGACGATATCGCCTGGATCAAGCCCGGCGCCGATGGTCGTCTGTATGCCATTAATCCCGAGGCGGGCTATTTTGGCGTGGCGCCCGGCACCAACGAAAAAACCAACTTCAATTGCATGGCCTCGCTGCGCGAGAATGCATTGTTCACCAACGTAGCCTTAACCGACGAGGGTGATGTCTGGTGGGAAGGCATGGGACCAGCACCCAAACACTGCCTCGACTGGCATGGCAAGGACTGGACGCCAGATTCGGGCCGCACGGCAGCTCACCCCAACGCTCGCTTTACCGTAGCGGCTGTGCAAAACCCTGCCATCGACCCTGACTGGGACAACCCCGCCGGGGTGGTTATTGACGCATTCATTGTAGGCGGACGCCGTTCTGACACAGTGCCCCTGGTGACCGAGGCGCGTAATTGGATCGAGGGCGTATACATGGGCGCCACGCTAGGCTCGGAGACCACCGCAGCAGCCACAGGCGCGCAGGGCGTGGTGCGACGTGACCCTTTCGCAATGCTGCCGTTTTGCGGCTACAGCATGGGCAGCTATTTCGCGCACTGGTTGAAACTAGGAGAGCAGTTGCAGGCGGCGGGTGCAACGATGCCGCGCTTTTTTTGCGTAAACTGGTTCCAGACCGATGACCACGGCAAGTTTATTTGGCCCGGATTCGGTGAAAATATGCGCATTCTTAAATGGATGCTAGAACGCATCAACGGCTCGGCCCAGGGCGAAGACAATCTATTCGGCATTTCGCCTCGTTACAAAGACATCACCTGGGACGGGCTCGATTTCGACATCGATAAGTTCAAGCACATCACGGTGATCAATCGTGCTGCGTGGCGCAAAGAACTTGGCCTGCACGCAGATCTGTTCGATAAGCTTAAAAAACGCCTGCCTACGGAACTGCACAATTTACAAAATCGCCTCAGTGGACAACTTGAAGCCTAACGTCTCCAGTCAGGTAATGCCGCGGCCCGCCCAATCTTTTTGAGTATCCGCATCAATCCCCAGAGCCGTCAGGATCGGCCCGGTATCCTGACCCAATTTCGGCGCGCGACGCTCAACCCCTCCTGGTGTCGCACTGAGTTTGGGCACAATGCCGGGCAGTTTGACCGGAGTGCCGTCAGCCAGCTGACTATCCAATATCATCTGACGCGCCAGGTAATGAGGATCCGCGCAAATGTCGGCAATATCGTAAACACGCCCCGCCGGTATACGTGCCTGATGCAGCGTAGCCAGAACTTCATCCAGTGTGTGCTTTTTGGTCCAGGCACCGATGGCTGCGTCGATGGCCTGCGCATGCAGCGTACGTCCATCATTGTGCGAATAAGCCGGATTTTCTGCCATATCACCGCGATCTATAGCGCACATCAGCCGCTTGAAAATGCTGTCGCCGTTGCCGGCTACCAAGGCATATTTGCCATCGGCGCACATATACGCATTGCTCGGAGTAATCCCCGGCAGGCTACTGCCGGCCGGCTGGCGGATTTCGTTAAACACAGAATACTCGGGCAACAGGCTTTCCATCATGTTGAATACCGACTCGTACAACGCGACATCGACGTATTGGCCTTCCCCCTTATTCTGCTCGCGATGGCGCAAGGCTAACAACACGCCAATGACGCCATGAAGGGCCGACAGAGAATCTCCAATAGACACGCCCACACGCACCGGCGCTCGACCAGGTTCGCCGCTTAAGTGGCGCAGGCCACCCATCGCCTCGCCCACCACACCAAAACCGGGACGATCGCGATAGGGGCCGGTTTGCCCATAGCCAGACACGCGCAGCATAACCAGGCCGGGGTTGATCTCATGCAGGACATCCCAGCCCAGGCCCCAGTTCTCCAGGGTCCCAGGGCGAAAATTCTCGATCAAAATGTCGGCTGTCTCAACCAGTTTGCGCACCACGCCCTGAGCTTCTTCCTGGCGCAAATCTAGGGTCAAGGATTTTTTATTGCGAGATTGAACTTCCCACCAGACTGACGTACCGTCATGGAGCAGACGCCATTTTCTTAATGGATCACCGGTCTTGGGCGGCTCGACCTTGATGACTTCGGCACCGAACTCGCCAAGTATTTTGGCGGCAAACGGGCCAGCAATCAGTTGACCAAGTTCAAGCACGCGTATTCCGCTCAAAGGTTTAAGCATAGTGGCCCATCCTCTAAATCAAATTTGTATTTTAATAATAGACACAACCGTCAACGCACCGGCAGAAAATTGAAGAACAACAGGCCTTGCATATAGTTGATGCCTACTCGCCGCAGATTCTCGTCAAGCAGATTGGCCACCAGGTCGAGCCGGCCAATCAGGCCGCCAAATTCGCGTTCGAAACTGAGGTTGGCGATATCACCAGAAATTTCATTGGCTAGCAGCAGGGGGTGACCTGAGGCATCGCGGCGGGTCTGCAACAGCCACGCCGCAATCTCTACATTGCGAGCCGCGTTGTAGACGTGCTGCGCGTTTAGAACATCGGAAACATAAAAACGCGTCTTGCCGTCGTGCGCTTGAATAATCATATTGGCCAGGCCGAAAATAAATGCCCCCACCCGATCACCTTGATAAGTTGGGTCAAGCGCAATAGAGAGAATCTGGATATCGCGAAACCCTTTCAGATCGGGCGGCGCCTGGCCTTGCTCAATGGCCTTGTGCCCCAGCTTCAAGGCCGTTGCCAGATCGGGGGCTCCGGTCTTGCGCCACTGGGCCGGATTACGGCGATAGAGCTTTTCGAGCAGACGATTGAGGCTATCGAGATTATCGCGCATCGCGATCGTAACGGTACGGTTAAAGTCGGTTTGTGCCAACTGATCGAATGACATGGACTCGTTACGAGGGCCCGCCGATCCCGATTTAGACGAGTCGGCGCACCCAGTCAGCCCTATTCCCAGTATCAAGACCAGGCCTGCGACGCAACCCATTCTCATACCATTCTCATTTTCCTCGTACCCCCGAATTTACGGCATAGCGACCGCCCATGCTCCACCCAGAGTGACTTTATCAGAAATTGGCCCCGCGTCCATAACACTACTTATGCACAGACCCACAGGTGTTGGGCCGCATAAGCGCGCCAAGGCCGCCATGTTTGGGCTCGTGCGATAAGCTGGGACGGAGAATAGTCGCGCCCTTCCAGTTTCGCAATGGATCGCAGAAGAACGATGTCGGAGGCAGGAAAAGCATCGGGCTCACGCATCTGGCGCAGGGCAATATACTGCGCTGTCCATTCCCCAACACCGCGGATCAAGCATAGCCGCCGGATCGCGTCGTCCAACCCGCGGCTCGCGTCAAAGAGATGTGTATCGGCCATTGCTGCGGCCGCCACAGCCGAGAGTGCAGCGGCCCGACTGCGAGGCATTCCAAGCGAGGCCAAGTCTGCCGAGGCCAGGACCTCGGGTTCCGGAAACACATGTATCAAGTCACCGTCGGGCTGCACCATGCGGGGGCCATACGCGGCAACCAGACGCCCCGCCAGGCGTACTGCCGCAGCCACGGTGATCTGCTGCCCCAGTACGGCGCGGATGGCCAGCTCAAAACCATCCCAGGCACCCGGCACGCGCAGGCCTGGCCGCGCCTGCACCAAAGCTGCCAAGACTGGATCTTTGGCGAGATGCTCTGCAATAACAATCGGATCGGTCGCCAGGTCGAACACACGCCGCAGTCGTGCAATAACCACGGGCACTACCGACAGGTCGGGAAATCGCAGCGTCGCGCATAGCGCATTCCGATCGGCCACCCGGACGGCGACCGTCCCTTGCGCGCCATTGAATTGCACCGATCGCACATACTGGTCAGCCGTAACGCGCTCGATGCCAGGAATAGCCCGCCTGCGCAGAAACTCCAGCATATCCGGCCAGTCGTACGGCTGAAGATAGGGCAACAGAAGTTCGACTTCTGGGTGTGATCCGGCCAAGACCTCCGTCTTGCCAGGCAACGGTCTCAGGTCAGGCACGGCCTCTGGGCGGCACCTCAGGCATGGTCGGAAACCTGCCTCTTGCGCCGCCGCGGCCGTCGGATAGAAAACCACATTTGCAGACTGCGGCGTGCGCGCCGGACAAACCGGGCGACAGTAAATACCTGTGGTTTTAACAGCCGTGAAAAACCGCCCATCGAAGCGAGCGTCACGGGCGCAAACTGCCTGGTAGCAGGCATCGTGATCGAGATCCATATGAAAATACTAATGCAGAGCCACCTTTCCCGTCTAGCGGTTTTCAGGCATCGCCCAGTGCGTCGGAAAGAAAATGGATGATCTTCCAGACAGACAATAGGATAGATGAGTCCGATAAGCACCAGCGAAAAGCACTCATCGAGACTATATTTCTCATTTCACGTGCTGGAGCCTTCACGATGCTTACGCAAGTTACGCAACTATTTTTTCTTGAGCGCGTCAATACACCCACAGGACGGATGCTGATCGTCACGGACGACCTCCACCGAATGCGCGCCGCAGATTGGGAGGACCACGAGCAGCGTATGCGGACTCTGCTGCGGCAGCAATATGGCGCAAACGCCATCGAACTACTCGAGACGTCGCGCCCGTCAGCGGCGCGGCGTTCACTGGATGCCTATTTCGAAGGCGACATAAGCATCATCGACAGCCTGCCGGTCGCCACACAGGGCACAGAGTTCCAGCGCAAGGTATGGGAGGCGCTTCGTCGTATCCCGGTCGGCCATCCTATTAGCTATAGCACTCTGGCGGCCCAGATCGGCCGTCCTACGGCAACACGCGCCGTGGGACATGCCAATGGCTCCAATCCCATTTCCATCGTTGTCCCCTGCCACCGTGTCATTGGCGCAAATGCCTCATTGACTGGCTACGGCGGCGGCCTGGATCGCAAACGTTGGTTATTGGCACACGAAAGCGCGTACTCCATGCCGCGTAGCGAATCGAATTAGCTAACGTCGGGTATGCTTGCCGTTTCAACACCTTTCAACTCTGCGCATTAACCGATGAGACGCGTATTTCCCGCCTGGACCGTTCCCGTTATCGCAATTCTCGTCCTACAGACGACCACAGCGTTTTTGACTAGGCTCATCCCCATCGCCTTTCCAGCCATGATGGAACCATTAGGCTGGAACGGAAGCTGGATAGGGTATTTGACCGCTGCCACCACTATCGGTGCACTTTTCATCCTGATCGTCGGCACGACCTTGATCCGGCAAATAGGCGGAATCCGCGCAGTTCAGATCGGCTTACTGCTGGGCGCGGCAAGCGTCGTTCTCTTTCTTTTCCCTTCGCTCCTCCTCGCTCTTGCGGGCAGCTTCATGATAGGCCTGAGTTATGGCACGGCAAGCCCCGCAGGCAGTGAAGTGCTGCAACGATTTTCACCCCCGGAAAGCCGGAATCTGGTCTTCTCGATAAAACAGGCGGGTGTGCCGTTGGGCGGAGTCATCGCGGGCCTGACCATACCTCCGCTGATCGATCTGGCCGGATGGCGCATCGCACTGCTTGCGGCCGCCCTACTGGTTATCGTCACGACGTGTATCACCTGGCGCCTGCACGGCCGGGTCGATGAGCCTGCCGTGCGAACCAAGTTATACACTTGGCCCAACCGCAAATCGATCCGCAATCTCGGCATACCTTTGAAAGCACTGACGCGCGGGCCAGGTTTGCCCAAGTTGGCGACGGCAGGTTTCCTGCTGGCGACCACCCAAAGCTGCTGGTTCACCTTCATGGTCATCTACTTGGTCGACGACTTGCACTATTCGCTAAGCTTGGCGGGCGTAGTTTTCGCGATTATGCAGGGTGCCGGTGTCGCAGGCCGAATCACACTGGGCTGGCTCGCCGACCGAATCGGCTCCGCGCCCCGGACTCTGGCCATTACTGCCGTGGGTTCCGCCCTGACGACTGCACTGCTGGGCATGAGCACCGAGGCATGGCCGCTATGGGCCATAATCTTGCTTTCGGCCGCGGCGGGGGCCACAGCCGCCAGCTGGAACGGAGTACAAATTGCCGAGGTCGCGCGCCGCTCACCACCCGAACTCGTGGGCGAGACAGCCGCAGGATCGTCCATCATCGTCTATTTAGCCAACATGGTCGCGCCCGTTGCCTTTGCAGCGTTCGTCGCCATCACCGGGCGCTTCGACCACGCTTTCCTGGCCACGGCCGGTTTCAGCCTGCTTTCTTTAGTATTTCTGGCTGGCCTGGATGGGAAGGTGGTGAAGGCAGCAGAAAACTTTAAATAGCCGCATCGCAAGGCGAACCTGACCACCTTGCCAAGCCGCCGCTTCAATTCAGCACATGGATGGGCTGTCCGTCGCCCCAGGCGGTAATGGCCTTGACTGCATTCTGATAAAACGCCCGAAAATTCTCCGGGTTGACGTAACCCAGATGGGGTGTGAGCAAAACATTGTCAAGCTGTCGAATCGGATCATCGGCTGCCAGCGGTTCTTCCGGATAAACGTCTAAGCCGGCTCCGGCTATTTTCTTGTCTTTCAGCAAGCGGCATAAGGCCGCCACATCCACTAGACCGGCGCGCGACGTATTGACCAGGTACGCACTTGCTTTCATCGCCTCCAGCGATTGCGCATCGACCAGGCCGCGAGTACTTGCGCTCAACACCAGATGCAGACTGACGACGTCGGACCGACTAAACAACGTATGTTTGTCGACACGACGCACGCCAGCTTGCGCAGCGCGCTCATCGGTCAGATGCGGGCTGTATGCCAACACGCTCATGCCAAAGGCCTTGCCGGCTAAAGCCACGGACTGGCCCAGCTTGCCCAAACCCAGCACCCCTAGAGTCTTGCCGGCAACGATACCTGGCAACCGGGTTTGCCACAGGCCCGATCGCATCGCGTGATTTTCCGCAGCCATGTTCTTGAACAAGCCCAAAATGTGCGCCCAAGCCAGTTCTGCCGTGGCGGCAACTGCCTGCGGACTGCCTGGCGCGCCGCACACGACGACCCCTTGCGCCTTGCAAGCCGACATATCCATGCTTAGATTACGCATGCCGGTCGTTACCAGCAAACGCAAGCGGGGCAACTGCTGCAGCAACTCCAACGGAAACGGGGTGCGCTCGCGCATGGCCACAACAACGTCGAAGCCAACCAAAGCCGCCACCCTTTCATGCAAGGCTTGCGGTAGCGTTTCAGTAAACACAGTAAGTTGCAGGCCGCTGCCCAATGATGACCAATCGGCCATGTGTCGCGCAACATCCAGATAATCGTCGAGTACAGCTATTTTAATTTCCACAGGAATGGCCCACTATTTGTTAATTCAGGCTGTCGAGCTTTTCCCGCAAATTTTCCAGCGGCAAAGCACCGTTGACACGGGTGCCGTCAGCAAAGAAGATGGCAGGCGTGCCTTGTATCATCAGCTTTTTGCCCAGTGCCAGAATTTGCTTGACGGGTGTGTCGCACACGGCCGAGACCGGAGCCTTGCCATTTACCATCCAGTCGGTCCAGGCGCCGGTCCGATCTTTCGCACACCAGACATCGCGGGCCTTGATTGCCGAATCTGGCGACAGAATTGGCAGCAAGAACGTGTAGACCGTGACGTTGTCGATATCCTTCAACGTGTGATGCAGCTGCTTGCAATATACACAATTGGGGTCCTCGAAAACCGCCATCTTTCGCGCGCCTGTGCCCTTGACCTGCTTGATCGCCAGATCCAGCGGCAATGACGCAAAAGACACTTTCGAGAGCGCAGCCAGACGCTCCGAAGTGAGGTCGACACGGGTCTTCGCGTCGATCAGCGAGCCCTGCAGCAAATAGCTGACCTGTGCATCGGTATAGATCACGTCCATGCCAATCTGCACCTCATACAAACCGGGGAACGGCGTTTCTCTAACGGCCGTCACCTCCACTTCGGGAAATCGGGTCGAAAACACGCTCTTGATGGTATCCATCGTGGCATTGCCCTGCGACGCAGGTAGAGATTCCGCCAGTGGGGCAGGTGTGGCACTGACAGTTTGCGCATGCCCGGGCACGCCTAAAAAGCCCAGACCAGCACACAAAACCATTCCCAGGTACGTTGAGAACCGCATACTCATAAAAACTCCTGATTCTTTGCCAGGCACCAGACCCACAGGAGCTAATGCCCCGATGCGCTCGCAATCAAAAACCGTTTAACAAAAGGCAGCCGATCAACACATTGCATGCCCATATTGCGTGCCCACGAGACAGGTGCCGACTGGGCAGCAAACAGGCGATGCAAACCATCGGTGGCTATGCGCATGGCCAACATCGGTTCGGCACGTGCGCGACGATAGCGTTGTAGCACACGATAATCCGCCACACTGCGATAGGCTTCTTTCTCGCCCAGCACACGCAGCAGTTCCTGCACATCAGCTAACCCCAGATTCAAGCCCTGGCCAGCCAGCGGGTGAATCCGGTGGGCCGCGTCGCCCACCAGCGCCACACCCGGCGCGATCATATCGCTGTGCTCCAGGAACAACGGAAAGCCAAACAGCGGGCTGCGCACCTGCAAGCGCCCCAAACGTCCATCCGTGACGGCTTGCAAACGGACTTGCAGATCTACATTACGTTGCGGTTCGGGCATATCCTGCAATGCTTTAGCCAAATCCTGCGGCATGGACCAGACCATCGACACCTGATGTCCGTCGGCCGTATCGGGCATGGGCAAAAGTGCCAGAACGCCATCGGCGGTGAACCATTGCAACGCAATTTGCTGATGCGCCAGTTCAGACGTCAAATGCACGACCAGGCCGATATCGCCGTATGGTCTGGATCGGCTGGAAATGCGCGCGGCATGGCGCAGTGGCGAACTTGCGCCGTCGGCTCCGACCAACAGGTCGGCCGCAATGCGCTGGCCCGATTCGGTTACCACGACACCGGCTTGGATCTCGTGAAATGATTCAGGCTGCCAGCGTATGCCATACACCTGTACCGCCTGCTGCAACACGCGTTCAATTTCACTGGATTCAACAATCCAGGCCAGAGTCGTTTGAGCGGCCTGCCACGCCTGCAAGGTGACGCAGCCATCGGCATCGCCATACACTTCCATACCCTCGACCGGTGTCAGCCGGGCTGAATCGAGCATGCTCCAGACACCCAGATCGGCCAGAAACTGCTGGCTGACCGTTGAAATGGCATACACCCTCGGGCAAAATACATTGGCTTGGGCCGGTGGCGAAGCCAATCGCGGCCCAATCAAAGTCGCAGCAAAGCCGTCTCTGGCCAACCCCAGCGCACACGCCAACCCCACAATGCCCGCACCACACACAACAACGGACTCTTTGTTCATCGCGCCGAGGGAGCTCCTGCCTGTTTGGGCCATAACACCCACATCTCGCCACGCTGTTTCATGCGCCCGGCCAGGGCGCCGGCTTCATCACCAAATCCCCAATAAAAGTCGGCACGGCCTGCTCCCTTGATAGCCGCCCCAGTGTCCTGAGCGAACACCAACCGGTCAAGCGGACGGGCCGTAGCGGGATAAGTCGTACTTAAGTAGACGGGCGCCCCCAGAGGCACAAAACTGGTATCAACGGCAATCGCTCGTTGGCTCACCAAAGGAATACCGTAGCCCCCGCGCGGGCCCAGATCAGCGTCCGACACGGCCTCTTCGCGAAAGAAAACTTCGGCCGGATTGGCATTGAGCATTTCTTGTACACGTCCGGGATGCAGCTTTGCCCAGGCCTTGATGTTTTGCATCGATGCCTTTGCCAAAGGCATCTGTCCCTGATCGGCCAACCATTTTCCTATCGAGGCATACGGACGACCATTGTGATCGGCATACGCCAAGCGTATCGTCTGGCCCGAAGGCAATAAGGCGCGACCCGACCCTTGTACGGTTAGAAAAAACGCCTCTACAGGATCATTGACCCATACAATGACGGGCGGCTGCTTTGGCGAGGCCGCTATTTCGGCACGGGTGTCGTAAGGAACTACGCGTTTGCCAACCAGCTTGCCGCGTATACGTTTGCCGGCCAATTCCGGGTAAACAGAACCCAGATCGATGGTCAGTAAATCACTAGGAGCCGCGTACAAGGGCCATTGATATTGGCCGCCGCGTGTACGCGAAGCACGTACCAGCGGTTCGTAATAGCCCGTCACAGTGTTGATGGCCGGGCGCCCGGCGGAATCCAGCACGCGCCAAGGCTGCAAGTGATCCTGCAAGAACCGCCGCACCGACATAGGGTCTGGCGCCGCCATTGAGATACCCGACGAAAGAACTGCCGCGCACACTGGCTGCCAAGCACGGGGAGTCGCGCGCGCCGGCATCGCCAGGGATCCGGATACAGGCCGCATCAAGCCCTTGCAATTATTGACGAATGCTTTCCAGACATAAGATAAATCATCGCTTTGCCAGCCCGGCAAAGCTGCCCAGGCCGTGGGCTGGAACTTGGCTGCCAATGCGCGCGGCGCAGTGAGCGGCATGGCACCAAGCGCAGGCACACTTAAGGGCAGTTCTGCGATATTCGGCGTCGGAGAGGGGCCGGGCGCAGGCGCCTGATTGCTTTCCTGCACGGTACTGCATGCCGCCAAAAGAGCCAACAGGAAGGAAGACAACAATATTCTTTTCATGCACTACTTTAAAAATGAGGATATCCGGACACGGATTAATGCAGTGTACGCGGCATAGCCAGCACAAATTCTTTAATGGCTACTTCGAAGGGAATGCCATTTTCACCCACGCAATGATAGGCGCCGCGCATCGTCCCGATGGGGGTGGGCAATGGACAGCCGCTAGTATATTCAAATGTTTCTCCGGGGCTTAGCAAAGGCTGCTGGCCTACCACCCCCAGACCTCGAACCTCTTGCACCCGCTCCTGCCCATCGGTAATGATCCAGTGACGGCTAATGACCTGAGCCGCGTGTTCGCCGCTATTGGTAATGCGTACTGTGTAAGCAAACAGGAACTGCTGCTCGCTGGGTTCAGATTGCTCTGGCAGGTATTGCGGAGTCACGGTAATAGTCAGATCGTAAGGTTTCACGAGGAGATCCCGAATTAAGCGATTCAACGGTGTAAAAAAGACATTCAACGCCAATCTGTAATAATGGCGCATACTCGATTCTATTCTCGAACTACGGATTCAGTTGACGCCCATGCCCGCCACCCGCATTGCACCTAGCATTCTGGCCGCCAACTTCGCCTGTCTGGGCGAAGAAGTCCGCAATGTCATTGCCGCTGGCGCGGACTGGATACACTTCGACGTCATGGACAACCATTTTGTTCCCAACCTGACAATGGGTCCCATGATATGCGAGGCCATAAAACCCTACGCCACGGTACCCATCGACGTCCACCTGATGGTCGAGCCGGTAGATGACATTATCCCGCAATTTGCCAAAGCCGGCGCCCACATCATTAGTTTTCACCCCGAAGCTTCACGCCACCCCGACCGCTCCCTGGCTCTCATCAAAGAACATGGTTGCAAGGCGGGGCTGGTGTTCAGCCCCGCCACGCCGCTCAACTGGCTGGACTATGTCATGGACAAGCTCGATGTCGTGTTGCTAATGTCCGTCAATCCGGGGTTTGGCGGCCAGCACTTTATTCCGGCGACGCTGGGCAAGTTGGCCCAGGTGCGGCAAAAAATCGATGCCTGGCGCGACGCCGGTGGCCAAGATATCGCCCTTGAGGTCGATGGTGGCGTCAAGGTTGACAATATTGCCGCCATACGCACCGCGGGCGCCGACACCTTTGTGGCGGGCTCTGCTATTTTTGGCCACGCCGATTACAAGGTGATCATCGATGCGATGCGCAGCGAAATCACCAAGGCAGAATCCATTTCCGTGTAGCGGCACGCGTTGTTGTAGCGACAGGCCTTGTGCCTGTCATCTACGCAAGACACA
>CAJDUX010000008.1_pt1 | contig 17856 bp, 15 predicted proteins | sample 7391081 | NCBI WGS metagenome assembly CAJDUX01 (sample SAMEA7055685, study PRJEB34461) | soil metagenome | biome: terrestrial ecosystem; feature: Peninsula; material: soil | place: Antarctica | collected 2016 | reverse complement strand
AACAAGTTTGTGCAAAGCGGTAGCGGTCCCGATGAGCGCTATCTGGTTTGTTCGGGCACGGATGTGACCGAGGAGCGCAAGGCCCAGGCCAAATTGCTCGAATTGGCAACCGTTGATACGCTTACTGGTTTGCCTAATCGGTACGCCATGTATGAAAGAATTACGAAGTCTCTGCAGGACGGCGACCGCTTCGGTATTCTTTTCCTCGACCTCGATAATTTCAAGAAGGTCAACGATCACTACGGGCACTTGGTTGGCGACAATCTCATTCAGGCGGTAGCTCTTAATCTCAAGGCGTGCATGCGCGAGGGTGATAGCGTCGCCCGCCTGGGCGGCGATGAGTTTCTGGTCTTGGTTCAGAACGCTTCGTTTGATTTGATGGAAAGTGTCGCCCAGCGGATTATCGACCGTTTGGCAGCCCCCATCAGCCTGGGGCTGATCGAAGTCTATACCGGTTGCTCGATTGGTATCGCGCTTTGTCCAGAGCATGGCGACACACTGGATCGTCTCATTCGGTGTGCCGATACGGCCATGTATGTCGCCAAGGATGTCGGCAAGCGTACGTACCGGGTGTTCTCCTCCGATATGGACAACAGGGTCTCCGAGTATGTCTGGCTAGACATCAACTTGCGTAAAGCGCTCGAATCTGACGACCAACTGGTGCTTCATTATCAACCAAAGCTATGCCTGAAAACAGGGGTCGTTCGCAGTGTAGAGGCACTGATACGATGGAACTCACCCGAACGCGGGCGGATAGAACCAGTGGATTTCATTTCCTACGCCGAAGACTCCGGACTGATTGTGCCGTTGGGCAGATGGGTGATGAGAAGCGCGGCTAAGCAGGCCGCGATCTGGAAGGCGCGCGGGTTGGATCTTCGTATTGCTATCAACGTATCGGCACGACAGTTAAGCAGTTCGACCGTCATTCAAGACTTTGTTGAAGCGCTGCGTCAGTCCGGTCAGACGGGGTGCCTGCTCGATGTCGAGTTGACAGAAAGCTGCCTGATTAACGACGAGGCGATGGCTCATGCCGTTATTCGCCAGTTCCGCGAACTGGGCGCTAAAGTTCATCTGGACGATTTTGGAACTGGCTATTCTTCTTTGTCTCAACTGGCCCGTTTACCTCTTGATGTCATTAAGCTGGATCGCAGTTTCATCAGCTCCATTGACGAGAACACTACCTCACAGGCCCTGGTCCGGTCGATGGTGGCCGTGGCGCGACAACTGAAATTTCAGGTGATAGCCGAGGGTGTAGAAACAGAAGCTGAAGCCGAATTCCTCAAGAATATCGACGTCGACGATGCCCAAGGCTACTTGTACAGCAGGCCCATGCCCGCCAAAGATTTCGAGGAATGGCTCAACAACAAGGGTAAAAAGCTCAGGCTCGTGGCCTGATCGTCCGAAATGGCAAATAGGCCGGTTCGTTTGCCTGCAAGTCTTGAAGTAGGCAGATTTTCGCGCTAAAGCGTGGCCTTCTGGGTATGGCTGGCATGCCTGTTTTGAAGAATGACCAGTCGCTCCATGTAGGCAAGATCCTTCTCTTCAAGTAAGAAGGCGGAGGCTGCCCAGTCTTCGGTAATTTCCATCAATTCGGCGCGGTCGATAGGCAGCACTCTATTACGGGTGCGCAGCATGGCACGTATGCCGTTGAGTTTGGGTCGGATCACGTCAATAAATGTACGTACCGAAATATAGGCGTTGTCTTTATCAAACAGACCATCGACCAGGCCTTTGTCGAAATACCATTCGGCGGTGTGCGATTCGCCGGTGCTAATCAGCTCTTCAGCTAGCCGCATATGTGATTTGCGCGCGACCAAAGAGTAGGCTCCCATGCCAGGGAACAGATTGAAGGCGATTTCAGGGAAGCCCATTTTTGCGTCTTTCTGGGCCAGAACGTAGTGATGTGCCAATGCGGCTTCGAAGCCTCCACCCAGTGCCGTTCCTTCGATCATGGCGATCGAAATGGCTCCGGTTCCGAAGCCGGTCATGGCCTCGTAGATAGAGTCGATGCACGCGCGCGCATAGGCCAGCAAAAGCTCTCTTTCGCCAGCACGGATGTGTGATGTAAAGAGTTGTAGATCACCGCCTATGTTGAAGACTTGCGGGACAGTTGAGCCCGTTATCCAGAAATCGATAGGTAGCCCGGAATTGCGCGCGGCTCGCCCCAAGCGGGCGATATCTTGCAGAAGGATGGGATTAAAGCAGGGTCGAGGCTGGGCGTGCAGCATCATCCATAAAATGTTGCGGCCTTCTTCGTAGAAAGGTGTGATCTGTGTCAGGTTTTCGGCTTCGTGAAAAGGTCGGCAGGCCGGATGGTCTACTAACTTCATGACATGGCCCGATGATTGTCACTTTTCTCATTCAAAACTGTGATCGCGATTCGTTTGGAATGCAAGCGTGAAATGAGGAGCATCATTATATTTATAAATAGCAACTGAATTTATAAATATGAGTTGAATCGCGAGGTGTCCGAACAACGATTCGCAAAGGCAGGATGAATGGTGTGTAGGCCGCCGCAGCGATCTGGCAGAGTTGACGCGTGTTTTTTGTAAGATTTTGGAATGTACGCGGTATATCGGGCGGCAGTCATGGTTTCCTATACTGAAAACATCCGTGCGGAGATGAGCTTATCCTATATACGCCGCATACCAGTTTGTGTGTCGATCGCAATCCATTACGGCTGCTAACGGCTACCGATATGTTAACAGGGAAAGTTGTTCAGGAGCGTCATTTTTCTGCGATGAGGGAGTGCATTGCGCACTTTTTTTGGATCGTTCTGGCGTCGAAGTCTTAGCCCTCTTAGGGTTGTCCCGATATCGTAACTACTTATATAGCATGTCTGGTTCGCGGGTTATCCTATGACACAGTAGGAGTTACTTTGTAAAAAATGGAAATGTCAACTATTTATAGTGCGCCCTGAATACGTCATTGAGAAATCTCAAATAATAAATGGTACTCATACAACAAGAACAGAGAGACGGGGTTGAACAGGAACCCGCTTCAAATGCAATGGTTTTACTCACTCTGCAATTGAATCTCCTGCAACTGCTCTTGCCCATGGATTGCTGGATTATCGGGCAGTTCGATGATATCAATATGCGGGTTGCGGCTTGTCTGGGTAGATTAGATGGCGTGTCCATAGGTAAGCTCGATCATTTATTGAGTTATCCATGGGCCGCCGAGTCAGAATCATGCGGTTTTGATTACCGCCCTCTTACCGAAAACGAGCGGGCCGAGGTAGCTTGCATCCTGGAAGCACGTTCTTTGCCGGCTTACGTTCGCGTGATCGCCTTGTGTCGGCCTGATGGGAAAAAAGTCGGTCGAGTGTTGGGCTCTGGTGTTACGCGTGTCGGCGAAATCAACTTGTGTCTGGAAGTCATCAAGGTGACACTGGGTCTTCAGGTTGAATTGCTTGCTGCCGAAAGGCTGGTCGCTGAAACTCGCCAGGTTGCGCAGGTTGATGCGTTGACCGGCTTACTCAATCGGTCCGGCTGGAACCAGCAACTGGTAGCGGCGGTTAACGGCAAGAGTGAAATTGCAGTTTGTATCGCCGATCTGGATTGTTTAAAGCGCATTAATGATAGCCGAGGGCATTTGGCCGGTGACGAGCTGCTGAAATTGGCGGCCAAGACGCTCGTGTCGAGCTTTCGAAATGACGATTGCGTTGCACGGGTGGGCGGTGACGAGTTCGCGATCATGGTTCGAGGCATTACCAAAGACGAAGCGCATCTCATGGTGGAGCGCTTGAAGTTAGCTCTCAGCCGGGCCGATATCGAATTGTCTGTGGGTGTGGCATTTCGATCCGAAGGCGACTCCTTGCAAGAAGTCATTGCCATGGCTGACGCGCGTATGTACGAAGACAAGAATAAAAGGCAACACGCTTGTTTGAACACCCGAAATGACCTGAAACCTAGAACGGGTTCGCTTGATCTGTAACGGTCTGCATTAGCGTGCGGCGTCGGGGGCTATTTTTTTGCCGGAGTGTTAGCGTTTTGGGCTATTGAAATGATCTCGGGGTCGGCAATCAGATCAATCAGGCCATTCGCTTCGAGTATGTCAGAAGGAGCTACGGATCTGGCAATGATATGGCCTTGTACATAATCGGCGTGCATGGCCCACAGCATTTTAAGGGTGGCGCTGTCCTCCACCCATTCGGTAATGCATTTCATGCCCAGGCTATGACTTAATTCGATGATGGAGCGGATAATCGCGATGTTGGCTGGCGTCGATAACATGTCCTTGATCAGACTGCCGTCAATTTTGATGAAGTCGGCCGGCAAGCTCTTAAGGTAAGAAAAGGAGGTGTAGCCGGCGCCAAAATCATCCAGCGCAATGCGTACGCCTTTGCTTTGTAGACGCTTCATGAACTGTCGGGTATTGTTCAGGCTGTTGAGTGCCACGCTCTCGGTGATTTCAATGCATATTTGGTTGGCCAGATGCTCGTAGCGAGCCAGAGTTGCAAAAAAGAGGTCAATGAACTTTTCGTCGTTTAGAGAGGCGCCATTCAGATTAATGTAGACCGACTGGGTGCTTGTCAGGCTGTTTCGATGCTTGTTCAGCCATTCCAGAGTGGATGAGAACACCCATTTGTCAATAATCGGAATGGTGCCGCTTTCCTCAGCGGCAGAAATGACGTTTTCGGTAGGGATGAGGGCTCCGTCGGAGCTGTGGACGCGCAGCAATACTTCGAAGTCCAGCGTCTTGAACGGGTCGTGAAGGCACATGACAGGCTGCATCTCAAGAAACAGCCCTTTAGGAGCCGCACCGCTTTCAAGCTCGTTGAACAAGCGTAACTCGTCGTGGTGCTCGCGCAGTTCTTTGGCGTCTTGGCCGTACACGACAATGTTCTGAAAGCTCTTTTTGGCGTCGTGGCAAGCGCGATTCGCAGCCGACACGGCATCCTTGACGTCCATCCCCGGAGCTACGTCGACAATTCCGATAGACGCCTTTATCTGAACCTTGTGCGCCCTGGCTTGAAAAGGTGCCACATGTATGGTGTTGAGCAGTTCCTGTGACGTATGCGTTGCAGCCTGAGCGCTTTCGCCAGAGAACAGAATAACAAATTCATTGCCGCCAAGCCGACCCAGGTGTTTGTTATCTGAGAGCACCGTTTTGATGCGCTGGCAAACTTGTTGCAGGACTTCATCGCCTGCAATATGGCCAAATAGCCCGTTGACGCGTTTGAAATGATCAAGTTCCAAGTATGCCAACGCACAAGGCTTGCCGCTTTTGACGTCTTGCTGGAGATCGGCGAACGCATTTTCGATGCCGTGCTGGTTTAATGAGTCGGTAAGCGGATCGATGTTGGCCAAGACTTGCAATTGATGAATGATTTCGGCTTGTTCGGAAATGTCTTGCAGCGAGCCTTCCAGCTGGCTCCCCATCTGCGTAATTTTGACGAAGAAATGCCGCGGCGGCTTCGGTGTGTTGCTCGAGCCGAGCATTTTTATCTGCGTTCCCTGGCCCGCCAGCGTCATTTTGGCAAGCTGGCTCCAATCTTGCGGCGGGAAAAAGTCGGTCCATCGGCTTAGCTTGCCGGGTCCGAATGAAAAGCCCAGCATTTTTTCAAATACAGGATTGGCCCGTTGAATAATACCAGCCAAGTTCAGCGTGAACATGCCGATGGGGGCCGCTGCGTAGTTGCTCAGTAACGCGGTTTGTGCGCGAACCTTGTCTCTACGTTCGTGCTGCATGCGTTTGGAGACAGTAAGTGCGACGATAATACTTGAGAGCAACAAGGCGAGGCTGCCGGTGAACCCATCGGCAAAAGACGATTTGCTAAAAGCTACATACGCTATGCCGGCGGCTATGAGGCTTATTGCCAAGCCTATGGAGATAAATTGCCAGAAGTCAGGTCCTTTGCGAACTCTATAAAGCATATAGCTGGTAAGAAATACGGCTGCGCTACCCCCTAAGGTAACGGCGACCTGCATCACAGGTATGTACAGTGCGTGCGGCAGGAAGAAAGCAGTCGTTAATAATACAATGCCGGCCCATTGCGTAACGCGCAGCATGTGCGGCCGGTTAATCTGTTTTAGCTGCGTCTCAAACAGCCTGGTAAATAGCGCGTAGGTCAGTAAATAGTAGGTGGCGACGGTCAATTGTCGTATGAATGGCATCCATTCAAAGGGGATGACGTATCTCAGCCAGTGGGTATCCCATCCTACAGCCATGGCCCCCATACGCAAATTACCCACCAGCCACGTAGCCAGCAGCACATACGTCCATTCCCGATTAATCAAGGCGATGATCAGAATGAACGCTGACAGCGTGAACAAACCTCCCTCCATCACGCCGTTGTTGCGTTGAAAACGGTCTGCTGATTTTCTAAGGTCTGTGGCCGACCAGAGATGTGCAGCTACAGTCGTTGGCTTGAAGAACGTCGCCATACAAAGCACCGAAGCAGGCGGTTGCAGGTGGTTCACGTCAATTGAAAAACCCGTTTTGACAGTGTTCAGCCGGCCACTATGTGTATAGCGATCAGCGTTGCCTAAGCTCGTCAGTGTTGTGGCGTTCCAACAAGCAATAGATTGGGTCTGGGTCGAAGGAATTTCGATGACTGGGTTGTCGTGCTCGGCTGACGGCAACGCGTTGATTAGTAGCCACGACGGCGACGCAACGGACTTGATACGTTGCTGCTGCGTTGCCCGTTGCGTCTGAAGTGCTCCCAGTGCCTGGGCAGGCTCCTGAATAGCGGGGTCAGGAGTAATTGACTTTACGGCAAGGCTTGCATAGCCTTGAGTTTCGTAGGGGTTGTAAAGATATGCAATGGTCAGAAAAGAAAGGACAACGATAATCGTCGGGACGGCATACAGCGAGAAAAGATAGATAAACCGATCCAGCACTGAAACAGTGTTTGGGTGGTTCGTTTCGGGCGTTTCAGCAAGTGCCATACATTTAAGTATATAAGCCTACTACATTTTGTAGAACAGCAAGAGATCATATCTCATACTCGGGAAGGAGTGATATCTCATTTATATCCTGTCACGCTAAGTAGTCGATGGGTTTCAAAGACAGGTAAACCCATAACACCGGAATAACTTCCCGAAATATGCTCGATGAATACGGCGGCAGCACCTTGAATTGCGTAGCTGCCCGCTTTACCTAGCGGTTCGCCCGTATCACAATAGGCTTGGATTTCCTCTTCAGACAGAGGCTTGACTCGTACTTGGGTGACCGACACATCCTCGTGAATTTGATTGTTATGCACCACGACAACGGCTGTATGCACCTCGTGGGTAGCTCCGGACAGAATCTTGAGCATTCTTTTGGCGTCGCTCAGGTCGGCAGGTTTGCCCAGTATGATTTGGTTGAGAATGACGCAGGTATCGGCGGCCAACACGGGCTGCAATGGTAAAGATTGTGTACGCATCCATTGCAGCGCCCGCAATGCCTTGTCACGGGCGGTGCGACATACGTATATGGCAGGGGCTTCACCGGGCAGGATTGGTTCGTCTGCGCCCGGAGGCGGCGGGACGTTGAGCACTTGATGCGGTACGCCAATTTGCAGCAGCAGCTCGTGGCGGCGAGGGCTGGCCGAAGCCAGGTAAATCATTGGACGATTCATTGTTGTTTACTTCACTTTCAAGATCTTCAGGCCGTTGGTACCGCCGCTATTACTATAAAAATCGCCTTTGGTGAGAATGATCCAGTCGCCTTTTTGCAGAAGTGCCTGACTTTTGAGCTCGTGGATAGCCGCGTCGCTGACCTTGGCCGGTTCATGTGCGGCAGCGTCGAAGGCTACCGTATAGACGCCGCGAAACAGTGCGGCCCGTGTCTGGGTGGCGGGGTGACGGGTATAACAGTAGATTGGAACACCTGAGCGGATGCGCGACATAATAAGCGGCGTGTGGCCGCTTTCGGTCAGGCTGATAATGGCCTTGACGCCGGGGAAATGGTTGGCGGCATACATGGCCGACAGTGCAATAGTCTCATCACAGCGGGCAAAGGTCTCGCCCAACCGGTGTTTTGAGCGCGTTGTCATGGGTTCCTGCTCGGCGCCCAGGCAGATGCGGGCCATGGCCGTGACGGCTTCGACTGGGTACTGGCCTGTGGCACTTTCAGCCGAGAGCATGACTGCGTCGGTATAGTCCAGTACGGCGTTGGCCACATCAGACACCTCGGCCCGAGTGGGCAGTGGGCTGCTAATCATGGACTCCATCATTTGGGTGGCCGTAATCACCAACTTGTCGTGGCTGCGTGCGCGCTGAATGATGCGCTTTTGTATGCCAGCCAAGCGCGCATCGCCGATTTCCACGCCCAGATCTCCACGGGCGACCATCACGCCGTCACTGGCCTTGATGAGAGCATCGAGCGCACGATCGTCGGCCACGGCCTCAGCGCGTTCGATCTTGGCAATTAACCAGGCATGACTGCCAGCGGCTCGAACCAGCTTGCGGGCCTGGTCGATGTCGCTCCCGTGGCGTGGAAATGAAACCGCGACATAATCCATTTCCAGTTTGGCGGCCAGCTTGATATCGACTTTGTCTTTTTCGGTCAGGCTGGGGGCCGAAATTCCGCCGCCGCGCCGGTTGATGCCTTTGTTGTTGGAGAGCGGCCCGCCTACTGTAACGTGGGTGTAGACGGCCTGTTCGTCCACCTTGTCAACCACCAGCACCACACGCCCGTCATCGAGCAGCAGTTCGTCGCCCGCGCGGCAGTCGCTCACCAGACTAGGGTAGTCGATACCCACAATGGTTTCGTCTCCAGCCTCGCGTGGATGTCGGTTCGACAGTGTGAACGGCTGCCCGGCTTTAAGTGTGATTTTGCCGTTTTTGAAACGAGCGATGCGGATTTTAGGCCCTTGTAAATCGCCCATCAGTGCTACGTACCGGCCGTGTTTGGTGGCGATGCTACGAACAAGTTCGGCGCGCCGGCAATGGTCTTGCGGGTCGCCGTGCGAGAAATTCAGCCGTGCTACGTCCATCCCTGCCAGGATTAATTGTTCTATTTTCTCTGGGCTGGAGCTCGCAGGCCCGAGCGTGGCGACTATTTTGGTGCGACGTTTAAGCATAGTTTGATCGCTTGGAAACGCGCCTAAGCGCGATGATAGGGATGATTGTTAATAATAGTCCACGCGCGGTAAAGTTGTTCGGCCAATACAACCCGAGCCATGGGGTGTGGCAAGGTAAGCGACGACAGCCGCAGACGGTCGCTGCAGCTTTCTTTCAGGCTGGCGTCCAGACCGTCGGGACCACCCACCAGAAACGCAATGTCTTGCCCGCCGGCGCGCCATTTTTCAAGTTCGCGGGCGAGTTCAGCGGTGCTTACGTCCCGGCCGTGTTCGTCCAGCGCAACGCGACGGGCGTGGGGCGGCAATGTTGCCTCGATGCGTTTTGCCTCGGCCTGCATCATTTGAACGGCAGTTTTACCCGCAGTGCGCGATTCGGGCTTGATCTCTTTAAGCTCCAGCGCGCAGTCGGCGGGCAAACGCTTGGCGTAATCACTCCAAGCCGTGTCCACCCACTGCGGCATGCGCAGGCCCACGGCCAGTACGTAGAGTTTCATGGCCCCCGTCCCGGCCTGCTGACAAACCCGGATTCGCGCATATTAGACAAGGCAGTGCAGGCCCTTTAGTTTGCGTCAGCGTCGTACGGGGCGATTGTGTCGGTTTCGGTCGATTGGGGCAGAAGTTTGACGCGTACGGGTTTCCCGCCCCAGATCTCTTCCAGATTGTAATAGTGGCGTATCGAAGGTTGCATGCAATGAATAACGATATCCCCCAGGTCGACCAGTACCCATTCGCCGGTATCCTGGCCTTCATACGCAATCACGGGGACATTGACTTCGCGCGCCCGATTGGCCACGCTCGCCGCCAAAGCCCGAGTTTGTCGATTTGAGGTGCCACTGGCGATAACGACCCGGTCGAACAAGCTAGTGATATGAGTGGTATTGAAAATTTTGATATCTTGCGCTTTGACATCTTCGAGGGCGTCGATGACGATGCGTTGTAGTTTTTGAATGTCCATGACCAGAACTATACCGTGAGATGCTAGCGAGTGGATTGATAAAGCTTGTGTCGGGCAATAAATTGTGCAACTGCAGCATTCAACAGATCTTGGACGGGTTCGCCATTAGCCACCCGCTGCCGTATCGCCGTGGCCGATATGGACATAGGTTCGAAAGGGAGCTCGAGCATCCTGCGGTTTAGCGCCTTTAGGCGCTCGGCTAGCGCCATAGGCGCCATGACGGGTGTTTGAGGGCGTTGCGCAACAGCCAAGTGGACCCGTTGTACGATCTCTTCCCACTCACGCCACGAGCAGAAATTGTCGAGCTGATCGGCGCCCAGGATCCAGTAATACTCGGCATGGGCGGGCAATTGCCTGAGGGTATCAATGGTATAAGTCGGGCCGCCACGTTCGATTTCTACCGGGTTGACGCTCAGGCCCGGCAGGTCTTTTATTGCCAGCTTCAGCATGGCTAGTCGCTGTGAAGCGGTAGCTTGCAAGGCCGTGCGCTGCCAGGGGTTGGCCGCCGGTATTAGCTGCAACTCGTCAAGCTGCAAAATATCAAGAGCAGTTATAGCTAGGGCTGTATGGGCTAAGTGAACTGGGTCGAAGCTACCGCCCAGCAGGCCGATTTTTTTTAAAGCCATTGCCGAGGCTGGAGGAAATCGTACAAGCCTGCCTCGGGCGTGCCTTTTTCGGGGGTCCAGTTATAACGCCAAGTAGCGCCGGGGGGCATGGAAAGCAGAATGGATTCGGTGCGGCCTCCGGATTGCAGGCCAAACAGCGTACCTCGATCGAAGACCAGGTTAAATTCGACATAACGACCGCGTCGGTAAGACTGAAATTCGCGCTGGCGTTCGTCGTAGGGCACGCCACGCCGCCGCTCAACAATGGGCATATAGGCGGGTAAAAAACTGTTACCAACTGAGCACGTTAGGTCAAAACACGTTTTGAAATCGGGGGTGTTGAGGTCATCAAAAAACAGGCCCCCGATACCGCGGGTTTCGTCGCGGTGCTTGAGGTAAAAGTAGTCGTCGCACCATTTTTTATAGGTGGGATATTTATCCGGCCCGAAGGGCGCGACGGCGTCGTGACACACTTGATGAAAATGTCGGGCGTCTTCTTCGAACGCGTAGTAGGGAGTTAGGTCCAGCCCTCCGCCGAACCAGAATACGTCGTGCCCCGGATTGTCCGCGGGGGCGTGGGCCACGAACAGACGTACGTTCATGTGGACCGTGGGTACATAAGGATTGAGAGGATGCAGAACCATCGACACACCCAGTGCCTCCCATGAGCGGCCTGCTAGTTCTCTGCGATGCGCGCTGGCCGACGGAGGCAGAGACTGGCCCTTGACGTGGCTGAAAAGGACTCCGGCTCGTTCAAACAGAGAACTGCCTTCAAGAAACCGGGAAGTGCCGCCACCGCCTTCGGGCCTCACCCAGCTGTCCGCCTGGAATGAGCTGCCGTCTGCGCTTTCCAGCGCCACTACGATATCCGTTTGGAGCTTGCGAAAAAAGTCGTATACGGATGGGATTGGTACAACCATAACGGGCTTCCTGGAAAATTTTCGCTCTGAGTGTGCGAGTGATTATGTTGCAGTATCGCCGTGAGGCAGCCCGCGCCAGCCTATGTCGTTGCGATATTGTTGGCCGTCGAAATATGTTTTTTGCACGGCGCCGTAGGCGGCGGCCTGCGCGCGCTTGACCGAATCGGCAAGCACGGTAATGCACAGGATCCGGCCGCCAGAGGTTTTAATGACGCCATCTTCGAGCCGTGTGCCGGCGTGAAACACCATGCAGTCCTCGCTATCTTCGGCCAGTTGCGTAATGGTATCGCCCGTGCGCGGTGCGTTCGGATAGTTGTGCGCGGCCATCACGACCCCCAGGGCGGTGCGCCGATCCCATTCGATTTCGGCCTGGTCGAGCTTGCCCGCAACGGCCTTCTCAAAGGCATCGAGCAGGTCGTTCTTGACCCTCATCATGATGGGCTGGGTTTCCGGGTCGCCCATCCGGCAATTGAACTCCAGCACCTTGACGGATCGGCTTGAATCGGGGCCTTGTGCGATCATCAGTCCGGCATAGAGAAACCCAGTGTATGGTATGCCGTCTTTGGCCATGCCGTGGACGGTGGGGAGGATAATTTCGCGCATGATGCGGTTGTGCAAGGCCGGTGTGACGATTGGCGCGGGCGAGTAGGCCCCCATGCCGCCGGTGTTTGGACCCTGGTCACCATCGAGCAGGCGTTTGTGGTCTTGACTGGTGGCCAACGCCAAGACATGATTGCCGTCGCACATGACAATAAAGCTAGCTTCTTCACCCACCAGACATTCTTCGATGACCACGCGAGCGCCTGGAGAGTTCTCGGTGCCCTGGCCCAGCATCATGTCGACGGCCCGATGCGCCTCATCGATAGTAGTTGCTACAACGACTCCTTTGCCGGCAGCCAGACCGTCAGCCTTGACCACAATGGGGGCACCTTGTGCGCTAATGTAGGCTTTGGCCGGCTTTGATTCGGTAAATGTCTGGTATGCCGCTGTCTGGATATGGTGGCGTGCCATAAAGGCCTTCGCAAAGTCTTTGGAGCTTTCCAGTTGCGCCGCCGCCTGCGTGGGGCCGAAAATCTTCAGACCGGCCGCACGAAACGCATCGACTATGCCCGCCGCCAGAGGAGCTTCTGGACCCACCACGGTCAGCCCCACGCCTTCTTTTTTGGCGAAGGCCGCAAGTTCGTCTATGTGTGTGAGCGCGACGTTTTGAAGGCGTTCGTTGTGAGCTGTCCCTGCGTTGCCGGGCGCGACAAACACTTTCTGAACGCGTGGCGATTGTGCCAGCCGCCACGCTAGGGCATGTTCACGACCACCGCTACCGATTACAAGAAGTTTCATGGTTTCTGGGTTTGGAATGACGTTGTTTTTATAGCGGGTTTAAAACGGAGGCCTTGATCGGGCAACTGCTCAGCGCGCGGGCCTTATACGGATTCATCGAGGATGGCCGAAGTATAGACGTCTTGGACATCGTCGAGCCCTTCGAGGGCATCAAGCAGTTTCTGCATCTTTACCGCATCATCGTCGGCCAATTCTGTCTCGCTAAGCGGCTTCATGATGATGCCCTGAACTTCGGGATTAAGGTTCGCGGCATCTACGGCTGCCTTGACGGCGGCGTAGTTGGCGGCGGGGCAAATGACTTCGATGACACCTTCGTCGTCGGTCTGGATATCTTCGGCGCCGGCATCGAGCGCAGCCTCCATCACTTGCTCTTCGGATGTGCCCGGAGCGAACAGAAATTGGCCACAATGTTTGAAGAGAAACCCTACCGAGCCTTCTTGTCCGAGATTGCCGCCGTGTTTGGAAAAAGCGTGACGTACATCGGCTACGGTGCGTATACGATTATCGGTCATGCAATCGACAATGATGGCCGCGCCGCCCGGTCCGTACCCTTCGTAGCGTATCTCTTCGTAGTTGGCGCCATCCGCGCCCCCGGCGCCACGCTGAATGGCGCGCTGGATATTGTCCTTGGGCATGTTGACGGCTGTAGCCTTGTCCCAGGCCAGGCGTAGGCGTGGATTGATGTCAAGGTCTGCGCCCCCGGCACGGGCCGCTACCGTGATCTCGCGAATTACTTTTGTCCAGAGTTTGCCTCGTTTGGCATCTTGGCGACCCTTGCGGTGCTGGATATTCGCCCATTTACTGTGTCCGGCCATGAATTGTCATCAGTTCGATAAAGGGAGCAATTTTACCGCGTACCGGATTTTACGGCGTTAGCCGATAAATTGAGTGCGTGAGCAAGTGGCTGCCATTACACTTGATGCTTTCCCTGTTTTGTTGCGAGACGTCTTGGGGATCTGATTAAACGCTGTCGAGGAAAAAATAGTATGCGCGTGGGTACTAAAGTCATTGTGGCGACGAATTCTAGGTCTAACACGGTTAAGTGGTGCGATGCGTTCGAAGGGTCTTTGCCCGAAACGCAGTTTATTCCCTGGGACGAGGCGGGCGAGCCTGTCGGCGCTGATTATGCGGTCGTCTGGCAACCCGCTCCAGCCTTGTTCTTGCGTGAGACGCGACTGCGAGCCGTATTCAATCTGGGAGCCGGTATCGATAGCGTGCTGCGGCTTGCCGAACTGCCCGGAGATTTACCTATTGTGCGTCTTGAAGACGCGGGTATGGCTGAGCAGATGGTCGAGTATGTCGTATATGGGCTGTTACGGGCGACCCGTCAATTTGCCGTCTACGAGACCCAGCAACGGGCAGGCGAGTGGGTGGGTTTACCAGCCGTGGATCGCACGCGCTGGTCTGTTGGCGTGATGGGGCTGGGGGTGATTGGCGAGCGGGTGGCGCGGGCCGTGGCCCAGTTGGGATATCCTGTGGCTGGATGGGCCCGACACGCGAAAGAAATTCCGGGCGTCGAGGTTTACGGTGGTGCCGATCAACTGCCTGCGTTCCTGGCGCGTACGCGAGTGCTGGTTAACCTCCTTCCATTGACACCCGAAACTGAAAATATACTCAACCGGAAAAATCTTGAACAGCTTTTGCCGCACGCCTACCTCATCAATGTGGCTCGAGGACGGCATCTGGTAGAACAGGATTTGCTTGATCTGCTGGCTAGCGGACAAATTGCTGGGGCCATGCTTGATGTCTTCAGCTCCGAACCTCTGCCCAAAAGCCACCCATTCTGGAGCCATGCGGCCATAACCGTAACGCCACATGTCGCCGCTATTACGTTGCGTGAAGACACGGTCGATCAAATCGTCAATAAAATAGTTAATCTCAAGCAGGGTTTACCGATTTCTGGGCTGGTGTCTCGCGACCACGGGTATTGAACGCAAGCCATTTAAAACACTTGTTCTGATTTGCAGGGGAAATAGTTGTGTCGAAATCTCACAAAATAGCCGTGATTGCCGGTGACGGTATAGGGAAAGAAGTCATGCCTGAAGGCATTCGCGTTCTCGATGCTGTAGCCCAACGCTACGGTATTGCCTTTGAATGGGACAGACTAGACTGGAGTTGCGATTATTACGCTCGCCATGGACGTATGATGCCAGCCGATTGGAAAGAGCGCATAGGCGGCCACGAGGCTATTTTCTTTGGTGCCATCGGTTGGCCCGAGACGGTGCCCGATCATATTGCCTTGTGGGAGTCTTTGTTTAAATTCCGCCGTGAATTCGATCAGTACATTAATTTGCGGCCGGTGCGGCTCATGCCCGGCGTTAAATCGCCTTTGGCCGATCGCAAGTCGGGCGACATTGATTTTTATATCGTGCGTGAAAATACCGAGGGCGAATATTCCAATAGTGGTGGGCGGCTGTTTGAAGGTACGGCGCGAGAAGTCGTCATTCAAGAAAGTGTTTTTACTCGGGTCGGGGCCGATCGTGTGCTCAAGTTCGCGTTCGAGCTGGCTAAGAAACGTGGTAAGCATTTGACTGCAGCGACCAAGTCCAACGGAATTTCCATCTCAATGCCCTGGTGGGACGAGCGCGTCGCCGACATGGCCGCGCACTACCCGGATGTGCGCTGGGACAAATATCATATTGATATTCTGTGCGCCAATTTCGTTTTACATCCGGATTGGTTCGACGTAGTGGTGGCGTCCAATTTGTTTGGCGATATTTTGTCTGATCTGGGGCCTGCGTGCACCGGTACCATAGGCATTGCCCCGTCGGCCAATCTCAACCCCGAACGGCTGTTTCCGTCATTGTTCGAACCGGTGCATGGCTCGGCTCCCGATATTGCGGGGAAAGGTCTTGCCAATCCTATCGGGCAGATCTGGAGCGGCGCGTTAATGCTGGATTTTCTAGGCTATGCCGACGCGTCAGCGGCTGTGGTGGAGGCAATAGAAACGGTGCTGGAAAAAGGGCCGCGCACCCCCGATATGAATGGGTCGGCCAGCACATCCGATGTCGGTCGCGCCGTTGCCGCATTAATTGCGCAACGATAGCCGTGCTGCGACTGAAGGTAGCGGCACCCCTCGTGGGTGCCATCTTTCTAAAAGTTGAATTGCACTTTGCTATCTGGAATTAAACTGCACGAAATCCATCTGTTTAAAGTGTCTGGACAAGGAGTCCATTTTGGAAAACCAAACGAAAGCGATACGCATCGAACAGCACGGGGGGGCGGACGTGTTGAAATTCGTGACCGTCTCATTGCCTGCTCCGCAGAAAAACGAGGTCACGATACGGCAAAAGGCGGTTGGGCTGAATTTTGTTGATATTTACTTTAGAACGGGGCTATACCCGCACCCATTGCCCCATGGTTTAGGGGCAGAAGGGGCGGGGGTCGTTGACGCGGTAGGTGCCGACGTTAAGCACCTTAAAGTGGGCGATCGCGTTGCCTACGGCCAAAGCCCATTGGGCGCGTACGCCGAAGCGCGTAATGTACCAGCGCATCAGGTGGTGCGCATTCCAGCCTCAGTCAGCTTCGAGGACGCGGCGGCCGTAATGCTCAAGGGGCTGACCGTGCAATATCTGTTTCGGCAAACCTATCGGCTGCAAGGTAATGAAACGATTTTGTTTCACGCCGCGGCAGGCGGGGTGGGTCTGATTGCCTGTCAATGGGCCAAGGCCCTCGGAGTCAAAGTAATCGGAACCGCCTCCAGCCCGGAAAAGACGGCGCTGGCGATGGCCAATGGCGCCTGGAAAGTTATCGATTATTCACGTGAAAACGTGGTCGAGCGTGTACTGGAGCTGACCGGAGGGAAAAAAGTTCCGGTGGTGTACGACGGCGTGGGCAAGGATACCTGGCTCGCATCGCTCGATTGCCTGCAGCCGCGTGGTCTGATGGTGAGCTTTGGCAATGCGTCCGGGCCCGTTGAAGGCGTCAATCTGGGGATCCTGTCGTCGAAGGGTTCTTTGTTTGTTACACGCCCCACCCTGGGTACTCATGTAACGACGCATGAAAAGCTCAAGGCTGCCGCCGATGAGCTTTTCGGCTTGATCACCAAAAAGAAAATCAAGGTGCGTATCGGCCAGCGCTTTGCTTTGCGTGATGCAGGTGCGGCCCAAGAGGCGTTGGCTGGACGTAAAACCACTGGAGCGACGATTCTCACCGTAGATTAAACCCTGCCCTTGCGCCGCCACCCCTTACTCGTAGCCGTGCCATTTGGCGCTCGTCCTGCGCTCTATCATGCCTATATAGCGCAGAACCAGGATCTTCATTGGATTAGGCAAATCAACGAATTGGCAGCCGAGGACACGCCGTTTCTTGTCCTCGGCAAGGGACTCTTCGATGATTCGAACTACCAGCAATTTAGTAGAGATGGCGCCAGCGCCGGGAAATTCTACGTGGCAGTCGTTGTAAATGACGCCCGCCACATCACCCAGCAAATGCTGGTTGTCGATCAGCGCCATCCCGCCTGAGCTAAGGTCTTTAATATCCAGCGTCACATTGCAGGCTTTTGCAGCCGCATTGGCCGGTAGCACAATCGTGCACTTGACTGGTTCGCCGGGATGGAGGTCGATTCGATAGGAGTCGCGCCGCTGGATGCGTACCAGTGACGTGGGAAATTCGATACGCAGTGCTGGTTGATTGTCCAGGGTGCATGGGCTGGCTTGCGCGCTTGAAAACGCGATGCTGATTTTGTTTAACGTGGCTTCGAACTGGATACGTTCGACCTTGGCGGCTCGCTGATTAAATGTCTCCTGGGCTGAGTTGTCGATAATAATCGAGTTGTGTTTCGGATCTATATCTAGGATGGTAGTGAGAATAGCCTGAGCGCCCCCTTGGAGACACATTCGTATTAGACCCTTCTGGTCTTTCAACGAGCTTAGCAACGTCAGAATTTCGAGTTGTGACGTAATCAGATATTGCTCTTCATTTTCGGCCGATGAGGCAGCAGCGACATTTTGCATAAGACGGAAAGCTTAGGGCACTTAGTGTGTTGCATTATGCAATGCACACTAGGTTTTTACAAATTATTTC
>CAJDUX010000012.1_pt1 | contig 17968 bp, 16 predicted proteins | sample 7391081 | NCBI WGS metagenome assembly CAJDUX01 (sample SAMEA7055685, study PRJEB34461) | soil metagenome | biome: terrestrial ecosystem; feature: Peninsula; material: soil | place: Antarctica | collected 2016 | reverse complement strand
GGATGATGAATATGGCGATGCCCATAAAGCCGTACAGGGTCGAATCGAAGCCCTTGGCGATATTGTCGGCGCCCAGACTGGGGCCGATGGTGCGTTCTTCAATGATGTTCATAGGCGCGGCCAGAGCGCCTGCACGCAGCAATAGCGCCGTGTCGGTGGCTTCTTCAGCCGTCATGCTGCCGCTGATCTGAACCTGACCGCCGGGGATTTCGCTGCGGATGACCGGCGCCGTCACGACCTGGCCCTTGCCATTTTCGAACAGCACAATAGCCATGCGCTTGCCGATATTGTTGCGGGTGACATCGCGAAAGATGCGGGAGCCTTTGGCGTCGAGCGTCAGGTTGACCGATGGTTGCTGGGTTTGCTGATCGCGGCCTGGTTGCGCGTTCTGCAGGTTCTCGCCCGTCAGAATGACCTGGCGGCGCAGCAATATGGGACGCCCGTCGCGATCGGTGTAGCGTTCCAGCCCAAAGGGCACGGTACCAGCGGTAAGCGCTGCCATGGCGGCCGGGGAGTCATCTACCATGCGAATTTGCAGCGTGGCTGTCTTGCCCAGAATTTCCTTGGCCTTGGCAATGTCTTGTACACCCGGCAACTGCACCACAATCCGGTCGGCGCCTTGCTGTTGAATGACGGGCTCGGCGACGCCCAATTCGTTGATACGGTTGTGCAGGGTGAGAATATTCTGTTGAAGTGCGTTCGACTGAACCTCGACGATGGCCGCATCGGTAAGTTTGCCTACCAGCGGGAATTTACCTCCGTTGGTGGCCTCATTGGTGAACACCATGTCGGGCATGCGACGGCGCAGTTCCGAAGCAGCGGTATCGCGCGAATCGGCGCTGTCGAAGGTCGCAACGATAGACAAATCGGCGCGATCGACGCTGGCGTTCTTGATGTTGTTGTCGCGCAGGCTGGTGCGTACGTCGCTGGCCAGTGAATCGTAACGTCCGGTCAGGGCGCCGCGCATGTCGACTTGCAGCAGGAAGTGCACGCCACCGCGCAAGTCCAGACCCAGGTACATGGGATGAGCGCCCAGCGAAGAGAGCCAATTGGGCGAGGCCGATGCCAGATTAAGAGCTACGGTGTAGCTGGGGTCGGAGTGGTTGGTATTAAGCGTTTTTTCAAGTACATCTTTGGCTTTTAGCTGGGTGTCGGTGTTTGCAAAACGAAGTCGGACCGTGCCGTTCGGGCCATTTTGCTGAAAATAAGCACCGGTGTACTCGATATGATCGCCTTTGAGTATGCCTTCGACTTTTTCCAGTACGTTGTTATCGATCTTGACCGTTGATTTGGCGCCGGCAATTTGCACCGCTGGCGATTCGCCGAAAAAATTTGGCAACGTGTATAGCACCCCGATGATCAGTGCGGCCAGGACGGTCAGGTATTTCCAGAGAGGGTAGCGGTTCATGGTCGATCAACAGGCTAAAAGCATCAAAAACAAGCCCCGGACTGTTTTCAGTCTCGGGGTACGTACAGCGCGCTTATAGCGCCTTGATAGTGCCTTTGGGCAAAACCGCCGTGACGGCGGCTCTTTGCACAATAGTTTCTATGGGTTTGTCGGTAATCGTGGAGATGTCGACGGTAATGTAGTTGTCACCCATTTTGGTGACTTTGCCCAGCACTCCGCCCGAGGTGATGATTTCATCGCCCTTGGATAACGCTGCAACCATATTGCGGTGGTCTTTTTGTTTTTTCATCTGAGGCCGAATCATCAAGAAATACAAGATGACGAACATCAAGATGATGGGCAGCATGCCTAGTAGGGCGTTTTCCCCACCTGCGGCGCCGCCGGCGGCCTGGGCTGTAACAAGTGTAAGCGTGTCGACTGCGAGCATTCAATACTCCTGAAGGTTTCTGGTTAACTCTCTATTGTAGCGATATCTGGCTTATTCGATACCGTGGGCCCGATTTCGGGCGAATACGTCGCGCCATGCCTCGAAGTTGCCAGTAGAGATAGCAGTGCGCATTTCTTGCATCAAGGTCAGATAAAAGTGCAGATTGTGCAGGGTGTTGAGTCGCGCACCGGTGATTTCTTTGGCACGCTGCAGGTGGTGCAGATAAGCACGTGAGAAGTTTGCACAGGTATGGCAGGTGCAATTGGAGTCGAGCGGGCGGGTATCGTCTCGATAGCGCGCGTTGCGGATTTTGATGTCGCCGTGACGAGTAAATAACCAGCCGTTGCGCGCATTGCGCGTAGGCATCACACAGTCGAACATGTCTACGCCCAAGGCCACGCCGGCTACCAGATCTTCGGGAGTGCCCACTCCCATCAGGTAGCGGGGCGCTTGGACTGGCAGACGCGGTGCGATGTGCGCCAGCACGCGCATCATTTCATCTTTGGGTTCGCCCACAGAGAGGCCGCCTATGGCGTAGCCATGAAAACCGGTATCGACGAGTCCGGCCAGCGACTCGTCGCGCAGGTCCTCGAACATGCCGCCCTGGACGATGCCGAATAAAGCGTTGGGGTTATGCAGTTGATCAAAGGCCTGGCGCGAACGTGCGGCCCAACGCAGCGACATGCGCATCGATCGGGCTGCCTCGTCGTGTGTGGCTGGCCGATCTTCTATAAGGTAGGGCGTGCATTCGTCAAGTACCATGACAATGTCCGAATTCAGCGCCGTTTGGATGCGCATGGACTCTTCAGGGGTTAAAAATAGCCGTGCGCCGTCGATGGGCGAGGCGAACTTCACCCCTTCTTCGGTGATTTTGCGCATGCCCTTCAGACTGAAGACCTGGAATCCGCCCGAGTCGGTCAATATGGGCTTGTCCCATTGCATGAAGCCGTGCAGGCCCTGGTGCTTACCGATGACTTCGGTGCCAGGACGCAGCCACAGGTGAAAGGTATTGCCCAGCACAATCTGTGCGCCGACCTCGGTAAGTTCGTGCGGCAGCATGGCCTTGACGCTGCCGTAAGTGCCTACGGGCATGAAAACGGGGGTTTCTACAACGCCGTGATTCAGTGTGATGCGGCCACGACGCGACGCGCCATCGGTAGCGAGGAGTTCGAATTGCAGACCGGTCATGCCTGCGGTGTTTCTATGAACATCGCATCGCCGTAGCTGAAAAAGCGATAACGAGATTGGATGGCGTGTGCGTAAGCGCGTCGGATGGGATCCATGCCGGCGAGCGCCGAAATGAGCATTAGCAGGGTAGATTGCGGCAAATGAAAATTCGTGATGAGTGCATCGATAACCTGGAAATGATAGCCGGGAGTAATGAACAGGCGCGTGTCTCCTTCGATAGGGCTGTCTTGGGTGGCGCCATCGTGGTTGATATGCTGAGCCGCCGACTCTAGGGCTCGCACGCTCGTCGTGCCAACGGCAACGATCCGGCCACCGGCGGCGCGTGTGGCACGAATCTGCTGCACGGTTTGGACCGAAACCGAATAATGCTCGGAATGCATGATGTGCTCGTCGAGATTTTCCACGCGCACCGGTTGGAACGTTCCAGCGCCTACATGTAGCGTTACAAAGGCTTCCCCTATGCCTTGCGCAGTAAGGCGGGCCAGCATGGCGTCGTCAAAATGCAGCCCTGCTGTGGGCGCTGCGACTGCACCCGGTTCGCGGGCGTAAACCGTCTGGTAGCGCTCTTCGTCCTGTTGCCGCGCGACGTGCGTAATGTAGGGAGGCAAGGGCGTTGAGCCATAGCGGTCAAGCAAGTCGAGCACTCTTTCGGGGAATTCAAGTTCGAACAGTTCTCCCTGCCGGCCCAAAACTTTGACGTTAAAGGCTTCGGCCATGGTCAAAACGCTGCCAGGTTTGGGAGACTTGCTGGCCCTGACATGCGCCAACGCCACGCGGGGCTGGGTAATGGATTCGATGAGAAGTTCTACTTTCCCGCCGCTGTCTTTGTGCCCGCGCAACCGTGCCTTGATCACCCGGGTGTCGTTAAAGACCAGGAGATCGTTGGGTTTGAGCAGATCGGGCAGATGGGTGAATTGCCGGTCATGCAAGTTGCCGGCGGCATCCAGATGCAGCAGGCGACTGCCTGTGCGTTCGGCTGCCGGAAATTGGGCAATAAGTTCGGATGGAAGTTCGTAGTCGAACTGGGAAAGTTCAAGCCTGTGGTTCACGCGGAAATCTTGGAGTTGCGGCCGCGAGGTTAAGCGCGCCTGGGTTAGTGTCGTCGCCGGTATTTTAAGCCGATGGCGCAGATTTTTGCTTGGGTGCGGGCCAATTCGACCACGACTTTGGTTATGCTCTTAGATTTGAACCTGCAGGATTCGGTGTCATCATGGCGTTATATGTGTTGAAAAAGCAGCTGCGTCGCCTCGGGTGCGGCGTCTTGCGATGGCTGGCCTGCGGCCTGGCTGCAGGATGGGCAGCGGTCGCAGCGGCGCAACCTCTTCCGGCCGATCTGAGCCGGGTCTGGCAGGCGACTCACCTGCCGCAAAGCTCTTTGTCGCTGGTGGTGCAGGAGATCAACGGGCCGCGTCTGGTCGAGATCAACGGTTCGGTGCCGCGTAACCCGGCTTCGGTGATGAAGATGGTGACCACCTGGAGCAGTCTCGCCGGCCTGGGCCCCGATTATGTCTGGCGTACAACATTTCTGGCTAAAGGCCATCCTGACGCTCAGGGCACATTGCTTGGCCCCCTGTACTTGAAGGCGGGCGGTGACCCTTTGCTTCGGATTGAAGATTTATGGGTCTTGCTGCGCGATTTACGCCTGCGCGGCATCAAGAATTTATCGGAGGTCGTTGTCGATCGATCTATCTTCGGTCAGGTGACGACCGACCCTGGCGAGTTTGACGGCGCGCCCGACCGGCCCTACAACGCCAGCCCGGACGCGTTGATGGTCGGTTTGGGGGCTGTGCGTCTGGTTTTTCAGCCCGATGAACAGGCCCACAAATGGATTCCCATTGTTGACCCGCCGATGTCCGAGGTGCGAATCAGTGGTGATGTTAAATGGAGCGCGGCAGTTTGTCCCGGGTCGCCGTCTATCGCCACCGAGGTAAGCCGCAGCGATAAAAATGTGGTGGTTCATGTCAGCGGCGCGGCGGCCGGCTCGTGTGGCGAGTTCAGTGTGTACCGGCTGGTCATGTCGCAGCCCGATTATTTTTCGGCTGTATTTCGGATGCTCTGGCAAGATCTGGGCGGTACCCTGGGCAAGGGTATTCGGGCGGGACGCGTTCCATCCGGTGCCACACCGATAGTCTGGCACGATTCGCCGACACTGGCCGACCTGATCCGCACTATTAACAAACACAGCAATAACGTCATGGCCCGAACCTTGCTGCTGACACTAGGCGCTCAAAAAATCGGGCCTGGCGCAACCATGGAGACTGGCGGGCGAGCTGCGCTGGCGCTGCTCAATAGTCAGCAGGTAGATACTCGCGGCTGGGTTATTGATAACGGCGCAGGGCTGGCGCGCGATGCACGTTTGACCGCTACGGGCCTGGCCCAGATGCTGGGAATGGTGTGGCGTTCACCTTTGATGCCTGAATTCGTTTCTTCGTTGGCTATTTCGGGTACGGATGGCACGGTCAAACGTCGTTTGCGCGACGGTGAAGTCAAGGGCATGGCGCACTTGAAGACTGGCACTCTGCGTGATTCCCGTGCGTTGGCGGGCTATGTGCTGGGGGCCAGCGGCAAGCGGTATATTGTTGTCAGCCTGGTCAATGACGAACACTCAGGCTCGGTGCGCAGCTTCGATGATGCGTTAATTGAGTGGCTGGCGGCCCACTGATCAGCTCCCCCTACACCGTATTTTTTCGGAAACTATGATGCCTGTACATGAAATTAGCCACCCCCTGATACGTCACAAGCTTGGATTGATGCGCCGGGCCGACCTTAGTACCAAGAATTTCCGCGAGATGGCGCAAGAGGTGGCCTCTTTGCTCACGTATGAGGCCACGCGGGATCTGCCTATGGCGCCGTGCACTATTCAAACTTGGTGCGGCGAACTGGTGGTGGAAAAAATTGCGGGCAAAAAAATCACGGTGGTGCCTATTTTGCGAGCCGGGATCGGCATGCTCGACGGTGTGCTTAGTTTGATACCCGGAGCCCGGGTGAGCGCGGTGGGCATCGCGCGCAACGAGAAAACCTTGCAGGCGCAGCCTTACCTCGAGAAACTGGTGGGTGAGCTTGACCAGCGCCTGGCCCTCATTGTCGATCCGATGCTGGCCACAGGGGGTTCGATGCTGGCCACGATCGACATGCTTAAAAAAGCTGGCTGCCGTAGCGTGCGTGCGCTGGTGCTTGTGGCTGCGCCGCAAGGTATCAAGGCGGTGCTCGCCCGCTATCCGGACGTGCATCTTTATACGGCCTGCATAGACAGTCATTTGAATGAAAACGGCTATATTATTCCGGGTTTGGGCGATGCGGGTGATCGTCTGTTTGGTACTCGGCAGAAAGACGTCTAAATATGTTTACTTACGTCTTCTTGTGTTTTGTCCAAGATGCGAACGGCAGAGGGTGTAGTATGAAATCTGGGTGTTTGTAACGGATGGACTGTATGCGTTTGATTTTTGCGGCAGGTGCAGCGACGGTGGCGTGGGCGCTCGGCTTGACACCGGCCGTGGCAGGTATTTGCGAAGTACCCTTTATGCATGATGGCGGCGCGGTTACCCTGACGGGTTCTGGCGGCATCCAACTGGGTGCAGATTTAAGCTTTTCGAACGTTAAAAAATTGTCTGCCGATGCCTGTGATGCCAGAGTACAGGGTAATGCGACCTTTGGTCTGGGGGGCTTGCCCGCGGGCAATTCCAAGATTGATTATTGGATGTCAGTGAAAAATGGTAAAGCCAGCTTCGAGCGCGACGACGGTGCAGGCAGGCGTGTGCCGGTCAATGGCAAATTCGATTTGCGCATGCTGGGGCTGTTCGCATACGGCCAGCCGATTACTCATAGTGGGCAGACCTTTCCAGCCCTGAAGTTCCAGATCAATATTGATAAACACGCCGTTCAGACACAGCCTTTGGTGGTGCATACTGGCGAAAAAACGGTGGGTTCGCGCCAGTCGATACAAACCGCGGCTGGGGTAGAGGCCTGCTGGCCGATTCGCTATACGCGGGTGATCGACCCAACCCAGGCTTCGTTCAATGGGCTCGTCCTGCCGGTTCCAGGTATGACATCGTCGGTGACTGATTGGTTTTGTCCCAAGGTAAATATGGTGATGAAGCAAGAAAGCCAGCAGCAAGGTATGACGTCGCTGCTTGAAGTATCTAGCCTGCGCTAGCGCGGGCATGTTTCAGACGCGGTATTTCCACCAAAAGGCGGTAATCTCGTTCGTGTATTATTTCAGTTAGCGTTTAGTTCAATTTAGTACTAGGAGTTCGTAATGCCAGCAAAAAATACTGCTAAAGACATTGAATCTCGCGAAGATCAATTTATCGAAACCGTTAAAGATAGTCTGGACGATGCCGAGAAGCTGCTGCTCGAAGCGGCCGAAGCTACGGGCGACAAGGCCGCCGAGTTACGCGAGCGGGCCATGCGTTCGTTGCGCCGCACGCGCGAAGCACTCTACGAAACCCAAGATGCATTGGTGGACAAGGGACGTCGCGCCGCACGTGCAACCGACGATTATGTGCACGATAATCCGTGGCAAGCGATCGGGATTGGAGGCCTGACAGGTTTGTTGGTGGGCATGCTGATCAGCCGCCGCTAAATGCGCCTCGAACCCGGCCGCGCGCGCCGTCCGGCGCGCCGCCTTTAAAAGGCATACATGGCAATCCGACAATCCTTAGGCGAGTTGGCCAGCACCTTGCTGTCTATTGTGTGCACGCGCATTGAGCTTTTTGGGCTTGAGGCTGCAAGCCAGAAATTGCGCCTGTTCAAATTGCTGGGTATGATGTTTGCGGCGCTGTTGTTTTCGACGCTGGCGCTGTTGGTATTTTCGCTGTTGCTGGCCTTATATTTCTGGCCGACCGATTATCGCTATTGGGCGCTTGGTGTGCTGGTCGTGGTATATGGCGCGGCGGGCCTGGGGTTCTTCTGGGCGATACGGCGTGCTTTGTTAGAAGACCCAATGCCGTTTAACGCCACGCTTGATGAACTGCGGCGCGACTTTATCTCTGTGCGGCGCTTATGTGAGCCTTCTGAAAGCGCGGGTGCAAGCACCGAGGATAGGCCATGAGAACTCTGCCTTCCGAAAATACGTTGCGCATCGAAGTGTTGAGAGCGCAGGCGGCGCTGCAACGTCGGGCGCTGGGTCGTCAAGTTGGTCAGGTTGGCCAGGCGTTAAGCCCTGCGACATTGTTGCATGAGGCGCTTCCGATGGTATCGAGATGGAGCAGCTGGCGCTTACTGCAAGGCTTGGGCCTCGCGCAGCGCTACCCCTTGCTCATCACCGCGGCATCCGCGCTATTGACGGGTCGCGGCAGACGCCGCAACTGGCTGCGCATCGGTGTTGGCGTATTGCTGGGCTGGCAGGCCCTGCGTGCAGCGAAGTCTTCGCGCAAAAAATAGCGGTCCCCGACTGTAAGCGTCGCACTTGTATTGGGTGTCCAATCGATCAACCGTAAGGGTCGCCTGATTTATAGCCCCAATTTCTGCCACATTTCGTCTACCCTGGCTTTTACGGTGGCGTCCATCTGAATGGGCGTGCCCCATTCCCGTTGGGTCTCGCCGGGCCACTTATTGGTGGCGTCCAGGCCCATTTTGCCGCCCAGCCCAGATACCGGTGAGGCGAAGTCCAGGTAGTCGATAGGCGTATTTTCGACCAGAACCGTATCGCGTACAGGATCCATGCGCGTGGTCATGGCCCATATCACTTCCTGCCAGTTGCGCGGATCGATGTCCTGGTCTACGACGACAATGAATTTGGTGTACATGAATTGGCGCAGCACACTCCACAGGCCGAACATGACGCGTTTGGCGTGGCCTGGGTATTGCTTGCGCATCGAGACCACGGCCAGCCGGTAGCTGCAACCTTCGGGAGGCAGATAAAAATCCACAATTTCCGGCAACTGACGTTTCAGCAGCGGCACGAATACTTCGTTTAGCGCCAGACCCAGAATGGCCGGCTCGTCTGGCGGCTTGCCCGTATATGTGCTGTGGTACATGGGCTGGCGACGCATAGTGATGCGATCAACCGTGAAGACCGGAAACCAGTCCTTTTCATTGTAATAACCCGTGTGGTCGCCATAAGGTCCTTCCAGCGCCATTTCGTACTGGGAGTCGGCCGGGCCCGCGATGCCCTCAGGCGCCACGGGTTGAATGGCGCGTGGGTCGTCCGACGGCAGCAAATGGCCTTCGAGCACGATCTCGGCATAGGCGGGCACGGAAAGATCGCTGCCCAGTGCTTTGGCCACTTCGGTTCGCGAACCACGCAGCAAGCCGGCAAACTGATATTCCGACAGGCTATCGGGGACCGGGGTTACGGCTCCCAAAATCGTGGCTGGGTCGGCGCCAAGAGCCACCGCAACTGGAAAAGGCGTGCCAGGATGAGCCAGCATGTGGTCTCTGAAGTCGAGTGCGCCGCCGCGGTGCGACAGCCAGCGCATGATGAGCTTGTTGCGGCCCAGTAGTTGCTGTCGATAGATACCCAGATTCTGGCGGCGCGCGTTGGGGCCGCGCGTAATGACAAGCCCCCAGGTAAGTAAAGGGGCAATATCGCCGGGCCAGCAGCGCTGCAAGGGAATTTGATTCAGATCTACGTCCTTGCCTTCGATCACAATTTCCTGGCAGGCAGGATTTTTGACATTTTTGGGACTCATGTCCCATAGGGCAGCCTTCAGCATGGCTACTTTGGCTAGCGCATCGCGCAAGCCCTTGGGCGCTTCGGGTTCACGTAGCGAGGCCAGCAGCTCGCCCGTTTCGCGCAGGGCGCCCACGTCTTGCGCGCCCATGCCCCAGGCAACTCGTTTGGGGGTGCCAAATAGATTGGTCAGCACTGGCATGGTGGCCGGCGCGGATTGGTGCACCGCGTGCTCAAACAATAGCGCCGGTCCACCGGCGCGCAGCACCCGGTCGCTGATTTCGGTCATTTCCAGGTCAGTTGATACCGGATGTGTGACACGCTTGAGTTCGCCTGCCTTTTCAAGCTGCGCTAAAAAGTCTCTGAGGTCACGATATTTCACGGCAATCCTGTTAATTTAGTTACATTTAAGCGGTTGGTCTAAGGTTAACATCGGCTTTGATTATTTTATCCGGTGGCAGAAGGATGTCCGACTCGGGTTCGGGAAACCTATTCAGCCGTTCTGCTCGCGGACTCGTGAATCAGCTGGGCGAGTTTGTTCACGTATCGGCGATCTATCTCGGCATTGCAGTGTTGGTGACGCTGGCGCTTAGCGTGACCGTGCCGTCCTTGCGCCTGCAGTCGCAGCAAATACATACTGCCTTGGTGGCGAGTTTGCGCCCCGATGCTATACAGAACTCAAGTTCGTTTGCCCAGGTCAATGATGCGATATTAGCGGCGGCGATGCCGCCCGAATCGACGTCAGCAGCATCGCCCGACCAATCTCTTGGCGAGTCAGCAATGCGTGGTGCGACCCCTTCTACGGCTGCGCCTGCCACGGATTTACCGGCCTCTAAAGCAACACCAGAGCTAGAGGCGAACCCACCGGGCCTCTTCTCCCAGGCATTGGGCGTAGATGCTCGCAACCTGTCGATCCCCAACGTAACAAAGGCCCAGTCCCAGGCTTTGCGCAGCTACATCGCGCGCAAATATCAGATTGCCTATAACGCGGCGGGTGTGCTCATTAAAACGGCTTTTCTCGTGGGCAAAGAACAGCATCTTGATCCGCAATTACTGCTGGCTGTGATCGCCATCGAATCACGCTATAACCCCTTCGCGGAGAGCCATGTGGGAGCGCAGGGATTGATGCAGGTGATGACCGATGTCCATAAAGACAAGTTTGCGCGTTTCGGCGGCGGACCCGTGGCAGCCTTGAACCCGATTGCGAATATACGCGTGGGCTCGCAAATATTGAAAGATTGCATCAAACAGCGCGGGTCGCTTGAAGGCGGCCTTGCGTGCTATGTAGGCGCCAGTGGTGCGGGCGATGGTGGTTACGGAGCCAAGGTGTTGGCCGAAAGGCGCCGTATTGCGCTGGCTTCGGGTATCCCAATAGATAAAAAATAACTTTGAATCAGGCTAGAAAGTGCTCGATGCGGGCCACGGCTTCCCGGAGGCGATCCAGCCCTGTAGCATAAGAAAAACGCATGGTGTAGTGTGCATGGGCAGGCCCGAAATCGCGCCCCGGTACGGCGGCGACGCTGGCATCGTGGAGCAGGCGATGCGAAAAATCGTCGCTGTCCTGGCTATGTTCACGGATGTCGGCGTAAATATAAAAGGCTCCGTCGGGTGTTACCGGAATGTGCAGGCCCAGACGTTCGAGTTCCGGTAGCAGGTAGTCGCGGCGTTGCTTGAAGGATAGTCGGCGGTTCTCGTAGATACGCATTACCTCGGGCTCAAAACAGGTCAGGGCGGCATGTTGAGCCAGCGACGGCGCGCAGATGGCCAGGCTGGCAGCCAGCTTTTCAATGGCTGGTATCATTGATTGGGGCGCAATCAGCCAACCCAGCCGCCAGCCGGTCATATGAAAATACTTGGAGAAGCTGTTGATGATAATGATGTTGTCATCCAGCGTCAGTGCGCTTTCGGGCGCGTCGTCGTAGTACAGGCCTAGATAGATTTCATCCATGATGATAAAGCCGTCTCGCGCCCTAACCTCGGCGATCAGGGCGCGCAGGTCTTCGCGAGCGATGGTGGTGCCCGTCGGGTTGCTGGGCGAGGCGATCAGCACGCCGCGGGTCGATGGGCCCCAGTGGGCTCGAATATCGGCTGCGCTTAACTGGAAGCGTTGTGTTGCCTGACAAGGAATCAGGCGCGGGACGCCACCCGCGCCAAGGATGAAATTCTGGTTCGCGGGGTAGGAAGGGTCGGGCATGAGGATTTCGTCGCCCGGATTGATCAAGGCCATGCACGCCAGCAGCAGCGCACCTGAAGCGCCCGTAGTCACTATCACCCGTTTGGCGTCCACAGATGCGCCAAAGCTCTGTGAGTAATAATGGGCAATGGCTTCGCGCAAGGGCGCAATGCCCGCAGGGGGCGTATAGCCGCTCAGCCCTGCACGGGCCGCACGGTTCAAGGTCTCCAGCACTTGTGCCGGTGCGGTAAAGTCGGGTTCACCGATGCCCAGGCTGATAATGTCGTGGCCTTGCGCATTGAGCGCGCTGGCCTGCTTGAAGAGATCCACAGCGTAGAATGGCATCACTTGTGCGGTACGCTTGGCTAGGTGCAACATAGGCTGGTTTCTCGGGCTTAAAAAAGGTAGTTATTGTAGATCGTCGGGCGATGCGGCCCGGTGCGTCTGTACGGAAATATTTGTTCGTAAGGAATCGTTGTATGGAGTCCCCTTCTCGTCGCGGCTTTCTGATGGGACGTCGCCCTTCCAGTAACCCCTGGGATAAATTCTGCGAGCGCCTGCGGCGCAATATCAAGGGTAGCCTGTATGATTTTGGCGCTACCACCGGAGCGGGTAGCGCGCGCCTGGTTCCCGGAGAGCCGGCCGACGTACGTCATGCGCGGGCCTTGTGCGCCGAGTATAGGGTAGTTCTGGCCCTGGGTGGTATTTCGCAGGCCGCTACGCCTCTGGGGCAGTCGGTGCTTTGGGTCGAACCGGGCAACGAATTGGGAGGATTCAAACGATTGTCCGAAGGCAGCCCTCAGTGGTTTGTACAGCCCGGCTGCTTCGTGGGCGAGCTATGCGCGGCCGGATTTCAGCCGCTTGCAGATGTGCCCGGCCATCTGACGGTGGCGGCCTGGCTTGCAGACCGCCTTCTGTGCGATTGGAATACGGGGGAAACCTGGAAGTCGGGCCTGGATCACGCTTCGGTTCTGCTGGCCGATGGCACCACCGCAACGCTGGGTCCTTTTGGCGAAGACAGCCGCCAACCACTTGAAAATCTGATGTTGCAGCGGCTGGTGCCCGATTTGTTCCAGCTATCGGGCAAGGCCGCCGCCCAATCGTGCAGGCGATTGACCCCCTGGGCTGCGCGCTATCGGCTGGACGCTCTTTCCCCGAGGGTAGTGTTAAACGAACTCACCATGAACTGCGACATGGATACCGGCCGGCCCGCTTTCTCCACCCATCACGACAGTTCGGAAGATGAGGCCTGGTTTTTTGCCGCCGATCTGGACGCTCAGGTCAAGACACTGTTCGATCCCAATGACCTTTTTCCATACTTGGGCCAGGACATATAGGTGGGCGCCGCTGCATGGGTGTTTGGCCAGTCTTACCATTAGAAGCCTGCTTAGGGCTAGAATGAGTATCTCCTATTTTTCGAACTCTGAATAATCATCATGGAAGAAAATCTTCGTCGCGCGGCACTGGACTATCACGCACATGGCCGCCCCGGCAAAATTGCGATCAGCCCCACCAAGCAGCTTTCCAATCAGCGCGATCTGGCGCTGGCCTATACGCCCGGCGTGGCCGCTGCATGCGAAGAAATTGTGGCCGACCCAGTCAATGCCTTCCACTACACCGCGCGCGGCAATTTGGTAGGGGTCATTACCAATGGCACCGCGGTGCTGGGCCTGGGCAATATCGGGCCGCTTGCCTCCAAGCCCGTGATGGAAGGCAAGGCAGTGCTATTTAAGAAGTTTGCCGATATTGATGTATTTGATATTGAAATCAATGAAACCGATCCGGACAAGCTGGTTGATATTATTGCCAGCCTGGAGCCTACATTTGGCGGCATCAACCTTGAAGACTTCAAGGCGCCTGAATGTTTTACCATTGAACGCAAATTGCGTGAACGCATGCGTATTCCGGTTTTCCACGATGACCAGCACGGCACCGCAATTTGTGTATCGGCGGCATTCACCGGAGGGCTGGAGGTGGTGCACAAGGCCATTGATCAGGTCAAGGTCGTGGTGTCGGGCGCGGGCGCCGCGGCGCTGGCCTGCCTAGACCTCATGGTCGACATGGGGTTGCCGGTTAAAAACATCTGGATCTCCGATATCGAAGGGGTGGTGTACAAGGGGCGCCCGGTGTTAATGGACCCCGACAAAGAACGGTTTGCGCAAGACACGGCGGCGCGTACATTGGGCGAAATTATCGACGGTGCCGATGTGTTTCTGGGCCTGTCGGCGGGCGGTGTCCTCAAGCCCGAAATGGTCGCCAAAATGGCCTCCAATCCTTTAATTCTGGCTTTGGCGAACCCTACTCCCGAAATCCTGCCCGAAGTGGCGCATGCGGTACGTGACGACATCGTCATGGCAACGGGTCGGTCCGATTATCCAAACCAGGTCAATAATGTCTTGTGCTTTCCGTATATTTTTCGCGGAGCGCTAGATGTAGGCGCCACTACCATTACTCGTGGAATGGAAAAAGCGGCCGTACGCGCCATCTGCAAGTTGGCGCAAGAAGAACAAAATGAAGTTGTGGCGGCGGCCTATGGCACCTATGGTGTCTCGTTTGGCCGCGACTACCTGATTCCCAAACCTTTTGACCCACGTCTGATCGTGCGTATTGCGGTGGCGGTAGCTCGCGCGGCCATGGAAGATGGCGTGGCCATCCGGCCTATTGCTGATCTGGACGCCTACACGGCGCAGCTACAGCAGTTCGTCTATCGTTCGGGCTCCTTCATGAAGCCCCTGTTTTCAATTGCCAAGGGGCTGGTGCGTGACGGGGGCAAGGCGCGTATTGTTTTTACCGAAGGCGAAGAAGAACGTGTCTTGCGTGCTGTGCAGGTGGTCATCGACGAAAAAATCGCCAAACCCATCCTGGTCGGCCGTCCGGCCGTGCTGCAGTCGCGCATCGAAAAATTCGGTCTGCGCATCCGGTTGGGTGTCGATGTGGAAGTGACCGATCCTGAATATGACGAGCGCTTCCATCGTTACTGGACAACCTACTGGGAAATGATGTGCCGTCGCGGCATCAGCAAAGAAATGGCGCGCGTCGAGATGCGCCGCCGCCTGACGCTGATCGGCGCGATGATGGTGCATCTGGGTGATGCCGATGGCCTGATCTGCGGCACGGTAGGCACGTACGCCAATCATTTGCAGTTTATCGATAATGTAATCGGCCAGACGCCAGGCGCTAAAACCTATGCGGCGATGAATATCTTGTTGCTGGCCGAGCGTACGGTGGCTCTGGTTGATACCCATGTCAACGACGACCCGAGCGCCGAGCAGATTGCCGAAATCACGATCATGGCGGCTGCCGCAATGCGCCGCCTAGACGTTGTGCCCAAGGTGGCTTTGCTGTCGCGTTCCAATTTCGGATCGGGCAGTTCGGCCTCGGGCAAGAAGATGCGTACGGCGCTTGATCTTATCCGCCTACGCGAGCCAGAGCTCGAAATCGATGGCGAAATGCATGGTGATTGTGCTTTGGATGAAGCGCTGCGCCAACGCATATTACCGTCGACCACGCTCAAGGGCGAGGCCAATTTGCTGGTCTGCCCCAATGTCGATTCGGGCAACATTGCCTACAACTTGCTTAAAACGGCAGCCGGCGGCAATATTGCGGTGGGTCCGTTTTTGTTGGGAGCCGATGCGCCGGTGCATATACTGACGTCCAGTTCAACAGTACGTCGGATTATCAACATGGCAGCGCTCACCGTGGTCGATGCCAATACCCCACGATAAGCCCGACCCGGCGCCTTCCTGCTCCCGCGCGTCTCCTACGGGTTTGGTATTGACCGGAGGCGGGGCGCGGGCCGCCTATCAGGTTGGCGTGCTCGATGGGGTGTATCAGATTCTTGACGCCAACCATAGCGCTGGTTTTGCGAATCCATTTGAAGTCATTTGCGGTTCTTCTGCGGGGGCGATCAACGCCGCCGCCTTGGCGTGTCGCGCCGATACGCCACATCGTGCGGTCGACCGCTTGCGAGCCCTTTGGGAAAACTTGTCTACCGGGATGGTCTATCGGGCCGATGGGCTGGGTTTGGTTTATAGCGGTCTGCGCTGGTTCGCGATGTTGTCGATGGGGTGGTTGTTTCCTGGGTCACGCAATAAAAACCCTCGTTCGTTGCTTAATAACCGGCCTCTGGCCGGGCTGCTTGCTGAGACGCTGGATTTTGCGCGCCTGCCTCACAATCTAAGCCAGGGCTACCTGGAGGCGCTGGCTATTACGGCTTCGGGCTATACCAGTGGCGAGCATTTAACGTTTTATCAATCTCATCGCACTATACAGCCCTGGAGGCGCATCTTGCGCCGGGCTGTGCCTTGCACCATTAGCATCGACCACCTCATGGCATCGAGCTCGATTCCGTTTGTGTTTCCTGCGCAGGCGCTGCCTTTGTACGGGCAAGTCGAGTGGTGTGGAGATGGGTCGATGAGACAGTTGGCGCCGCTGAGCCCCGCGATACATTTGGGCGCCCAAAAGATATTTGTGATCGGCACAGGCCATCGTGACGATACCCATCCCGAGCGCCGCAATGACCGCCCCCCATACCCGTCGCTGGCGCAAATAGGGGGGCAGGCGTTGTCGAATATTTTCCTCGACAGCCTGTCCATGGATCTTGAGCGCATGGATCGTCTTAATGAATTGCTTGCGCAACTACCCTCGGATGGTTTAAAAAGCCAGTCGTTGCGCCCGATACGGACATTGGCAATTACCCCCAGTCGTTCTCTGGATGACATTGCCATGGAGTATCTGCACGAAATGCCGCATGCCGCGCGTACCCTTTTTCGCGTTCTCGGTGTATCGTCTGGTTCGGGACCATCAAGCGGTGGCGCATTGATTTCGTATTTGTTGTTCGAGGCTGGCTATACGCAGGCGCTGATCCGATTAGGGCGTGCAGATAGCTTGAGCCGTGTTGAAGAAGTCCAGGCCTTTTTTAAGGAGGCGTAATCATGGCCCCAGCGCAGTCGCTGCAAAAAAAACTGCAGAAAGGTGGTTTGCTTGACGTTTCCTCGGTGTCGCCGGAAGACCTGTCCAAGGCCGCCGACGCGTTAGGAATGGTTGTATTTGTGGTCAATTGCGATCGGGCGCGCAGTTGTTCGGCGGTGCTTCGGGCGATCGCCCGTGCAGTTGATTTTCCGGAGTTTTTCGGCAGCAACCTGGATGCCTTGTCGGATTGTCTGTGCGATACGTTGCTGGATCAGAAGGTTGGGTTCGTGTTGTGTCTGAATAATTTGCATTCTGGCGATCCGGCGCTGGCCGATGATGCGGCGGCGGTGCTTAGCGTGTGCGCCGACACGGTCGAATTTGCCATCAATAATGATCGTTATTTTGCGTATGCGGTGCAGCATGCAGGCAAACACCCTGATCCCGAGCCGGGGATTGCACCGACTCCGTATTCCGGCCATCGTCCGCACGAATAGGTCGGAGTTGGGGGTTGAACGGCGCTTCAATTTAATGGGCAGGTTTTGGGGCGTTAGATTCTGTAGCGGCACCCCTTGTGGGTGCCATTGACGCTCTATTGTGTTCCCTGACAGCACCCCTTGGGATATCCCGTCGGTTTTGCTACATCCATCCTTTTAGCGCGCTACTGGCGGCGATCAGCGCCAGGCCGGCGGTTTCGGTCCGAAAAATGCGCTTGCCAAATTGCACGGCACCCAGGGTGTGGCGCGCGGCCAAGGCCTGTTCTTCTTCTGACCATCCGCCCTCGGGTCCGACCAAGAGGGTCAGCGATTGGTTGTCGGCATGGAGCGCTTGCGCCAACGTCTGTGTTGCGTCGGGGTCGCAGAACAGAACTTGCGTAGAGGCATCGGTTTGCTCGAGGCACGCCTGCAGTGACAGGGGTGCCTCGATGGCCATGATGCGGTTGCGCCCGCATTGTTCGCTGGCGGCTTGTGCGATGCCTGCCCAGCGGCGCAAGCGCTTTTCCAGTCGTTCGCCGCTCAATTGCAGGACGCTGCGTTGCGCAGCGATGGGGATGAGCCGCTGGGCGCCCAGTTCGACGGCTTTTTCGACGACCCAGTCCATTTTGTCGCCCGATGGGATGCCTTGGGCAAGCGTGATCACGCCCGGCAATTCGCGGTCGATTGGACGTAGTGCGCCTAGCTGAGCGTAGCCTTTTTTTCCCTCGATTTGCAGGTTGGCCGGATATTCGCCGCCTTGGCCGTCAAAGAGTAC
>CAJDUX010000033.1_pt1 | contig 19317 bp, 19 predicted proteins | sample 7391081 | NCBI WGS metagenome assembly CAJDUX01 (sample SAMEA7055685, study PRJEB34461) | soil metagenome | biome: terrestrial ecosystem; feature: Peninsula; material: soil | place: Antarctica | collected 2016 | reverse complement strand
CGGGCCTATTATGAATACTTGCCCAGGGGCGCCAGCAGTGTCCAGTACACCGTGCGTCTGAATACCATCGGGCAGTTCAATTTGCCGCCCACACGCATCGAAGCCATGTACCAGCCCGACGTATTTGGCGTGGCGCCCAATAGCGCTGGCGTGGCTGTCCAGGCCGGCAAGCAGCCACAATAAAGGGTCACTTGATGAGTAAGCCTGTGAGAGAGATAGGGGGGCGTGGGCTAAGTTCTTGGTTAAAGGCCGGTGCGCTGGTTCTATGCACGCTGGCGTGGGCACCGTCGCTCGCAGCGTTGCCTTCGTACCAGCAGGCCAGGCAGGCGTACCGTGCTTCGGATGTGCGGGTGCTGGATCGGCATGCAGAGTTGTTGCAGCGTGTGAGGCGCGATTATCAGGGGCGCCGCGGCGATTGGTTGGAATTGAGCGATATTTCGCCTGCGCTGCAAAGCGCGGTGGTCTTGTCTGAAGACCGTCGTTTTTATAGCCACGGTGGGGTCGACTGGGAGGCGTTCGGTGCGGCGGCCTGGGACAATTTGTGGCATAGCGGACGCCGCGGAGCATCGACCATCAGCATGCAATTGGTGGCTTTGCTCGATACCGGGTACGCCCGTGGCGGTTCGGGGCGCACGGTTTTGCAGAAAATCGAGCAGATTGTCCAGGCGCGCACGCTGGAGCGGCACTGGACCAAACCGCAGATTCTCGAAGCCTATCTGAATCTGGCGGCGTTTCGCGGCGAGCTGGTAGGTGTGGACGCGCTGGCAAGGGTGTTATTTCAGAAGCATGCCAGCGGAATGGATGCGCGTGAGGCCGCTGTGGCGGCCGCCTTGCTGCGTGGCCCCAATGCGTCCCGGCAGGTGCTGACACGACGTGCCTGCGGCCTGCTTAAAACCATGGGTGTGTCTCAGGAATGCAATGGGCTGGCCGATTTTGTATATCGCAGCCTGCTGCACACGTCGGCGCCCAGAGTCGACACCGACAGTTTGGCGCCGCAGTTTGCCCGGTTGGTGCTGGGGCAAGAGCGCGTTGAACCAGGCCAGGCCGTTACGACTTCGATTGATGGCGCTTTGCAGCGCTTTGTGATCGATAGCGTCGATCGCAATGTGCGTGCCTTGCAGGCTAGCAATGTGCGCGATGCGGCCGTGGTCGTGCTGGACAATCGTAGTGGCCAGGTTCTGGCCTATGTGGGCTCGTCGGGTGCCTTGTCATTGGCCTCTGCGGTGGACAATGCGCGTTCATTGCGCCAGGCCGGCTCTACCCTGAAGCCTTTCTTATATGCGCAGGCCCTGCAGCAAGAGCGTTTGACCACCGTGTCGTTGCTCGACGATGGGCCGGTCAACCTGCCAACTGGCAATGGCATGTACATACCGCAAAACTACGATAAGCATTTTTCGGGATGGGTGAGTGTACGTACCGCTTTGGCGTCATCGCTGAATATTCCGGCAGTGCGCACGCTGGTGATGGTGACGCCCGATGCATTTCAGCAAAAGCTGGTGGCACTGGGTCTGCCGTTGGATCGCAATGGCGATTTTTACGGGTATAGCCTGGCGTTGGGCAGTGCCGACGTGACCTTGCTAAGCTTGACCAATGCGTACCGGGCATTGGCCAATCAGGGTCTGTATTCGGCGCCGCAGTTTGTGCCAGGCATGGAGGCGCTCGCGCAGCAACGCGTTTACTCATCGGCCGCGGCGTGGATCGTGGGCGATATTTTGTCAGATCGCCATGCGCGGACGCGCACCTTTGGCCTGGACAGCCCGCTGACCACGCCATTCTGGACGGCCGTTAAAACCGGCACCAGTAAAGATATGCGCGATAACTGGACTATAGGCTGGTCGCAGCGCTATACGGTAGGGGTCTGGGTGGGCAACAGCCACGGAGACAGCATGCGCAACGTGTCAGGAGTGTCGGGCGCAGGGCCCATCTGGCAGGAAGTCATCAGCTATCTGCAACGCGCCAGGGACAGTGTGCAGGCGCCACGGCCACTTGGCGTTAGCGCACGGACAGTGACCTTTGACAACAACATCGAGCCCGTTCGCGAGGACGTTTTTTTGGGCGATACGGCCGTTAGTCGAGTGCGTCTGAGCGCAGACGAGCTGCGTGTTGATTCGACTGGCTTGCATATTGCGCGTCCCGTGAGCGGCACCATTGTGGCTCTGGACCCCGATATTCCTCCTGTCAATCAGAAGATTTGGCTGCGCGCAGCCAATCTGGCCGGAGGGCTACCCGCGCGGGTGCAATGGCGCATCGATGAGAAGATAATTGGTGCAGGCGCCGAGCTGCCTTGGGCGCCTTGGCCGGGTAAGCATCGCATCGAGTTGCTTGATGAGGCCGGCCGGCTGCTGGATAGGGCGTTTATTGAAGTGCGAGGCGCGCAAGCCAGGCAAGTGGCTAGACCTTAGCGCGTCGCGCGGGAGAGGGCGATTAGAAAAAACTTAAGAACGGCTACCGGTTTCCTGATGCTTAATCATATTTTGCCCGTGGATGATGACGGCGCCAAAGGCCAATGCAAACACCAAGGCAATGACGGTCACGACGAATCCGGCGGAAAATTTAGGTTTGTTGTTATCAACCACGAGGCTCTCCAGAGCAGTTCAAAAAGCACCTAATTATGGCAGATTTCTGCTGACGCGCTCATGAAACACAGGATATTTTGGCGTGTGCGTGGGTGGTGTGTCATGTCTTTTAATATTTACATTTAAAAACTGACAATTGTAGTCAAGGGTGCAGAAGGCATCCTGTTAAACTTTTACACTGTAGCGTAATCAAAAGGGGTGTCTATGAAAATTGTTCGTATGCTGGGCCGCATTATCGTGCCAGGCAGTTTGGTCTTGCTGGCGGCATGCCAGTCCCTACCGGCCAAAAAAGATACGGCGGTTGCACCCTCTGCTCCACCCGTTGCAACGCCAGAGGCGGTCCCTGGGCAGTCTGCTCCGCTGCCGACAACGCCATCTACGTCGCAGGGCGCTCCAGTTGCCGTTTTTCTGGCCGATACCCAGATGCAGACAGGTTGGACTGCGGTGAAGATTTCCGAAGGCATCTTGTATGTCAACCCTCAGCCCGTTATTACGCGTACTGATCTGGCTGGCGTGCGTGCGGGAGCAGACAAACAGGGAACCGGGTTGCTGGCGCTTGAACTGAATAGCGCCGGCAAACAAAAAATTACGGATATCACCAATCAGAATCCCGACAAGCGCCTGGCTCTGGTGGTGGGGCGCACCATGATGGCCGCTCCGGGATATTCAAAGCCGATAACTGCGTCCCAACTGGTCTTCGTGGTGGGAACTGAGCAAAACGCAATGGCGGCTGCCCAGGCCATAGCAGGTCCCGGGTCAAAGCTGGAAACGGCGCCGGACCCAGCCAGTCCTGCGCCGTCGGCTTCTTCTAGCAGCGCACCGACACCAGTGCGTTAGGTGGGCACGCGCGTAATGAGTAAACCGCCGAGCTTGGGTTCGGGTGGCCGCAACTGGGGTGGGGGCTTGTGGAGAACACGACGAATTCAGATCGAATGAGACAGATTCCTGCCTACCAGGCGTTAAGCGGCATGTTTACGCTTGGGTTCAAATTCCTGGCCTGGATCAACGGTTTGGGCGTGCTGGTTGTCATTCTATGTGCGTTGGGCCTGGCGCAAGGTGATTTTTCACCCGCCGTTTTACGATTGCCGCTCACAGCTTATACCGCTGGACTGGCTTTTTGCGGCTTGGCCCTGCTCTGGTTCTATCTGGTTCACGCCAGCCTTTTCTCTCAGCTCATTACCGGGCAGACCAGGCGCACTCATTGGGTGCCACTGTTTTGCGCGCTCGTCGCCTATACCTTGAGCCTGGTGGCTTTTGTGATGGGTTGCTGGCTTGTATTGGGGGCGGCCAGCCTGGTGTCACACGACGCCTCGATGGCCTCATCGTCCGCTGAACGCAGCTTGGCGCCTCAGGAACAGTCTCGCCAGACCCCCGAGATTTATGCGTCCAAACGGTTGGATGCGGCTTTTTTAAAACGCCCTATTTAAAACCGGGCGCAGGCGCCACGCCGACCTCCTCGGCTCGATGGGTGGCTGATGTTTTTTTGACGCATCGTTCAAATTCTGCTCGCCAACATCATTTCTCCAGAATAAAATATACGCTTTGCGTACATATGCTTGTGGGGTGATATGTCAGTTTCACAACAGGTTTTTTTGCGCGACGCGATGCGCCGCTTGAATCTTACACGCGATATTTTCGCTACCCGCATAGGGGTCAAGCGCCGCGCGCTGGATACTTGGCTACTGCCAGAGGGCTCGCAGGAATTTCGTTCCATGCCCGAGGTCGTGACCCGTTTTGTCACGGAGATTGTGGAAAACGATTCCTTGCTTCAAAAATATGCGCAAAGCGCACAGTCGGGCCCCTTGCGCGATCGGATCGCTTACGAAGGCAAGCACCAGCTCCTGTCGGTGGACCAGTTTTCGCGTGAATCGGTGGAAGAACTATTTCGAGTGGCTGATTTAATGCAGCCCATCGCACGACGTCAGAAGGTGTCGCGCGTGCTTGAGGGAGCGGTACTGGGTAATTTATTCTTTGAGGCCAGCACCCGTACCCGTGTTAGTTTCGGCGCCGCGTTTTGTCGCCTGGGCGGATCGGTGTGCGATACCACTGGTTTTACCTTCTCGTCCATGGCCAAAGGCGAGTCCATTTACGACACGAGCCGTGTGATGAGCGGTTATGTCGATGCCATGGTGATCCGCCACCCCGAAAAAGGTTCGGTGGCCGAGTTCGCCCAGGCCACGAATATCCCGGTAGTCAACGGGGGCGATGGGCCGGGTGAGCATCCTAGCCAGGCTTTGCTAGATTTGTACACCATCCTGACCGAGTTTTCACGTCTGGGGAAACTGCTGGATGGCGCTCATATTGCACTGGTGGGAGACTTGAAATATGGCCGCACGGTGCATTCGCTGATCAAGTTGCTGGCCTTGTACCGTGGGCTGACTTTTACATTAGTGGCGCCGCCAGGCCTGGAGATGCCCGATTACATTATTGAGCAGACCGGCAGGCTGGGCCATACCATTGAGCAGACCCATTCTTTGACGAAGGGACTGACAGGCGCCGATGTGATTTACGCCACGCGGGTTCAAAAAGAACGTTTTGTGGGTGAGGAGCTCAAAGGCTATACCGCCGACTTCCAGGTCAACAAAGCGATGGTCGATCACTGCTGTGGGCCCGATGTCGTTGTAATGCACCCTTTGCCGCGCGACAGCCGTGAAGGCGCGCATGACTTAAGCATTGACCTGAATCACGATTCGCGACTTGCAATTTTCCGTCAGACCGACAATGGGATTCCGGTGCGCATGGCCATTTTTGCCGTTTTGCTGGGCGTCGAGGGCCTGGTGCAGCATTCGCTGCGCGACGTGACCTGGAGCCCTCCGTCGCATCTGGGCCCCGACGACAGCGTTTTTCATGGCCTGGACTGAATTTCACAATTTTGTAGTGGCACCCCGCGATTTTGTAGTGGCACCCCGCGATTTTGTAGTGGCACCTCTTGTGGGTGCCATAGCCACCCTAGAACGTTTTCTTTTCGCCCCCCAACGCCTCGACCAAGGCACTGATCAACTGTGTCAGTTCACCTGTCATTAACGCCATGTCCGAGTCGAACTGTTCGTCGTCGCTGTGCGAGGAGCTGTCCTGGCCTTCGCGCAATACGTCCAGGGGCGTTACACGTTTGATATCCAGCCCTTCGGTCAAGATGAACGAGACCCGGTCGGCCCAGGTGAGCGCCAGTCGAGTGCATTGTTTGCCGGCCTGTACATGTTTTTGCACGTCGTCGATGTCGATGCTTTGCCGCACGTAGCGTACGGCGGCCCGCGTTTCGCTGGTCGAGCGCAGTTCGGTGTCCTGATCGATAGTGAAGCCTGCGGGGGCCTGGTCACCGACCAGCCAACTGGTCATGGCCGAGGCGGGCGACATCTCAACATGCAGCAAATTGACCGGAAACGGATCAATCGCCTTGCTCAGCATACTCATCACTTCATCGCTTTTGGCGGCAGCCGCTGCATCCACGACCAGCCAATGGTTGGTCGTGTCGATCCAGACACGGGTATCGCGGTAAATGCTGAAGGCTTTGGGTATCAGTTCATCGGTGACCTGTTCCTTGATTTCCTTCATTTGTTTGCGGCCAGGCTTGTAGCCTTGCTGCTCCTCGATGTCTAGCGCTTTTGCGCGCGCCACCTGATTGATCACAGTGGTCGGCAACAGCTTTTTATCGGCCCGCAGGCTGATGAGATGCTGACCATTGAGCGTGTGCACCAATTCGCCGTTTTCGCGGGGCGGCACCCAGCCCAAGCTTTGCATTTCTTGTGAATTGCTGGGTTGGAAAGCGTGTTTGTCGAGGGCTGTCTGGAGTTCGTCGGTCGTGCACGACCAAGTAGGGGCGAGGCGGAATACTTTAAGATTTTTAAACCACATAATTTGAATCTGAATAAGGGAAAATAGAAATGTTGCGCGTAGCCCGTGGCGGCGAGGCTGTCGCCACCAAAGATGAGGCCCGCCGATTGTAAGCCTCTTTTCGGCGTGAGCGACTGAGCAAAAAAAGGCCCGGAATGCCTAAGCACCGGGCCGATACACAAATACACTATGTTGCACTATAAAAGGCTCGCGGGGGGCGCAACATAGTGATAGAGATTCGCTTGCGGGGCGATAGAACAGGGGGATCAATAGTTTCACCGTCCGGATTCGCAAGCGCTTTCTATGATCTGAATTCTAGTCTGCTACCCTGACGTTCGCCTGAAAAATATCGTCTGGCGATATTATTTGACGCTAAAGCCAAGGCTTTACTTTGGAGTCTATTCGGCGGCAGTCCTGCCCAGGCGTATAAGAGGTAGGAAATTTGCCCGATGTCGGGGCTAGAAGTGTCCATGCACAAGGCTACGATGAGCGTTAAGCGATTAGAATAATCCCTGTAAGTTCAATGACCGCCTGGAAGGTTTTAGATAGCTACACCTCTCTGTAGAGGTCATAATTGCGCAGCGGCGCGCCTGATGGCTGCCATGTTTTCGCAGTTAGAAATGTACAACTAGTCTCAAATGTTTTTAATATACTGTTTGTTTATACAGTATAATTTGATGTAATAATCACTTCCAGAATATATATTTGGGCGCGATTCGCGCTCGCTTTTAATTTTTAGCCAAGGATTCCTACATGGATGACAAAACTAGCAAAGCCGCCGCTTCTGACCGCGCCAAGGCACTTGCTGCCGCCTTATCGCAAATCGACAAACAGTTTGGCAAAGGGTCTGTCATGCGCTATGGCGATAACGAGGTCGAACACGACATCCAGGTGGTTTCCACGGGGTCGCTTGGGCTTGATGTTGCCCTTGGCGTAGGTGGCTTGCCGCGTGGCCGGGTTGTGGAAATCTATGGCCCTGAATCCTCTGGCAAGACGACGCTGGCATTGCAGGTCCTGGCCGAAATGCAGAAAATTGGCGGCACGTGCGCATTTATTGATGCCGAACACGCCCTCGATGTCCAGTACGCGTCCAAGTTGGGAGTCAACCTTGACGATTTGCTTATTTCCCAACCCGATACCGGTGAACAGGCACTTGAAATTACCGACGCGCTAGTGCGGTCCGCGTCGGTTGATCTTATCGTCATCGACTCGGTCGCAGCGTTAGTGCCCAAAGCCGAAATCGAAGGCGAGATGGGCGATTCGCTGCCGGGCTTGCAGGCTCGCCTCATGAGCCAGGCCTTGCGCAAATTAACAGCCAGCATCAAGCGCACCAATTGTCTGGTTATCTTCATTAACCAGATCCGCATGAAAATCGGCGTCATGTTCGGCAACCCCGAAACAACCACGGGTGGCAATGCGCTTAAGTTTTACGCCTCGGTGCGGCTCGATATCCGTCGTATTGGCGCTATTAAAAAGGGCGACGAAGTCGTGGGCAATGAAACCCGGGTCAAGGTCGTTAAAAATAAGGTGGCTTCGCCTTTCAAGCAGGCAGAGTTCGACATCCTGTATGGCAGCGGTATTTCGCGCGAAGGCGAAATCATTGATCTGGGCGTCGAAGCTAACATTATCGACAAGGCAGGTGCCTGGTTTAGTTATAGCGGTACGCGCATAGGTCAAGGCAAGGATAATGTGCGCGAATATCTCAAAGAGCACCCCGAAATGGCTATCGAAATCGAAGATCGGGTGCGTGAGCAATTGGGGGTAGTGGCCAAGGCACGTGCAGTGGTGCCTGCTCCGGTAGAGGTCGAAGCCGCGAAGTAGACGGCTTGTTCTTATGTCAGATGTTTTCGACAAAGACGATGCGTTCGAACAGCTTGCGTCGCCCGAGGGAAAGAAAAAAGGCGGGCCTAGCCTTAAGGCAAGGGCCGTAGGCTTTCTTTCCCGTCGCGAACATTCGCGCATCGAACTCGAACGCAAACTGGCCCCTCATACTGATGACGCAGCCGAATTAAAACGCCTCCTCGACGATTTAGAGCGTGAACAGTGGCTCTCCGATACGCGCTTCGCGCAAGGCCTGGTGCATCGCAAGGCGCCGCTTCACGGGACCGCGCGCATCATGCAAGAGCTCAGGCGGCACGGACTGCCTGACGATCAGCTTGAACAGTTGCGAGGCGAGCTGCAGTCCACCGAAGTTCAGCGTGCCCGCCTGGTATGGCAAAAAAAATTCGCTCGGCCGCCGTGCGACGTCAAAGAATACGCCAAACAGTTTCGTTTTCTGGCTTCGCGCGGGTTCTCTTCCAATTGTCTGCGCCAGATTCTGGGTGATCCGGACGACGACTCGTACACCTGATCGTCGCACAAATTATGGCTTGGATCACCTGTTCTGACGAGTCCCGTTTCTAAACATCTATGGCGCGCGGCGCAGGCGCAGCCTTGATGCCGCTTAGAGTTCGAAAACAGGTCTCGCGCGCCTGGGTCACAAAAGCCTGCAAATAGGTGGCCTCGGCGTCTTCTGTGCGCACGGCTGCATATAGCGTGCGCCAGACTCCTTGCGCCCGCGCATTCGGTGCGCACCATGTCGTGGGCAGTCGAGAACAAAACGCATTGCGTAGCGCCGCCGGTTCTACTCCGGCTGGATCCAGGAAGGTTGTAAAGACATCCAGCCTTTGCTTTTCGACCGGGTAGGTAATTAGCACTTGATCGGCGAGTTGCTGTGGCTCTATATGCTTGTACTGAGCTAAGGGGTTGGCGGCAGCCACCGCCAGCACAAGTTCATAGCTGAAAAGCGGCAGGTATTGAATGACGTCCATAGACTGTGGGTCGGAGGTGATCACGACATCCAGATCGCCTCGGACCAAAGCTGGCAGCGGGGCAAACGAAAACGCGGCTGACAAATCCAGAGCGACATCTGGCCAGTTTTGCCTGAATGTGTCCAATGCGGGCATCAGCCATTGAAAGCATGAGTGACAATCAATGGCCAGGTGCAAGCGTCCAGTGCGTCCGGCAGCCAGGCGTTGCAATTCCCGTTCGGTGGCTTTGACCCGCGGCAGAACGTCGTCAGCTAACGCTAGAATGCGCAAGGCCGCGGTGGTCAGTCGGGCTGGGCGCGTTCGGCGATTGAGAAGTGGCGTTTTCAGCCGCACCTCGAGATCGCGCAACTGATGTGATAGCGCCGACTGCGTGACGTGCAGCCGCTCTGCTGCTTCTTGCAAGCTGCCGCCGTCGCGTATGGCGCTCAGGGTTTCCAGGTGGCGTATTTCCAGCATGGGAGTAGGTGGCCGTAGAGAGAGATATGGCTGGTTTTGCTAGGGTGGGTGTCTTCATTATATGAATAATATTCATTCTATAGTTGTTGTATTTGATTTTTTTTCAATGATAAGTGGGCGCACAATAACCGTACTTCAATAATTAATTGGTTTCTTCAAAAATATAATGACTACTACTATTCATAATCTTGGGTTCCCCCGCATTGGTGCGCATCGAGAATTGAAGCGGGCGCAGGAAGGATATTGGGCGGGTAAACAAGATGCAGAAGCACTGCGACAGGTAGGGCGCGACTTGCGCAGCCGGCACTGGGCTGTTCAGGCCGACGCAGGGGTCGCTTTCGTTCCGGTAGGCGATTTTGCCTGGTACGACCAGATTTTGGAATGGACGACTTTGCTCGGCGCCGTCCCCGCGCGCTTTGCCCAGCCCGCAGATCAGCCTGTCAGCCTCGATACCCTGTTCAGGATGGCTCGCGGAAGAGCGCCTTCGGGGACGCCCGCCGCCGCGTGTGAAATGACCAAATGGTTTGACACCAACTACCACTATATTGTTCCAGAGCTTGTGCCGCAGCAAGACTATCGCATTGCACGCGAAGACCTGTTTGATCAGGTGCGTGAGGCGCAGGCCCTAGGCTATCAGGTCAAGCCGGTCATACCTGGGCCTCTAAGCTGGCTGTGGCTGGGCAAGGGCGACGCATTTTCCACGGGAGCCGGTGACGTGCGTAAGCTCGCGCTGCTAAAAAGCCTGTTGCCTGTATATAGCGAGGTACTGGCGCGATTCAAGGCGATGGGCGTGCAGTGGGTGCAGATCGACGAACCGATATTGACCCTGGATTTACCCGTGCAGTGGCGCGATGCGTTTGCGCAGGTCTACACACAACTGGCACAGGCGGCTCCCAACGTTCTGCTGGCTACGTATTTTGAAGCGCTGGGCGACAATCTGCCGGTGTTGCAGGGTTTGCCTGTCCAGGGGCTGCATATTGATCTGGTGCGCGCACCTGCACAACTGGCCGATGTAGTGGCTTTATTGCGGCCCGATCAAGTGCTGTCGGCTGGTGTCGTCAGTGGCCGCAACATCTGGCGCACTGATCTGGATCAGGCTCACGCCATGCTGGCTCCGATTAAAGCTCAATTGGGTGAGCGCTTATGGCTTGCGCCTTCCTGCTCGTTGCTGCATGTGCCCGTAGACCTTGCCAATGAGCATGAACTGGATGCCGAATTGAAAGGGTGGCTATCCTTTGCCACTCAGAAGCTCGGCGAGTTGCATTGCCTGGCCGCTTTTTTGGACAACACGACCGACCCGGCAATTCAGGCGTCCCTGCAGACGCAACGCGTGTCTTTGCAGAGCCGGCGCACATCGAAGCGCATCCACAATGCCGCCGTGCAGGAACGCATGAAGGGCGCAGCAGGGCTTAGCCGCGATCGCGCGCCCTTTGCGCAACGCATTGCGCGCCAGCAAAAAGAGCTGGGATTGCCCGCGTATCCGACTACAACCATAGGGTCTTTTCCGCAGACCACCGAGATCCGTGCTTTGCGTCGAGACTGGAAGGCGGGCACTTTAAGTGATGCCGCTTATGAGAAAGCCATCCGTAGCGAGATCGAGCGCGTGATACGTTTTCAGGAAAAGATCGGGCTCGATGTTCTAGTGCACGGCGAACCCGAGCGCAACGACATGGTCGAGTATTTTGGCGAATTACTGGCTGGTTTTGCCTTTACCCAAAATGGCTGGGTGCAGAGCTACGGCTCGCGCTGCGTCAAACCACCAATTATTTTTGGTGACGTGGCCCGACTTGCACCGATGACCGTGGCGTGGGCTGCCTATGCGCAATCGCTGACCGACAAGCCCGTTAAGGGCATGCTAACTGGGCCTGTCACTATTTTGCAATGGTCGTTTGTGCGCGATGACCAGCCGCGCGATGAAACATGCCATCAATTGGCGCTGGCCCTGCGTGACGAGGTGGTCGATCTGGAAAGCGCTGGAATCGGCATTATCCAGATCGATGAGCCGGCCTTTCGCGAAGGCCTGCCTTTGCGCCACGCCAATTGGTCTGCGTATTTGGCCTGGGCGGTTGACAGTTTTCGCATGGCCACGGCCGGCGTGCGCGAAGAAACCCAGATTCATACGCACATGTGTTATTCGGAATTCAACGACATCATGGGCTCGATTGCCGCGATGGATGCGGATGTGATCACGATTGAGACCTCGCGCTCTAATATGGAACTGCTGGAAGCCTTCGAAAACTTCCGTTATCCCAATGACATAGGACCGGGGGTGTACGACATTCATTCGCCCAATGTTCCGCAAATCGGCTGGATGGTGGATTTAATGCATCGTGCCGCTAGCCGCCTGCCTGCCGAACGGCTCTGGGTCAATCCAGATTGTGGTTTGAAAACACGAGCTTGGCCTGAAACGGAGGCGGCCCTGGTGGCTATGGTCGAGGCAGCCCGGACATTGCGCGAGACGGCGTAATACTGGAATTAGGCCCGAGCCGGATGCGTCGCGCGTAGTCCTCGGTTTGGGCCTGCCTGCTCGGGCAGGGTATGCCCTGCGTTATACTTGCCGGGTTTATCGCCATATTTTTTTGCCTGCGCACATGTCCCTGCCACCGTCCGAGATCGCCCGCGAACCGTTGCACACGCGTTCCATACGCGTGAATTCATTTGCCCGCGACGATGGCCAGTGGGATATTGAAGCGGAACTTATCGATGTCAAGGCCTACGATTTCCCGCACAGCAACGGTGAAATTCATCAGGCAGGCAGGCCTGTGCACCATATGCATCTGCGTGTCACCATCGACGATCAATTCACGATTACAGCGGCGCTCGCCGCCTATGACGCCGCGCCCTACGATACCCACTGCAGTTCCATTGCGCCCGACTACGCAGCATTGGTTGGCCTGAATTTGTTACGCAATTTTCGCCTCGCGGTCAAAGAGCGGTTTGCGCGGACGGCGGGCTGTACCCACATGACCGAGCTCGCCTACGTGCTGCCCACCGTAGCTGTGCAGTCTATGGCAAATCAGCGTCGCCAGGAAATGCGGCGTGCAGCGGTGCCCAAAAGGCCCTTTCAACTTGACGGTTGTCATGCCTTGCGCCTAGATGGTGCAGTGGCCAAAGAGTTTTATCCCCAATGGTATGTGGCTCCGCCCTCCGAGGCGAAATGCGAATAAACATGAATGGGTTTGACGCGCGAGGGGTCTTGCCGGACGTCGGCGTGAGCATTTTTTCTTATTTTTTACGTTCTGACAGGTAATCAATGAAAATTCACGAGTATCAAGGCAAGGAACTGCTGAGAAAGTTTGGCGTTACGGTGCCGCGCGGGTATCCCGCTTTTTCCGTCGACGAGGCGGTTGCCAACGCCGAGAAGTTGGGCGGCCCGGTGTGGGTTGTGAAGGCGCAGATTCATGCGGGTGGCCGCGGCAAGGGTGGCGGCGTGAAGTTGGCCCGTTCGCTGGCTGAAGTTCGCACACTTGCGTCTGAAATTTTGGGCATGCAGCTGGTGACCCATCAGACCGGCCCAGCGGGCCAGAAGGTACATCGCCTGCTCATTGAAGAAGGCGCGGACATCAAAAAGGAATATTACGTCGGTATTGTGACCGATCGCGCTAGCCAGCGGGTGTGTGTCATGGCCTCCAGCGAAGGTGGCATGGAGATCGAAGAGGTTGCACACAATGCGCCTGAAAAAATTCTCAAAGCCTTTGTCGACCCCGTGGTTGGCTTGAGCGACGAGCAGGCGGCCAAGCTGGCTCGCGGTATCGGCGTGCCGGAAACGTCGGTGGTCAAAGCGGCGGCGGAATTCCAGAAACTGTATAAAACGTATTGTGAAACCGATGCTTCGTTAGCGGAGATCAATCCGCTTATTCTGGCTGGCTCGGGCGATATTATTGCGCTCGATGCAAAATTCAACTTCGACCCGAACGCCTTGTTCCGTCATCCTGACATCGTGGCCTATCGCGATCTGGATGAAGAAGACCCGGCCGAAATCGAAGCCAGCAAGTTCGATCTGGCCTATATCCAGCTAGACGGCAATATCGGCTGCCTGGTCAACGGAGCAGGCTTGGCCATGGCCACCATGGACACGATCAAGCTGTTTGGCGCGGCGCCGGCTAACTTTCTGGATGTGGGCGGTGGCGCCACGGCCGAGAAAGTAACTGAAGCATTCAAAATTATGCTGAAAAACGAAAGCGTCAAGGCCATTTTGGTGAATATTTTCGGCGGCATCATGCGTTGCGACGTGATTGCGCAAGGGGTGATAGCGGCATGCAAGGCGGTTAATTTAAGCGTGCCGCTGGTTGTACGCATGAAGGGCACCAACGAGCAACTGGGCAAGAAAATGCTGGCCGAGTCTGGTCTGCCCATTATCAGTGCTGACTCGATGGCCGACGCCGCGACCCGAGTCGTTGCTGCCGTCAAATAAGAATATTGCCGAGGATTTGTAAATGTCGATTTTGATCAACCAGGACACTAAAGTCATTACCCAAGGGATTACCGGTAAAACCGGTCAATTCCATACCCGCATGTGCCGCGAATACGCCAATGGCCGCGCGGCATTTGTCGCGGGCGTTCATCCGAAAAAAGCGGGCGAGAATTTCGAGGGCATACCCATCTTTGCTTCGGTCAAAGAGGCTCGTGCGCAAAGCGGTGCGACCGTGTCGGTCATTTATGTGCCGCCCGCAGGTGCGGCTGCCGCCATTTGGGAAGCAGTCGAGGCCGATCTGGATCTCGTTATTTGTATTACCGAGGGCATTCCAGTACGTGACATGCTTGAAGTACGCAATCGCATGCGCGATCAGAACAAGAAAACCCTGTTGCTGGGCCCCAACTGCCCCGGCCTGATTACGCCCGAAGAAATCAAGATCGGGATCATGCCTGGCCACATCCATCGTAAAGGCCGCATTGGCATCGTCAGCCGTTCGGGCACGCTAACCTATGAAGCCGTGGCGCAAGTCACCGAACTGGGCCTGGGTCAGTCAAGCGCCGTGGGCACGGGCGGTGACCCTATCAATGGTTTGAAGCACATTGATATTCTGCGTATGTTCAACGACGATCCCGACACCGATGCGGTCATTATGATCGGCGAAATTGGCGGCCCCGACGAAGTCAATGCGGCGCAGTGGGCAAAAGACAATATGAAAAAACCCGTGGTGGGCTTTATTGCAGGCGTTACCGCGCCTGCAGGCAAGCGCATGGGCCACGCCGGCGCACTAATTTCGGGCGGTGCCGACACAGCCGAGGCCAAGCTTGAGATCATGGAGGCTTGCGGCATTCGTACCACACGCAACCCGTCTGAAATGGGCAAGTTGCTGAAATCGGTTCTGTAAGACTGTTTTCGGTCCGTGAGCGGAGTGGTCGAGATAACTTTCTGCCGATTTTAAAACTGACTGAAAGCTGAATTATAATTGCCGTTAATTGGTAAGCCTCGATACACGTTGTGGATCGAGGCTTTTTTATCCACACTTACGGAATTTCAAATGATTGAGCTTTTCCAGGCCTTGCATTGGGGGGCTGTAGTCCAGATCATCATGATCGATATCTTGTTGGGCGGCGATAACGCGGTGGTCATTGCCCTGGCCTGCCGCAATCTGCAGCCGCGCCAACGTATGCAGGGTATTTTGTGGGGTACTGCCGGCGCAATTGTGTTGCGTGTTGCTCTGATTGCCTTCGCCCTGGTCTTGCTGGACATTCCCTTTCTTAAAATAGTGGGTAGCCTGCTATTGCTGTGGATAGGCATTAAATTGCTAATACCTGAAAGCGGCAGTCATGATGGTGTTGCTGGGGCGAGCTCCGTTTGGGTGGCAGTCAAAACCGTGATCGTTGCCGATTTGGTCATGAGTCTTGATAATGTTGTCGCCATTGCCGCGGCAGCCGAAAACACTCAGGATAGCCATCAACTGGGCTATGTCATATTTGGGCTACTGGTCAGTGTGCCTATTATTGTTTGGGGCAGCACCCTGGTGCTGAAACTTATCGACCGGTTTCCGTTGGTGGTCACAATAGGCGCGGGGCTCCTTGGCTGGATTGCCGGCGGTATGCTGGTGACCGACATCTTTATAGTCAACCAATTCGGTCTGGCGACGACTCCGGTTAAAATAGTCGCTGAGGTGGCTGGCGCAATACTGGTTGTTCTTTTGGGCAAGTGGTTCGCCAGCCGTAAACTGGCTATCAAGGAAACTGACTATGGGTCTGTTTAAATCATCCGATTCCAAACATCGCGATTCGGGCCTGTCTCTGCTGCAGGGGCTATTCATTCTGGCTATTTTAGGCATTATTGCCGCGGTTATCGTGACTAAGCTGGCAGGCTAGGTATGCCATCGATTCCCGCTACCCTAATTATTGCCACCCGCGCGAGCCGACTGGCGTTGTGGCAGGCCGAGCATGTGCGTGATCGTCTGTCTGGCCTGTATCCGGCTTGCAAGGTTAGCCTGCTGACCCTGACCACGCGCGGCGACAAGATCCTGGATCGCACACTTTCCAAAATCGGCGGCAAGGGTCTTTTTATCAAGGAGCTCGAGACCGCGCTACTTGACGGCCGGGCCGATCTGGCGGTGCATTCGTTGAAAGATGTGCCTGTAGATCTAGATGATTCGTTCCAGTTGGCGGCCATACTTGATCGCGAAGATGCGCATGATGCGCTGGTGTCCAATACGTACGACACGCTCGATCAATTGCCGGCAGGCGCCGTAGTGGGCACGTCCAGCCTGCGCCGCGAGGCTCAAATTCGTCAGCTTTATCCGCAGCTCATACTGCGACCGTTGCGCGGCAACGTAGATACGCGCTTGGCTAAGCTCGATAAGGGCGACTATGCCGCCATTATTCTGGCGGCGGCAGGCTTGAAACGCTTGGGTCTTGAATCGCGCATACGCACCACTCTCACTCCCGAACAGAGCCTGCCGGCCGCTGGCCAGGGCGCTTTGGCGATTGAAACGCTGGCAGGTCGCCCCGACTTGCGCGCGTGCCTGTTGCCGCTGACTTGTCCGGGGACTACCGCCTGCGCCATTGCTGAACGCGCCGTGTCGCGCATGCTGGGCGGTTCGTGTCAGGTGCCGCTGGCAGCGTACGCGCAGATTAGCGGCGACACCTTGCAACTGCGGGCATTGGTGGCCGAGCCTGACGGCTCGCGTATTGTTCGCGCGCAAGTGTCTGGACCGGTTGCATCCGCCCTGCAATTGGGTGAGCAGGCTGCGCAAATGTTGCTCGATCAGGGAGCGAGGGCTGTTCTGGACAAGCTGATGGCGGCAGCACCCGTTTGATAAACGGCGATGCCCGGAAGAGCCAGCCATGACATCGTTTGTCGTCTTGACACGCCCGCAAGGCAAGAACGAAAGCCTGGCCATGCGCCTGCGCAATTCTGGTATAGATACGCTGCTGATGCCGGGTTTGCAAATACAGCCTTTGCTCGATGACCCTGGGCTGCTTCCTTTGCCCGACGGCTATGATTTGCTGGTCTTTGTCAGTGGCAGCGCTGCGCGTCTCTATCTAAATTTATATGGCCGGCGCGGCGGGGTGGTACAGTGGCCGTCGACCTGTTGGGTGGCTACTGTCGGCCAGTCCAGCGCCGAAGTTCTCTACCAGGCAGGTTATATTCCTCATGCGCATATTGTGCATCCCGATCCGACGCAGGGGCAGGATTCGAAGGCCTTGTGGGATCGCTTGCAATGTATGGAGCGGCGGTTTGCACAGGTGCTTATTGTGCGTGGAGAAACCGGCAGAGAATGGCTGGGACAGCAGTTGGAGCAGATGGGTGCGAACGTGCGGCGTTATGCCCTGTACAGCCGTAGCGCGCAGCCCTGGACGCGCGAGCAATGCCATGAGCTGCGAGTCCGTCTCGATGCCCAGCTGACGCCCGTATGCGTTCTGACCAGCAGCGAAAGCGTAGACGCGGTTTGTCTTAATATTGAGAGGAATGGGCTGCAACAGTTCTGGGGCCAAGCACGCTACGTGGTCATCCATGAACGCGTGGCCCGCCGTTTACAATCTGTGTTTGCCGCTGTCGCTGGCATGAAGCCCGATCCGGTGGTAAAAGTATGCTCTCCTAATGATGACGCAATTTTTGAGACAATTGCCGCGACCGCATCCCTATAAAAAGGTGCTAAGGATTACAATTCCGCCATGATTGATAAAAAACCCGAGAGCCCTGAAGCCAGCCCTTTGGCTGGCGGCAAAAAAGAATCGCCTCCAGGCAGCAATGCCGCGACGAGCAGTCGCGCAGCCAAGCCCCGCAAGCGTTTCGCCTTGCTTATCGCATTTGTAATCGTGGTGTTGGTGGCGTTGGCTCTGGGGGGGGCCGTTTGGTATCAACAGAAAATATTCAAACAGTCTCAGGCGCAGGTCGCCAGCCAGTTGGCCGCCAGTAGCAGCGTGGCCAACCAGGCGAGCGAACAGGCCCAGCAGGCCATATCTTTGGCGCAATCTCAGGCCAGTCAATTGGTGGCCCTGCAGGCGTCGCTGCACGAATCACAAGCGCGTTACCAAAGTCTTGAGCAGGCTTTTCAGAATCTGACCGACAGCGGTTCCGATGTGGCGCTGGTCAACGATGTCAATCAGTTGGTCACCATTGCCCATCAGCAGTTGTCCCTGGGCGGCAACGTCGCCAATGCCATTGTTGCGCTCGAGACGGCGCAGGCGCAGCTAGCGCGTGCCAATCGGCCCAGTCTGGCTTCTTTGCAGCAAACGCTTAACGGTGATCTCGATCGTTTGCGCCAGGTGACCACTATAGACGTGCCGCTGCTGTCAGGCCGGCTCGACGAATTGTCGCAACTGGTTGGTAAGGCGCCGCTATGGGTGCCCGACGATGCCGCGCCCAAGGTGTCAGAGGTGGTGGTTTCAAAGATAACACCGCCAGCCGCCGCACAGGACAATGCAGCGCAAGCCGATACAAGCTGGTGGGGGCAAACTATGGCTGCCGTGCGCACTTGGTCCGCCGACGCTTGGGCGTCGTTCGCCAACGACCTGGGTAAATTCGTTAGTGTGCGACGCGTTCAAGATCCGGAGGCTTTGCTGATGTCGCCCGATCAGGCCAGCCAGCTACGCGAGAATCTGCGTTTGCGTGTCATGACGGCTCAACTGGCTTTGCTGATGCATCAACCAGAACTGTGGAAAACTGAAACGCAGGCGTTGGTCAAGGCGATAGATACGCGTTACGACGGGCGGGCAGACGACACCCGGCAGGCACACAAGATTGCCGAGCAATTGGCGCAAACCTCAATTGATATCAAACTGCCCACGGTCAACAACAGTTTGCAGGCGCTTGAAACTTTGCGTGATGCCAGCGCTCGCGCTGCCCGGCAAGATGTCGATACTGCGGCCAGGCCAGCGGTTCCGGACGCGAACGCCGCTGCCAAGGCACCAGCCACACCGGCGCAGCCTGCTGCGCCACAGGAATAAGCTATGCGGACATGGTTTTGGTCGGTCGTTTTCTTAGCGTTGGCGGTCGGGTTGGCCCTAGTGCTGCGCGAGCACGGCGGCAATGTGCTAATTATTGCGCAACCCTGGCGCATCGAGCTTTCCATCACCTTCGCGGCATTGCTGTTGCTGGTGGCATTTTTTCTGCTCTACATACTGATTCGGGTGTTGGCGTGGTTAACCTCCAGCCCTGAAAGGTTTCGTTTGTGGCGCGGGGCGCGCGCGCAAAAACGTGACCACGACTG
>CAJDUX010000003.1_pt1 | contig 20558 bp, 19 predicted proteins | sample 7391081 | NCBI WGS metagenome assembly CAJDUX01 (sample SAMEA7055685, study PRJEB34461) | soil metagenome | biome: terrestrial ecosystem; feature: Peninsula; material: soil | place: Antarctica | collected 2016 | reverse complement strand
GATGCCGATGCCGCCAGCCTTTTCCAGTTCATGCAGGCTTGATGTGATTGACTCGGCTTCGTTGCCAAGAAAATACAGGTTGATGCCGTTCATTGCCGGATCGCGCGAGATCGTCGCGATTTCGGCAAGCACGCCGATGCCCCTCTAGTGGAAACCCGAAACTTGGGCATACAGTTTGTGCTGAAAAACGCGTTCCTCAAGAAGAACCGCTATATGCTCGATGCCGTCAAAAACGTCAGCCTTTCAATTAAGGAAGGCGAAGTATTCGGCTTGGTCGGCGAGTCGGGCTCTGGTAAATCGACAATGGCTCGCCTGATTGCCGGCCTGTACAAGGCAAGTAGCGGGAGCGTGATTTTTAACGATGTAAACCTGACAAAACTCAAAGACGAATCGGCGCTCAATAGCTTCCGCCGGCAGATCCAGATGGTGTTCCAGGATCCGTACTCTTCGCTTAACCCCCGAATGCGTATATTGAATATCGTGGCCGAACCCATACGCTTTCACAAGCTGACCGGTAGCGAAGCACAAACCCGTGCTATTGTCCTCGACCTGCTCGAATACGTAGGCCTGGGGCAACAGGCGCTCAAACGCTTCCCACATGAATTTTCCGGTGGCCAGCGCCAGCGTATATGCATCGCGCGCGCACTGGCCACTCGACCGCGTTTCCTGATTTGTGACGAACCCACCTCGGCGCTCGACGTGTCGATCCAGGCGCAGATTCTGAATCTGCTCAAAGACCTGCAAGAAAGGCTGCACCTCACCATTTTGTTCATCAGCCACGACTTACCAGTAATCCGGCAAATGTGCGACCGGGTCGGCGTCATGCGCCACGGCGAACTGCTTGAAGTGGCTGATACCGAAACGCTTTTCTCCAACCCTCAACACGACTACAGCAAGCATCTGCTATCGCTCATGCCTACTCTGAATTTCCTTTCACAAGAAGGGCTGGACGTAGAGCACGCCACTCAGGCGGTATAAGCCCGTGACACGGGCCGTCTCATTTCCTTACAGGGCGGTCCTCTACGTCGCAGTTTACGAATATTTAGCTATTTGGCACTAAACTGGGCACCAGACGCTAGACGACAACACACCTCCACCCTATGATAGCCGCACTGCAGCGGTCATAAGGCGGCTTGTTTAATATTTCTGGAGAATCGCCATGGGCATCATCAGCATGATCATCGTCGGGCTTATCGTGGGCCTGATTGCGCGGGCAGTCATGCCAGGCGAACAAAAACTCGGCATTATTATGACGATCGTTCTGGGTATCGTTGGCTCGATTGTCGCAGGCTACCTTGGGCACGCGCTGGGTTTATACAGCCCTGGCGAGGGCGCCGGCTGGATAGGCTCTATCATAGGTGCCATTATTGTGTTGCTCATCTACGGAATAATCGTCAAAAAATAGAGGTACCAACCAGCGAACGCCGTGCTGCGGCGTACCTGGCTCACCGCCTAATGCACCCAATCACTACCTTTTCCTCATACTGGCTAGCCGAATTTGTCCGTTTGCGCGAAGCGCACTGGGGGCCGATGGAGGATTTTGTTACGCGCAACGCTTCTTGGCAAGCGCGAAGGACTCGACCTGTTGGTTGCAGGCTGGACCCGGGGGGCCAAAATTGCACTGCTGGGCTTGATTATTGCCGCCGTGTTCACGGGTGCCGGCGCCGCCCTGGGGGCGCTGGGGGACGGCAGCCGATCAGTCAACTTATTGGTAGCGCTGGCGGCCATACTGGGTCTGCATAGCCTCACTTTTCTGATTTGGCTGCTTAGTTTCGGGGTCACCGGCCACGGTTCATGGCTCGGACAGCTATGGTTGTGGCTCACCCAAAAGCTGGCGCGCGGCCCCGATGCCGCTCTGATTCCGCGTGCCCTGGTCGATCTACTGGGACGCAACGGCGCCCTGCGCTGGATACTGAGCAGCATCAGTCATGGCCTGTGGACCGCTGCCTTCATCACCTTGCTGCTGACCCTGCTAAGTGTGCTGTCCGCACGCCGCTATGGCTTTAACTGGGAAACTACGCTGCTATCGGCCGATACGTTCGTTCATCTGACTGCGGCGATCGGATGGTTGCCCGCGAAGCTGGGATTCGCGATGCCTTCAGCCGACATGGTGCGAACCAGCAATGGGCTGCATTTGTTACCCGAATCGGTGCAGGCGCTTTGGTCGAGCTGGCTGATCGGCTGTGTCGTTGTCTATGGATTACTACCCAGACTTTTAGGCTTGCTGCTTAGTCTTTTCATGAGCAAACGTTGTACGGCAGCTCTTACGCTGGACGAAAACCTGCCGGGCTATGCGGACTTGCGTGAGCGGTTACAGCCAAGCAGTGAAAAAATTGGCGTCGATTCCCCTGCTCACTATGGGCTGGGCGCGAGCATTGGGCTTCACGCGGGCGCCCCCGAACAAGATGCCAGGCCGCTTATCGTCGGCATTGAGCTGCCCCCAGATCGAGCTTGGCCGCCGCAGACCTTGGCCCCGTCGATCCAGGATGCCGGCAACATCGATACGCGCGAGCAGCGCATGGCCTTACTCGATCGCCTGCAAAAGTCCCCGCCAGAAAAACTGCTGGCGGTCTGCGACCCTCATCAAACACCCGATCGTGGCACGATATCGATCTTGATAGATCTGGCTGGCCTCGTTGGCCAGATCCGTTTGCTGCTGCGGCCCGATCCATGCATCGAACCAGATGCGCGTATGGCCGCCTGGCAGTCGCGATTAGGCGCCGCGGGCTTTCAGCCGGTGCAGATTTACGCGCACTATGCCGATGCGCTGGCGTGGCTGGAGGCACGAACCGATGAGTGAACGCCCCTTCTTGCGCCTGGCTGTCGTGGGCCACACCAATACGGGTAAAACATCGCTGCTACGCACGTTGACCCGCGATCCTAATTTCGGTGAAGTCCAGAATGAACCGGGCACGACGCGCCACGTGGAAGGCGCAAGGTTGCTCGTCGAGGACACAACAGCGATAGAACTATTTGATACGCCAGGAATGGAAGATGGCATCGCATTGCTGGACTACCTTGACCAGCTTGCGCAGCGCGGCCAACGCCTGGACGGGCCAGATAGAATTCGGCGCTTTCTAGACTCTCCCGAAAGCAAACGCCGCTTCGAACAAGAAGCCCGAGTTCTAAACAAGCTACTCGACTGCGATGCCGGTCTGTATGTCATCGACGTGCGCGATCCGGTGCTGGGCAAATATAAAGATGAACTGACGGTCCTCGCCAGCTGCGGCCAGCCCTTGTTGCCCGTTTTGAATTTCACGCGCAGCCCGAACCAGCGCGCGGATGACTGGCGCGAAGCTCTGGCTCGGCTAGGGCTGCATGCCAATGTCGAATTCGACACGGTAGCACCCGCGCTCGATGGCGAAGCGCAACTATACGAAAAGCTGGCCCTTTTGCTGGATTCGCATGCCTCGCTGTTAAAGACCTTAAATGAAGATATCGCCTTGCAACGCGACATTCGCCGCACAGATGCATTGCGCCTGATTGCCGAACTGTTGATAGACGTTGCCGCCTGGCATCTGGGTAGCTCCCCCGATCCAGCATCAGTGGCACAGGCCACAGACACACTGCGCAGGCAGGTTCGCAAACGCGAAAGCCGGTGCATCAAGGCGCTGCTCAAACGCTATAAATTCAAAACGGCAGACTTCCCCTATCATGAACTTCCGCTGGAAGGGGAACGTTGGGGCATGGATTTATTTCATCCTCAGGCGCTAAGAGACATGGGTATTCATGTCAGCAAAGGCATTGCGGCCGGCGCCGCAGCCGGCGTAACTATCGACGTTTTTACGGCTGGATTGAGCCTAGGTGCCGCAGCACTTGCCGGCGCCGTCATCGGAGGTCTTTGGCAAAGCTCGGGCCAGTATGGCAAACGCATTATGGGGCGTTTGAAAGGCTCCCGGGAGCTAAGCGTCGACGACGCAGTGCTGCGCCTACTGGGGGTACGCCAGATTGCCTTGGTAAACGCACTTGAGCGCCGCGGACACGCAGCTCAAGGTCCCATAGTTCTGGCGAAAGGTCCGGAAAACATCGACTGCGCGGCACATAAGCAAGCCGATGACGACTCTACCGCGCAAGAAGACACGGGAGGCATGAATGATGTGGCCGAAGAACCAACGTTTGGAGAAGCCACATTACAACAAGGCCGTTTGCCCGAAGAACTGCGCGAAGCGCGCAGCCAACCGCTATGGTCGACCTTAAGCGTCGACTACAGTCCGAACCCGCGGCGCGAACAGGTCATCAAATCGCTGGCGAAAAGATTGGAGTAAGTCTGTCTGTGGCATGCATCCTGTCTATACAGAGTGCATGCCAACCTACAGCAGGACCGGTTCGTCGGGCAGATCATTGCTGTGGGCAGCACCTGGGGCCAATGAAGGGCAGCTGGTACGCAATATCGCCTCAATAGCATCAATGGCAGCCAGCACGCCGGCCACGTAATCTCTTTGTTGCAATCGTGTCTGCAACTGTTCACAGATCTGTTCCCATACTTCATTTCCAGCCGCCACGCCTCGATCGGCGATCACTTCGATGTGATGTTTGTCCAACGCCAGGTAAAGCAGAACGCCGGTGTTATGCGGCGTATCCCACACGCGTAGGCGGCCAAATACTTCCAGCGCCCTTAAATGACTTTTGCGCTCGTGTGCGGGCGACACGGCCTCGATCGCCACCATCAGTTCACCAGTGTGGTCGAGCTCTCCCTGGGCGATGCGCAAAGCGATCTGTTGCAGCAGTTGAGGAGTAAAGTGCTTGCGGCGCAGCCAATGCCCTTCAATAAACGCCCACCCTGTAAGCTCCTTCCATTTGCCACCATCTTGTCGCACTATTTATCTCCAGAATCTGTTTGGTCTATTTAGGTCAATGGCAGCCACAAGAGCTGCTGCTACATCTGCGGCGGGTACTTCGTGAAGGCGCAATATGAGTTTTGTAGCAACCCGACGGCTTTTGTAGCAACATGACGTCCTTCGTAACGTCACGGTGGCTTTTGTAGCGCCACCCCTTGTGGGTGCCATAGTGAGCATGCACATAGTGTGGGGCCATAGTGTGCGTGCCAACCACAATCCAAATGCATCTGAACCTTAAGGCATTACCTACGTAAAACACCTACCAGCCTCCAGACGCTCCACCTCCGCCGCTGCCGCCTCCCCCTCCACCAAAGCCCCCACCACCTCCACCTCCGAAACCGCCTCCACCAAAGCCGCCCAGGCCACCCAGTCCGCCGATGATGCCTCCCGCACGCGATGCGCTCCCTGCACTGCCCTGACCTCCCGCGCGCAATTGTCGCCCGATGCTGCTCAACGCAAACGCGGCCACGGCAGCCAATATCGCAAGGCCCAGGCTATGAAATATGAGGTAGCCGAAAAGAGCTGCAGCGAACGCGGCAATCGTTGCAGGCAATACAAAGGCCATAAACGCCAGAGGCAAGATCATGCCTGCAAAGCCGAAACCCTGGTCGGCCGATGGTTGCGTGACGGGTGGCGCGGGAGGCAGGACCTCGCCATTGACCAGCTTGATCAGGCTATCAACACCTGCAGTCACGCCGCCCGCATAATCGCCCTGCTTGAACCTGGGAGTGATCTGCTCGCGAATGATGCGGCCCGCCAGCAAGTCGGGGACGGCACCCTCCAGACCATAACCCACCTCAATACGCAGATGGTGATCGTCTTTGGCAACGAGCAACAAAATGCCATCGTCAACCTTCTTACGGCCCAATTTCCATTGATCGAACACGTGCGTGGCGTACTGCTCTATCGTTGTAGTGCCGGTGGTGGGCACTATCAAAACCGCTATCTGCGACCCTTTGCTTTGTTCAAGAGCCGCCAGCTTTTGCGTCAGGCTCGCCCGGGTCTTGGCGTCGAGGGTGTGGGTCAGATCGGTCACGCGCGCCGTCAGGGCCGGAATAGGCGCCTGCGCCGCGCGCACGCCTGACGTCATGCACGCCAACCACAACAACCCGAGCAGGCACTTGGCAAACCCGGTCCTAACGCGCCTCAAAAGAAATGGGTTAGATAGCGTAACGGCAATCATCTTTTCTCTCAATGGCACCCACAAGGGGCGCCGCTACATATTCGCACAGGGGTGCCGCTATCTATTCGCAAACGGGTCTCGCTGTATATCGGCAAAGACGCGCTGCGACCTATTCACAGGAGGAGCCCTTGATATCATTTCGCTGGCGATGCCGCCGGCGCTGGAATGTCGAACTTGACAACCGGGTCGCGGGTGATTTGCTCTTGTTTTGATACGCCATAGTTCTCCATGGTGTGGTAGCCAAAAATTTTGGCCGTAATCAGCGTGGGGAACTGACGCACAACAAGGTTGTATTCCTGCACCGCTTGTACATAGCGACCACGCTCGGTGGCAATACGGTTTTCGGTGCCTTCTAGCTGCGTCATCAGATCGCGGAACAGGCCATCGCTTTTAAGCTGAGGATAATTTTCTGACACCGCAATCAAGCGCGACAACGCCGAAGACAATTGGCTTTGCGCCTCGGTAAATTTTTTCATTACTTCAGGGTTATCCAGGTCTTTCGCGCTGATCTGGATACTGCCCACCTTGGAGCGGGCCTCGGTAACCTGTGTCAGCACCTGACGCTCGTTGACCATATAGGCATTAACAGAGCTGACAAGTTTGGGCACCAGTTCGGCGCGACGCTCGTACTGATTAAGCGTTTGCGACCATGTGGTTTTGACCTGTTCATCGAGGCGTTGAATATCGTTATAGCCGCAACCCGACAAGAACAGGGTTATGCAGGGCAAAAGCACTAGCAGCAGAAATCGTTTCATAAGTCGCCTAACAGGATGAGCAAGACCCAAGATTACAGCAGGTTGTACCCGCATTGCCAAGCATAGAAATGCAAAGTATCAATGATTTGGCAGCACGGAAGCGATAACTACGTTACAATCGCTTGTTCGCGTGTCGTGCCAGTCAACTCGCGTCTTGCAAGCAATCCTCATGCTTTGCTGGCTGATTCTCAGCCCCTCAACTTCTTTTTCGTCTGCCTAGATTGGTCTCTCTCAACTCGAGCGATAGGCTGTCGCTGGAGTTTTTCCTTGAATACCCAAACCTCATTTGCCTCGCTCGGCTTGGCAGAACCCCTTATGCGTGCCATTTCGGATGTCGGCTATACCCAGCCCACACCCATTCAGGCCCAAGCCATACCCGAAGTGTTAAAAGGCGTCGACCTGCTGGCAGCGGCCCAAACCGGCACGGGCAAAACTGCAGGCTTCACCCTTCCCATTTTGCACCTTTTGCTGCAACACCCTGCCGCCCTCAAAAAGGCAGGACGGCCACGCTGCCTGATTCTGACCCCTACACGCGAGCTGGCGGCGCAAATCGAAGAGTCCGTACGCACCTACGGCCAGCACACATCGATACGCTCTATGGTGATGTTTGGCGGGGTGAATATCAATCCGCAGATCAATGCACTGCGCAAGCCTCTGGATATCCTCGTTGCCACCCCCGGGCGCCTGCTGGATCACGCCCAGCAAAAGACGGTGGATTTATCAGGTGTAGAAATTTTGGTGCTCGACGAAGCCGACCGCATGTTGGACATGGGCTTTATTCGCGACATCAAACGCATCATTGCCCTGATGCCAAAAACCCGCCAGAACCTGCTGTTCTCAGCCACGTTCTCGGACGAAATCCGTGAGCTTTCCAAAGGGGTGCTGAACAAACCCGTCGAGGTGTCCGTCGCTCGCCGCAATACGGCTTCCGAACTCGTGACCCAGAGCGTGGTGATGACCGAACCGTCCCATAAGCGCGACCTGCTCAGCTTCATCATCCGCGAAAGCGGCTGGCATCAGGTGCTGGTGTTTACTCGCACCAAACACGGCGCCAACCGGTTGACCGAAAAATTGGTCAAGGACGGCCTGTCAGCGGCAGCGATCCACGGCAACAAAAGCCAGGCGGCGCGTACGCGTGCGCTAGCCGGCTTCAAGGACGGCAAAGTCGCCGTGCTGGTCGCCACCGATATCGCCGCGCGCGGACTGGACATCGATCACCTGCCCAATGTGGTCAACTTCGAACTACCGAACATTCCAGAAGATTACGTGCACCGCATTGGCCGAACCGGCCGTGCGGGGGTTGAAGGCTGCGCTTTATCGCTCGTTGACAAGACCGAGATCAAATTTCTCAACGACATCGAAAAGATGCTCAAAAAGCCCATACCGCGCACCACCATCGACGGCTGGTCGCCCACCATGGTCAAGGCCGAGCCTGCCCATGCCCGCGAACAGCGCGACGATCGGCCACCTCGGCGCTCAAGCGCCCCTGGTCACTCCCCGCGTCACACAGGCCGCCCGATGGACAAGGCACGCGCATCCACTCCCAGAGGGCGCCAGGAAACCAACGGGCGATCTGGAAGTCCGGCACGGCACGCAACACCATCGGCCGTTGCGCCCGTCCGTGCGCGCAGCAGCCGTCCCACAGGGGCACCACGCCCGGCCCTTTTGAGCAAGTAAGACCACCCGAATCCTGCTTCGAATTTTTTAACGACGCACCATGTCTTTGTCTACCTGGTTAGCCTTCTTTGTAGCGTCCTGGGCCATCTCGTTCTCACCGGGACCGGGCGCGCTGTCCGCTATGGCCTCAGGGCTTAAATACGGCTTCAAACGCGGCTACTGGAACATATTTGGCCTGGAGATAGGCATCATGTGCCAGTTGGCGGTGGTCGCGTTGGGCCTGGGAGCACTGCTGGCCACTTCCGAGACAGCCTTCACTATCGTTAAATGGGTAGGCGCAATTTATCTGATCTACCTGGGCTGGAAGCAGTTCCGTACCGACGCCATGCCGGTCGCCGTCCAGGCCAGAACGGAGGCACCCTTCCAGTTCCGCGAAGTGGTTGCACGGGGTTTCCTGGTCAACATCACCAACCCAAAAGGCACCATGTTTCTGTTGGCCGTCGTGCCTCAGTTTCTGAATCTGTCACAGCCTCTGGCAATGCAGTACGTCATCATCGGCGCCACACTGTCCTTCACCGACCTGGTCGCCATGAGCTGCTACACGTCGCTGGCGACACGCATTTTGGGCCTGCTGCACAAGCCCGGGCATGTCCGCTGGCTTAATCGCACATTTGGTGCCATGTTCATCCTGGCTGGCACGGTACTGGCCTCCTTTAGCCACCATAAATAAAACATGACCGATCACATCGCAATGCGCGAGAATGGCACACGCTAAAATCCTTCCATGAGTATTAGTCAAGAAGTCGCTCGGCGACGCACCTTCGCCATTATTTCCCACCCTGATGCAGGTAAAACCACCCTGACCGAAAAGCTGCTGCTGTTTGCAGGCGCAATTCAGATCGCCGGTAGCGTTAAGGCGCGCAAAGCCAGTCGCCACGCCTCGTCTGACTGGATGGAAATCGAGAAACAACGTGGCATCTCGGTAGCCTCTTCGGTCATGCAAATGGAATACCGCGGCTGCATCCTGAACCTGCTCGATACCCCCGGGCACCAGGATTTTTCCGAAGACACTTACCGGGTACTTACCGCCGTGGACGCCGCTCTGATGGTGATCGACGCGGCCAACGGCGTCGAGCCGCAGACTCTCAGGCTGCTGCAAGTCTGCCGCGCCCGCAACACTCCCATCATCACCTTCATCAACAAACTCGACCGCGAGGTTCAGGAACCGTTGAACTTGCTCGCCGAAATCGAATCACATCTAGGCATGGATGCCGTACCTTTCTCATGGCCAGTAGGTATGGGCCGGTTGTTTGGTGGCGTCTTCGACATACGGCGCAATCGGATGCGCGTGTTCAAGGCGGGTCAGGAACGCCGTGGCGACCACGACGAGATTATAGAAGGGCTGGACAATCCCTTGATTGCCGAACGCTTTGGGGACTCCTTTAGTAAAGCTCACGAAGAAATCGAACTGATCGCAGCAGCCGCTCCGACGTTCGATCACGGGGCATTTCTGGCTGGCCGGCAGACACCCGTCTTTTTCGGCTCGGCCATCAATAATTTCGGTGTTCAAGAAGTGCTTGACGCTCTCGTCGACTTGGCTCCCAAACCCGGGTCGCGCACAGCGCTGCAACGGGAAGTGCAGCCCGAAGAGCCCAAATTCAGTGGCGTTGTATTTAAGGTTCAAGCCAATATGGATCCCGCGCATCGCGACCGGGTCGCTTTTGTCCGAGTCAGCTCGGGACGCTTTGACCGCGGCATGCGCCTGACTGTCTCGCGCACCGGGAAAGAAATACGCCCCAATAATGTGGTGTCGTTCTTGTCCCAACGCCGCGAACTGGTTGATCAGGCCTATGCAGGCGACGTGATAGGCATTCCCAACCACGGGGTGCTGCAACTGGGCGACGTGCTCACCGAAGGCGAAACGCTGCAGTTCACTGGCCTGCCTTTCTTTGCTCCCGAACTCTTCCAGGCCGTCGAGGTGAAGGATCCCTTGCGGATCAAGCAATTGCGCACGGGGCTCACTCAGCTTGGCGAGGAAGGCGCCATCCAGGTATTTCGCCCGGAAGCGGTTGGCGGCTCTTTGCTGCTGGGCGCCATCGGGCAGTTGCAATTCGAAGTCGTGGCGCACCGGCTCAAACACGAATACGGCGTCGACGCCCGACTTATGCCATCCCGTTACAACATGGCACGCTGGATTACATCTGATGATCCGAAGGATTTACGCAAATTTATGGATGCCAACGCAGCCCATATCGCCTATGATGTCGTCGATGCTACGGCCTTCCTGCTTAGCTCTCCGGCCCAGTTACGCGTGGCGCAAGAGCTTTACCCGAAGGTTCAATTTCATGTCATGCGTGAGCACGGCGGCAGGGTTTTCGGCAAAACGGCCTGAGTTTATACTAGGTTTAATTCTCCAGACCGAGGGTAAGAATGTCCTGGCGCTTCATCATTGTTGTACTACTGGCCGCCGCGGGTGTGTCCGCTTGGGGCGGGCTGCGCCTGGGAGACTGGCTGGTCGCCCATGGCCCCGCACCCAAGACAGTATCGAGCGACGCGCCGGTTTCAACCGTACCGGTGCTTGACGCCAACGGCAAACCGTTCGTGGCCCAACCCCCCCAACCGGAAGTCAATGGCCGATTGGGCGTTCCTCTGCCCATACCTCCGGTAGACTGGAAAATCCCCGATCACTCGCTGCTCGACGCGTCGTCCAATGCTATCGTCGACCTGGCCACCACCACCATCACCATGGATGAAGCCAAGCAAATTGCAACCGGCATCAGCCATCAGCCCCTGATGGGTATCGCCGACGTGGGCGGGTTGAATCTGGGGGGCGAGTCGAAAAAGCCACCTGCAGCGCAGCCTATACAACCGATCGACGCACCCGGCATTCAACCACCCACGACAACCGAACCGGCTAATGTGGCGCCAGCCAACACTAACAAAGCTTGGCAGGCCAGCCTGCGGCAGGAAATTCTGGCCTGCAGTGCACAGAGCTTTTTCGACAGACCCAGTTGTGCCTGGGCGGCACGCAACAAATACTGTGAGCCTAATAATGCGTGGGGCAAAGTGCACGATTGCCCGGCCAAAAACCTTTAACTCGCGCGCCAGCGAGTTGCGTCTAAGCTGCCCGGCCAAGTCGAGCAGCTTCGGTTATTCCTCCATCTGCGATTGCAGGTAATTTTGTATGCCCACCTTGTCAACCAACTCTATTTGAGTTTCCAGCCAATCGATGTGCTCCTCGGTGTCGTTGAGAATGTCCTGGAACAGATCGCGTGAAACAAAATCATGCACTGATTCGCAATACGCCATGGCTTCCTTGACGGTGCCTTGAGCGCTCGACTCCAGAGCCAGATCGGCCTTGAGGATTTCGGGGACGTTCTCGCCAATTAGAAGTTTGTGCAAATCCTGCAAATTGGGCAGTCCGTCTAGCATGAAGATACGCTCGATCAGCCGGTCGGCGTGTTTCATCTCGCCCACGGACTCTTCATACTCATGCTTGCCCAGTCTATTCAAACCCCAATGACGCAACATGCGCGCGTGCAGGAAATATTGATTGATGGCAGTCAGTTCGTTCTTTAACTGCTTGTTAAGATATTGGATGGCTGTCTTATCACCTTTCATTGCGCTGCTCCTGATCCATAAGTCGGGTTCGCGCCGCGTCGAAACGAGCGCTATCGATCCTGGCGATCGACTCACAATAGGCTACCACGCCAAGTCGGCCTTGGCACACATCAGGAGTACTGGGAATTTAAGCGCGGCGCGCGACGGTTTCGAGTAGCGTCGTAGCCGCGCTGGCATCATTGGCCGCAGAACCGGCAATGGCTCCGGCGCCCAAGCCATGTTCATTGTGCGATGGACTGGCATAGCGTCCACCCGCCAGATATTGAGCGGCCGTTTCGGCGCAGCAGCCGCAAGATGTCGCGATCCCGAGTTGCGCCTGAAGATCGGACAAGCTGTCCGCCCCGTCGGCAACAGCCGCCTGGACATCGCGCTCGGTGATAGCGTTGCAGATACAAATGAACATGAGAACCATTATTATCCACGCCCCAAAAATAATCAAGCCTATTTGTGCAATACCGTCTTGAAGTTCAGGATTTTGTGGCGGCTAAACCCGGATCTATCGCGAACGCTACGCCAGCGTTGCCCTTGCCCGGCGCATTGAGGCAGGCTCGATACCTGCCGCTTCGCGATATTTGGCTACGGTGCGGCGCGCGATCGTCACGCCTTGCTCACCCTGGCTGGCGGCGATCTGACTGTCGGACAAAGGCTTTTTACTGGACTCGCCTAACACCAGCTTGGCAATCAGCGAGCGCACCGCCGTGGCCGAAGTGGCCTGTCCATCGTCGGTATCGAGTGCGCCGCCAAAAAAATACTTCAGTTCCAATACACCGCAAGGCGTTGCAACATATTTTTGCCGGGTTGCGCGCGAAACTGTCGATTCGTGCATATCGAGCGCTTGGGCGATATCGCGCAGCAGCAAAGGCCGCATGGCGTGCGCGCCATGTTCGAAAAATGCCTGTTGACGATCGACAATGGTCTGTGCGACGCGCAGAACCGTGTCAAATCGTTGATGAACATACTTGATCAGGCCGTGCGCCTGTTGCAGTTGTTCATGTAAAAGGCCCTGTCTGGGCACCTGGCCCAGCAAATAGGTGAGGTCCGCGTTCACGCGCAATTTTGGCAGCGCGGCCGGGTTCAGCCGCGCCAGCCAACGTCGCCCCGACTTATGTACCAGCACCTCGGGATTGACATAATCGGCCTGCGATCCGGCCCACGCCTGGCACGGCCGCGGCTCAAGACTTAGTAACAGAGCATGAGCCTGGCGCAGAACATCCTGTGTACACCCGAGCGCCTCGCGCAGCCGGGCCAAATTGCCCGTCGCCAGTAAATCGAGATGGCGCTCGGCCAACTGGCGGGCACATTGCAAAACAGGTGCGGCACATCGTTGCGCCATTGGGGCGGCGGCCATTTGTAACAACAGACATTCGGCCAGAGACCGCGCGCCAACACCCACTGGATCAAACGATTGCAGCAAGCGCAGGGCCGTCCCAAGCTCTTGGACATCCACTTCAAGCACTGACGGCAGATACTGTGCAATGTCGTCCAAGGCGGTTGGCAAATAGCCGTTCTCATCCAGCTCCTCGATCAACAACGTAGTGAGAGCCAAATCCCGTGGCCCTGCCCGGGTTAGACGCAACTGACGCAGCAGATGCTGACCCAAGGTTTCAGTTTGGGCCGTTTCAGGCCGTTCCCAGTCGGCGTAAGGATCGGCGCTGCGATTGGGTAAAGCCGAGGTCGGCCACTCATCGCGCGGCGCATCGGATTCTTCAGGTTCCATCTCGCGCTGATCAATGTCACACTCTTCAAGTTGCTCAAGCAACGGGTTGTCTAAAATGGCCTGAGCAATCTCCTGATCCAGTTCCTGCGCAGAAAGCTGCAGCATACGGATTGATTGCTGCAGTTGCGGGGTCAGCGCCAATTGCTGATGGTTACGAAGTTCTAAAGACTGACGCACTGTCATATTGGGTACAATAATTTCATGGAACAGAATTTGACGCTACAACCCACCCGCCACGATGACACCGTGCTGCGCGGCGCCTTGCTCAAACTGACGGCGACACAGAAAATAAGCTGCACGGTTGTTATTGCCGTGGTGGCGCTCGTTTGGTACGACCTGCTTAATCGACTAATGAACTTCGGCCACGGCATCGATTATGCAGGGCTGCATGCATTCGGTCCGCAAGCCATCGAAATATTGCAGCAATACAACCCCTTTTTCTGGTGGGGGGTGGTCGCGCTATGCACACTTATTATTGCCTATTTCCTGTACCGCTTCATTCGCAGTAGCCAGCAAAAGGTGCAAGGCAAACTGGTCAGTGCCGAAATGTTCGGCGAAATCGTCAGGCAGCTATCAGAACCCGCCCGGGAAGTATTGCGCTGGGCCTGGGTAGATCGCCGCAACCCTGTCAGCGTTGGAGATTTGCAACGCACCGCCCGCGAGCTACGGGCGCGCCGCGCTGCAAAGATCAGCCTGGCTCGCGAAAACGCGCTGGCATTAGAGACGCAGCAGACCGCTGCTTCTGAAGCCAAAAACTTGCAATCTTCATAAAAATGTGTTTGACTAGCAACATGGAACCACGCAATTTTTCTCAAAATGCCTATGCTCGCAGCAACACTGCGCGCGGTGTTGCGTGCTCTCGTCAACTACCTGCCGCACTATCGCTGCTACTACTGATCGGTTGCCGGACCTAGCGTCCTGTGGCAGTCCGGCAGCCCTCACGCCACGTTATTCCCGTCACCCGGCGCGCGCAGCGCACCTGAATTAAATCACTCATAATTCTTGGTGACCACGGCTTGTAGATTTTGCTAAATTAGGTGCAACATGCTCTCCACTCCTTCAGACCGCTATCGTCCATTTCATCCGTTCGCCCGCGAATTCTCCGAGCGAACCTGGCCCAGCAAGCGCATTACCCACCCGCCCATCTGGATGAGTACTGATCTGCGCGACGGCAACCAGTCGCTGATCGAGCCCATGAGCGTGGAACGCAAGCTGCGTTTCTTCGAACAGCTGTTGAAGATTGGCTTCAAAGAAATTGAAGTTGGGTTTCCTTCAGCCTCGCAAACCGATTTTGATTTCGTGCGCAAGCTGGTCGACGAAAAACGCATCCCTGACGACGTGACAATTATCGTCCTGACCGCGTCGCGCGAAGACCTGATCCGCCGCACCGTCGAATCGGCGGCCGGTGCCAAGCAAGCCATTGTCCATCTGTATAACGCGTGCGCCCCCGAATTTCGCAAGATTGTCTTCAACATGAGCCGCGACGAGGTCAAGAAAATTGCTCTCTCCGGAACCCGCCTGGTCAAGGAATGCATGGCGCAGCACCCCGAGACCCGCTGGCGCTACGAATACTCGCCCGAAGTATTCAGCACCACCGAGCCCGAGTTCGCACTTGAGGTGTGCAACGCCGTTGCCCAGGCTTGGCAGCCCACACCCGAATCGAAAATCATTTTCAATCTGCCCGCCACGATCGAGGCCACCACACCCAATCTGTTTGCCGACCAGATCGAATGGATGCACAAAAACCTGAAACAACGCGACAGTATCGTATTAAGTGTGCATCCTCATAACGACCGTGGCACAGCAGTAGCCGCAGCGGAATTTGCCGTCATGGCCGGCGCAGACCGCATCGAAGGCTGTCTGTTCGGCAGCGGCGAGCGCACCGGCAACGTCGACTTGGTCACGCTTGCGCTTAATCTGTACACACAAGGCATACATCCGGGGCTGGATTTCTCGGACATCGATGAAGTGCGCCGCTGCGTCGAATACTGCAACCAGTTGCCCGTTCATCCGCGTCATCCCTACGCCGGCGATCTGGTGTTCACCGCGTTTTCAGGCTCTCACCAAGACGCCATCAAAAAGGGCCTCGCCCTCCAAGGGGCCGACACGCTGTGGGAAGTTCCCTATCTGCCTATCGATCCGGCCGACTTGGGCCGCAGCTACGATGCCGTCATACGTGTCAATAGTCAGTCGGGCAAGGGCGGGGTCTCTTACCTGCTCGAGCACGAGCACGGTCTGGTTTTGCCGCGCCGTCTGCAAATCGAGTTTAGCCGCGCGATCCAGCGCGTGAGCGACCAGACCGGCGCTGAAGTCACCGCCGCAGCCGTCTACGATATTTTCAGCAAAGAGTATCTGGAACAGGATCAGCCCCTGAAACTGATCCGCCATCGCATCAGCGGCGACCCCACCGCTAGTAGTGGCCATCAGTTCGCCATCGACGCAGAGATCGAAGACCATGGCGAGATACGCCATCTGTCGGGCAAGGGAGACGGTGCCATCGCGGCCTTCGTCAATGCGCTGGGCCTGCCCATACGCATCATGGATTATCAAGAACACGCCATCGGGACCGGCACCGATACGCGTGCTGCCTCGTACGTAGAATTGCGAGTCGGTGATTCGTCCACAGGTTTTGGCGTAGGCATCCACCGCGATATCGTGACCTCGTCATTCCTGGCTATTCTGGTGGCCGTTAACCGTCACACAGCCAGCGTCCAGCAGCCTGCCGAGGCTATGCTGGCCTGAGACACGCGGCACAACCCAGCCCAGAGGGCCTCTTCGGAGGCCCTTAATTTTGGAGCCATGGCAGCCATTAGGGCTGCCTCTACAAAACCTTAAGTCCTTGTTATCGTCTGAATATGTCGCCACAGGTCCGCTCTTCCTAGGGTAAATACGGTCACATCCACGTCATGTTAAGTGCTTAAAATCGACCTATTACCTACCCTGGAAATGGACGCGGACAAGGGGCGGCGACACCGCGCTGTTTTAAGCCGCGCCCAACGATCCTGAAATAATCAAAGAGCCCATGTCCTCCATCGTTCTGGATCGTGTCAGCAAGCAATACGGAGACGCACCCGCTGCGGTTAACGACGTAAGCTTTACGGTGCAAGCGGGTACGTTCACGGTATTGCTCGGCCCCTCGGGTTGCGGCAAATCGACCACGCTTAGAATGATCGCCGGGTTGGACGACCCGAGCACTGGGAGCATTTACATTGGCGGGCACGACGTGACAAACCTGCCGCCGTCCAAACGCAAGATCTCAATGGTGTTCCAGTCTTATGCGCTGTTTCCGCACTTGTCTGTGCGGGAAAATATTCTATTTGGACTGAAGGTCCGCAAAGAACCTGCACGCGACTTCAACCGCCGCTTGCAGCGGGTGGCCGAACTGCTCGGCCTGGCGCCGTTACTTGATCGCAAGCCCTCTCAATTGTCGGGCGGACAACAACAACGCGTTGCGCTGGGGCGTGCCGTCATCTCCGAAGCGCCTGTCTGCCTGATGGACGAGCCGTTGTCGAATCTCGACGCGCAACTACGCCACGAGATGCGTCGCGAAATCCGCACGCTACAGCGAAACCTCGGGATCACGATGGTCTACGTTACACATGACCAGACCGAAGCCATGAGCATGGCTGACCAAGTCGTGTTGCTGCAGCATGGGCAGATCGAGCAGCACGATACCCCCGAACAGTTGTACGCCCATCCGCGTACCGAATTCGCCGCACGATTCATCGGCACACCACCCATGAACTTGTTACTTCTGGACGATAGTGGTCAGCGAATCGCCGGATGCAGCACTCTCATTACCGCAGCGCACGGACCTCAAGCGCGCAAACTGGGAATTCGCCCCGAGCATATTTCGATTACCGATAACGGCGACATTGCTGCTATCGTTGAAGGGGTGGAGTATTTCGGTGCAGACAGTATTGTTATATGCACAATAGGCGTCAACACAGGCGTCGCCGTTCGTGTGGCCGGGCATCTACGAGTTCATCCGACAGAAGCGCTCAAACTATCTTGGCGCCCGCAACAGCAGCACTTCTTTGAAGCTTCGGGTCAGGCCATTGCGGCGGGCTCATAACCTTTTATAAGGACACTATTTATGCGACGCATCGTTCTGAAAGCTCTCGCCTTCGGTCTGGCAAGCACACTGGGTACGCTTCCGGTATGGTCTGAAGCCAAACCCGTAAATCTCGAATTTTATTACCCGGTCGCCGTGGGCGGCCCGATCACCAAGATCGTCGACAATGACGTCGCGCGCTTTGAAAAAGCCAATCCCGATATCAAGATCAAAGCCATTTATGCCGGCTCCTATCAAGATGCCGTGGCCAAGGCATTGACCGCCCAAAAGGGTGGAAACCCGCCGCAGGTGGCCGTTTTACTTTCTACCGACATGTTCACGCTGATCGATCAAGATGCGATAGTTCCTGTGGACTCTTTCATCAAGACCGACGCCGACAAAAAATGGATGGAAAGTTTTTACGACGCTTTCATGCAGAACAGCCGCACCGAGGGTAAAACCTGGGGGATTCCTTTCCAGCGTTCCACTATTGTCATGTATTACAACAAGGATATGTTCAAGCAAGCAGGGCTCGATCCCAACCATCCGCCCGGCACCTGGGACGAACTGGTAGCCGATGCCAAAAAGCTGACCAAACACACGGCCGACGGCCAAGTCACTCAGTGGGGACTCGAGATCCCTTCGGGCGGGGCCTACGCGTACTGGATGTTCCAGGCGCTGACTACCCCGAATAAAACCCTGCTCATGAACTCGGCAGGCAATGAAGTTTATTTCGACAAGCCTGCTGTGATCCAGGCCTTGCAGTTCTGGCGCGATCTGGCCTACAAGTACAAGGTCATGCCTACCGGCACGATAGACTGGGGCACCACACCCAAAGATTTTCTCGTGGGCAAAACTGCCATTATGTGGACGACTACGGGCAATTTGACCAATGTGCGCAAAAACGCGAAATTCGATTTCGGCGTGGCGCCCATGCCCAAGGCCCAACAAGGCGGCAGCCCGACTGGCGGCGGCAATTTCTATATCTTCAAGGCCGGTACGCCTGAACAACAACAGGCCGCATTCAAATTCGCCCAGTGGATGACGAGCCCTGAAAACGCGGCGCAATGGAGCATCGACACAGGCTACGTCGCGGTAACAAAGCCTGCATGGCAAACAGAAAAGATGAAGGCTTATGTCAAGGAAGTGCCTCAGGCACTGGTGGCTCGAGATCAGCTTGCGGTAAGCGTCGCAGAGTTCTCCACGCACGAAAACCAGCGGGTTACCAAGCTTTTGAACGACAATCTGCAAGCGGTGGTCACCAATGCCAAAACGCCCAAGCAGGCCATGGAAGACGCGCAACACGCTGCTGACGCAATATTGCGTTCATATAAATAAAGCGGCATGAGCCGCCGCACTTCGTTAAATGCCGTATATGGCTGGCTACTATTGCTGCCAGCCATGGTGCTGCTTATCGCTTTTACGCATTACCCGGCTTTGTCTACCCTTTGGCACAGCTTTTTCTCTACGCCAAGGGGTACTCGGCCGTCACATTTTGTGGGCTTGAGCAATTACGGTGCCATGGTCAATGATCCGGTGTTTTGGCAGGCGCTGTGGAACAACCTGTATTTTGCGCTGGGCACCATTCCGATTTCTATCGCGATTGCGCTCGTCATGGCCCTTTGGGTCAATCGCAAGCTGGCCGGCCGAGGGTTTTTGCGTACGGCCTATTTCACGCCTACCGTCTTACCCATGATTGCGGTGGCCAATATATGGCTGTTTTTCTACACGCCGCAGTATGGTTTACTGGCGCAGATCGGGCATTTTTTGGGGTTGCCCGACATAAACTGGCTAGGCACGCGCTCGACCGCGTTGCCCGCGGTCATGGCGGTTACTGTCTGGAAGGAAGCCGGGTTTTTCATGATTTTTTATCTGGCGGCGCTGCAGCAGATTTCACCGTCGGTGCGCGAAGCGGCGCTAATCGAAGGAGCATCACGCTGGCAGTATTTCTGGCGCGTGCTGCTGCCTTTGCTGATGCCCACTACCGTATTCGTGCTAATTAACGCTCTGATCAACGCATTTCGTGTGGTCGACCAGATTGTCGTCATGACTAACGGTGGCCCCGACAACGCCAGTACCTTGCTGCTTTTCTACATCTACCAGGTCGGCTTCCGATTCTGGGACACCTCGTACGCGGCGACCCTAACCGTTGTCCTGCTGGCGATTCTGGCTTTGACGGCGCTTGCGAGCTTTCGCAGGCTTGACCGCAAAACTCATTACCAATGAAAACGACCCTCCTCGATACCTTGGGTGCCTGGCTGCTGGGCCTGCTGTGGTTCTTGCCACTGGCTTATACGCTATGGGCGGCGTTTCACCCTTCGGCCTATTCCACACATTTCGACCTGACTGCACCGCTCACACTGGCCAATTTCGCAGCCGCATGGCACGCCGCGCCGTTTGCGCGCTACTTTCTGAACACGTTCTTGCTGGTCACCATGGTGCTGGTGGCCCAATTCATCTTGTCCACCATGGCGGCGTATGCCTTTGCCCGCTTCGAATTCAAAGGACGGGATGTCATGTTCATGCTGGTATTGCTGCAGCTCATGATCATGCCTGACGTGCTGATAGTCGAGAACTACCGCACCATGACCTGGTTAGGCGTGAACGACACCATTTTCGCTATCGGCTTGCCCTACTTTGCATCAGCGTTTGGCATTTTCTTACTAAGGCAAACCTTCAAGACCATCCCGCGCGAGCTGGAAGACGCGGCCCGCATCGAAGGAGCCAATCGCTGGCAGATCCTGATGCGTGTATATGTGCCATTGGCAAAGCC
>CAJDUX010000002.1_pt1 | contig 23228 bp, 25 predicted proteins | sample 7391081 | NCBI WGS metagenome assembly CAJDUX01 (sample SAMEA7055685, study PRJEB34461) | soil metagenome | biome: terrestrial ecosystem; feature: Peninsula; material: soil | place: Antarctica | collected 2016 | reverse complement strand
ATGAAACGGATGGGGCCACGCTCTGTTTCAGCAAACGCAGGAATCGAATCTTCGAACCATCCGGCATGAAGATGGACATGAGCCGGTACTTTGGGGATAGCTCCTCTTGTGGAATAGCTGCCTTTGGACTCCTCGTTCCAGTCCTCCGGAATGCCTTCGAAACTGTCGAAACCATGAATCGCCGTGTCCACCAATGACGCGATCAGACGTATCGATTTTCCATGAAAAACACCAAACTCGAGCACCAAGCCGTCTGCTCTTGCGTGGTCGATGGCAAACTTGAACATATGGAGTGCATTGCCCATCAGAAATGGCCGCGCGCCGCTTAAGGATTTTAGGTAATCCCAGGCGTCCAGATCGGCTGCGAATGACTCGCTATTTGGCATGCTGCCAAAATAAGAGGCGGCCCTTTCAGTGTTGCCTGCGTAGTCGTGAAGCATTCCTAAAGAAAAGCGATAGACGTCATTGTCGGGCTGAATTTTCAAGGCTTCTTCCAAAGAGGCTATAGAACCCTGCTTGCCGTCTTCACTTAACAACAGCGCATGCAAATTATAAAAAGGGTCTGCAAAATCGGGGGCTAATTCCTGTGCCTTTCGATAACAGGTGATCGCCTCGTCCAGGAAACCCGTTTCGCTCAAAGCAACGCCCAAGTTATTGTATGCAGCGGCATAATCTTCCTTGTGCCTTATGGCATCTCGAAAGCATTCAATCGCTTTTTCGGGCTGGAATTGCTCCTGAAACAATACTCCGATGTTGTAATGAATTTGAGCCAGATCGGGCGCCAGCTGCAAGGCGCGGCGGTAGCTGCCTATTGCCCCATCCGTATCACCCATACGCGCAAGAACATTACCCAGATTGCAATGAGCCTCGACATACGCAGGATTTAAAGCCAGCGCCTTTCGATAACTGGAAATCGCATCGTCCACGGCTCCTAAATGATTCAACGAAATGCCAAGCTGCAAATGGAATACCGGCTCAGTTGGACTGGCGTTTCGTCCTTTGGTAAAGAGTGCAACCGCTTTTTTATGATCGCCCGATTCTTGAGCAACCAGCCCGAGCAGATACAAAGCTTGCGGGTCATGAGGGTGCACTTTCAGTATTGAGGAATAAATCGACACAGCCTGTGCCGTGCGGCCGGCTTTGTGGTGCTCAATGCCAATTTTCATTGATGCCTGTAGCTTCTTTAAATGCATTACCTATACCTCAATCAATGCGTTCGCGATTGTACAACCGTACCTGGCCGCTGACTGTTGAAGTCGAGCTTCCGATTATTGATTCAATGCTGGCATTGCGCTCACCCATAAAAATAACTCATCGCAGAGACAACTTATCTTATAATGTATTAATACAACATGGAACATCATGAGTAGGCCGCGTCATATCGAAAACCCTCCTTCTTCGCAAACCATGCTCGATCCTTCAAGCGAAGAACCTTTATATATTCAAATTGCCAATCGGCTGGCAGACGAAATCTCGACGGCTCGACTGGCTCCCGGCATGCGGATACCCAGTGAAGCCGAATTGATGTCCACACACGGCGTCAGCCGCATTACGGTGCGCCAGGCCATTGCACTACTTGCCCGCAACGGGCAGGTCGTAGCGCACCGCGGCAAAGGCACGTATGTAACCCGACCTCCCCTGCATCAAGACCTAGGCACCCTCCAGGGGTTTCAAGATGCCTTGCGCAACCAGGGTGTCGAACCCCAGACCGAATTGCTCGAATTTTCAATCTCGGCGGGCCGCACCGATCGAACGCTTGCTCAAGGCCTTGATCTACCGGTGCGTCTGCGACGCCGCTATTGTGTTGACAGCCAGCCTTTCGCCGTCGTGGAAGCATTTTTGCCGGCATCAGCCGCGGCCGTGGGTGAAAAACGCGCGCGTAACTTAACGGTGTATGAAATCTTGCAACAGTTTCTCGGTTTGCGCATTGGCCAGGCCGACGTGGCCATCCGGTGCGCGCCAGCCACTACGCAAGTGGCGCACGAGCTAAGTATCAATGCCAGAACCAACGTGCTTGTCATGGAAAGAACCTCTCGAACTGCATCTGGGATTATTTGCGAGTTCATGCGTATCTACATTATTCCGGAACGCTATACGTTCCGCTTAAGCTTGCCCGGACCGCTGGAAATCGCAAGCGCTTTACGTCCGGTCGAGACCACCAAAAGGCTGAAATCGCACTAAAACACCGAATCACGGCCTGTTTGCTTAACCAGGAGGTAGTGTCATGTCGTTCTCGAATCGCCGCCGTCAACTGATAATTGCTCCCGTAATCACCGGGCTATCAAGCCTTTGTTATTCCATGCAGGCGCTCGCGCAAGCCTACCCATCCCGAAAAATCAGGATGGTCGTGCCCTTCCCCGCAGGCGGCCCAACCGACATTGTGGCTCGGCCCTTGGCAAAGCTGCTTGGCGACATTTTGAAGCAGCAGGTTTATATCGACAATCGCGGCGGCGCCGGCGGATCCATAGGCGCGGACGCGGTCGCCATGGCTACGCCCGACGGCTATACGCTGCTTATGGGAACAGTCGGCACCAACGCCATCAATGCCACGCTATACAAAAAGCTTCCGTACGATGCCATCAACAGCTTTACGCCCATCGCCACCATCGCTAGTGCACCTATAGGCATTGTGGCCAACGCTCGCGCGGGCTTCAAGTCGTTGGCAGACCTTATTACCCAGGCTCGTGCCAACCCCGGAGCGATTAATTATGGTTCTGCAGGTAACGGCACTCCCGGTCATCTGACAGGCGCCATGTTCTGTAAAGCAGCCAGAATCAAGCTTACCCATATCCCCTACAAAGGTAGCGCCCCGGCGGTGACGGATCTGATCGGAGGAACCATACCTTTGATGTTCGACCCCGTCCAATCGATATTGCCTCACGTGCTAAGCGGCGCACTGACCGCACTGGCTGTGACAAGCCTCACCCGATCCAGGGTGTTGCCCACTGTGCCCACCGTATCAGAATCGGGGATCAAAGGCTTTGAGGCGACAGCGTGGTGGGCGGTTTTCGCTCCAGCTAAATTACCGCCCGAAGTCAAACACAGATTGGCCTCGGCCCTCCAAAGCATCGTTCAGTCCGATAGTTATGCCCGCAGGCTTGGCGACATAGGTGTACAAACTCTAGATATCCCCTTAGCGCCGTTTCAGAAAAAAGAAATTGCCAAATGGGGCGAAGCCGTTCGTGAAACAGGTCTTTCCCTGGATTAAAGCCATGAATTTAAACGATGAAGAAAAAGCCATGCTGGCAGGACAGTTCGGCCAAACCGCCCAAATCGCTATCAAGCACCAGATCACCGTAGGCGATTTTTTTGGTGCACTGGATTTTGTCCCGGTCACGCAAGCGCACGTCATGGCCGATACCGAAAGCCTGGGGCAGGCGGGCGTGCGGTGGATCGAGAGCTTGGCCGAAGCCAAAGATGGCCTGCACCGGGTACGGGTGCCCACCATCACGGATCCACGCGGAACAGACTTTTCAAAAGCAGACGTTATTGGCCAAGCCGACTGGATGCTGCACCTTGAAAGGCGCGCGATTGATGCCTTTGTGGCACTTGGTGTCAGCATGACAGATACCTGCATCAACTATCAAACGGTGCTTTCCGCAACGCGCGGCGAACATGTCGCCTTCGGAGATACCGGGGTTGTGATCTACTCCAACTCGGTCAATGGCGCCCGATCTAATTTCGAAGGTGGACCGTCGGCGCTATCGGCCGGATTGACGGGCCGCACGCCACGCTATGGCTTCCATCTCGACGAACATCGGCAAGCCACGTTGCGCATACGTGTGGACTGGACACCCCACACCCTTAACGAATGGGGAGCCCTGGGCGGCGTAATCGGACGCCTGGCCGCAAATTATTGGCAGGTGCCCCTTATAGAAGGCATCGATCGATCTCCCACTTCAGACGAACTGAAACATTTCGGCGCAGCCATGGCTAGTTTCGGGTCGACAGCGCTTTATCATATTGCCGGCTTTACCCCTGAAGCGTCGCACCCGGAAGACGTCAACAGCCATCGCTTGCCTCTGCAACATCACGTAGGCAAGCGTGATATCGACGCGTTGCAAGAAAGCTACGCGGTCGACAAGCAAGTCGATGTGGTCGTGTTTTCGGCGCCGCAACTGAGCCTGTTTGAATTACGGACCATTGCCGAGCTGAGCCGAGGACGCACATTCAAGGTGCCGTTATTGGCCATCACCAGTCCACAGATCAAGCCGGACGCCGATCGGTTCGGCTATACCGAAATCATTGAATCGGCGGGTGGCACGGTGATGTCGGGCATGTGCTTCTACCAGTCGTATGCGCGCGAGATCGGGCAGGCCAAAGGCTGGAAGCACTTGGCCACCAACAGCGCGAAGCTGGTCAATATCCTGGGCGGCTACGGCTATGTACCGAAGCTTGCATCTATGGAGGCCTGCATTACAGCGGCCGAAAAAGGAGCACTCCAATGAAAGAACTCATACTGCAGGCCCACCAGGCAATGGGGAATAAGGTCTCGGGAAAGGCCCTTGTCGCCCACGATGGCCTTTCGGCGCGTTACGACCTTGATCGGCTTCGCGGCGTATTTTCGCGACCCGCCCATAAATTGGCAGGTCAGTCTTATATCGACTGCATTCTGGTCCTGGATACGGCCAAAGGCGGCGTAGCAAGCGCGTGGATGCTGTACGAAATGCGTTCACGCAATATGGCTCCGCGAGCTATTGTTTTCAATTCGGTCAACACGATTCTGGTGCAAGGCGCGGCGCTGGCCAACATCACCATGCTTGCGGGCTTCGATGAAGACATTACCAGCCTTGTGCCTCACGGTTCGCAAGTCGAAGTGGATCCGCATACTAAAACGCTTCGCGTCATCGACAGACTTGGCCAGCCCATGGCCGATCCGGTGCAAAATGCCAACGATGCGGTGCTGCGGCCCGTACACGGGCCCCGCTGAGTGATGTGGCGGCCAATTTGGCCGCCACATCACAATAAACCCGTTTAACATAGGGTTCCCAGACTCAATTTCCACTCCGCTCATGGACGCCAACGTAATTGCCGCGATCTCGCGATGGCCCAATGTTCCCGATGTTTTCGGCTGGCTGTCGCTGTCCGAACGCGGAGAATGGCGGCTCTATCCACGCGGCGATGCGCTCGCTGCAGCGGTGGGCGAATCGATCGCCAACTCCCAGATACAGCAGTTCATCGGACGCAATTACGCAAGCGACGAGCATGGGCGCTGGTATTTCCAGAACGGCCCGCAAAGAGTCTTTGTGCGCTTGGACGCCGCACCCTATATTTTGCACACGGCAGATAGAACCACTGGCCTGCGTACGCACAACGGACTGGATGTACACACAGTAAAAGGCTGGTGGCTGGATGACGTCGGTCGGCTTTACGCCCAGACAGAGCACGGCCCGGGTTTGATCGCGGGGCGAGATCTGGCGGCTGTGCTGGCCGGACTTTACACGGCAAAGGGGGAGCGTCTGATGGATGTCCTGGAGCGCGAACCGGAGAAAGGCTTATTGGCCATCGAAACGGTTGGCCACGCTGCGGGCCGCGACGCTGATGCCCCATTTAATTTTTGCGCAGCCGCTGCGATCCCGGAACTAATGGGGTTTACGCGCAATCCAAAAGCAGATTGAATAGCGGATTTATGAAAAAGCTCTCTAGGACACGACGGGTTTTTCGGACGAGGACAGCCACAACGACTGTCAAAGCCGTTGACGGTCGAGTCGGTATCTACAGTAGAATCAAAGCATGACAGCACCTGCCCCCACCTTTTTTTTCCCCGCGCCTCGGACACAAAAATTCTGTGGCCAATGCGGCTCTCCGTTGACGCGCATGGTGCCACCCGATGACAATCGACTACGCGACGTATGCGAGCACTGCGGCGCCATTCACTATCAGAATCCGCGCAACGTGGTGGGTGTGGTGCCAGTTTGGGAAGACAAGATCCTGTTGTGTCGCCGCGCGATCGAGCCGCGCTACAACACCTGGACGCTGCCAGCCGGGTTTATGGAGCTGGGAGAAACCACAGCGAATGGTGCAGTGCGCGAAACTGATGAAGAAGCGGGCATCCAGATCGAACTAGGACCACTTTATACCGTTATCGATGTTCCTCATGCAGATCAGGTTCATTTTTTCTATTTGGCCAAGGTGCTAAACCCCAGCTTGAATCCTGGCCCGGAAACACTCGAAGCGGCCTATTTTGCTGCGAATGAAATCCCTTGGAAAGAGCTGTCTTTTCGAACTGTCATTACCACTCTAGAGCACTACCTGCTCGACAAGAAAACGGGGGTGTTCCCGATTCATCACTACTCGGTATCTCATCCACTGCCCAAGGGTTAAAGGCCGCGCCTTGAACACCCCGGTCTGGCTCGACAGCAGCACTCCCCTTCCACACCCAAGTACAGCGCAGGCGGACGGGCTGCTGGCCGCAGGCGGCGAGCTTTCAATTGCACGCCTGACCGAAGCCTACTCTAACGGCATATTTCCCTGGTTCAGCCAGAACACCCCGGTGTTGTGGTGGAGCCTGAATCCGCGCATGGTGCTGGCTTGCGCACGGTTCTCGCCCTCTCATTCACTACGCAAAAAACTGCGTCAGCTGGCTCGCCGGGAATTCGATCGCGACGCGCCGATCCAAATCAGAATGAATACCGCGTTTGCCGAGGTCATGGCGCAATGCGCGGCTCCCAGAATCGGGCAAGACGGCACCTGGATCTGCAGCCAGATTCAAGAGGCTTATCTGGCCTGGCATTTGGCCGGGCAGGTGCATAGCATCGAAACCTGGCAAGACAACCGCTTGGTCGCCGGCCTGTACGGCGTTAGCCTGGGCGGCGTATTTTGCGGCGAATCGATGTTTAGCCGTATCGATGACGGTTCTAAACTGGCCTTGGCGTACCTGGTTAAATTCTTGATACGCAACAACGTGCGGCTAATCGATTGTCAGCAGCAAACCAAACACTTGGCGAGCATGGGCGCGCAACCCATTCCACGTTCTGAGTTTCTGCTTTATTTGCAAACCGCTTTACGGCAACCGACTCCACCCTGGGGGACGGGTCAACTCTTGCAATCGGGTGAACTTGCCCCTTCGCCGCTAAAAACGCCATAATGGTTTCGAGCGGCCTGATACGCATCTGCAAAACAGACCTCTAATTCCAGCCAAACCTTGCCATGAGCCATCCGACCGAACTTAATTTTAAAGCCTTGCAGTTTTATGCAACGGCACCTTACCCGTGCAGTTATCTGCCCGACCATACCGCTCGATCGCAGGTTGCTGCGCCCGCGCATTTGATCGACACAAGCACTTATTCCAGGCTTGTCGAACAAGGTTTTCGCCGTAGCGGCCTCTTCACCTACCGACCCTACTGCGATGCTTGCCAGGCATGCATCTCAATACGCGTTGACACGCTACGGTTTCATCCCAGCCGCACGCAGCGCAAAGTATGGAACCATCACCACAATCTGCAAAGCCGTGCCATGGCATTGCACTGGGAGGCCGAACACTTTGATCTGTACCGCCGCTACCAGGCGGGCCGCCACGCTGGAGCCGGCATGGACGAAGACAGCCAGGGTCAATACACGCAATTTCTGCTAACCAGCCGAATCGACTCGTATCTGGTCGAGTTTCGCTCTCCGGCGGGAGTGCTCCAAATGGTGTCGATGATAGATCGTCTGGAAAGCGGCTTGTCGTCGGTCTATACTTTTTTCGACCCCGCCGCCAAAGGCAGCCTGGGTATCTACGGCATACTCTGGCAAATCGAACATTGCAAAGAAATGGGGTTGCCCTGGCTGTACCTGGGATACTGGATCGGTGAAAGCCGTAAAATGGCTTACAAGTCGCAATTCAAACCCAGCCAGATTCTGCAACAAGGGAGTTGGTCCGACATGAACGACCAAGCCCAACCGTAAAACACACATCCGCTTTCAGCAACGCCACTTCGAAGAGCCGCCAGGCCGTTAACCTCTTACATGTCAATCTTATTCAATTCGTATTCGCTGGCTCGCCCGGCTTTGTTTTCACTGGACGCTGAATCAGCGCACGAACTAACGCTGCGCTCGCTGCAAAAAGCCTACGACTGCCGTCTGACCCGTGCACTTCTCCACGCACAGCCCCATCAGCCAACTCATCTGATGGGATTGACCTTGCGAAATCCTGTGGGCCTGGCAGCCGGCCTAGACAAAAATGGCTCCCATATCGACGCGCTGGGAAATCTGGGTTTCGGTTTCATCGAAGTGGGAACCGTCACGCCCAAGCCCCAACCCGGTAACCCCAAGCCGCGCATGTATCGGCTGCCGCGCGCCCAGGCTCTTATCAATCGTCTGGGCTTTAACAATCACGGCCTGGCCACATTTATCGAGAATGTCAAAGGCAGCCAGTGGCGCGCCCAAGGTGGAATTCTGGGGCTGAATATTGGGAAGAACGCCGACACACCCATAAATCTAGCGGTCGACGATTATCTGCTGGGGCTCGAGGGGGTCTATCCTCATGCCGACTACATTACCGTGAATATTTCCTCGCCCAACACCCGCGAGCTACGCAGTTTGCAAGGACAAGATGAGTTGGCGGGCCTGCTGGGGCCCTTGCAGGAAAGGCGCAAGGCGCTGGCCGACCAACACGGACGTCTCGTGCCGCTGGTCGTTAAAATTGCGCCAGATCTAAGCACCGAACAGATCGACGTGATTGCAGACGCCCTGCCCCGCTACGGAATCGATGGCGTGATCGCCACCAACACCACCCTATCGCGCAAGGCTGTCCAGGGCTTGCCCCATGCACACGAGGCAGGCGGCTTGTCAGGCCCCCCGGTTCACGCACTATCGCTCGCCGTAATTACGCGCCTCAAGCAGCAATTGGGAAATACAGTGGCCATTATTGGCGTGGGAGGCATTACCACGGGCCAGCAGGCTCAAGAAAAAATTGCCGCGGGCGCCAATGCGGTTCAACTCTACACGGGCCTGATCTATCGCGGTCCGGCGCTGATAGACGAATGCGTGCGAGCACTCGCCTGACTCTGGGCAGCAACGAATTCGATGCCTAAATAGATAAAAAAACCCCGGAAGCCATCTCCGGGGTTTACTACCACTTAATTCTACAGCTGCACTGCTAAACCATAATGACCGCAGTGATGTCAAACAAGACTGCGTCGGCCGAATCTCAAGCAGCGTTGCGGCGTGCGCGAGTCGAGCTTTTGGCGGCATCAGCGGCATCAGTCGCAGCCTTGAAGCTTGCGTTGGTAGCAGCATTGATGTTCGATTCAGCAACTTCAGCAGCCTGCTTGGCAGCTTTGCTAACTGATTCGTAAGCACTAGCGGCGTTAGCCAGTGTGGACTTCAGCAAGGCCACTGCGCTTTCCGAACCCGTGGGGGCATTTTTCGAAAATTGCTCGATGGCTTCGGAGACTTGATGCTGACCCTGAGCAATTTGCTCTTCGGTCAGTTTGGACAGGTCGGCTTGCACACCCGACACGATGTCGTAAATATGCTTGCTGTAGGCCAACGCTTTTTCGGCGCTGGGCTGAACTAGGCCCGAGGTAAAGCTCATCGCTTCTTGCGCATCTTTAACTTCGATGGCTTGCTGCGATTTTTGAGCTACTTCGTCCATAGTCGCTTTCAACACTTTGATATTCAAGTCGACGAGTTTTTCGAAACCACCGAAAAACGTGCCTTGAACGGCAAGAAATTTGTCCAGGGAGGCTTTTTGGCTAGCCAAAACTTGTTGGGGGATTGCGCTCATGATTATTTCCTTCGTTATGCCGAATGTTTGTCGGCCGTAATAAATTGAACAATGGTTCAAATTAAGGGTGAAGAAGGCTAAGCAAATCACCTAACTGTGAAAACCTTCTTTGTTGCACTGCACAAATGAAATTCTACATGAATGAAATACGCTGTCAAGCATTATTTGTTGCAATGCAACAAAACCTCGGGAAACTTGAAATGAGATGTATCTGACGGCAGCCTTTGTGGCTGCCAAAACCATTGGATCAAGACGAACCCGGCCCTTCGTAACCTAGGGCTTCGGAAATTTGCGCGGCCGTGCGTTGCAGGACGCTAATCCATTCATCACGCATACGTTCGGCGGGGGCCGAAATCGACAAACCGGCCTGTAATTTGCCGGTATCATCGTACACCCCTGCTGCAATGCAGCGCACGCCCAGTTCGAGTTCTTCGTTGTCACGCGAATAGCCGTGACGTCGCACCAGCGCCAGATCGCGCTCAAGCTGCTCGATTTGTGTAATGCTGTTGCGCGTTGTGCCGGCCAGACCAGTGCGCATAGCGTACGCCTTTACCTGGCGGGAGTCGCTGGTCGAGAGAAACAGCTTGCCGGTTGATGTGAGATGCAACGGCGCCCGTCCGCCAATGGCCCGAACTACCTGCATTCCAGAACGCTCACTCCAGGAACGCTCGATATACACAATCTCATCGCCCTGCTGCAGCGATAAATTAACGGTCTGCCCCGTAATTTTGTGCAGCTCCCGCATCGGCTCCAACGCCACTTCCCGCACGTTCAGACGCCCCTTGACCAGTGAACCCAGCTCCAGCAGACGCATGCCCAATTGGTAAAGGCCGCTGTCGACCCGCTCTACGTAGCGCCCCACCACCAGATCATTCAAAATCCGATGAGTGGTGGAGGTATGCAGCCCTGTTACGGCGGCAATATCTTTCAAAGCAACAGGCTCGGCCTGCTTGGCCAGGACATCCAGCAACAGCATCGCCCGCTCCAGTACCTGGATTGTGACGGGCGATCCATTTGTAGAGGAGGCCAAAGCCGCCGACGTAAAAACGAGAGATCTAGGCATGATATTCAGTTGACGCGCCGCAACAATCCCATAATATGAAAAAACAGGGCTTCGACGCAAGTCTTTTTTACACACCAAACCGTGAAATTTTCGCCAAGGAGATGGCGGCAATGCTTTATGGCACCCACAAGGGGTGCCGCTACAAGACGTACATGCCGTTCAGGTAGGCGCCGCCCGTGGCGGTTGCCAGCATCGTCGATGAACAAAGCAAGCACACACTATCTAAAGAGGTGCTTACTCTTCGGGAGGGGTCAGGGACCCACCGACACTGAGGACCTCACGACGCAAAAAGGCCAAGGCTTCGGCAGCCGCGACAGGCTCGCCTTTGACGCCAAGGTCGATATGCGGATGGCCAGTTTCCCCCATGCTGGGCAGGCTGAAAGCCTTGACGCCAGGCCATTTCTGTTCGAGCGCTTCAAGGGCCGGCGTAATCCGCGACTCGGGCAATTTAAATGCCAGAAAAGAATGCTCCACCCGCGTGATGCGGTGATGCCACTGACGATAGCGCGTGTCAAGCGTCCATTCCATCATCGGCCAAGCCATGACGGGAAAACCTGGCATAAACGTATGATTGCGAATGAAAAAACCCGGAATTTTGTTGTACGGATTAGGCACGATCTCGGCACCCACCGGGAACACGCCCATTTGCAGGCGCTGCTGATTTTCAGCCAACGACATGTCTGCGCTACCTGAGCCGCGGCGCGCATTATCGGCGCACCGTTCGGCGATCAAACGCTCCGCCTCAGGGTGCAAGGCCAGCCCGACACCCAGCGCCTGCGCGGCCGCTTGACGAGTCTGATCGTCGGGCGTCGCGCCAATTCCACCGCAACTAAACACAATATCGTCGCTGGCAAAACTGCGCGCCAGGGTACCTGCGATGGTCGCACGATCGTCGGATACAAACTCGGCCCCGCCCAGCTGCATGCCGCGCTGCGACAGCAACTCAACCATTTTGGCGAAATGTTTGTCTTCACGGCGCCCGGAAAGGATTTCATCGCCGATGATAATCAGCCGAACCCGCGGCGCGTTAATGGTGCCCATACAAAAATCCTTTCTAGAGAAAAAGATGTTAATCCATTTCCACACTGATAGCGAAAACGAAGTGTGGGTGGTTCATGATGCACGCACACAGAAAGGGATGTCCGCATTTACAAACACACGTTTGCCACCCATCGACGCCGCCCAGCGTCGCGTGCGAGTTGAACGTTCTATCTAAGATTGTTTGTTTGTAAAGATGGCACCCACAAGGGATGCCACTACAACATGGGGTCGCTACGACACGCAGTGCCAACTACCAATCAGACGTCGATAATGGATTCCAGACGCAATTGCCGCAACGCTTCCAGCCCATAATGGGCAAACACCAACGCGGAAAACACAGGCAAGATAATCCACGCAGGCGGGAACAGGTTGATAAGCGACAGACACAGGCCTATGAGCCAGAATTGCTTCTTGTGGCGGCGCCATAATATTCGCCGTTCCTGAGGGCTGGCATGCTCAACCACGGCATCGACTTTCAACATCCCGCTGAAAGCAAAGGCCCACCAAAAAACTGGCAACACCAACGCCAATGGCGGAATCAACCACAAAGGCATCGTCAGCAGCCAGCCCACGGCAAAAACCGTGCCTACCCAGATTGCGTTCCAGACGCTGACCGCAGAAGAGAACTGACCCTGCCGTTTCAAACCTGAATAATCGCGCGCCTCCAGATGCCTGAGCACAATAGGCATTACAAAAATCGCAGCAATCACCAGACCCATAATGCCCGCTACGGGCAACAGAATACCTGCCGCCATCACGGGAACCAGATACAACTTGATGGAAAAAAGCCCAATCGCTAGCATCCACTGATCGACATGATTGAGTACGCCCCAACTTGAGGCCTGCGTATCAAGCCAATGCGTAAGCGGAGTCCAAAACCCCCAAAGCAATAAAACCGCCCCCAGTACCGCAATCAGTAGCGGCATGAGAATAGCCAGTAACATTTTGGGATGGCATTGAGAAACCAGGGCTCGCCTGAAAGCCAGTCCGATGCCCGCAAAACCGCGCGAGTTCGAGATTGCCTGCCGCCGGATCGGCAGATTGGAACCGCCTATTATCGCCATGTGAGAGTTTGAAAGTTGTTATCATGACTATCATAGTCAAACTTGACGCAATATTCTTCCATGCCTGTATTTAATCCGTTACACAATTTATCGGCTCTATCGTCACGACTCGAGGCCTTTGAAGGCCTGGTCATTGTCTGCTACTGCGCGCAATGGTGCGATACCTGCAAAAAATACGAAGACGGCTTTCAGCATTTGGCTAGCGAGTATCCGCAACACATTTTTGTTTGGATAGATATCGAAGAAAACCCCGAGATGCTGGGCGATGAAGACGTAGAAAACTTCCCCACCGTATCGGTACAAAACACACAGGGCCATCGGTTTTTCGGCACCTTGATGCCCCATATCAGGCACCTTGCGCGCCTTATAGATCAGATCGAAGCAAACGCAGCAGGCAAGGCAACAACAGATGGCCCGCCGCTACTTGCCTCTTTGCTAGCGCCTTCCGCCCAGTAAGACGCCCACCCCTTTTCTGGCGGCAGTTGCCTTGGACGGATTGACCTCGGCTTCGACCACAACGGCCGAAGCCTGGGGCACATAAGGCCTGGAGAAAAAATCATCTACCGGCGGCGTCGAGCCAAAACCGGAGGAATAGCCGCCGCGCCGGCCGCGATCACGACCGTTGCTCGCATGATCACGACTATGCACATGCTCGCGACTGCCCACGCCCACGCGGGCCGAAGGCGGCAGGACCAAGTGCCCGCGCGGAATCTTGGCCTTGATCAATTTTTCAATATCGAACAGATAACGCTCTTCGTCGGGTGCGTAAAAGGCAATTGCCTCGCCCGACGCCCCAGCGCGCGCCGTGCGACCAATGCGGTGCACATAATCTTCCGCGTTGTAGGGCAGGTCGTAATTAATGACACAAGGTACACCCGCGATATCCAGGCCGCGGGCCGCCACATCGGTAGCGACCAGAACCTCGAGTTCGCCCGCCTTGAAGGCGTCAAGCGCCTTCATGCGGTCGAGCTGACTTTTGTCGCCATGGATGGACTCAGCCTTTACGCCATCGCGCTCTAGCTGGCGAGCCAGCCGACTTGTGCCAATTTTAGTGTTCGAAAACACAATCACTTGGTTCAACCCGCGCGACTTGACTAAATGCACCACTGCAGCACGTTTATCGTCGCCCGACAGGGGATAGGCAATCTGCGATACGTTTTCGGCCGTCGCATTGCGGGCCGCGACCTCGATTTCTGCTGGATCGTTCAGAAAACTGCGCCCCAGCTTGCGAATCTCATTGCTGAAGGTGGCTGAAAACAACAAACCCTGGCGCTGCGCAGGCAGCAGGCGAATGATACGATCCAGGTCAGGCAAAAAGCCCATATCCAGCATGCGATCGCCTTCGTCCAGCACCAGTATGCCAACCTGGCTCAGGTTGACGTTTTTTTGCTCGACATGATCAAGCAAGCGGCCCGGTGTGGCTATCAGTATCTCGCAGCCGCGCCGCAAAGCGTCGCGCTGCGGCCCGATATCGACACCGCCGAACACCACGGCCGAACGCAAAAGCGTCGGCTCGCAGTAGCGAATTACGTTATCGGACACTTGGTCAGCCAGCTCGCGTGTAGGAGTCAGGATCAACGCACGCACGGGATGACGCGCAGGCGATGCACTGCTGCTGGCGAAAGGCATTAGCCTGTGCAATATCGGCAAGGTAAATGCCGCCGTTTTTCCCGTTCCGGTTTGCGCGGCTCCCATGACGTCTCGTCCGCTCATCACAATAGGGATGGCCTGAGCTTGTATGGGAGTGGGGATGGTGTATCCGGTTTCAGCGACGGCTTGCAGAATTTTTGGATGTAGGCCAAAGTCGGCAAACGTGGTGGCGGGGGTATCAGAAAGGGTAAATTCAGTCATTGAGAGTGGTAGACGCCTGACACGGGAACACCCCGGGCACGCTTTTATAATCCGGCTATTTTACCGCAGCATGGCCTGCACACGACAACTGACCCAGCGTCGAGCCCCGAAGTGTCGTTAAATATCCACGAAACAGGCCATCAACACGCGTCGCCCCGCTTGCTACAATGACGAGGGTAATATTTCAGGAGTGCATTATGTCGATGTCCGATCGAGACGGTTTTATCTGGTATGACGGCAAACTTGTACCGTGGCGCGACGCCACCACTCACGTCTTGACGCACTCCCTGCACTACGGCCTGTCTGTCTTTGAAGGCGTACGCGCCTACCACACCGACATCGGCACTGCAATTTTCAAGCTCCACGAACATACCAAACGCCTGTTCAATTCGGCCCATATCTATCAAATGCCCATGCCCTACGATCGCGAAACGATCATTGAGGCGCAATGCGAAGTCGTACGACGCAATCAACTGGAATCGTGCTACATCCGCCCTATTGTGTTCTACGGCTCTGAAAAAATGGGCGTATCGCCCAAAGGCGCGCAGGTGCACGTGGCGATCGCCGCATGGCCGTGGGGCGCATATCTGGGCGAAGAAGCATTGAAACAAGGCATACGCGTCAAGATATCGTCTTACGCGCGCCAGCACGTTAATGTTACGATGCCGCGCGCTAAGGTTGCCAGCACGTACGCCAACTCAATTATCGCCAACGCCGAAGCCCAGGACCACGGCTACGATGAAGCCATTTTGCTGGACACCGACGGCTTTGTTGCCGAAGGCTCGGGCGAGAATATTTTTATTGTCAAAGATGGCGCGTTGTGCGAGCCTGAAATTGCCTCGGCGCTAACGGGCATCACACGCTCGACCATACACACCCTGGCCGCCGATCTGGGCATCCCGCTACACACTAGGCGCCTGACGCGCGACGACCTATATATTGCTGACGAAGCCTTTTTCACCGGCACGGCTGCCGAAGTGACTCCGATCCGCGAAGTGGACAGACGCGTCATTGGTTCGGGCAGCCGTGGGCCGGTCACAGAAAAGCTGCAAAAGGCTTTTTTCGATGCGGTCAATGGCCGCAATCCCAAATACCTAGGCTGGCTCACCAAGGTATAAATGCACGCCCCTCCAGGTTCCGTTTACTTTCAGGAAAATTCCATGCCCAGTGCCACCAAGCCATTCCAGCCCGAGCAAGCTACCATTTTCGTTCCCGCCAGTGATTTGCCGGTGTACTGCCCGGGCCCCCATGCACCGCTATGGAGCATGCACCCGCGCGTCTATATCGAGGTTGTCAAAACCGGTAAGGCGTCATGCCCATACTGCGGAGCAACCTACCAGCTTAAAGAAGGCGAACACGTATCTGGGCACTAGGCCGAAGCCGTACCTACCCTTTAAGCTCTTGCCAACCACGCGTTGATTATCATTCATGTTTGCCACTCCAGACGAAGCTGAAAATGCTTTCTACGATGCCCTGCGCCAGGCGGATTTGACTCGACTGATGCAAGTTTGGGCGGACGATGAAGAAATCGTCTGCATACATCCGAGCGGCATGCGCCTGACCGGCTACGCAGCAATACTCAGTTCATGGCAACACATCTTGGCTAGCGGACCTTTGATGATTTACCCGATCCATCCCGTTGCCATGACCACTTTGTTTAGCGCTGTTCACGTCCTGATCGAACAAGTCACTCTGACCGGCCCGGAGAGTGGGAAGGCCGTCAATTTTCACACGAGTAACGTCTTTCATAAAAGTCCGACCGGCTGGCGCATGGTATTGCATCATGCATCGAATGCACCGGCTGACGCCCGGATGTTCGACCTGCAGGACATCCCCGATACCTTGCATTAAAGACTGTTTTGACCGCACAGATAGATTCCTCGCCTTGCCCCAACCCGGTTTGGCTGCCCGGACGCCATGCGCAAACCCTGTATGGGGTGTTAGGCGCCCGATACCATCGAATCGCATTCGTACGCGATCGGGTCGACACGCCCGATGGCGATTTTATCGACTTCGACTGGACCGGCCCAGGCCTGTTCTCCGACCGAACGGCACAAGGCAAATCGGTCAGTCCCGACCCGGTGCTTGTTGGGACGGCGGCAAGACGCTGGATGCAGAAAGACGATTGGGCAAGCCTGCCGACAGCGCTCGCAACGCCTGCCTTGGTCTTGTTTCACGGCCTGGAAGGCAGCAGTCGTAGCCATTATGCGCAGGCCATCGCGCAACACTTCCGGGCCCGCGGCTGGATTGTGGCCATTGCACATTTTCGCAGCTGTTCCGGGTTTTCCAACCGTATGGCACGTGCCTATTTTTCGGGTGATTCGGCTGACCTGGAATTCATGTTTCACACAGTCCATGCTCGCGCACCTCATGCGAAATGGCACGCCGTTGGCGTGTCGCTGGGGGGCAACGCCATGCTGAAATATCTGGGTGAGAATCCTGAAGATTCCAGGTGGCTGGCCGCCAGCGCCGCGATCTCGGTGCCTCTGGATCTGACGGCGAGTGGCAATGCGCTGACCGAAACCTTTGCCGGGCGCCATGTGTACACCCCCTATTTCCTCAAAACCATGAAGGAAAAGGTGTTGGAGAAAAGCAGGCGTTTTCCCGGCGTTATTGATGTTTTCAGGCTAAATCAGGTGAGAAGCCTGCACGATTTTGACGACCTTTATACTGCCCCTATGCACGGGTATAAGAATGCGCTGGATTACTGGTCCCGCGCTTCGAGCAAACCTTTTCTGAAGACAATCAGCGTGCCTACCCTGGTGCTCAACGCCCGTAACGACCCTTTTGTCCCCGAGCCCTCCCTGCCAGGCTCAAACGAGTGCTCGGATCACGTGTTATTGCACCAACCCGCCGAAGGTGGCCACGCCGCCTTCGTAAGCGGGCCATTCCCCGGAAACTTAGGCTGGCTGCCGCAACGCATTGCACATTATTTCGAAGCGGGGGTTTGAAAAAACCGGTTACTGCCGCTTGAAACGCTGCAACAAGTCGCGTTCGGTGTCCAGCCTTCGCCTGATGGTGCGAATCTGCGCATCGAGTTCAGACTGAGTATAAAAGTCGCTCGATAAGCTGCGTGCCTGCCGCAATTCTTCAACCGCTGTCGATAAGGCGCCAGTTCGCAGATAATAGTCGGCCATGGCGCGCCTTGCCGGCACGACTTGCCCAATACGCTCATAGCTCTGTGCCTGCAACCGATACAAGGCCGCCAGATCGGGCCATTGCGCTATACGTTGGGTCAAAAACTGGACGGCCTCTGCGTTGCGCCCGCCTTTTTGCAAAACATCCACCCTGGCCAAAGCTACAGCCCGACTGTCCGGCCAGCGCACGGCAGCTTTTTGCGCCTGCGTGAGCGCGAACTTCAGGTCGCCGCGCTGGCTGGCCAGTTCAATGGCCAGGCATGCCAGCTCAGGCGAATCGGCCCCGTTCGCACGAGCCTTTTGCAAGGCGGCATCGGCCTGATCCGGATGATTACTTTTCCAGGCCGCATAGGCCAGCCCATACCAGGCCGCCGAGCGCTGAACGCCGGCCAGTGAACCGGCATCCTGTCGCAGCTTTCGCAATGCCTCTTCACGAGCCTCCCGTCCTTGTGCCTGAATCACCCTCAACTTGGCGCGCAGATACCAGAATGTATCTGTATCGCGATGATGCACCGGCGCCAGTTCACGCGCCCGGTTTTCAATATCGGACAAGCGTTGTATTGACAAGGGGTGGCTGCTGGTGAAAACATTGCCGCCAGTACGTTCGTTAAAGCTCGACTGCTTCATCAACGCGGTAAACATCTGCACCATGCCCTGGGGATCGTAACCAGCGCGGCGCAGCATCTCGAAGCCTGTCCGATCGGCCTCCTGTTCGGCCTGCCGAGAAAACCCAAGCTGGCGATCTACCGCCGCTGCTTGGCCGAAAGCGGCTACACCCATTGCCAGATCGCCGCCGCCCGCCAGGGCAGCCAGCAGTGCCCCTGCCATAGCAACCAGCATCAAGTGACCATTCTGCGAGTGCTGCGTCATGCCGCGCGCAATATGCCGTAGCACTACGTGGCCAATTTCGTGGGCCAGAACCGAGGCCAGCTCAGATTCATTTTGTGCTGCTACAACCAAACCGCTATTGACGCCTATATAGCCGCCAGGCAAGGCAAACGCATTGATCTGCGGATCGCGCAGCCCAAAAACGGTAATGTGCCAGGGGCCTCCGGGAGCCTCAGCCACTAACTTATGCCCCATACTGGTCAGGTATTGATCGACGTCCGGATCGTTTATGTAGCTCGGATCGTGCCGCCCCTGCTCCATAATAGCCGCGCCCAAGGTCCGTTCGAGCGCGGGCGAAAGTTCACTCGAAGACGCAGCGCCAAGGCTGGGAATGCCTATGGGCTGAGCACGAACTTGCAGCGGCAACATACTTAAAGTTACGGCAATCACCGCCGAACACAGCCTGACGCCTGGCGTTCTGGATGCTTTGGAGGCACGGCTCACGCGACGATATCCATGACACCGCTTATACGGTCAGCGCGGCCTGCTGCTGCGCCTGCTGCATCCGCGCACGCTTGTTGGGCAAGCGTCCCTTGGAGGAGAGGCGCATCAACGTTCCCAAGGCAAACAACAAGCCGAACACTTCGATCATGCCAGCCGGAATCCACATAGTCAGGCCGCCAATCGTCTGATCCATAGTCGCCGATATGCCCGGAATGGCTCGACCGCAAAGGGCGAAAACCGGGTAGATATCGTGCTGGGTAAATGTAATGATTGCCCCTACCAGCATTTGCGGTGCCATGGTGAGGACTGGGGAAATTATGCGCCCACCGGGCGACATGGCCGCCGGCGGACTGGGTCGGCGGTCAAGCACCAAATTCCAGTACATGAATCCGCTGGCCACAACCGACCAGTTCATGAAACGATAAATGCGCCAGTCGAGCATAGAGTAGAACTGGATGGTAGGCACCAGCCATATCACGACAAAGAACACAAATAGACACGGCACCAGGATCTTGTGCGTCAACAGCGTTTCAAGCCCATGCCCGAGGCGGGTATGGCGCAAGTCACGCAAAGCCACGCGCCAGCGCAACGGCAAGCCGGCGCGCATAACTTGCCCAGGATAAGCGCCCATGATCAGCAAGGGCCCAAAATGATGCAGTACGAGGTGCTGCAAACGGTGCACAAAAAACATGCGCTCAGCGTAGTAGTCGAGGCGGGTATGCAGTGACAGATACAAGAAAATCAAGCCGAGCCAGAACAAAGCTTGACGCACAATGGTTACATGATGCACTTGGGTGCCACGCACAAACAGCGCGCCACCGACAAAAAACAGCAGCAACAACGTCGGAGAGAACTCCCAGGGCGTGAGCCAAGCCAACAATTCCATGAGCCAAAAATCCGGTAAAAGCTTGATTGTAATAGAGAACGAGTAGCCGTTGCGGCCCTGTGTCACACATCGAAATACACGATGATAAAACCGATAAAGGTCAGGTACGCAAACCCCACAAGGGCCAGCGAAGCCACACGCATCACTGCGCGCCGCAATGAAATCCACAAAAAGCCGATGGACACCATCGTCACCGCAGCCGCAACGAGCAAGGGCGTATCCAGGTGCCATGGCGTCATGAAGATGGCCAGCGAACTGGGAATCGTCGCCTGTATCATCATGGACCCCGAGATATTCGCCAGCGCCAGGCGCTCTTTACCCTGCCTGACCCATATCAAGGCATTCATGATTTCTGGCAGTTCAGTCGCCACTGGCGACAGCAGCAGCGCCGTGATATGCGGCGATGCGCCAGCCCAGGCGCCTAAGGTCTCGATCTGCTGAACAAAAACATGCGACGCCGCGGCAATAACCAGCAGAGCCAACAGTGTTTGCGTAACGGCCCAATACATGCCATGGCCGGAGTCGCGCGGGCGAAATTTCAGCGGCGCCAGCGTCTGGGCATCGGCGACGTTCTCGGAAATGGCCAATTCGCGCTTAACGTAACAGCCGTAAGCCAACAGAAATAGCAGACCTAGCCAGGGCTTCCAGCTGAACACCAGCACGCCCAGCGCCACTTTGACCACAAAAATGGCCATGAACCAGGCCTGATCCCGAGCCAGGCGTTGCTGATTCACAGCCACCAGGCGCCGGTCGCCTCCAGCCCGCCCGGCCCGATACCATAACGCCAACCCCACGACGGCATAGGCCAGCGTCGCCAAAACCAGCGGGCCACCCAAGGCAGTCCCCACTCCTATGTCCCTGTGCTCGGGCGTGCCGCCAAACACCACCGCGACAAAGGTAACGGCACTTTCTGGCAACGCCGTGCCAAAGGCGGCCAGCACTGTACCCACGGCCGTCGCGCCCAACTTCAGACGATAACCCACCCACTCCACGCCATTGACGAAGAACTCGCAAGCGACATAGATCGCCAAAGCGGATAAGAGAAAGAGGGAGACGGCAAGCAGCATGACAACCCGGGCCGGGCGTAGCGATAACCATGGCGCGACAACGCGAACGCCCGGCAGGACAACGCATTGCGGCCAAAGGTCTCGCTTGGCGAGGAATCTAAGCCCACGCCGCTTGCGCCACGGTGAACGAGTCACCAAGTATGTTGACGCAAGCTTTCCGGGCAAAGCCCGAAAATAGCTACTCCCCAATGACGGAAAGAGCGTGAATTCTAGCAGATTACCGAACGCGTTTTATCAACGCGGCAGCAAGGCTTGACTCATCTTATAGTTATGACGTTTGAGCCACCCCTGCAGAAAAGGTATAGCTAAAATCTATGGGACGACGTTCTAGGTGAACCTGGATTGGACTGTTATGAAAGCGATTGAGGATATCGACGGCCACTTGCATCGTAGCACCGGGGAAAATAACCAAGAATTCCTCGCCACCGATGCGAGCAATAGTATCTGTAGCACGTAAAAATTCGTAGCGAGTTTCCGCAAAACGACACAACGCCGCATCGCCCGCGTCATGGCCGAACTGATCATTTATTTTCTTGAAGAAATCTAAATCAATCAAAGCGATGCTCAACGGCTCTCCCCGATCCTGAGCATGGATCAACGTTCGTTCTAATAGTTCGAATCCGTAGCGCCGATTGGGTAGCTTTGTCAGATAATCGGTCTGTGATGCTTCACGCGCAACATCTCGCGCAACACGTAGCGAAGTTTCCGTGTGCTTAAGCATCGTGACATCAGCGGCTTCGCAAAGTAGCCAACCATCGCGCAGGAGCGTTTCGGATATCCAAAGACGCTCACCTCCAATCAGCTCGACGGGATAGGAGCAATAGCGCTGAGCACGTCGTCGTGCACGCGCATGATTAATATAGGTATCTATGGTCAAGGCGCCAATATTTACGCCTTTCCCCGCTGCATGATTCGCCCTGACAATGGCAGAAAAATCAGCACTGTCAGTGTTGCCCACAAAGGCTTGGCGGAACGCCTCGTTGGCATATCGTAGACTGTCATGCTGATCGTAAAGCGCAATCAAAGTCTGGCTAGCTCGAAGCCCTTCCTGCAACCGCAAGTTAGCCTCGTCATCTGACGCAATTACCTCGTTCATTTTGGCGCCTTCTAGTCTCTTTCCGACTTTTTGTCTGTGGCGACGACTTGCCCACGGCCAATAATTTTCGAGCTATTGAAATTTGGAAAAGCTCTGTAACGTCAAAGACTTAAAATTATCTCTCGTTAAGATCAGTTGATACCGTGGCGCCCTGCTTCGCGCCCCCACACACACAAGTTTCCCCCTGAGGACAAACCGCTTAGGGGAACTTGCACAATTGCCACAAGAAGCCATCTGCCCGATCGATTTAAAGAACGAGGCCATCGAGCCAGCCCATTGATGTATAGACGTAAATCACCGCAATGGAAATACCGCCGGTCACCACGATACCCGACAGCAGGGTCGTGAAAATGGCCAGAATGACTGGCCCCCAGCCTGTTTTGGTAACCTGCCCGGAAGACGGGTTGTATTTCAGATCGAACTGATCGTCGGGCTTGAGCGCAAAGACTAGCGCTTCAATAAAGCCAGCAGTAATCGGAACAAGCAACATCAGGAAAGCCGGATTTTCCCACCAGCTAGGGTAGAACTGGGACAACACAATCATGAAACATGAATAAGCGGTCACCATCCAGGCCCGCTGGCGCCCCAGATACCACCACTGCGCACCGAACACCCCCAACAAACAGGCCAGCCATGCCACGGCCAGTTTGCTTCGATGTGGTTTGGCCGCCGGTATCGGAGATTCGGAAGATACTGCAAAACCGGACTGGATTTGCGTCTGCATGGTGCGGCACCTCGTTTAGCCACCAGGAATTTTTATACCAAAGCCGTAAAATCTGCCTCATTGTAGTTGAGACCGGGAAAAAATGACGGACACGCCCACTTACGATATTGCCATTAGCGGCGCCGGACCAGTAGGTTGTGCGTTGGCGCTGCTGCTGGCTCGCAAAACAAGCACGCCCAAGCGGATTGCGCTGATCGGCAAGCATTTCATTGCTCCGGGCACTTCGGCTTGCGCTGGCTCTTTCGACCCACGCACACT
>CAJDUX010000001.1_pt1 | contig 23845 bp, 28 predicted proteins | sample 7391081 | NCBI WGS metagenome assembly CAJDUX01 (sample SAMEA7055685, study PRJEB34461) | soil metagenome | biome: terrestrial ecosystem; feature: Peninsula; material: soil | place: Antarctica | collected 2016 | reverse complement strand
TCGAAGTCGGGCATTTCGACGCTTTGCTTCTCGGCGCTAGAGCGTGTTTGCTCATAGAAGGATCGCAGCCAGTCCATCTCGCTTTTGCCTTCGGTAAATTTGTCACGAAAACCGAGGCGCTGTGAAATTTCGGCAAAGATATCAAAGTCACTCTTTGCCTCGTACAGGGGCTGGATCATCTGTGGCATGGCGACAAGAAAACGATTACTGTATTCGCTGGCCAACTCCAAGTCGTTACGCTCGAAGGGCGTTGTCACCGGCAACACAATATCGGCAAAACGTGCTGTATTCGACCAGTACGGCTCATTGATTATGATAGTTTGCGGTTTACGCCATGCCTGGATTTGCCGGTTGCGATCCATCTGATGGCTGAGCGGGTTACCGCCCGCCCAATAAATCAGTTTAATGTCTGGGTAGGTGATTTTCTGGCCATTAAATTCGACTACCTTGCCGGGATTAAGCAACATGTCGCTCAGGCCATGGGCGAATGGAATAGCCGTTTTGACTGCATTGTCGCCGGCCGAAATACCGGCGAGCGAGCCACCGTTGGCGGTAAGCGAACCGCCATTGGCATAGTGGTAGCTAAGGCCGAACCCTCCTCCGGGAAGACCAATTTGCCCCAGCATGGACACCAGTGTCATCAGCATCCAATAGGTTTGCTCGCCGTGGTCCTGGCGCTGTATTGCCCATCCGGCCATGATCATGGTACGGCCTTTGGCCATCCTGCGTGCTAGCTGACGCACATTATCAGCGGGAACTGCTGTGATTTTCTCCTGCCATTCTGGTGTCTTTGGTTGCCCATCGGACTGACCTGTGAGATAAGGTAAAAACTTATCGAATCCTACCGTGTACTTGGCTAAAAAGGCTTTGTCGTGTAGGTCTTCTGTAAAGAGTGTGTGGGCCAGACCCAGCATCAACGCCACATCGGTATTGGGTCGTGGCGCGATCCATTGGGCGCCGAGAAATAGTGCGCTATCGGTGATTCGAGGGTCAATCGATATGACCTTCGTACCCTTTTTTTTCAACTCACGAATTGCACCATAAGCATAGTGATCTGTTGGGTTGGAACCGATCTGATTATTCTTTAACAGATCACATCCCCATAGAACGACGAGATCGGAATTGTCGATCACGGTGGGCCACGCGGATTGCTGGCTGTAAACTTCAAGCCCGCCGATGATATGGGGCAGGATGACCATAGCGGCCGCGACGCTAAAGTCGCCCGTGTTGTCGACGAACCCACCAAACTGGGAAAGCATGCGCCTGAGTAGCGTGGGGGAGTTGTGCAGTTTGCCGACGTCGTGCCAATCGGAGCTGCCCGCATGAAGGGCCTCGTTTCCATAATTCTTCTTTACCCGCTGCAACTCGGAGGCTACGAGGTCAAGCGCTTCTTCCCATGTCACACGCACGAACTTGTCACCGCCGCGTTTGGACGTATCGCTTCGCCATTTGTCCTTGAGGTAGCCGGCCCGCACCATTGGCGATTGCACTCGAGTGGGAGCGTAAACCCTGTCGGCCAATCCGTGGATGACAGGTGAAGGTGCGTCGGGATCCTTGCTCCAGGGTTTGACAGCGACCAGCCGGCCGCCGACTACCTTGGCTTCCACAATTCCCCAGTGAGAAGCCGTCAGCCGGGCCGACTGATCCATGATCGAGCCGGTTAAAAATGAGCCAGCTTGGGCACTGGTGGTAACAGCCGCAGCGCTCGCTGCGCTGACACCTCGTAAAAAGGTACGTCTGGAAATGGAAGCCATGGTGCGTTTTCCTTTGGATGAACGGTAAGACATGAACACTATTTCCCGCAGGAACAATCACAGCGGAGAATCGCTTCCTTTGGCGTGAGCTTGCAGATACTTGGTGACGAGTTCAGTCTGCTCGTCATTAAGGGCTGCCCTTTTTGTCATGACTTTGAGTATGTTGGGCCATTGGTTGGCCGTGAACTCATTAGCGTGATGCAGCGCATGACATGCCGAGCAGGCTGCGCTGAAAACTTGACGAGCGCCATCCCATACCGTTGCAACATCGGGTACTAAGCTGTCTTTGGGCACCTGGCCTGTGATGCGCACTTGTTCCCAGGTAGATCCGTAAGCGTCCTTTGCTTGTTTCACAACGGTTTTGGAAGACTGGCCCGAGCTTGTCAATTTAGCTTCCAGAATGCGCTGCCCCATCGCTGTAAATACGGCGCTTGGCGCCCCAACAATCGACCAGCCTTCGATTTGGATTTTTGCTGTGGAGTTCTGTTCCGTCAGCAGATGGGCTGATGTTCCGGGTGTGGCAGTACCAATTTTTGAGCCTCCCTCTTGTGCCAGAAGGTCGACGTTCTGTTTGACGAAAACGTCTGAGGTGGCAACGGCAGGAGACGCCGCAGCCGCAGCGACGGATACCTGAAAGGCAATTAGAGTTAACGTAACGAGGATTAGCCGTTCCAATAGCAGACAGCGCCGCGAGGTCATCTTCGACCGCGCAGATCGATCCATGATTGAACCGACCGGAATGGAACCGCCTTGGGTGTAGATGAAGCAGGTCCTGCTTGTCGTCGCTTGAGAGCCAGGCCAAAATAATTGTTTTGAAATGAGATCCATCGCCCATACTCCGTTGGCCAAAGAGCCACAACTCTTAGTCTACGCCGCTGGAATCCGTACAATGTTCTTTTTTAAATGTGTGTAGTTTGGCGAGGAAATTATGGTGGAAATGTGCGGCAGCGCACAGACTGCGCGCTGCTTTGCACTTATGGCCACGCTTAATTGAGTGCTGCATATTAAGGCGTGTACCGCGCGGCCTTAATATGCAGCTAGTTATGAACGCAGCAGGGCAAGCGCCTTCTGGCATACATTTTCAAGCGTAAAGCCATATTCGCGCAGCACGATGTCGCCGGGCGCTGAAGCGCCGAAGCGATCTATCGTGAGTGTGGCTCCGTGATCACCCACGTACCGGTACCAGCCTTGAGAAACGCCGGCTTCAATGGCAAGCCGTGCTTTTATCGAAGGTGCAAGCACCGTATCGCGGTAATCTTGCGGCTGGTCGTCGAATAGCTCCCAACTGGGCATGGAGACCACACGAGCCTGAATATTGTTTTTCTCCAGTAGCTGCGTTTGCGCTGCTAAAGCCAGCGGTACCTCTGAGCCGGTTGCGATCAGAATCAGATCGGGTTTGCCATCGGCGGCGTCGGCGAGAATATAGGCACCGCGCCGCAACCCGTCGGCCGAAGCGTATTTTGTCCGGTCCAGCGTAGGGAGATTTTGGCGCGATAGAATCAGTGCTACAGGTCGGTCAGCACTTTCCACCGCTACGCGCCAAGCGACGGCGGTTTCGTTGGCGTCACATGGGCGCAAAACGATTAGGCGCGGGATTGCGCGCAAGCTGGCCAACTGTTCTATCGGTTGATGAGTAGAGCCGTCTTCCCCCAAGGCAATGCTGTCGTGAGTGAAAACGTACGCCACATGCAGGCCCATTAACGCCGCCAGGCGAATGGCAGGGCGCATGTAATCGGAAAACACCATAAAGGTGGCACCAAAGGGAAAGGTGCCGCCATGCGCCGCCATGCCGTTCATAATGGCGCCCATAGCATGTTCGCGCACTCCAAAATGCAGGTTGCGGCCGGCAAAACTCCAGCCTCCGCCATCGGAACCTTGACGGTCTTGAGCGTTGACGCCAGCAGGTTCGAAGTCGCCCAACCCTTTTAGTGCGGTATGCGTGGACGGATCTAGATCGGCCGAACCACCTATCAGCGTGGGCAGGTGCGCCGAAAGAGCGACCATAGTTTTGCCTGAGGCGACCCGGGTAGCCAGGCCCTTGGCATCGGCGGGAAACGGCACAAGATCGGCATCCCAGCCCGCTGGTAATTCACCGCGTATGCATTGTTGCAGTTCAAGCGCAAGTTGCGGATACCGCTTTTCATAAGCCTTATACAAATCGTGCCATTGCGCTTCGGCCTGCTTGCCGCGCTCTTGTGTTTGTAAATAATGGTCGCGCGCGTCGTTTGGCACGTAAAACGTTTTGTCCTCGGGCCAGCCCAGATTGCGTTTGGTCAGGCGCACTTCTTCCGTGCCTAAAGGGGAACCGTGCGCTTCGTAGGTGTCTTGCTTGTTGGGCGAGCCATAGCCCAGATGGGTGCGAACCAGAATCAGTGACGGACGTTTAGTTTCGTCGCGCGCAGCGCATAGTGCGGCGTCGATGGCCGCCAGATCGTTACCGTCTTCCACATGCTGGGTATGCCAACCGTATGCGTCAAAGCGCCGTGCGCGGTCTTCGGTGAAGGTGATATCGGTGCCGGCCGACAGAGTGACTTGATTGTCGTCGTACAGGTAGATCAGCTTGCCTAATTGAAGATGGCCCGCCAGCGATGCGGCCTCTGAGGCAATCCCTTCCATCAGGTCACCATCGCTGACAATGCCATACGTGAAGTGATCAACGATGGGTAGGCCGTCGCGGTTATAGCGCGCCGCCAGGTTGGCTTCGGCCATGGCCATGCCGACGCCGTTGGCAAAGCCTTGGCCCAGAGGCCCGGTGGTGACTTCGACGCCCGGCGTCAGGCCGTGTTCGGGATGTCCCGGCGTGATGCTGCCCCATTGACGAAAGCGCTGGAGCTCAGAGAGTGGCAAATCATAGCCTGTCAGGTGCAGCAGGCTGTACAACAGAGCGGATCCGTGCCCTGGGGAAAGTACGAAGCGGTCACGATCGAACCAATGGGGGTTGGCCGGATGAATTTTCAGGAAGCGTGTCCACAATACGTAGGCCATAGGTGCGGCACCCAACGGCAAGCCGGGATGCCCGCTATTGGCTTGCTGCACGGTATCGACCGACAGAAAGCGTAGCGTGCTTACGCACAGTTGATCGAGTGTATTGGCGGAAAGTGTAGAGGTCATATGGCGGCTTTTTGATTTTGACTAGGCTGCATTTATCGTAGTGCCTACTTGTCCGGCGGTCAATGCATGCGTGATAAACAGAGGAAATTGTTTCACCATTTAACTCGCGTCTACACAGGAAAAATCTATACTGGCTATGCTGCTTTCAGAAGGGGCATGAGATGCGTATTTATATTTGTGTTGGTATTGCGGTTCTTACCGCGATGGTTTCAGGATGCGTGGTGGGGCCCGATGGCGGCTACCATCGCGGGGGCTATTCAGATGGCGAATATCGCGGCGGAGGCTATTCAAACGGCGAATATCGTGGTGGCGGTTATTCAAACGGCGAGTATCGTGGTGGATATCAGGGGCACAATGGCCGCTCCGATAATGGGTGGAATCAACGCGGTCAGTCTAATGACTATATGAACGGCAATTGGGGCAACAACCGCCGGGGCGGGAGCAATCGTGAGCCACCCGAACGGCAAACGAATTGAGGCTGCAGCATGGGGCAGAGTGTGCAGCTTAAGATATTCACCGTGGGCCATTCGACCCGGCCCATTGCCGAATTTATAAAGTTGCTGACCGCTCATGGCGTCACGCAACTGGCCGATGTACGCACTGTGCCGCGTTCGCGCCACAACCCTCAGTTCAATCTCGACACACTGCCGCTGTCGCTTGGTCAAGCAGGCATAGGTTACGAACACATAGCCGGGCTGGGTGGCTTTCGTCGCACTCTCGCTGACTCACCCAACGCGGCCTGGCGAAATATTTCATTTCGCGGCTACGCCGATTATATGCAGACGCCCGAGTTCGCCGATAATCTGGCGTATCTCATCAAACAGGCCGCGCACAACCAGATCGCGATCATGTGCGCCGAGGCTGTGCCATGGCGTTGCCATCGCTCGCTGATTGCAGACGCATTGGTGGTTCATGGTGTGTGCGCACAAGAAATCGTTAGCGAAAAGCGGCTGCAAATCCATAAGCTGACGCCTTTTGCCAAGGTAGATGGTTTAGTCATTACTTATCCGCCAGAAAATTCTGACATGCCGCAGGTTTGAGCTTGTCACCCGCTGCTTGTCTGTGCTATTCGAGGTATATACTTAACGCGGCCTCTCGCCTTAATTCCATTTAGCCAGAAGGGATATAAACCATGGATCAAGCTGCGCAAATCAGGAGAGACCCGGAAGAAGCGCCACTCTCGCGGTGGTGGGTACGCTCGGTGCTAATTGTGATGGTGCTGGGCTTTGCTGGTTTGCTGGCTATTACAACCCTGGCTTATCGTAACGCGCCGCCCATACCGGTAAAGGTGGTTGACGCCTCGGGTCTTACTGTATTCACGGGTGACGATATCAGCAACGGCCAGGCCGTATTCTTGCGTTACGGGCTGATGGACAATGGCACGATCTGGGGTCATGGTGCTTATTTAGGTCCCGACTATTCTGCCGTTGCGTTGCATCACATCGGCCAAGATACGGCCGACGCCTTGGCGCAGCAGCAATATCAAAAGCCGGTGGCGGAATTAACGCCCGAGCAGCTTGCTGCGATTCAGGGGCAAGTGGCGGTAGTTTTAAAAACCAACCGTTTCAATGCCGCTACGCAGACCCTGTCATTAACCCCAGCCGAAGCCGCTGCGTATCGCCAGCAGACGGGCTATTGGAAAGCCTATTTCCATGACCCCGCAGGTAATGGCGGACTTAAGCCCGATCTGATTACTGATCCCACCGAGTTGCACCAATTTACTGCTTTCGTTACCTGGGCGGCTTGGGCGTCGGTGGCTAATCGCCCGGGGTCGGACTATTCGTATACGAATAACTTTCCTTACGATCCCAGCGTTGGCAATCTGCCCGTGCCGGGCGCATTGTTGTGGAGTGCGCTTAGCCTTGTGGTCTTGCTGATCGGCATCGGCGTCGTGTTGTTGGCTTTTGGTAAATTCGACTATCTGGGCTGGATCACACGCGGTCATCGAGTACGTCCACAGGTTGTTCCGGGGCAGGCCAGTGCCGGACAGCGCGCGTTAGTGAAGTTCTTCGTGGTGGTGGCTCTGCTGTTTCTGGTGCAAACACTTGTGGGCGGCGCGGTAGCGCATTTCCGGGCCGACCCGGGCAGTTTTTACGGGTTTCAACTAGAGAAAATATTTCCCAGCAATTTGCTGCGGGTCTGGCATCTGCAAACCGCCATATTCTGGATCGCGACGGCCTACGTAGCGGCGGCCCTGTTTTTAGCACGCACGTTACGCGCCAGTGAGCCCGGTTGGCTGGCGCCCGCTACGCACGCGCTGTTTGCTGCCTTCGCTCTAGTTATCGGCGCGAGTTTGCTGGGTGAATGGGCCGGCATGTCGGGCTGGCTCGGAGACTGGTGGTTCTGGTTCGGAAATCAAGGGTGGGAATACCTGGAAATTGGCCGCTTCTGGCAATATCTTTTGGTCGCAGGTCTGTTGGCCTGGTTCGTGATGCTGTGGTTTCTGGCGAGGCCCAGCACCGTGGGCAATCCCAACGCAAAGCCGCTGGCGCGGATGTTCTTGCTCGCAGCATTGGCAATTCCAATCTTCTATATTCCTGCCTTGTTTTATGGCGCGAAAACCAATTTCACGGTCGTCGATACCTGGCGTTTCTGGATCATCCATTTATGGGTAGAGGGTTTCTTCGAGTTCTTTGCGACCACCGTCGTGGCCCTGACATTTTTTCAACTGGGCCTGACCAATCGCAATACCGCGTTGCGCGTTATTTATCTCGACGCGATCCTGTACTTCCTCGGAGGGCTGATCGGTACGGGCCATCATTGGTACTTCAGTGGGCACAGTCAGTTCAATATGGCCATGTCGGCGATGTTCTCTGTACTTGAGGTGGTGCCGCTAACGCTGTTGACTTTGGACGCCTGGGACTTTGTGCGCACCAGTCGCGGTGATTGCGATGACTGCGGCGTACCATTGGCGGTGCCTCACAAGTGGACATTTTACTTTCTGATGGCAGTCGGCTTCTGGAATTTCCTGGGTGCGGGGGTATTCGGTTTCCTGGTCAACTTGCCGATCGTGAGCTATTACGAAGTGGGTACCATTCTTACACCCAACCATGGCCATGCCGCGCTGATGGGCGTTTTTGGCATGCTGGCGATCGCGCTTATGGTATTCGTGCTGCGCCAAACTACTGACGAATCACGCTGGCCAGGTATCGAGAAGTACATTAAGGTGGCTTTTTGGGGCACCAATGGGGGCTTGTTGATGATGGTTGTGTTTAGCCTCTTCCCGGGCGGTGTGCTGCAAGTATGGGACGTTGTCGAACATGGCTATTGGCACGCCCGCAGCCTGGAATACACGGCTACCGATACAGCGCGTCTGCTCGAATGGTTGCGATTGCCTGGCGACTTGGTGTTCATTATCTTTGGCGCCGTACCCCTATCCATCGCTGCAATTAAAGGTTACTTCAGCATGCGTGCCAGAACTGTACCCTAACAAGAACGGTGCCTCAGCCTCCGCTTATCTTTGTTCGGAAATTACAGCGTTGCCAGCATCGCAATTACGGTCAGGGCCATTGCTCCGGTAGCTAGCCAGCCTAGCCACCGGAGCGCGCGGCTTATTTTGAACCGCCCCATAATGTCCGAACGCACCGCCATCAGCATCATGATGGTCATGATGGGCACGGAGATCACTCCGTTGATGACTGCGCTCCAAAATAGCGCCTTGATAGGATCTATGGGCGTGAACCCCATCGCTACGCCAATCGCGATGGATACTGCGATGATTCCGTAAAATTGTCTGGCTTGATAGGGCTTGCGTTCCAGGCTGTTTTCCCATTTGAATGCTCCTGACATCGCATAGGCGGCCGAACCCGCCAGTACAGGCAGTGCGAGTAAGCCGGTACCAATAATTCCGGCGCTGAACAGAACAAAGGCGAACTCTCCCGCGATCGGACGTAGCGCAGACGCCGCTTGCGATGCCGATTGGATGTCGGTGACGCCATGCCGGTTTAAGACGACGGCGGTTGTCAGCATAATGAAAAACCCCACGAGGCTCGAAAACCCCATCCCGATCGAGGTGTCAAGCTTGATTCGGTGTAGGTTCGCCGCTGCTTCACCCGGAGCGTTTCGTAATGCATGTGCCTGCGGGTCTGCGTGGATGTCCTCCACCTCCTGAGAGGTCTGCCAGAAAAACAGATAGGGGCTGATGGTAGTTCCAAATACCGCGACCACCGTGGTGAAATAGGCTTGCGTCCACGAAATCTGAGGCCATACGGTGCGCAAAGCGACTTCGTGCCACGGGATATGCACCACAAAAACCGTTCCCACATAGGCGAATAGGGATAGTGTTAGCCACTTTAGTATGCGCACGTAACGGTGGTAGGGTATAAAAACCTGCAACAGCAAAGACAACAGGCCAAATCCCAGGACATATAGTTGTCTGGGACCGTCGATAATCAATTTCAGAGCCTCCCCCATGGCGGCAACATCCGCCCCGATATTGATGGTATTGGCGATAAGCAGAAGCCCTACAGTACTGTAGAGCAGCCATCTCGGAAAATGCAGGCGGATATTAGTCGCCAACCCGTGGCCGCTGACGCGGCCGATAGTGGCGCTGATCATTTGTATGCCCACCATGAGCGGGTAGGTCAGGACCATCGTCCATAACTGATTGAGGCCAAATTGCGCACCGGCCTGCGAATACGTCGCAATACCACTGGGGTCGTCGTCAGCCGCACCCGTGATAAGGCCCGGGCCCAGTTTGCTCGCTATGGAGTTGTCCGCGACGGGGTTTGAGAACTCGCGGTGAATTATCCTTTTCATTGGGTTCGCGTTCTTGATATCACTAGCTTATTAGCCGCGGACAGGCGGCGGAACGACTGCTTTCCAGCAAGTACTGTTCCCAACTAATGTCAGAATCCCGACGCGGAGACTGTGCAGCTTAGAGCGCGATATCGTCCGGAAGAAGACGATCACACTCGGTTTTGACCACCTGATAGCACTCGCAAGACAGCGCCTCGATCCCTGCCCGGTCAAGCACCGTGATACGGCCGCGGCGGTATTCGATCAGTCCCGCTTTTTGCAATTTTCCAGCGGCTTCTGTCACGCCTTCCCGGCGTACCCCAAGCATATTGGCGATGAGCTCTTGGGTCATGACAAGTTCATTGCCTGACAGGCGGTCCATGCTGAGCAATAGCCACCGGCATAACTGTTGATCTACGGTGTGGTGGCGGTTGCAGACCGCTGTTTGCGCCATTTGGGTCAGCAGTGACTGGGTATAACGCAGCAACAGGCGCTGCATCGGTCCCGCACGATAAAACTCTTGTTTAAGCAATGGCCCTTTTAGTCTGTATGCGTATCCGGCACTTTGGACAACCGCTCGGCTCGAGGTGGATTCGCCGCCCATAAAAAGCGAGACCCCTACGATGCCTTCTCTGCCAACTACCGCGATTTCAGCAGATTCCCCGTCTTCCAGTACGTAAAGCAGCGACACGATAGAGGTGGTGGGGAAATAGACCCAGCGCATTTGTATTCCTGATTCGTACAGCACATCGCCTAACGGCAGCTCAACGAGCTCCATATCTGGCGCTAGACGCTCATATTCGTCTGGAGGCAGTGCCGCAAGCAGGTGATTTTGTTGGGGTGAGGAAGCAATTGCCATGATATCTTGTGGTGATGTTAACAAGTGCCATTCTACTTTCCCAGTCCATCGTTATATGTACGGTACCGAACAGACCGCGTTTATTTTCCAGACTATGTTGCATATGTGCTTCAGCTTTCGCCTTGCGCATAGTAAATCAGCATTGTGCAGGGTTTAGGTGTTTAGGCATTAATCACTCGGCGGGGCCATTTATGATAAGGCGTCAGTTACAGCAGAAAATGCTCGCTTGGGAGTCACGTCAATTGGCGCTTGAGCAGCATGCCGTGCACAAGGCGCGCTCAGAAATGCCTGCTCTACGCCGTGGCATGGCTGCTCATTCCGAGCCTGGCCCGTGCATCGGCCAAATCGGCTTCCAGTCGATCGATACGGTCTAACAGTTTTAAGGCCAGGGTCAGGCCATGCGAATCTAGCTCAAAATCGTCGCGCAAGCGACGTGCCGTGCGGGCAATGACGATGCAATGGGTGTAAAAGAAATAATTGCCTGGATCTTGATTGGAAGGCTCGATGACGCCGGCTTCGATCAAGTCTGACAAGTCGCTTCGGGTAAGCCCGGACACCTCAATCAGATGGTCGAACGAACAGATGTCGCTCGTGTTGAGCCACACGCCTTCCGTAATATGAGTGGTCATGGTTTTGCTCCTGCCTGCAAGTGCGCACGTGGGTTGAAGGTAGATTCGGCCGCCAGTTGCGCGAAAAGTTCACGTTCGCGCGCTGTCAGGGTCTTGGGCACTTCGATGCGCACGACCGCGTATAAATCGCCTTGTGCGCCACTCACGGCTGGCAATCCGCGTTTACCAAGACGAAATTTACGGCCGGCCACCGATCCGGGTGGAATCGTCATTTCTACGGCGCCCCCTAGTGTAGAAATTTCTATATGTGCCCCCAATGCCGCTTCCCAGGGAGACAGGGGCAACTCACTATACAAATCATGACCGCTCACCGTATACATGGGGTGAGGCTGGATTTTAATGATGATGTACAGATCGCCCGATTTTCCACCATGCAGACCCGAGCCGCCTTTTTCTGGAAGACGCAGGCGTTGGCCGTCGGAGGCGCCTTTAGGTATGCGTACCCTGAACGTGCGCGGGGTGCGATGCAGCAACCCGTGGCTGTCGTATTCGGGCAAGGCCACGGTGATTTCTGTTTCAGCGCCGTTATAGATCTGTTCCAGTGTAACGGGCGCAGAAAACTCGAAATCCTGACCCTGTAAGGGACGTTGGGCGCTTCCATGGCGTTGCTGAGCCGCAGCGAAGGCCGACAACAAATCGGCCAGATCGACGTCCGAAAAATCGGCGGCTGATTCGTGAAATTGTTCTTGCCATTGTTGGGGAGGAACAAAGTCTTCTCCCTGCGGATGGCGCCCAAGGGTATCGTAGGCCGCGCGTTTTTCAGGATCTTTCAGGGTGGAATACGCCTCGGCAAGCTCCTTGAATTTGCTTTCCGCATCGGCGCTTTTCGATACATCGGGATGATATTTGTGGGCCAGCTTCCGATAGGCTTTTTTGATATCGGCCAAAGTGGCGTCGCGCTCTACTCCCAGCACTTGATAATAATCAATAAATTTCATTGAGACTCCAGAAAAACAAGGCGATCAGAGCATTGCCAATGCGCCCATTCATTGCATGCAAGTATCTCAATGATGCCTATTCTGCGCAAGCGGCGAAAGCTTTATCGCGGAAGCTGGCCGGTACGGTGAGTACATCGCGCATAATCGGTATACTTCGAATCATGAAACGTCTTCCTCCAGATAGCTCAGTCGAAACCGTTAGCGTGCGTATCACTGGACGTGTGCAAGGGGTCGGGTTTCGAGCAGCGTGCCTGCGTCAGGCGCATAAAACAGCCATTACCGGCTGGATCCGCAATGCGGCCGATCTGTCTGTCGAAGCCTTGCTTCAAGGGCCTCACGATCAGGTTGACCGGATGCTATCCTGGCTGCTAACTGGGCCGCCGGGCGCGCGAGTCGATGAAGTCAGCAGCCAGGTTTTGATTACCGACCGCCATTTTGACCGGTTCGAGCAATGGTAGGCGATTCTTATCGCCCAAGCACCCGGATGTCGTAATCTACTCGCTGAACGCCGGGGACTTGACGCGCGGCTTGCACGTCGTTCTGCGCAACTAGCTGACTATCTGCAGTTCCGCGTAGTGTAACGACTCCGTTATAGGACGTGACCTGAATGTTGGTGGCAGCGGTAGCCGGCACGCGAGATATAGCTTGAACTACATTGGCATTAATCGTGGCATCGTTGTTAATCGGAGCCATGCTGCTTTCGCTACCGCGATAATAAAATGGGCCCGTGGACACGTTGGCTTGCCCGCTTTCGGGTGTTATGTTGCTGTATTGATGCGTACCGGGCTCATTGGGGCGCACCACACACGCGGTGAGCGCAAATGCTGCAGCTATTGTAATTAATACATGCGTGTATCTTTTGGACGTGCTCATAGTAACTCCATGTAAATACAGTCAAATAAAAAACTGACTGGCGACATTGGGGACCGCCTGCCGCCGTTAGATATGCTTACTTCGCGACTTTCACTTCTGGTAGCGCTTTTAGCTGGTCCTTGGTATAGCCCTCAAGGATGAGCTTGTCGGCACCCTTTGTAATTTTGTCGAAGGGGATAGCCACATTGTGCTCGCCCATTCCCAGAAATCCGCCAGCGCCGACGACGAAGGCTGAGACCTTGCCATCAGAGGTCAGAATGACGTCGTCAATAGCACCAATTTTCTCGTTTTTTTCGTTGTAGACATTCGCCCCCATTATCTTGTCTTTCACGCTCCAGCCAGAAACCGTTTCAACGGATTTGGCGTTTGCTGGCGCAAGAGCCGGGGTCATTACGCCCGGCGTCGCCGGAGCACCAGGATTCGCATTTGAGGGAACTGTCGGGCTGGCATTCGTTGTGGGTGCGGTCGGGCTTGTCTGCGCGAATACTATCGACGTAGCGACAAAGGGCAACGCGCATAGGGCCGTAGCAAGAAGTTTTTTCACAAGTGATCTCCTAGAAAGTGAGTAAAAGCTGCAATCACGTGTAAGCAAGTCCCGTGCCGAAACTACAATCGATAAGCTTTGGCACACTACTTGCTGTATGCTATTTGTACGCAATTCTTGCGGAATTGACTCTAACCAAGAGGTGGTTTTATGACAACGATCAAACGTATGGCGGCTTATACATTAACTGCAGCGGCTTTGCTGAGCTTGGGTGCATGTAGCGGTATGTCCAGGCAAGGCCAGAATACGGCAATAGGCGCAGGTGTTGGCGCAGTGGGGGGCGCCGTCCTGACTGGTGGCAGTACGCTTGGAACTTTGGGCGGCGCGGCGATAGGTGGGGTGGTCGGTCATGAGGCGAGTAAACGCTAATCGTAATTTGAATGCGTCAGAATAGGGAGATCGACATGCTCTACACGATTGCAGTGATTCTTATTGTTTTGTGGCTGCTTGGGCTGGTAACGTCGTATACCCTGGGGGGATTCATTCACATTCTGATTGTTATTGCGATCATTATGATTCTGATCCGCCTTGTGACTGGCCGCGCTCCGTAGGTCAACTTGCGACCCAATTTCTGCAACTTCACCAAGGCATGCGCCCCGCCGCGAGGCTGGACGCATGCGCTGCCCGAAAGACTACATAGATCTTCGCAGTTCTGCAGCCGGGCATTTGATTTGAACGCGATACTTCGACACTGTTCGGCGTGCGACCACGACGCCTTCCTGCGCCAATTTGCCGGCTAATGCCACATCAGAGAGCGGTTCTTTAGGGTTTTCTCCTGCAATCATTTCTCGAATAAGCGCGCGTACGGCCATGGCTGAACAGGTTCCTCCTGATCGGGTTGCCAGTTCGCGTGAGAAGAAATACTTGAATTCGAAAACACCGCCTGGGCAAGCCAGATATTTATGGCTGGTGGCACGCGATATGGTGGATTCATGTAAACCGAGTTCGTCGGCGATTTCGCTTAGCATCATGGGGCGCAGTGCAACCGCGCCGTAGTCGAAAAACGTCTGTTGCCGAGCTACGATGGCTTGTGCCACACGCTGAATTGTGGCATTACGTTGTTCCAGGCTTCGCACCAGCCAACGCGCTTCCTGTAGTGCGTGTGTCATTGGCGAACGATCGCCCCCGTGTGAGTCACGAAATAACTTAGCATAGGTGTTGTTCAGACGCACTTGCGGCGTCATATCCTGGTCAACCATCGCCACCCATTGTTTTCCAACCCGGCGCACGATTGCGTCCGCATTGATGTAACACGACGCATCGACGGGTGTAAAACAGGCGGCGGGACGAGGGTTAAGGCTACGTATGAGCGTGCACGCTTGCCTGGCCTGCTGTTCTGTGCAGGCCACAATTCTGGTCAGTCCGCCGTAATCGCAGCGCCCTAGTTGATCCAGCGCGCGCGCGACAATGCGTAGGGCAAGTTCTCGGCCCTCCGTACTATCGGGCATGGCGCTTAACTGCAGGCTCAGGCATTCAGATAGATCGCGTGCCGCTAGCCCTGGTGCACCTAGCTGTTGAACCAGTTTCAACGCCGTCGTCCATTCGCTGTCGCTGACCGTTGGGCGAAATTGTTTGGCGTAGACTAAATCGGAGAAATCAGTTCGCAGATAGCCATCTGCGTCGAGCGCCTCAATAATCAATTCGGTCAGGCACCGCTCTCGCGTGTTGAGTTCATAACCACACAGACTTGCACGTAAGTCGTCTTGCAGATTGACTTGGTTCTGGGCCCACAACCCTACGTCGTTGTCTGTGTGGTCAGGGCTATAGGCGCGCGGATAGTCGCCTGAGTAAGTCGCAGGAGCGTCGGACAGATCGTTCTCGATCTGCTCGATCGTAGCACCGCTATTATCCGGCGTTTGTGTAGTTGGATGCAGCGCAGTGCCCCCATTCTCGTAAAGTCGCTCGCTAGGCACGCCTGATACGCGGTCTGGATCGAACTCTGAGTCTGCCCCTGGGGTGTCGTGCATAGATGAATCATCTGCGGGATTTTCCAGAAAAGGGTTACTTGCAATAGCCTGGGCGATTTCATGATTGAAGTCCAGCGTAGACATTTGCAGGAGTTTGACCGATTGCTGCAGACGCGGCGTAAGACTGGTTTGTTGCCGTGCCTGTATTTCGTAACTGAGCTGTACCACTTCGCACCTCGCTTTAGAAATCTAGATTTTTAGGGTCTATATGTTCTTAGAAAGCAATAACCGTGCCATGTATTGGAGCGACGTGCGATTTATGTCAATTGATGAGGGTAGTTGCCATAATCATCGGCCATTTGGGTCGCAATTTTTGCGTGACAAATTGTCTTTATTGCTTTGCCGTAAGTTGAAATCCGTTAGAACGCTGCGCGGTATGTTAGAAATTACTGCTTCATGTAAAAAATACCGACCTGTGCGCTCAGTTAATTTTCTTTCTGAATCGATTGTGAACAAGGCGGCGAAGCGCAGCCAGTACCTGTCGTATGGCCGGCGAAGTCAACAAAATGCACGATTGCTTTAGAAATGGAATAAAGGAATCCATAGCTGGGCACGCCTCATGCTGTATTGCTTGGACCGTTTTTATGTGGAATAGACAATGGAAAGTTTTGCCAAAGAGCGTGCAATGATTCTTATGCTGACGCGCAACCATCGCGCCCGATTGCTAAACACGCTTGAATCCTTTCGTCAGATGCCCGGAAAGTGGCCGATCATTGTGGTTGACAATGGGTCTAGCGACGGCACAGCGGAAGCCGTAGCCTCGCATTTTCCCAAGGTGATGCTGATCAAGGCCAGGCACAATATGGGCGCGGCGGCCCGCAACATAGGTGTCGCGTATGTGCATACCCCTTTTGTTGCTTTTTGTGACGACGATACGCAATGGGAAACCGGCGCCTTGAGTCGTGCCGTGAATTTGCTGGATGCTGCCCCAGATGTGGCGGTATTGAGTGCCTGCGTGCAGGTAGGCGCCACACGTGGGCCTGATCCGCTCTGCTCGCCCGTAGTGGGCACCCCTTTCGTTGCAGGCCACTTGCCAGACTCGCAAATATTAGGTTTTATGGCGGGAGCCTGCGTTATGCGCACTCGTGCTTTTTATGACGCGGGCGGCTATTGGCCACCATTTTTTTGGGGAGGAGGAGAGGCGTTGATGGCGCTGGACCTGGCCGAGCGCGGCTGGCGTATTGTTTACGCAGACGACGTTGTTGCCCGGTATTTTCCTGCTCAGGAGTCCGATGCGCGGCAAAAACAACATCTGCTAATACGCAACTCAATCTGGCTTGCCTGGATGAGACGGCCTTTGCGTGCAGCGTGGCGTGAAACTCATGTTCAGTTTGCCCAGGCTCATAGATTCGGAATATTCCGGTGGATGTTGCTGCAGGTGCTGTTGGGGCTGCCTTGCGCGCTGCGACAACGCAAAGTTATTTCACCTGCGATAGAAGCTATGAGAGAACAACTTGATCACGCAGCTGCACCCGCGATCGTTAGTCCGGGATACTGATTCTGGGCCGGAGCAGGGCGTCCGGTGGCGTGTTGAGTAGTCAGGCATGTTTGTTGCTGGCATGAAGTAGCCTGAGAGGCCTCCTTGTTATAAGGTTGCGCTGTATGCGGGTTTTAATGAGGAGTACCTATGAGTGTAAAAAATCATCGCGCCAACATGAGTCGCCAAAAAGAGCGCGTCGCCTTCGACGTGAAAGACCTAGTGGCTGGGGCTGAAGCCCTATTGCGTTCTACAGCTGCCTACACGGGTGAGGAGATTGAAGGTGCGCGCGTTAAATTGCAGTCGCAACTCCAGTCCGTGCAGGACGAGGCGCGAGAATGGAGTCAGCTGACGAAAGATCAATGCGGCGAATTCGCGGATATCGCCGATGAGTATGTGCATGATCATCCCTGGCGCTTGTTGGGGATTGTCGCGGCGCTAGGATTGGTGACGGGCCTATGTTTGGGTAAAGAAAAGCCCCGGCGGTAATTGTCTGCAGCGTGTTAATGATTCGTGTGGCAGGCGACGTAAATGGACAGTGCGAATAGGGTATTTTTGAAGATCCTCTTTTCCTCGCGAGCCCAAGCAACGACACGTGCGCGCCCTGTCGTCGACCTGTCCATCAAGATACGAAAACAAGCATCGTTTGCTATTACTGTTTTCGACTCTAGTAGACGTTGATGTTCGAAGTGGATGTGATAAGTGCGGTATCGAACAAACAGGTGATGGATTTGGGTTCAGTATAGGATACCTTTCGCCGTTTCATGACCGCCATTCATTTTGCAGCAGAATCCACCCTAGAGTTGCTGCAGTATTTCTCGAATGTCAAATGCGGAACCTCCTATTATCTGTGAGAATGTTTTGCTATTTTCTGCGCCTGCTTTTACGACTAATCGCCTTGTTGCAACGTTGCCGCGTAAGGATCAACAGAGCCTGCTGGCAGCTTGCAAGCAGGTCGAATTGTCTTTCGCACAAATTCTGTTCGAACCGGGTGATCGCATTCGTCATGTCTATTTCCCCACAAGCAGTTTTATTTCGTTGTTGACGCCCACCGAACACTCTCCTCGTCTAGAGGTTGGGCTGGTAGGCGATGAGGGGGTGCTCGGCGCTTCGCTTGTGCTTGGAGTAGACCAGATGCCGCTACAGGCCTTGGTGCAGGGCAGTGGGACCGCGCTGCGTATAACGGCTGCGGCCTTTCGCCGCGAGCTTGGCCAGAGTCTAGCGTTGCAACAAAAGTTGAAGCGCTACATCTACGTGACGATGACTCAGCTCGCGCAATCAGCGGGGTGCACTCGTTTTCATGTGGTCGAGGCCCGTCTGGCCCGTTGGCTTCTCATGACGCAGGATCGGGCTCATTCGGATCACTTTTATGTTACACATGAGTTTTTAGCTTATATGCTGGGCGTGCGTCGTGTGGGCGTCACTACGGCTGCCATGACGCTGCAAAATCATCAGCTCATCCGCTATAGCCGCGGCAAAGTCGTCGTTCTTAACCGCCGCGGCCTTGAAGAGGCCTCTTGTGGGTGTTATGGAGCAGACAAAGCCACCTATGTGCAATTGATGGGCTAGGTCGTTTGTGCGTGACAGCGTCTATGGTTCGCCACAACGGTGCGAACGGATCTGATACCAACTGCAACGAGTACTATTAAAAGTGTATATTAGGTCTCCTCGTTGCGCCCGTTAGCGTTCAGTTGCATTTTCTCTGCCGGTTTGCGTGCTGAGCCACGCGAATTGAGATACGATACTTTTAATAGCTAATCAGTATTCAAGAAGCAATCGGAGGATCGAGACGAAGCATGCAAGGCCAAAGAGAAAGCCGCCTATGCGCCAAATTCCAGGTTGTCTGAAACCACTCACATCAAATCCATATGCCGCATCTATTAATTACCGACGATGAGCCGACCATCCGCGAGCTGCTTGCCGAAATAGCCGTCGGTGAAGGATATACCGTGGCGGTGGCGGCCGATATACGTCAGGCTCGTATTCAAATCGAGCGCCAAAAGCCCGACATGATCTTGCTCGACATGGTATTGCCCGATGGCGACGGCATAGAATTTTGGAAAGGCCTGGGGTTGATCGACACGCAGGTTGTTTTTATTACCGGACATTCCAGCATCGACAGCGCGATTAACGCTCTGCGCTGCGGAGCTGTCGATTATTTGCGCAAACCTGTCAGCTTGCATCGGGTGCGCGCTTTACTAAGCGAGCTGAAGTCTTTGCTGTCTGAACCCCGCGAGCCAGTCTCAAGCGATTGCTTCAGTAAAATAATAGGAAAATCCCGCGCCATGCAATTGCTATGCGCTCATATTGAGAAAGTGGCGCCTACACGGGCCACAGTATTGTTGGTGGGAGAAAGCGGCACAGGCAAAGAGCTTGTCGCGGAAGCTATTCATTTAGCCAGCCCTCGTCATCGTAAACCGTTTATGCCGGTTAATTGCGGTGCCATCTCGCCCAATCTGATCGAAAGTGAGTTGTTTGGCCACGAAAAAGGCAGTTTCACCGGCGCCGACCGTCAGCATAAAGGTTATTTCGAGCGGGCTCAGGGCGGCACTTTATTCCTGGACGAGATCACCGAAATGTCGATGGAATTGCAGGTTCGATTGCTGCGGGTGCTGGAAACGGGCTGCTTTATGCGCGTGGGTACGAATGTCGAAATTCCTGCAGATGTACGTGTGATTGCCGCGACCAATTGCAATCCGGAGCAGGCGGTGAGCAACGGAACGCTGCGCGAAGATTTATATTATCGGTTGTGCGTATTTCCGCTAGAGCTTCCGCCTTTGCGCGAACGCGAAGGCGATGTTATGTTGCTAGCCCATCATTTTCTGCAAGAGCTTAACGAGGAAAGCCACACCCATAAGACTTTTGCGCCCGATGCCATGGAAGCCATACAAGAATACTCATGGCCAGGCAATGTACGCGAATTGCGAAATTATGTTTATCGCAGTTATATTCTGGCCGATGACGTGGTTAAGGGTAATTTCACGTCATTCGATCTGCAAACGCATTCAGTCGGGCGAGGCAACGATATTTCGCTGCCGGTAGGGGTGCCGCTAGCCGACGCAAACAGACAGCTTATTCTGGCCACCTTGAAGCAGTGCGGTGGGGTGAAAAAAGTAGCCGCTGAAAGGTTGGGCATAAGCCTTAAAACCTTGTATAACCGGCTTGAAGAGTACGCTGCCGCAGCCGATAATGATACGTCCTCTTCTTTACCGGCCCGCTAGTTTCGCCTAACGGCCATCATAAGGGGCTGTCGGCGCCCGTTGATGTTTCCCGCCACTACCGCATAGCCATTCACAGTGGCTTGCCTGCGTGCGCGACATCATCATCTTTAATCTCGGCAACTTGTGTCGTTATTTGTGCCTCGGACAATTGGGCAGATAGATGGCGTGAAAAGGCCAGTAACTGTTGATTCAATTTGGCGCCATGCTCTATACCATGGCGAGCGGCTGCGAAAAGGCGACACGTGGTTTCATCAGGAGTGACTCGTTCGCTTAGCATCTCGAGGCTTACGCCAATAGTCATAAAAATATTGTTGAGCTCGTGAACAATACGTTCTGCGGTTTTTTCGGTCTCTTCCATTTTGTCATTCATCTTGCCGTTGCCAATTGTCGAAGGATGTCGTTCATCGGACTGCGAGACTACTCTATTGCAACGGGCAACGGCTTGTCAAACAAAATCGCGTATGCAGCCTGGCATTTCGCAGAAAAACTTAAAGCGCTTTTGCTGCGGGCGCGATACTTGCTGACTGCTCTTATCTTGCTGCTGCCGTTTTCCAAAACGATTGACAGTTTCGTGTTCAAATTAAAGATTCTCAGACGATAACTTGATTCGCTAGAGGCTCCCATGGATGTTGACCCACCTGAAACACCTGCGCGAGATGTGCTGACCTCTCGTGTACAAGATAGCCAGGACCTTGCCCCAGGCTCCAAAATTGTGTTGACGCCCGCGGCGCTGTCGCCCGAGCGCAGCAAGATGAATGTCAGTAGCATCGCGTTGTCGATACTTGCGACGATCGCGTTCGTCTATGCACTTCAGTGGGCTCGAGAATTTTTTATCCCGCTTATTTTCGGTGTCTTGATCTCCTACACGCTTAACCCCATGGTCGTTTGGCTGGAGCGCATTAAGGTGCCACGTGCCATAGGCGTAGGGCTTGTCATGCTTTGCCTTCTGGCTACGACAGCCCTGGTAGCGACCAAGATCTACAGAGAGGCTCAGGCCATTATGGATGAAACGCCTATGGCGATCTATAAGGTCAGTAACGCGCTTAAAAGGACGCAGGACGGCAAGCTGGGCATATTGGACAGACTTCGCAACACCTCCGACGCGCTAAAAAAAGCGGCCAGTTCCGCAACTGACGCAACTGCCGACAATCACGCCAAGGCCAAAGCCAAAGACAAGATCCAGGCACCCGCTGCGGCAGTTGCCAAGCCATCTGGATTTAACTTGACCGATTGGCTTTGGGCAGGGTCGCTAAGCATCATGGGTTTGATGGGGCAGCTGCTTATGGTTCTATTCCTCGTTTTTTTCGCTCTGTTATCCGGAGACACATTCAAGCGAAAGCTGGTCAAACTTACTGGTCCCACACTTACAAACAAGAAAATCACGGTTCATATTCTGGATGATATCAATACCTCCATTCAACGCTATATGTTTATGCTTTTTATCCTGAATGTATCGTTGGCCGTAATTACCTGGCTTGTGTTGCAGTGGTTTGGTCTCGATAATCCGGGGGCTTGGGGGGTTGCCGCAGGCTTACTTCATGTCATCCCGTATTTCGGGCCGTTGATTGCTGCTGCAGCAATAGGTGTTGCTGCGTTTTTGCAGTTCGAGTCGTTTTCGATGATGTTTCTAGTATTTAGTGCATTGATGGCGATTTCAGCGGTGGTTGGAATGCTGGTGACTACCTGGATGACAGGCCGGATTGCAAAAATGAACGCAACCGCCGTTTTCATTGCGCTATTGTTTGGCGGATGGCTCTGGGGGATATGGGGCATGTTGCTTTGCGTTCCGCTTGTCGTTGTTATAAAGGTCATTTCGGAACGTATTGAAGGCATGCAGCCCATTGCAGAATTGCTGGGTGAATGATTTCTTTTTGGATCTGGGCACGTTGCTTGCTGGTCGTTAAAGACAGCATTTCAACACCACGGAGATTAATTATGAAACGAAAACTTTCGATATCCCGCAGCAAGGGCCTTGCCGTTTTGGCCGTCGCATTGGCCAGCCTGGCGTTTGCGGGATGCACGACCACTGCGCCTAAAGATCAGGCGACGGCTGCCCAGCAGCGCAACGATATCAACACGAATGCAAATACGACGCTGTCGAGGCTTTACAAGTCGACGCCTGATGCGCGTTCGCTGGTTGAGCGGGCTAAGGGAGTTCTGGTGTTTCCCACTGTTTTAAGCGCTGGATTTGTGATCGCTGCCGAACATGGCAACGGAGTCTTGCGTGTGAATGGTCGCAACGAAGGTTATTACAGCACGTCTGCCGGTTCTATCGGCTTTCAGGCGGGCGCCCAGTCTAAAGCAATTGTGCTGTTGTTCATGACGCAAGAGGCTTTGAACAAGTTTCGCAACAGCAACGGCTGGACGGTTGGCGCTGACGCGACAGTGGCCCTTGCCAATGTTGGCGCTAATGGCAAAATAGACACTAATACCGCACAGCAATCAGTCGTCGGTTTCGTACTGACCAATGCAGGCCTCATGGCTGGCGTCTCGCTTGAAGGTGCCAAAATACAAAAGGTCCAGCTTTAAGGTTTAGGCACTGTGATAGGTAATTGCGGCATGGGCAAGTAGAAATACTTGCCCATGCCGTTTTTTGCTAGTATTGATTTACTATTTTTGCGAAATGTTAGCCACGTTATAAGTGCCGGCCTGGCTTACAGTAGCCGTTTGGTTCCAGCCGGTTTGACTGACATTGGCGTAGTTGCCGTAGCCTGACTGACCCACCGTTGACATCAGGTGACTGCCATTAAATTGATTAACTTTGGCGACGTTGTATGTACCGTCTTGAGAGACCGTTGAGTTGGCCGACCAATTATTGGTTTGGCTGACGCTGGCCGAATTGTTGTACCCCTTTTGAGTAATTTTGCTGATCGCACTGTCGTTGTTTTGCTGGTTGGACGTGGCAACGTTATAGGTACCGGTTTGGCCAATCGAAGACATCCCGGAATCGTTGTACGCTTGAGTAATGCCGGCGTCATTGTTATAGCCGGATTGCGTAACGGTTGCGGTATTGGCTGCCATGGCCGGAGCCCCAAACGCGACAGCAACGCCTAAAGCTAATATAGATAGACCGATTTTCATTGTAATTCCCCAAAATTAAGACCTGAAACGTGTTGTCCAACCCAGCGGTCTTTAGTACTGGATAACTTTTGCATAGGTCCCGTTGCCATACTGGTTAAGTTTGACCGGCGGAGCCGCGGCAGAAAGGGTGATGACGGTGGCGGAATTCAAATTCCCGTCCTGGGCGATGCGGGCATCGCCCAAATTGTTATATTGCGCGACAGCCGCGTTGTTGGCGTAACCAGATTGCGTCGCTGTTGCGTAGTTAGCTTTCCCGTATTGGGCGACACTAATCAGGTTGTCCGTGCCCGCCTGAGACAGCAGTGCCGAGTTGCCATTGCCTTGTTGCGTGGCACTGATTCCGTTGTCGGAACCCGTCTGGCTGAGTCGAGCCGTATTCGATGCTCCTTGCTGTTGCACGCCCGATGTGTTTTGTCGGCCAGACTGGAGCACGCTTACCGTAGAATTGCCCAGAATCAGTTCAGGCGGCGCGCCCAAATCGGAATCGAAGCAGTACGCCGTCTGGATTCCCATCGCAGTTAGAGCGAGCACCATCAACAGGGCTTGGCCGGATCGGCGCAGCGGTTTGCCACCGTATCGCGAGCGTATTAGTTCAGTCATTGCGTTCTCCCAAAGTAAAAGTCGATACATTCGCTATGCTGATGTCGACCGGGA
>CAJDUX010000006.1_pt1 | contig 25209 bp, 20 predicted proteins | sample 7391081 | NCBI WGS metagenome assembly CAJDUX01 (sample SAMEA7055685, study PRJEB34461) | soil metagenome | biome: terrestrial ecosystem; feature: Peninsula; material: soil | place: Antarctica | collected 2016 | reverse complement strand
TCAGGATGATGACGATGCCCCTTGACCGCATACGCCTTGAAGTTGTCGCCCGCTTCGGAATACAAGGTGCTGACCTCGGCCTTGCGGCCAGCGCCCGACGTACCTGATTTGCAGTCGGCAATAATATGCGTGGTATCGACCAGACGTTTGCCGCCCTCGATAAGCGGCGCCAGGCCCAGAATTACCGTGGTGGGATAGCAACCCGGGTTGCCAATGACCTTTGCCTGGGCTATTTTGGCGCGATTCAGTTCGACCAGGCCGTACACCGACTGCGCCAGAATCGCCGGACAGGCATGCGGCATCTTGTACCAGCTCTGAAACACAGCCGTATCCTGCAAACGGAAATCGGCTGCCAGATCAATAATACGCACGCCATGCGCCAGCAGTTCTTCGGCCTGACTCATAGCCACCCCGTGGGGCGTGGCAAAAAACACCACATCGCAATCGTGCAAAGCCGCCGCATCGGGCGTCTGGAAACGCAGCGCAACCCGGCCACGCAAATTGGGGAACATATCGGCCACTGGCATGCCGTCGTCCTTGCGCGAGGTAATCGCTATAAGCTCGACCTGCGGGTGCTCGGACAAAAGGCGCAACAATTCCACGCCCGTATACCCCGTGCCACCCACAATTCCAACCTTGATCCGAGAAGCTACCGCCGCAGTCATGATGAATTTTCCAGAAAATGATATTCAAACTTCGATTATGCAACAAAGCGTCCGCGTGCGTAATGCGCGCGTGGCCTGACAGGACAATTTCGCCCTAAGCTGACAGCGTTAGATAACGCTCCGGCTTTTTTTATAGATGCCATCCTGCTTGTTAGCGAGTATGGCACCCACAAGGGGTGCCGCTACAAGAACGTAGCCACGACTTAGGTAGCGGCTGCCAGACTCAGGTAGCGGCAGCCCTTGTGGCTGCCATAATCCCACCCATCAACCTACTATCTACCGCGCCTCAAACAAAAAGCCCCAGCAAACGCCAGGGCTTTTTGTTGTACCAGGCTGCAAGCAACCTGCAAAGCGTTAGCGTTTGCTGAACTGCTTGCGGCGTCGCGCTTTGTGGAAACCGACTTTTTTACGTTCGACTTCACGTGCATCGCGTGTGACCAGGCCCGCTTGCTTGAGCGAAGGTTTAAGCGTTTCGTCGTAATCAATCAGCGCACGGGTAATGCCGTGACGCACCGCGCCGGCCTGGCCGCTTTCGCCGCCGCCATGCACATTGATGTGAAAATCGAACGATTCCAGATGGCCCGTTAGCTCAAGCGGCTGACGCACGACCATACGGCCCGTTTCACGAGCAAAATATTCATCAACAGGCTTGCCGTTGACGACGATCTTGCCCGACCCTTTTTTGAAGAACACGCGCGCCACCGAAGTTTTGCGGCGGCCTGTTCCATAATTCCAGTTACCGATCATGATCTATCCTTAGAATTCCAGCGGTTTGGGCTGCTGAGCAGAATGAGGATGCTCGGCGCCTGCGTAAACCTTGAGCTTCTTGATCATGGCGTAACCAAGAGGGCCTTTGGGCAACATGCCTTTAACCGCTTTCTGGAGTGCGCGACCAGGAAAACGCTGTTGCATTTTCTCGAAGGTGGTCTCGGATATGCCGCCTGGATAGGTCGAATGCCGATAGTACTTTTTGTCTTGCGACTTGTTGCCGGTTACTACAACATCGGCAGCGTTAATAATGACGATGTAATCGCCGGTGTCAACGTGGGGCGTGAATTCTGGCTTGTGCTTGCCGCGCAAACGACGTGCGACTTCGCTGGCCACACGACCGAGGACTTTGCCACGGGCGTCAATCACGTACCAGTCACGTTTGACTTCATGCGGCTTGGCCACAAAGGTCTTCATGATGGTTCCTAAATAATATTAAGTCGACCACCGGGCACTAAGCTAGCCCCGGCTTGTTTCTGCTGTATTCCCCTTACACCCCATGCACAACTGCCATGGATCGCCTAAGCGTTGTACTTCGCCAGTGCAAACAGTAAGGAAAGCCGACTATCATAACACAAGCGCGCAGACGCAGCGGCTGCCGCCTGCGTGGCCAGTAACGTCCGGCTTATTTCTTCCGATTAGCCAGAACAATGCCCATGTAATTATCAAAAGAGCCCTCTGCGACCCGAAACCACGGCACCACATTATCGCGAAAGCCCATATAGCTATCGTACATTTTCTTGAACAGGGGGCTCTTGCCGGAGAGCTCGGCATAAACGGTATTGGCCGCCGTGTACGACGCATCCATGATTTCACGCGAAAAAGCCTTGAGCACGGCGCCACCGGCGATCAGACGACGCAACGCGGCCGGATTGTTGGCATCGTAATTGGCCAACATTTGCACCCCCACATGACGACTGGCGATGTCGATCAACGTTTGATAGGGCTTGGGCAGGCTGTTGTAGGCTTCGTCGTTCACATATAGCGACATTTGCGCACAACCCTCCCACCAGCCTGGGTAGTAATAATATTTGGCAACCTTGTTGAAACCCAGCTTTTCATCGTCGACCGGCCCCACAAACTCGACCGCGTCCAGCGTGCCTTTAGCAAGTGAAGAATAAATATCGCCCGCAGCGATTTGCTGGGGCTCGACCCCCATGCGCGAAAGCACTTCACCGGCAAGCCCGGCCGTACGCATTTTCAGACCCTTCAGGTCTTCTACCGAACGGATTTCCTTGCGGTACCAACCGCCCATTTGGGCGCCAGTATTGCCCATAGGGAAGTTAATGATATGACGGGGCGCGAACATTTCGCGGGTCAGCTTCATACCGCCGCCCTCGAACATCCAGGCATTCATCTGACGCGCATTCAAGCCAAACGGCACAGCGGTATCGAAGCAGAATGCCGGGTCTTCGCCATAGTAGTAATACGAGGCAGTCTGGCCGCACTCTACCGCTTTACTTCCTACCGCGCCCATAACACCTAGTGCAGGAAGCGGCTCGCCATCTGCTTGAACGCGAATCGAAAAGTTACCCCCCGAGGCTTCCTCGACCATTTTGCAAAACAATTGAGCCGAACCAAACAGCGTTGGCAACGAAGCCGTAAAGCTGGACGTCATTTTCCAGTCGATTTTAGGATTGCTCTGCGCCAATACCGGAGCCGCCACAACAGCCGATCCGGCCATCGCTCCTAAACCCGCTTTTTTTAGAAATGCACGACGTTGCATTGTTCACGCTCTCCTCTTGGATACCCAGATAGTCGGCGACCTCAGATCCCGGCGATAGCCATTTGTTCAAGCAATATTGAGCCCGTGGACTTTGATCCACGCGCACTCACATCGGCGCCAATGGCAACAATCTGTTTGAACATCTCGGCCAGGTTGCCTGCGATGGTGACCTCTTGAACCGCGTGACGGATCTGGCCGTTTTCGACCCAATAGCCAAAGGCACCACGAGAATAATCGCCCGTTACATAATTCACGCCTTGGCCTATCAGCTCGGTAACCAAGAATCCGCGATGCATTTTTTTCAACATGGCGCGAAAATCATCACCAGGCAGCGTCAGACGCGAGGTCAGGCCAAGGTTATGCGAGCCGCCGGCATTCCCGGTGGTCTGCATGCCCAGCTTGCGGGCCGTATAGGTAGACAGAAAATAACCCTGCAATACGCCATCTGACACCACCGTGCGCGGCGCCGTACGCACACCTTCGTCGTCAAACGGAGTGCTGCCCATCGCCCCCGGTATATGAGGATCTTCAGACACGTTCAGATGGCTGGACAAGACTTGCGTATTAAGCGAATCCATCAAAAAGCTGGCTTTCCGGTACAAAGCACCGCCACTGGTGGCCTGCACCAGGGCCCCCAACAAACCCAAAGCGATGGGCGCTTCGAACAATACCGGAAAGCGTCCCGTTTTGATGCGGCGCGCCGACATTCTGGCCAGCGTGCGCTCGGCTGCATAGCGCCCCACTGCTTGGGCGTCGGCCAGTAGCAGCGGGTTGCGTTCAGAGGTATACCAATAGTCGCGCTGCATATGAGCGCCGCGCCCGGCAATGGGAGCCACCGATACGCTATGGCGGGAAAAGGGGTAGCCACCCATAAAACCGCGGCTATTGCCCAGCACGAAATGCCCCTCGTGGGTATCCACCGAAGCGCCATCGGTATTGGTGATAAGACGGCTGGTCGCGCGCGCCGCACGTTCGGCCGTCAGCGCCAGCTCGGCTGCGCCATCGGCCGAAATATCCCAGGGATAATGCAAGTGCAGATCGGGATAGTCGTACGCCAGCAAATCGGCCTCGGGCAGGCCGGCCGCGGGATCGGCCGCCGTGTAACGGGCAATATGCCAGGCCGCCTCGATCGTTTCGCGCAGCGCCGTGGAGGAAAAATCAGAGGTCGACGCCGAACCGCGCCGCTGGCCGGCAAAAACAGTCAGGTCCAAAGACCGGTCGCGCGTCTGTTCGACCGTTTCAAGGTCGTTGTTGCGCACCGACACCGACAAGCCGCAGCTTTCGGACACCTCGACGGCCGCGTCTGTCGCGCCGATGGCTCGGGCCTGGCGCAACGCGTCTTGCACCAGTTCGCGAAAACGCGCCTGATTTTCGGGAATGGATAAATGTGATGTGGAATGTGGGTTCATTGAGGCTCTTTCAATCCGTTATCATAGCCAATTATTGAACATTTACGTTTCGCCATGCCCAACGACGCTACAGAAGACTCCGATCACGACTACGATCGTCCCAGCAAATCGCAGGTCAAACGAGACATGCTGGCCTTGCTGGACCTGGGCAAGCAGCTGGTCGATCTGTCTACCGACAGGCTCAGGCAACTGCCGTTAGAGGAAAAGCTCTACGACGCCATCCGCCAAGCGCAGCGCACGACCGGGCGCGAAGGTCTGCGGCGCCAAATCCATTATGTTGGCAAACTTATGCGCGATGCACAGGCCGACGTTATCCGCCAGCAACTCGACATTTGGGAGAACGGATCACGCGAAGTGACCGACGCCATGCACCGGGTTGAAACCCTGCGCGACATGCTACTTGCCGACGATAAGGCTCTGACTCGACTGCTGGCTGAATATCCGCAGGCTGATGCGCAACAACTGCACACCCTGATACGCGCGGGTCGCAAAGAAGCCCAGCACAACGCCACACTGGTTCAGGGCCAGGATCCCCAGCGCAAACACTATCGCGCTTTATTTCAAGCCCTTAAAACGCTGGATACACCAACGGAAAAAGAATGAACTCTCCCCTATTGGACTGCGTCGAAATCGAAACGGCACCCCACCCAACCCATGCCGTCATCTGGCTGCACGGCTTGGGCGCCGACGGCCACGACTTCGCCTCGATCGTGCCAGAACTGCACCTGCAGGGCGCGCCAGCGATTCGTTTCGTGTTTCCTCACGCCCCTATCCGCCCAGTCACCATCAATAACGGCATGGCGATGCGCGCCTGGTACGACATCTATGTAATGGGTTCGGCCGAGCGCGAAGACGAATCAGGCTTCCGTGATTCGCAGCACGCCATCGAAGCGCTCATTGCGCGTGAAAACCAGCGCGGTATCGAATCGCACCATATTGTGCTGGCTGGCTTCTCGCAAGGCTGTGCCATGACCTTGTACACCGGCCCGCGGTTGCCGCAAAAACTGGCCGGCATGCTGGGCATGTCGGGCTATTTGCCGCTGGCCGACCGCTTCAACGCCGAGCGCCAGCCAGCCAATCAGGACACACCTATTTTTCTGGCGCACGGCACGCAAGACCCAGTGGTGGCCATCGCACGTGGTCAGGCGGCGCATGCCGCCTTAAGCGCAGCCGGCTACCCCGTCAGTTGGCATACCTATACGATGCCCCATTCGGTATGTCTGGAAGAAATCGCCGACATCGCGGGCTTTCTGCGCCAGGTGCTGGTGTAGCGACAGCCAGGTAGGGGCACCCGTGTAGCGGCACCCCTTGTGGGTGCCACTGCAAAAATCTGGCGCCATCAATTTAAATTACGGCTCTCGCCTAAATCCAGCCACACCCGCCGCATCGTCGGGTCATCTGCTTCGCTATCGTTGCGAAAACCCAGATGCGTCATCAGGCTTAGCATGGCATGATTAGTTGCCAGGACTAGCCCCTCAATATAGGTTAGGCCCTGCACCTGCGCCGCTTCGATCAACCCCCTCATCAGGCAGGCCCCCAAACCACGGCGCTGGCTGTCGTCGGCGATCACCAGCGCGTACTCCGCACCACGTCCGTCGGCGTTACGCAAATAATGGGCGAAGCCGATAATCCGCTCGTGCGGATGGCCACGATGCTCGGGGTTGGGAACTTGTACGGTCGCCACCAAAGCCAGCTCGCGGTCGTAGTCGATGCGTGTATAACGTGCCAGCATGCTGGGCGTCAGCTCGCGCAACATCGATATAAACCGCATATAGCGCGACTCATCGGACAAACCGCGCACAAAGGTTTGCAAGGGCTCGGCGTCTTCGGGCCGGATGGGCCGCATCATCCACGGGTCGCCGTTTTTAAAAGACTTGAGTTGCGCGAGGTGCGTGGGATAAGGGTGTATGGCCATATGCGGGTAGCCCGATGTTTCGGGCCATACCAGAGCCGTCGCCGCTGTCAGGCGGATGCAAACCGAATTGGCCGCGAGCCGCGCCGTGTCGGCAAACAATGGGTCGACCAACAAAGCCTCAATATCATTCAACAAGCTGACCAGATTGGAAATTTGCTCTAACGATTCGTGCAGCAACGCCACCGCCTGCGCGCTCATCTCCCGGCACAGCACCCGGCGCCACAACGCGCTGCGCTCTACCAGTTGACGTGCCAAATAACGGTTGAGTGGCGGCAGGTCAATACCACGATCCTGGTTTGAAACCAACGCCCCGTGCCCACCCGAACCGAATTGAATATAGGGTCCAAGCCGCGGATCACGCTGCACGCGGATAGCCATCGGAACGGCTCCGTTAAAGGCCCCCTTCGGATCGTCTTCGGCGCGCGTCCCGCACTGTATAGGAATATTGAAGCAATCGAACAGCTTCTGGCATTCATCTGGCGCAAGCGTCAAGCGCCGGCTATTGCGCGCGGCGCGCACAATAGCGCGGGCCTCGGACAGCCGTGGCGGCTGATCCATGAGTTCGGGGGGCAGTATTTGCTGCGACAGAGTCTGGTTGTAATAATGGGAAGCCAATAGACTAAAGGCATGGACTGCGGTTTCAGGCGTGCGAAAAGCCGGGGTTCCGGCGTCGTCCAGCAAATGTCGCAAGGGACGCATGGTCGCCTCGCCCATAAAGCACGTAATGATCGGTTTACTGGCATCGTGCGCAAGCACTGCCAGTTCACGCGCCACGGCCGCCATATCTGTCAGGGGGTCGGGTGATAACAAGACCAGCACGCCATCAACGCTGGCGTCAGTGCCCAGCACCGCCAGAATTTTTCTGATCGTTTCGGGCAACAGAGCCGCGTGGGTCACCACCGGATTCTGAATTTCCGCGCCCTCTTCCAGCAAGGTCTTTAAGGCGTTCAACGAAGCAAGCGAAAGTTCTGCGCGCAATACCGCGCTGTTGGGCCCCATGATGTCCAGCGCCAGTTGCGGCGCGCCTCGGCCATTAGACAAAAGGGCAATACGCCGCCCACGCGGGCGCCGCGTATAGCCCAACACCTTCAGCGCCGAAAAGAGCTGCATAAAATAGCTGACCCGTACCGCCCCGGCCCGGCGCAGCAAGGCATCGAATACAGCATCGTGCAAAGGTCCCATGCCGTCCGGGTGATGGCCGGCCTTAAGCACAATAACCGGCTTGACGGTAGAGGCTGTGCGCAATGCGCTGGTAAATGCCCGCGCCGATGCGACATCATCGACATAAAGCGCAATGCTGTCGGTATGCGGATCCATGGCCAGATAGTCAAGCACTTGCGGCACGTCAATCATCGACTCGTCACCTAAAGAGATGACGGCGGAGAACCCCAGATTCACGTCCCTGGCCCAATCGAGGACGGCTGCGGTAATCGAGCGTGATTGCGCTACCAGCGCGGCTCGCCCTGTCTGGGCAATATGCGCCTGACGACTAAGATTCAGCCCCAGATGAGGGCGCTGCACGCCAAACGAACGCGGCCCCAGAACCATACAATCATTCAGACGCGCCCATGCGCGGCAAAACGCCATGTCTTCCAGCGGATTGGTCGATGGCGGGTCGACGGGCAACAAGACAAGAGCCCGCGGACGCAAGGACCGCAGCACCTCTAGAGCCTCGACCAGGCGCGATGGCGCGATACACACGAGCGCCAACTCTAGTCTCGGGCCAGACAAGCCTGGTACGCCATCCAACACAATAGGCCCGCCAGCATGAACCGCCACGAACGTGCTCGAACCCTTCAAGTAGGCAGGTAGCTTGTGTTCGACCGGCAACGGCTGGTCGCTCAGTACCAGCAGGGACTGCGGCTCGAACAAAGCGGCCAAACGATGTCGCAACATACTCACAGTTTTAACATTAATGAATCCGTACTCTAAAATAGCCGGATTGCCACAAATTGGGCGCGAACAAAATTCTGTCGCGCCACGCCTAGCCTAAACACAAACCATGACATCGTCCACTATACCGGCTGTTCGCACTCGCTTTGCCCCATCACCTACTGGCTACCTGCACCTGGGAGGCGCGCGCACAGCCTTGTTTTCGTGGGCCTTCGCGCGTCACCACCAGGGCATCTTCGTGCTGCGCATTGAAGACACCGACCTTGAACGCTCTACACCTCAAGCTGTGCAAGCCATTCTCGACAGTATGGCCTGGCTGGGCATGACCCCCGACGAAGGCCCGTTCTATCAAATGCAGCGCATGGACCGCTACCGCGAAGTCGTCGCCCAAATGCTGGCAGCCGGAACCGCCTACCACTGCTACAGCACGCCCCAGGAAATAGAAGCCATGCGCGCAAAAGCCCGCACCCTGGGGTTGAAGCCGCGCTACGACGGCACTTGGCGCCCAGAACCCGGCAAGACCCTGCCAGCCATTCCATCGGGGGCCAAGCCCGTGGTGCGCTTCAGAAACCCCGCAGATGGCGTCACCAGTTGGGACGACATGATCAAAGGCCCCATCAGCTTCGATAACACCGAACTCGACGACCTGATCATTGCCCGGCCAGACGGCACACCCACCTACAATTTCTGCGTTGTTGTCGACGATCGCGATATGGAAATTACCCACGTATTGCGCGGCGACGATCACGTCAACAATACCCCACGCCAAATCAATATTTTACGCGCGCTGGGCGCCACGCCGCCGCAGTACGGCCACGTGCCCATGATACTCGGGCCCGATGGTGAAAAGCTGTCAAAACGCCACGGCGCCGTCAACGTCATGGAGTACGACAACGATGGCTATCTGCCCGAAGCCATGATCAATTATCTTGCGCGCCTGGGCTGGAGCCACGGCAACGACGAGCTATTTTCCCGCGAACAACTGGTCCAATGGTTCGACACCCGCCACCTGAGCAAATCGGCCGCACAGTGGGACCCTAAAAAACTCAACTGGGTCAACGCGCACTATATAAAACAAAGCACCAATGAAGACTTAGCCGCGCACGTAGCGCCGCGTATCCAGGCATTGGGCGGTAATCCGCAGGCCGTTGACCTGGCTGCTGTCATGGGGTTGCTGAAAGATCGCGCCGAGACACTTAAACAACTCGCCGAAGGTGCCATGTTGTTTTGCGCCCCCTATACGCCGGCCAGCGCCGAGCTCGTCGCGCAGCATCTGGACGACGCAGCCCGTGTGGTGTTAAAAGATTTTGCCCAGCGCGCCCAAGCCTTGCCCCAATGGACGACACCCGCCCTAGCCGAGCTGATTCATGCAATTCTGGCCGACCACGGCATCAAAATGGGCAAACTAGGTATCCCGATGCGGCTGGCTGTGACGGGCCAAAAGCAAACGCCGGCCATCGACGCCGTCTTGACCCTGCTGGGCCGCGAAACCGTGCTGGCGCGACTGGCAGCGCTTTAACCCTTCAGGCAAGCGATACCCATCGGTAATGGCCGCCCCACAACACGCTTGCGCCCCCCCCTAATACGGCAGACGATAACCGTCGGGCATGCGGCGGGCGTCCAGGGTGCCGTCTGCGCCTCTTAATACCAGCGCCTTGCCTCTCTGCGAGACAATGGTGTAGCGATTTATGTAGATGGGGTCGTTAAGATTGACCGCCTCGCCGTTAGACTGCGTGCTGCGCACCACCAGAGTTTGCGACGCCCGGCTCCAACAGCCCGACTCGGCCAAGCCCTGTGGAGGCTGCCGGCCGCGCTTTAATTGCTCGACATAAGCCATGGTGCCATCGGGTCTAAGCGTAAGAAGCGTACGCATTTCGCCCACCACGCCTTTTTCTTTGCGCACGCTAAGCCATACGCCCACCAGCGGATCGTTGGCCGGCGCTGCCTTGCACACCACACTGGCGGCCTTGACTGGTGCGGGCGGCGGCGCCTTCGACGCACATCCAACCAGCAAAGCCGTCGCGGCTATGCTTAAAAAAGGAACGCAATTGCGACGGCTGAACATAAAAACTCCAACTAGAACTGTGGTGTCAAACACAATGATGGTAGCAGAAAGGCCCCGCAAAACGCGGGCCAATATAGATAATTTGACCTTGGCTGGCAACCGGGAGCAAGATTTGATCTCGGCCTATGAATCTCGGCCTATGAAATAAAGATTGATCCTTATTGTCAGCAAGGTTTAAGACGCAATTCTAGTGCGCCAGGTATACATTGTTCATGCACAGCGCCAGTCTGGCGAACCCCAGGGGGCGCTGCACGTCCGTTTAGGCAGGAGCCATCCTCATCATGAGTCATTCCATACTGATTCTTATCCACCTGTTTGCCGCGTTCATTTTCGTGGGCACGGTATTTTTTGAAGTGCTGATGCTCGAAGGCATACGCAAGCATGTGCCCGTCGACGCGATGCGGCAAGTTGAAGTCGCCATCGGGCGTCGAGCTCGCAAATTCATGCCCTTCGTGATTCTGGCGCTGTACGCTGCGGGCATCGCGATGGCCTGGAACTACCGCTCTGTACTGGCCCACCCATGGGCCACCAGTTTCGGCACCCTGCTCACCATTAAAATTGTGCTGGCCATCAGCGTGCTAATCCATTTTATCTTCGCCATCACCTTAAGCAGCAAAGGCCTGCTCAAATCACGCCATTTCCGCCGCATACACTACAGCGTATTCGCTCACATGATTGGTATTATCTTCCTTGCCAAGGCCATGTTTTTCCTGCGTTGGTGAGGTTTTTTTTTCGCAAAGACTGGCTCGGCTGTCTAGGACTTTGGCAGCCACAAGGGCTGCCACTACGTATGCGGATTTTGGCAGCTACATGGGGTGCAGCTACGTTAGCCATCAGACAGTCTTGTTAAATTGACCGGCATTGGCTATACAGGATGGCTCGTCGAAGCCATTTCTCGCGCTATTTCTTGGGAGATGATGCGCACGCCCTTGTCGATACGGTCAGCTTCGATTGAAGAATAGCCAATTCGCAAGTGGTTGCCCGGCTGGTTGTGGCCAGCAAAAAACACATTGCCGGCTTCAACAACGACGCCTTTAGCGTACAGGCTTCGTGCAAGTTTGCGCGCATCGAGTTCTTTTGGCCCGGTAACCCATAGTGCTGATCCGCCTTGTGCCGGAACCTGCTTCAGTTCAGGAGCGTGCTCGTCCAAGGCAGATCGCAAGGCGGCTGCACGCTGCCGATAAACGGTATTAAGTCGCCTTACGAAGGCTTCGTGATGGCCGTGCGCGATAAAATTGGCTGCTGATTGTTGGTTATTGGTCGGCACGTGCCGGATCATTAATCGGCGTAGTGCTCTTAGCTCACCTATGAGCTCTGGGGGGGCAACGAGGAAGCCAAGTCGCAGGCCATGAGCCAATGTTTTCGACAGGCTACCCACATAGATGACGCGTTGCGCCACGTCTAGGCTTTTAAGGGCAGGCGAGGGGTGGCCTGAAAAATTAAGCTCGCTTTCGTGATCGTCCTCGATTATGACAAAATCATGGCGGCTCGCATACGCGAGCAGCATATGTCGCCGTGCAAGCGACATCGTCACAGTGGTCGGGCATTGATGGCTTGGTGTGACATACACATAGTCGCAATGCGACAAGGAGGGCCCCGGAACAAGGCCATCAGCATCGACATCCAGTAGTTGTATGTTCCTTGATCGCAGCGAAAAATTATTGCGCGCATCAGGATATCCCGGATTTTCCATGCCGACTCGAGTTTTCGAACCAATCAGCAACTCGGACAACAGAAAAGTGGCTTGCTGCGCTCCCGCAGTGACAAGAATTTCGTCGCGCTCCACCCAAATACCACGTGCCGGAAGCAAGCGCCGCTGAATCTGCTCAATCAGCAATTCGTCGTCGCGGTCGAGATGGTCTGGAGCCCAGTTACGTAACGCGCGCGGCTGAAGCCCTTCAAGTACACATTCTCGCCATTGAAGAGTGGGAAAAAGGCTGGCATCAAACTGCCCATAGATAAATGGGTAGGGCTGTTTCTGCCAGTCGATTGGTTTTTCTATGTTTTGTTGTTTCGAGGCCGTAAACATGAGGCGCCTTTCCCAGTCCAAGCTTGCTTGTGTCGTTGCCTCACCCGCCGGTTTTCGAGTTCCAGGATCGACAGATTGACCTTGCCCCACCACGATGTAGCCGCTGCGCGGATGACCAATCGCGATCCCGTTTTCCGTCAGTGCCAGTAACGCCAGCATTACGGTCGTACGCGAAAGGCCAAGCTTCTGCGCCAAAAAACGGCTAGAAGGCAATGGTTCACCGGGCAGAATAAAGCCTTCTATTACAGCGTGCATAAGCATGTCGCGCACCTGGCCTTGTAATGTGCTGGTTTGCGACTTGAATCTCGCAAAGAGTTCCGACCACATTAAATCATTGCTGCGAGTGGGTTGTTTCATCTCATCTTTAGTGTGCACGTCTTAGAGGAGGGGAAGTGTCTGGCCTTATCAGTTGATCGTATCTGGTATGACGGGAAATATCCACACTCACGTATTATTTCCTTGTCAAGTGAGTGGGAGACGAAAATGCGATATATCAAGGCCGCTGAAAGCCAGCAGGTTGAAGCCGAGAATCGGTCAATTCGCGAGCAAGTGGAAAAGATGTTGTCCGACATAGAAAATCGTCGGGAACAAGCTGTCATTGATTATGCACGCCAATTGGATGGCTGGGAAGGTGAGTTTGTCCTGTCGTCATCGAAACGCAGTGAGCTTACGGCGCAGGTTTCTGATCAATTACGGCAAGATATTCGCTTTGCTCACAAGCAGGTTGTCAGGTTCGCCCGCGCCCAACGCAACAGCCTGACTGAATTCGAAATAGAAACCGAACCAGGCGTTCGACTAGGCCAGCGCGTGGTTCCCGTATCTGCTGCCGGATGCTATGTACCCGGTGGGCGTTACGCCCACGTTGCCTCAGCCATCATGAGTGTTGCTACGGCCAAAACTGCGGGTGTGCAAGGTATCGTGGCAAGTTCGCCTCCCCGGGGCCAAAGCATAAGCCCTGCTACCGCTTACGCTATGGATATTTCCGGCGCCGATATCATCCTTCAGATGGGGGGCGTGCAGGCCGTTGCGACCATGGCGTACGGCTTATTCGATTGCCCTCAGGCCGATATTATTGTTGGCCCCGGCAACGCTTATGTTGCACAAGCCAAGCGCATCTTATTTGGCAAAGTCGGCATCGACGTGTTCGCAGGCCCAACGGAGTCGGCGGTCATTGCTGACGAAAGTGCGGATCCTATGACCATCGCCGTCGATCTGATCTCTCAAGCCGAGCACGGGACGAACTCTCCCGTTTGGCTCTTTACTAGCTCTGAATCTGTAGCCCAAGCTGTTGCGGAGCTAATACCCAAGGTTGCTGCCGATATGCCCAATGCCGATGTCGTGAACGCGGCATGGCATAACCATGGCGTCATCGTATTGTGTGAATCGCGCCAAGAAATGGTCGAGGTCAGCGACCAGTATTCCCCTGAGCACGTGCAGGTCTTTGCCAGCGATCTGCCGTGGTGGAAAGAAAATTTACATAACTACGGCTCTTTGTTCCTGGGCGAAGGAAGTACGGTCAGTCACGGAGACAAGTGTTCTGGCACAAATCATATTCTGCCAACTAGCGGTGCCGGACGATATAGCGGCGGCCTGAATGTGCAGAAGTTCCTCAAAATATTGACTTACCAGGAATTATCGGTCGAAGCCAATAAAGAGTTCAGTGCGGTGGCCTCGCGTCTTTCACGAGCGGAAGGCATGGAGGGCCACGCCCGCGCGTGCGATTGGCGATTGCGCAAATATTATCCTGACGCGCGCTGGGATTTCGACGTTTACAGACAAAAGAGTTATATCTGAACCAACTGGGTTGCCATGGAAAAGTTTCATAAATCCTTTACACAGCAAGAGCCGATTCCAGAGTCAGGAATCGATCGTGCCATTGAAGTCATGCGAAGCGGACGGCTCCATCGCTATAACGTGAAGCAAGGTGAAACGTCTGACGTCACGACGCTGGAAGAAAATTTCGCCAGTTACCTTGGCGTGGATTACTGTCTGGCGTGTGCTTCGGGTGGTTACGCCTTGACGACGGCACTGCGGGCGTTCGGGCTTAAGCCGGGCGAGCTAGTGCTCACAAACGCATTTACGCTTTCACCGGTGCCCGGTGCCATACAGGCGGCGGGTGGGCACGCGGTCTTAATAGAGACGACAGACCAACTTGTATTAGATCTGGATGATCTAGACCAAAAGCTCGATGCGACCTGCGCACGACTATTACTCGTCTCTCATATGCGAGGCCACCTTGTCGATATGGACGCGTTGTCTGAGGTTCTTAGCCGGCATGGCGCCGCTCTCATTGAAGACTGCGCACATACGATGGGAGCTTCCTGGAACAACCGCCCCAGCGGCACATTTGGCATCGCAGCCTGTTTTAGCACCCAAACATATAAACATATCAATTCCGGCGAGGGTGGGTTTCTTACCAGTAATGATCCCGATCTGATGGCGCGCGCAATAATATTGTCGGGCTCTTATATGTTTTATGAACAACATACGACGGGGCCGAAACCCGAAGTCTATGCAGACACACGGCTGACCACTCCAAACTGTTCGGGCCGCATGGATAACCTTCGTGCATCTATCTTAATACCCCAGTTGGCACTGCTGAACGATCGGGTTCAACAATGGAACGTCCGCTATACCGCGCTAGAAGCAGAGCTGGCTGGCATTCCTGGGTTGAGGGTTCCTTCCAGGCCGCCTAAAGAGCACTACGTCGGAAGCTCCATACAGTTTCTTGTGCCCGACATCAGTCCGCAGCAAGCTGATAAGTTTCTGGCCATCTGCAAACAACAGGGGGTCGAGCTTAAATGGTTTGGCGCCGATGAGCCTCATGGTTACACCAGCCACTACACAAGTTGGCGCTATTTGAGCCTCCAAGCCCTGCCCTACACAGACCGCGTACTACGCAGCTTATTTGACATGCGTATCCCCCTTACCTTTTCCGTGGAGGACTGCCACCTGCTTGGACGAATTATTCGTAGTAGCTTCGAGACCTTACAAAATTTATGACATGGCATTGTCAGGAGACAATAATGAACACACTTCTAAAAATCATGGCCGTATTGGGTTTGATGGTCGGAATCAGCACTTCGGCCTATGCCGAAAAACTGATAATTGGAACCTTTGGCGACCCCACCCCAGTTCAGGCGGCTATCGCACAAGGCAAGTTCGCCAAAGCAACAGGATGGGATATCGAGTGGCGCAAGTTTGAATCAGGAGCCGGCGTGATTTCAGCCATGGCCTCAGGCGATGTACAGATTTCAGAGCTAGGGTCTTCGCCTCTGGCGATCGCCACCAGTCGAGGGGAAGATATAAAACTGTTTCTGGTATCGTTTCTTATCGGGACATCGGAGTCACTGATTGTTCGTAACGGAACGGGCATAGACAAGCCGGCAGATCTCAAAGGCAAAGTCATCGGTGTACCGATCGGATCAACCTCCCAGCTTTCCCTGACCGGAGCGATGAAGCACTGGGGCATCAGCGAAAAAGACGTTCGTATTTTGGGGATGTCACCCCAGCAAATCAATGCAGCCTGGGCACGAAAGGACATTGATGCAGCATTCGTCTGGAACCCGATTCAAAGCGAGTTGCTGAAAACTGGCAAGCGTCTGGTATCGGCCGGCCAAGTGGCGAAATGGGGCTATCCCACCTTCAATGGCTGGGTGGTGAATTCAGAGTTCGCGGCCAAGCACGCTAAGAGTTTGACTGCATTTGCGAAGGCAATGAACCAAGCGAATGCCGATTACTTGGACAACAAATCAAAATGGACAGCCGATTCCGCCCCAGTCGAACGAATCGCTCAGCGTACAGGAGCAAAGGCGGCGCAGATTCCAGAGATTCTTGAGGGCTTTACTTTTTTGACGGCTTCACAACAAGTGGATTGGCTTAGTGAGCATGCGGCCGATGCACTCAAGAAGACGGCAGTCTTTCTGAAAAGCAGTGGTCGAATTGATTCTGTAGGTGAGGACTTCAGCAAATACGTAGATGTCTCTGTGGCCAAATCCGCTCAGTGACCGGCCGCGAATACGCACATGCCCCACCATAGGGGCGCACTGTTCGAGCAACAGCTTTTGACCAGCCCAGTGGGCTGGTCAAGTTGCGAGTTTGCGCCCCGCCCCAATCCAGGCGCTTGGCGCAGGCAGCCCTGGCACCGCCAGGGCCGGACGATGTGAGCGGGCCCGCCTGAACCACCGTCGCCGTCTCGCTTATAGCAGCATTGGGGCAAGGATACGGCTGTGGCACCCACAAGAGGTGCCGCTACATGGTGCCGCTACATGGTTCCGCCACGCCCCAACCGAACGTTTCCGGTGGTACCCTAATTTAATACAAATTAAGTCCTTTTTCCGCTTGCCTAGCGTGCAATCAATCACTACAATTAGTGCTAGAGAAGCAAACAAACCACAACATATTGTGGTTTTGATAAAAATACTTACTTTCCCGAAAAACCACTAAAGCGGTCTCTTTTATACCGCTATCGTCACCTAAAACAGGTCACAAAACAAAAATCCCGAGCATCCCCGCGCAGGGCATGCCGTCTTTTCCCAGGAGCATTCATGCAGACTACACAAACAACCGAGCAGCGACCCGGCTCCCCCCACGCCCCCGCCTCAACCCAAACCGCTACAAATGCCTCCAGCACCGAACAATGGAATGGCTTCCATATCATCCGTCGCAACGGCGCCGTCGTCGGCTTCGAACCCGGAAAAATCGCCATCGCCATGACCAAAGCCTTCTTGGCGGTCAACGGCGGTCAGGGCGCCGCGTCGGCGCGAGTACGCGAACTGGTCGAAAGCCTGACAGCACAAGTAGTGGGCGCGCTGGTGCGCAACCGTCCCAGCGGCGGCACCTTCCATATAGAAGAAATCCAGGATCAAGTCGAACTGGCCCTCATGCGCTCGGGCGAACACGACGTCGCCCGCAGCTACGTGCTGTATCGCGAAAAACGTTCGCAAGAGCGCAGTCGGGCCGGGCAAGCCCAGGCTCCATCCGAGCCTACCACCCTGCATGTCACCGACAACGGCGTAAAACGCCCGCTAGATCTGGTAAAGCTGCGCGAGATCATCGCCGAAGCCGGCCGCAATTTGTCCCACCTGATCGACACCGACGCCATTCTTAAAGAAACCGTCAAAAATCTTTACGACGGCATCCCGGTCGACGAAGTCTACAAATCTGCCATTCTCGCGGCCCGCTCGCTGGTCGAAACCGACCCGGCCTATAGCCAAGTAACCGCCGGTCTGCTCTTGCACACCATACGCAAAGAAGTGCTGGGCGAAGAAGCCTCGCAAGCCGACATGGTCACCCGCTATGCCGAATACCTTCCGCAATTCATTAAAACCGGCATCGATAACGGCCTGCTCGACACCAAGCTGGGCCAGTTCGACCTGCCCCAACTGGGCCGCGCGCTGAAAGCCGAGCGCGACCAGCAATTCAATTACCTGGGCCTGCAAACGCTTTACGACCGCTACTTCCTGCATGTGCGCGGCCGTCGCATCGAGTTGCCCCAGGTGTTCTTCATGCGTGTGGCCATGGGTCTGGCGCTTAACGAAATCAACCGCGAAGCCCGGGCTATTGAATTCTACGAAGTCCTGTCCTCGTTCGACTTCATGAGCTCCACTCCAACACTGTTTAATTCCGGCACCCTGCATTCGCAGCTGTCGTCATGCTATCTCACCACCGTGTCCGACGACCTGGTCGGCATCTACGACGCCATCAAAGAAAACGCCCTCCTGGCGAAATACGCCGGCGGCCTGGGCAACGACTGGACTCCGGTTCGGGCGCTGCGCAGCCATATCAAAGGCACCAACGGCGAAAGCCAAGGCGTCGTGCCTTTCCTGAAAGTCGTCAACGACACAGCGGTAGCGGTCAACCAGGGCGGCAAGCGCAAAGGCGCTGTCTGCACCTATTTAGAAACCTGGCACCTCGACATCGAAGAATTCCTCGAGCTGCGCAAGAACACGGGCGACGAGCGGCGCCGCACCCACGACATGAACACGGCCAATTGGGTGCCCGACCTGTTCATGAAGCGTGTCATGGAAAACGGCGACTGGACCCTGTTTTCGCCTTCCGACACGCCCGATCTGCACGATAAATACGGCCGCGCCTTCGAAGAAGCCTATATTGGCTACGAAGCCAAAGTCGAACGCGGCGAATTGCCCCTGTACAAAAAGCTCCCGGCCATGGCACTTTGGCGCAAGATGCTCTCGATGCTGTTCGAAACCGGCCATCCCTGGATCACCTTCAAAGATCCTTGCAATATCCGCTCGCCTCAGCAACACGTGGGTGTCGTTCACAGCTCGAATCTGTGCACCGAAATCACGCTCAACACCAGCGACACCGAAGTGGCCGTATGTAATCTGGGCTCGGTCAACCTGGCGGCTCATCTTAAACAAGATGCCGACGGCCAGATCTCGCTCGATCACGACAAGCTCCAGCGCACCATCAACATCGCCATGCGCATGCTCGATAACGTCATCGACATCAACTATTACGCCGTACCCAAGGCGCGCAATTCCAATGTCCGCCATCGCCCCGTGGGCCTGGGCATCATGGGCTTCCAAGATTGCCTGCACCTGATGCGTGTGCCCTTCGCCTCCAACGGCGCAGTCGAATTCGCCGACCGCTCTACCGAAGCCGTCTGCTATTACGCCTATTGGGCTTCCAGCAAACTGGCGGCCGAACGTGGTCACTATTCCAGCTTCAAGGGCTCGCTGTGGGATCGCGGCATTTTCCCGCAAGACACCATCGCCATGCTGCGTGAAGAGCGCGGTGGCTACGTCGAAGTCGACGACAGCAGCACGCTCGACTGGGAATCATTGCGTAGCCACATCCACCAATATGGCATGCGCAATTCAAACTGCGTGGCCATTGCGCCCACGGCCACCATCGCCAATATCATTGGTGTATCGCCATGTATCGAGCCCAACTACCGCAACCTGTACGTCAAGTCCAACCTGTCGGGCGAATTCACCGTCGTCAACGACTACCTGGTGCGCGACCTGAAAGAACGCAAGCTGTGGGACGAAGTCATGGTGGCTGACCTGAAATACTTCGATGGCAGTCTGGCGCGCATCGACCGCATCCCGGGCGATCTGCGCGAGCTCTACGCCACGGCATTCGAAGTCCATCCAAGCTGGATCATCGAATGCGGGGCGCGCCGTCAAAAATGGATCGACCAGTCACAGTCGCTCAACATCTTCATGAACGGGGTATCGGGTAAAAAGCTTGACGAAACCTACAAGCTAGCCTGGGTACGCGGTCTTAAAACCACCTATTACCTGCGCTCGAGCAGCGCGACCAATGCTGAAAAGTCCACCGGACGCGGCGGCGAGCTCAATGCCGTTTCCAGTGGCGGGGCGCAACAGTCCAGCCAGGCTGGCGGGCTACCCGAAGCCGAGATTGCAGGTGCCGCATGCACCATGCGCCCGGACGACGCGGGCTTCGAAGAATGCGAAGTCTGCCAATAAACGAACAGGAACATCATTATGTTGAATTGGGAAGAACCTTCCATACCCTCCGCGGCACCCCAAAAAGGGACGGCACCCGCCCCTTCCACACATCGCGCATCGCCCTCTACAGGCAGCGTCGACACGGCCATCCCAACGCCGGCGGCGGCTGCCCGGCCGGCCGAAAGCGCCGGGCGCGTTCGCGCGGCCGACAAGCGCATCATCAACGGCAAGACCGACGTCAATCAGTTGGTTCCGTTCAAATACAAATGGGCTTGGGATAAGTACTTGGCGACCTGCGCCAATCACTGGATGCCGTCCGAAATCAATATGTCGCGCGACATCTCTCTTTGGAAGAACCCCAACGGTCTCACCGAAGACGAGCGCCGTATCGTCAAACGCAATCTGGGTTTCTTCGTCACCGCCGACTCTCTGGCCGCCAACAATATTGTGCTGGGCACATACCGGCACATCACCGCTCCGGAGTGCCGCCAATTTTTATTGCGCCAAGCCTTCGAAGAAGCCATTCACACGCACGCTTATCAATACATCGTCGAAAGCCTCGATCTGGACGAATCGGAAATCTTCAACGCCTACAACGAGATCCCTTCGATCCGCGCCAAAGACGAATTTTTAATCCCGTTTATCAACGCCATCGCCGATCCAAATTTCAAAACTGGCACCCCCGAAACGGATCAAACGCTGCTTAAATCACTCATCGTTTTTGCGTGCCTGATGGAAGGCTTGTTCTTTTATGTTGGTTTTACGCAAATACTTGCGTTGGGTCGTCAAAATAAAATGACGGGTGCCGCCGAGCAGTACATGTACATCTTGCGCGACGAATCCATGCACTGCAATTTCGGCATCGATCTGATCAATACGATCAAACACGAGAACCCACATTTGTGGACAAACGAGTTCCGCGAAGAGATCCGCGTTTTATTCAGTCGGGCTGTAGACCTTGAATATGCTTACGCTGAGGACACGATGCCGCGCGGCGTGCTCGGTTTGAATGCATCAATGTTCAAATCATATTTACGGTTTATCGCTAATCGAAGATGCCAGCAAATCGGTCTTGAACCACTCTTTGCGCAAGAAGAAAATCCATTCCCATGGATGGCCGAGATGATCGATCTGAAGAAAGAACGCAATTTTTTCGAGACTCGAGTCATCGAATATCAGACCGGCGGAGCATTAAGTTGGGAATAATGCTTGGAGTTGAGTGACTGCTTACGTTAGACTCTAGGCGTACGAAGTACAAAGTACTTTGTACGCTTGCACCATTTGAGATGGGTCGCACCTCTTCGTGGGGGCCATATCAAATGGGTGGATGTTCTAAACGACACGAACTCAAGGAGTTTAATTATGGCAACAGCCAAAAAGGCCGCGAAAAAACCGGCCGCGAAAAAAGCAGCACCTGCGAAAAAAGTAGCTGTCAAAAAAGCAGCTGCTAAAAAAGCTCCAGCTAAAAAAGTAGCGGTCAAGAAAGTAGCCGCTAAAAAAGCACCCGCCAAAAAGGCCGCTGCTAAAAAAGCTCCTGCTAAGAAAGTAGCTGTTAAAAAAGTAGCTGCCAAGAAACCAGCTGCCAAGAAAGCCGCCGCCAAAAAAGCTCCAGCTAAAAAGGCTGCTGCTAAAAAGGCACCTGCCAAAAAAGCCGCTGCCAAAAAGCCAGCCGCCAAGAAGGCTGCTGCTAAAAAAGCTCCTGCTAAAAAGGCTGCCGCCAAAAAACCCAGCGTAAAAGCTGCCGCCAAGGTCAGCAAAGCAACAACTGCTGCCCCCGCTGTTAAAAAAGCTGTTAATCCAGTTGCTGCTTGGCCGTTCCCTACAGGCACCCGTCCGTAAGTCAAACGACACCAACAGCTTCGAGCTGAAAAAGGCCGGCGGCTGCAACTCAAGCCGTACCACAACCCCGGCTACCTAAACTGCCCGATGTTTCATCGGGCGGTTTTTTTATGCCCACAAGGGTTTTTAGTCATGCGACAATGTGGCTTCGAAAAACCAGAGGCAAGTCCATCATGTTCAGCGACAGCCTGCAGTTCATTATCAACATCGCATTCAGTCTGTTTGGCATCGCTCTAATCATCCGCGCCTGGATGTACGCCATACGGTTCCATCCTCTCAATCCGTATTCGCAGGCCGTGCTACGCCTGACCGACTGGCTGGTGGTTCCAATTCGCAAAGTCATCAGCCCCTCGAACCGATTCGATTGGCCCAGCCTGCTAGCGGGCTGGTTAACCGCATTCTTGCTGTTGCTGCTCACCTGGGTCGTGCTAACGGGTGGTTTGCCAGCACCCAACAGCCTGCTACCCGCCCTATTGGCGAGCTTTATTACGCTACTAAAATGGGCACTGAATCTGGTGCTGTGGCTAACGCTGATACAAGCGGTTCTGTCATGGGTGAATCCGCTTGCCCCCATCATGCCAGTGCTGCGCACGCTCACCGACCCCTTGCTAGATCCGATACGGCGTGCACTGCCCAATCTGGGAGGGATAGATTTCTCGCCGTTAGTTTTGCTGGTATTGGCTCAGGTCGGCATGATGGTGCTGGCGCACCTGGCCTTTTCTCTTTTTGGGGTTTAGGTGTGGGTTTAGTGCTTCGGCGCGTGGCGGGTGTTTAGCTTTGGGTTTGATGTTTTGGCCAGGCAAGGCCTGATCGTCAGACGGCGCCCCCAAGAGGTGCCGCTATAAAAAACCTTGGCACCCAAAAGGGGCGCCGCTACGCACTACATAGGTACGACGCGGGTCGGGCCATTGCCGCTGATCAGGCGCACACGCTGGCCGGCCGAAAACGGCATGTCGGCGGCTTGAGCGACCACACGGGTTTCGCCGTTATCAAGGCGCACCGTAATTTCAAGCCCCTGTGATTTACCCGCCTGATTCTCAACCGCGTTGCCAATCAGCCCACCCACCAGGGCCCCACCTACCGCACCCAGGACGCTGCCCGTACCCCGACCGATCGTGCTGCCGGCTACACCACCTAACGCACCGCCGGCCAGCGCTCCAACCCCCGAAGTTTGGCCTTGCTGAATGATAATGGGACGCACCGATTCTACCGTGCCGGTGCGCACGATCTGCTCATTCTGCGCCTGACCGTATGTATAAACCGAGCTGGACGCATTGTCATTAGCGCAACCCGCCAACAGCGAAAGCGACCCGGCAAAGGCCGTGGCAAGAAACAGGCGGTGCGACGACAAACGAATTGAATTCATGAAATAAAACTCCTTGCAGGTGTTTCGAATTAGAGCCCTAATTCAATGCAGTAACTTCCAGACACTCGAAAGTTACACGGCTTCATCCAGCAGAGTCAAGCCATAATGCTGTTTCAAAGAATCGCTGATTTCGCTACGGCTTGGGTGATGGTTTTGCGGCCCGCGCGAGGCAATCTTGATGGCACCCATTACATTGGCCAGGCGGCAGGCGGCGGCCAAGTCCCACGCCTGCGTCAAACCGAACAACAGGCCTGCACGATGCGCATCGCCACAGCCCGTAGGGTCGACGATGGTTTCTGCCTTAACAGGCTCAATCGTCGTTTCACGGCCCTGAGTGTAAAGGGTAGCGCCCTGGGCGCCACGCGTCACAATAACAGCCTGCAGGGATTGCGCAATCTCTTCCATGCTGCGCCCAGTCCGTTGCGCCACAATGCTGGCCTCGTAATCGTTAGCCGTCAGAATCTGTGCCAGCGTAAGCATTTCGTTAATGTCGTCGCCCGAAAACAAAGGCATGGCCTGACCCAAGTCGAACACAAAGGGGATACTCGCCGCATGCAGACGCCTTGCGTGCGCAAACATACCCTCTTTGGCATCGGGCGCCACAATGCCCCATGCAGCGGACACACCCGTCAGATCGTTCTCGGCCGAACGCGTCATCGCACCAGGATGAAACGACGCAATCTGATTATTATCCAGATCGGTCGTAATAAAACACTGCGGCGTAAACATGTCGGTAATGACGCGGATGCGGCTCGTGTCTATGCCCAGATTCTTCATATAGGCCAGATAATCGAGCGCGTCGCCGCCCACGGTGCCCACGGGCACTGCATGGCCTCCGAGCAAATTCAGGTTGTAAGCAATATTTCCAGCGCAACCGCCATATTCCTTGCGCATGGTCGGAACAAAGAAAGAGACGCTCAGCGACTGTATGTTATCGGCCAGAATATGCTCTTTAAAATGCCCCTCGAATACGGCAATCGTATCGAAGGCCACCGAACCACACACCAATATCGTTGCAGACATCCTGATCCTTTAAGGAAAAAATTTACCTAGTTGAAAGCCATTAATCTTAAACCCGGTGACACTTACCGGCACCGCCACAGTAATTTCGCTACCGGCGGCAAACGGCTCTTGCAGCGCCTTGGGTGTCAAGTACTCTTGCGGGGGAATATTCTTTCGCGCCACCAGCACACCCGAAAAATTCGTTAAATCCAGCGTCAGGGTGGGCCACTCCTGCGGTTTCTCAAAGGTATTGCGCAAGGTGACCTGCAGCATCATCTGGGTGACTTCCTGGCTGGCGTCAGTGCCAGCGCCAGCGCCAGCCGCATTGGCCACAGTGCGCAGCGATGAGTTCATGATGGCAATCCGCAGAATATGCCGCGGATAAGGCACATCACATTTAAGTGGCACGCACGCCCGGGTGAGAATTGGGCGGAAAACGGGCGCCTGTGCGGCGATTTGCGCGCGATAAACATAGACCAGTTGCGCGGCCAAAAGCACCAGGCCAATCAGCGACAAAACGCCCCAGAACACCTTGGCAAAGCCTGTACGGCGCTCGTAGCGACTGTCCAGAAATTCAGGCAAACGAGGCGCGGCACGCTCTGGCCCTTCCGTGAGCGGGTCGACATAAATAGCGGGCGCCTGCGGAAGGTGAGGAGTGTCATCGATATAAAACGAATCTGGCTGTACGGGCCTTGAATCCCGCGCGGCAATAATGCGTTCGGGTGCCTCTAAAACGGGCTCGGCGCGCGTACCGCGCGCTGCGGAATGAGTCGATGAGATCGTAAACGCGGGCGTGGTCGCGGGACGCGCACCCGCCGGGTGCACACCCTCGTGCTCGATCGACACGGTTGGTGTTGCGCCGCGATAACCCGCTACCGGACGTTGACGCACCACGCTGGGCCTGGCCTCTGATACAAACGGGACACCCCGCGCAGCCGGTGGCGCCTCGGCTGCGGGAGCATCGCCCGGTACCGCCGATTCGAAACCATCGAAAATATACGCACAACTGGTGCAACGGATATAGCCCTTGCGCAACTGCAGCTGCTCTAGGCTAGCCGAGAATACTGTGCCACATCGAGGGCATTGCGTAGTT